>Ga0136617_10003662_pt1 | contig 13723 bp, 11 predicted proteins | sample AntDrymUQ3222106_2_FD_129672 | JGI IMG/M metagenome (GOLD analysis project Ga0136617, IMG submission 129672) | Polar desert sand microbial communities from Dry Valleys, Antarctica - metaG UQ322 (21.06) | ecosystem: Environmental > Terrestrial > Soil > Desert | place: Antarctica: Dry Valley... | reverse complement strand
TTCTTCACCCGCCCCGTGTCGATCACCCAGCTGAAACCATTTCGGCAGACAATCAGCACCGTGAACATGGAGGCCAAAATTCCAAGCGTCAGCGAAATGGCGAACCCCTTCACTGGTCCGGTTGCCTGCCAGAACAAGATGGCGGCCGTGATTAGCGTCGTGACGTTAGAATCGAAGATCGCGCTGAAAGCTTTGTCGAAGGCGGAATGGATCGCCACCTTGAGCGATTTCCCGAGCGCGAGTTCTTCGCGCAGTCGCTCGTAAATCAGCACGTTCGCATCCACCGCCATGCCGATAGTCAGAATGATACCTGCGATACCCGGCAGGGTGAGCACGAAGTTGAACATCGTCAGCGCGCCCATGAGGAGGATGAGGTTTACGACGAGCGCGATGTTGGCGATCAAGCCCGAGAACCGATAGTAGATCGTCACGAAAACGAAGGTGAGCGCGAGGCCGATCAAACCGGCAATGACGCTGGCGCGGATGGAGTCGGCCCCCAGGGTCGGTGAGACACTGCGTTCCTCCTCGATGCTGACCGGCGTCTGCAAGGGGTTTTCGAGCACGCTCGCCAGGCCGCGCGCTTCCTGTTCGCCGAAGCGGCCAGTAATCACGGCGTCGCCGCCGTAAATCGCATCGCGAATAGTCGGCGCCGATTGGATCACGCCGTCGAGCACGATCGCGAAGCGGTAGCCCTTGAACTTCTCGGTGATGTCGCCGAACTGCTTCGCGCCTTCGCTGTCGAATTTTAGCTGCACAGTCCAGCCTTCATTGCCGAAATAGGCCGCCGATTGCGTGACCCGATCGCCGCCCAGATCAGCTTTCTTCTTAACCAACAGGCGCTCTTCCACCGGCTTTTTCCCTTGCTCGGCGTGCATCTGATAAGTCTCGATCCGGTATTCGGGCGGAATGACTTCCGTTCCGGCATCGATCCCGCGGAGGCGGTCACCGTTGTCCGGATAAACCAACCGAAACTCAAGCTGCGCGACGCGCGAAAGTTGTGCGCGCGCCTCCTGGATTTTTTCCGTACTAAGACCGGGGATCTGCACCAGGATGCGGTCCGTGCCGACCGGACTGATGACCGGTTCGCCGCCGCCGAAGTAGTCAACGCGCTTCCGAATTACTTCGACTGCCTGGTCCAGCATCGTCTTGTCGATGCCCTGTTCGCCGCCTTGCATCAATCGGATCAGGAATGAGGTACCGCCCTGGATATCGAGACCAAGGGCTATCTTCTTTTGTGGCGGGTAGATGGTGATAATGCTGAAGATGACCAGCAACACCATCAAAGCCGTCGCCAGAAGTCGCTTCCGCGGACCAATCTCGGTCGCGAAATACCAGCCGAAGAGAACCAGGAGAAGAAGACCGATGAAAAACGTGAAGGCAGGCGTCATGGGAAAGCTGCGTTAGGAGGTCTTAGCCGTTGCGACTTCGGCATTGGCCACCGTTGTGATCGCGGATTTTTCCATCTCGATCTTCACGTTGTCCGCGATCTTCACGATCACGGTGCGATCTTTCACGTTTGAGATCATGCCATGAATCCCGGAGGCGGTGACCACGCGATCGCCTGTTTTTATGCTGGCCACGAGACGTGCCTGTTCCTTCTGCCGCTTAATCTGCGGACGGAAGAGAACGAAATACATAATGATGAAGATGAGGATGATCGGAATGAACGACGCAAGTGGGTTCGCGGCCGGCGCCGCGGGGGCGGCTTGAGCAAAGAAGATGGTAAACATGATCGGAGAGTGGTCTTGCAGCTCAAGCGTGCGGGGCGGAGCTAGAAGCGGGCTGTATTGAACACCGGCGCGGGTGAATTGCAACTGTAGGGCGGACGCGGGTCTCACTTCGCGCGATCATTTGTCAACTCGCCCCAAACAGGCTCTTCTAACTGCAACTCCGGCTCGTCGATCTCGCTGCGATTGATCTGCTCGTATTGCGCCGAGACATCCGCCCAGGCTTGCAAACGCAACGAGACACGATCTCCAGATCGCAATCGCGCCGCCGGCGTCCAGACATTGTCACGCATGCTCCAGAGATACACCACCACCTGCACTGACTCGCTGCGAGTTCGGCCCGGAATGGCGATGTCGGTGAGATGAAGCGCCATGATGTGATCTCGGTAAGGCGCGATCCCCGGTTGCGGGACTAACGAGACTGCCTCAATCGTTCCGGTCGCCTCGACCACTTCGCTCGGCTGCGGCGAGAAGAACTGAGCTGTCTGGGCCCGGCCGAGTTTCAGATCCAGCAATTTCCAATCGCCGAAGGCCAGCTCACGTGCGGCAAACTCCCAAATCACCAGTTTCTTCCCAGCCAATCGATCACGGCCGCGAGCAAGTTCATGGGCCAGCATCTCGCGCGTGGCGAAGGCGCCATCGCTATTCCGCAGGATGCAATCGAGCGGGCGTCCGCCTAACGAGTGGCTAAGGTGTTCGACCAGGCCGGCTGATTCACCCCAACCGAGAGCTTCGAGTGAAAAAATATTCGCGAAACTGTCGCCGAGCACAAGCACATCGGAATCACGACTCGGTCGCCAAAGAGAACTGCCGTTCGTGATCTGCCGGATGGTGATTTTCTGCGTAGAGTAAAGGTCATCGCCGGATAGTCTAAGCATCCGTGCGACGTCCCCGCGTCCCGTGATCTCTTTCTCTGTTACACGAAGCGAGTCCATTCTGTCCGACGCCTGCAGATGCAACGTGGCGGCGAGCTGCTGAGCAACGAACTCCATCGTCTCGGGTTGCCAGTGCGTATCCGTTTCGATGTAGGCGGGCGCGTTACCGCCGGCCGCCTTTCGTTGGAGCAATGCCGCGGCGGGATCAAACACGCGCACCCCAGTCGCGGTGAGCCTGGCCCCCCAGTCGGCGTATGAGGCATTCTGCAATTCCGAGCCTGGCCGCACCCGGGCGCTCAGCATCTCGCCGTCGATGGTGGGCTTGGTCGGTATCGGCACCACGAGCAGGTCGATGCCACGAGCGGAAAGTTGATTGCGAAATTGCAGGATCGCTTTCAGCGGATCGGGCTGAATCCGCGCGGCGTGCGCCCGCTGCTTCAAACGGGCCGGGGTCAGAAATCCGGGGGCCGTAACGTAATCGACATCGGGCCGATAAAAGAGCCAACCGTCGCGTCCGAGATAAACCTGTTCGTTACCCGCGCGCAGCCTCCCGGCCAGAACAGCTTGTACCCGCGGGAGCAGCCATTTCGAAACGACCGAGTCGGTTTCGAGCGTCTTCTCGGCCGATTTGATTTCTTCGGCACGCGGCAGCAAATGCCAGACATCCCAGACGTTCGCGACGCTTTTGAGTTTGGCTGTTGTCGGCAGCGTTTTGAAAACATCGAACATCGGCAGCCAACCGCCTGTGCGCGGCGCGCGCAGCTCGGTGACAAGTTGGAGCAGCGGAAGCACCGTGATGGTGAGAACGAAAAGCGTCACCAACAGAGTCTGCGTCCCTGGCGCGAAAACGGTGCGTTTTAGCGCGAGCTCCGCTTCTTCTTCTCGCGTCAGCCGGCGATGCGTTTCGGGCGTCGGCTCATCATAGCTCGGCAGTGAACGCTTTGGCTTCCGCGGTTTATCGCCTCCGACGAGCGCTCTGAGAAATCGCTTTGGCATCGTCGTTAGCTGGGCCTGGACATGCGGAAGCAGGTCCCTCCGGAGGGACGCGCTTCCGCGCGTCCAGTTTCAATCTTCGAACTCACGCTTTAGAAAATGAAATAGATGAACGGGTTGTATTCCTGTGTCGCGAGGACGACGAGGGCGAGCCAGCCGAGCCCGAAACAAACCGCGGTTTTGGGCAACGTCATTTGCTGCGTCCAATCCCACGTCTGTTTGCCGGCCCAAATCACGACCGCGGCGAGTGCGATGGAGAGGAGGTAATACGGCTGATAGATGATTCCGCCGATGAGCGACGCGTTTGAGCCCGCATCTCGCAGACCGAACATGCTGGCGAGATACGCGCCGGCGCGCGGGAGATCAGCCGCGCGGAAGAAGACCCAGCCCAGCAGAATAATCAGGAAGGTAGCAGCGATGCGCAGGGGCTTTGGCAAGTTGTGATAGAAACCTTCGCGTCCCTGGCTCCGTTCAAACGCGAGCATGCCGCCGTGCATCCCGCCCCAGATGACGAAGTTCCACGAGGCGCCATGCCAGAGACCGCCGACCAGCATGGTGAAGATGAGATTCGCGTAGGTGCGGGAAAGGCGGAGGCGATTTCCGCCTAGCGGAATGTAGAGGTATTCGCGCAGCCAGGTGGAAAGCGAGATGTGCCAGCGGCGCCAGAAGTCAGTGATCGATTCGGCGCGATAGGGCGAATCAAAATTCTTTGCGAAAACGAAACCGAGCATGAGGCCGAGTCCAATCGCCATGTCGGAATAGCCGCTGAAGTCGAAATAGATTTGGAAGGCGTAGGCGATTGAGCCGAACCACGCGTCGAGTGTGCCAACTGAACCGGCGTCGAAACATGTGTCCGCTATTTTTCCACACGGATTCGCGAGCAGAATTTTCTTCGCCAGCCCGAGCATGAAGAAGGCGACGCCGCGCGCAAACTTATCAAGCGTAAGCGTGCGATGCTTCAGTTGGTCGGCGAGGAACGAGAACTTCAGGATTGGTCCCGCCACGAGGTGCGGGAACATTGAGACGAAGCACGAAAAGTCGATGAAGTTCGACATCGCTTCCGCTTCGCCGCGATAGACATCGAGCGTGTAGCTGAGGGCCTGGAAGGTGTAGAAGCTGATCCCGAGCGGCAGCACCACCCGAAAGAACGCTTCCCATTGCAGATGGGCGAAGTCTAACGACTGAACCAGCTCGTTGTAGCTCTCGACCCCGAAGTTGAAATATTTGAAGAAACCGAGGACGGCCAGATTCGAGACCACCGAAGCGGTGATGGCGAAGCGCTGAGTACGCGATCGTTTCGCATGGTGCGGCAGGGGAGCGACCGGCCTGCCCCAAAAGCGCCAGAAGCGCCATGAGTCATGCGCGATGACCAGGCTCATTAGCCAGTCGATCGAGGTCGTCGCAAACATCAGGACGATGAAGCGCGGCTCGGCCCAGCCGTAGAAAACGTAGCCGGTCAGGATGAGCCACAAGTTGCGCCAGCGTTGCGGCGCGGCGGCGAGCGCGTAATAGCCGAGCAGCGCGAGCGGCAGGAAATAGAAGATGAAGGTGTGGGAACTGAAGACCACGAAGGAGACAGAGTCGGCATCCAGCGGCGCGGATAAAGAAAAAAGTAAACAGTGTCGCCGCCCCTTGGTCGACGCGTGGGAGCCTTTGGCCGAACGGAAAATCCTCTGCCACCTTCTTGCGAGATCCGTTCTTCCGGTCTCCTTTACCGGCCATGCGTTTTTTGTGGACCATCGCTCTTCTCTTGTGCGGGGGCAGCGTTTTCGCGGTGGCGCCAGAGCCGGAGATGTCGCTCTCGCCGACCGAGCAACGCTTTCGCACCGAACTGGCAGCGAAGGTGGCAGCGCTGGAAAAGAAGAACGTCAACGTGATGTTCGGCGCGGATGGCTGGCTCTTCCTGACCAGCGAACTGCGCTTTCTCGTGCAAGGACGCTTCTGGGGACCCGCCGCGGCGAAAGCGAGCCGCTCGCATAAATCGGAATGGGCTGATGCAATTCCCGCAGTTGTCGATTTCCACCGTCAGCTTCGGGAACGAGGGATTGAGCTATTGCTCGTCCCCGTTCCTCCGAAGGCGGCCCTGTATCCGGAAAAGCTCGGGCTCGAAGCGAGTCTGGGCGCCGCGGCGACCACCCCTTACTTGCAAGAGTTTTATAAAGAGCTGCGGGCCCGCGAGGTCGCGGTGCTCGATCTTAGCGCCGCCTTTGCGCAGCCGCCGGAAAACGCGCGCGGTGCGGTTTATTGCAAGACCGACAGCCATTGGTCCGGCCTTGGATGCGTGCTCGCGGCCGGCGCAATCACGGACCGTGTTCAGGCTAAAATTCCTGCGCCTTCTTCGCGCAAAGATTACGCGGCGAATTGGAAGGAGGTCGCGATCAAAGGCGATCTTCCAAGTTTGCTCCCGCGCGATGTCACTAAACCTGAAGCGGAGAAAATCTCGGTTCGCTCAATCAGTGAAAAGGCGAATGGCGCTGCCGTTCAGCCGGATGCCAATAGCCCTCTGCTAGTCATTGGCGACAGCCACACGCTCGTTTTTCATGAATTCCTCGCGGAGAAAGCGGGACTGATCGATCAGCTTGCGCATGAGCTGGGCTTCGCTCCGGACCTCATCGGAACGCGCGGTTCCGGCGCCACCCCTGTGCGGGTGAGCCTTTACCGTCGTGCGCGTGCCGATGCCGGATGGCTCGCGAAAAAGAAAGTGGTGGTCTGGTGTTTCGCAGCACGCGAGTTCACCGAGGCCGATCAAGGGTGGGTCGTGCAGCCGATTGCAAAGTAGGTGATGCCAATCACGACCAATCGCACTTACGCGAAGAGGCTGCGCTTGCGCCTCACGACTGTTGCGCTCCTCCTGATCGCCTTCGCCGCACCATCGCGCGCTGAGATTATCGGCGGCGCCGAAAAGCTTAACGTCCTTATTCTCGGCGACTCGCTCGCACTCTGCGGCTTTGGCAAGCGGCTCGACGAACGCTTTCGGAACGATCCACAGGTGAACTCGACTTTTACCTACATGGCTTGCGGCACGAACCCGCTCAGCTGGCTGAAAGAGAAACCGTACACCAGCATCAAAGCGCCCTGCGGTTTTTGGAGTATCGAACCGAGCCCCGACTCGCAAAAGCCGCCGCGCGAAATGCAGGACACCTACGGGATGAAGCAGAATCGTGCGCCCAAGCCGCATTCGGTCCCAAAGCTGGAGGACTTAATGGAGCGCGTGCGTCCCGACATTCTCGTCATCCAAACCGGCAGTAATCTTTTCGGGCTTTTTCCCGATGGTAAGACGGTGCGCCGCACCCACCACGGCGCCGCCTTAAGTAAGTATCTGCTGCCCTTTAAAGAGAAAGCCATCGCGTCGGCGTCCACTCTAAAAAAGGTCTACTGGGTGAACCCGCCGACTTCAGGCCGGGTCTCAAAAGAGGTGCAGGACTTCCTTTTTGACCAAACCCGTAAGCAGCTCAGTCCGGCCGGCACCGTGATCGATAGTCGGACGCTCGTCGCTTATCCCTACAAGCATATGGATCCCGACAAAGAGCATTTCCTTGGGGAGGAAATGACCCAGTGGGCCGACAAAGTTTTCGACCTGATTGAGGACGATCTTTCATCGCAGCCGCTGGCTGACCTTAAGCCGTTGTCAGAGTCGCATGGTGGACCGTTCGTCGCGCGAGCGGCTCTACCTCTAGATGCTCCTGCGCGTGCCGAAGCCGTGGAACCGGTTGCGGCTCTGCGTGCGGAGGCCGTGGCCCCGCCGGCGGAAGCTGCACCTGCCCTCGCGGTGACGCCGATGGATGCCCACCCGCCGGCCGAGCCGCCCCCAAAGGAGACGCTGCTAGTAAAGGGCAGACTTGTTTTCAAGTCGCGGCCCATTCCATTAAACGAGCTCCTGCCGTATCAGGAATCGCTTGTGGCCTATGTTTATGACGTTCAGAAGGTGATCAAGGGTCGCTACGACGAGCGCCAGATTCTTGTTATGCATCCGGCGCACATCGCTCTGAAAGAGCAGCGTCTAAAGTATCGAATGGGCAAAGGCTACAAACTGCGGCTTGATCGGATAGAAGGCACGTTGTGGGAAACAGCGAAGGCGAGAGACGAGTCGGGCCAGATCAACCTCCAGCCCTACATCCGGGTGGAGGACCGAAAGCGACATCCGGGAGTTGGCACGCGATGACACGGAGCGCTCTCACGCTCCTGGCGGTAGGGATTTGCCTCGGCTGCTTCGTCCTCGTGACGAATGGGACCGCGCGGCCCGCAGCAAAACAACGAGCCGCGGAGCCAGGGGAGTCTGCGACCCGTGTCCTGATGATCGGTGACTCGCTCTCGGCAGGACCGTTCGGCGAAGCGGTGCAAAAGCATCTCGCGCGAAAATATGGGCCACAGAACGTGGCGGCTTATGCTTCCTGCGGGTCCTCTCCCGAGCACTGGCTCGCGGCCGAGCCTGCCTTTTACACCAATTGCGGCTATCGCGAGAGCACGCCGGATCGGCTGCCGATCTTCCGCGATTACGTCAATGGCCGGCGACCGCGCTCTACGCTCACGCCCAAGGTAGAAACGCTCGTTAGGCGTCATCAGCCGACAGTGGTGATCGCGCAACTCGGCACCAATTGGATGGATCGCGATTTGAGCGACGCGGAAATCAGTTCGTTCGCCGATCGCTTCATTAAGGCTTCCCGTGGCAGCTCCGTCCGCCGGATCATCTGGATCGCGCCACCGGATTCGTCCGCCTTGCGGCGAGCGCAGTGGCGAGTGCATCGGCTGATTCAGGCAGCCGGGCGGCGCGACGATTTTGAGGTAATCGACTCACGCCAGCTCACGCGCTACATCCCCGGCAAGACCGGTGGCGATGGCGTTCACTATAATAGCGAAGCGTCGCGCGCCTGGGCCGCGCGGATCAATACCAGCCTGGATTTGCGGCTGCGGGTTCGCGTCGCAAACCGATAGCGTTACTTCGCACCGTCGGTGGCGACGTCACGCATTTTATAACCGGCCACGAATTCATTGCGGAACTCCGCGAAGGTTCCGCTCGCGATCGCGGTTCGCGTCCGCTTCATCAGATTGAGATAGAAGTGAAGGTTATGCAGAGTGATCAAGCGCAGCCCCAGGATCTCCTCCGCCTTAATCAAATGCCGGATGTAGCCGGAGGAAAACTCGGCGCAACCCGGACAAGCGCATCCTTCCTCGATCGGACCTTTCCGCAGGATAAACTCGGCGTTCTTTAGATTCAGCGTTCCCATCGCAGTGAAGGCGGTGCCGTTTCGCGCTAGCCGCGTGGGCAGAACGCAATCAAACATATCCATCCCGCGCGCGATGAGCTCGAGCAGTTGCGGCGGAGTGCCAAGGCCCATTGCGTAGCGCGGTTTGTCCTTCGGCAGGAATGGCTCACTCCATTCCACCGCTTCCATCATTTGCGCTTCCGGTTCGCCCACGCTCACTCCGCCGATCGCGTAGCCATCGAACCCAATCTCCACCAATGCCTCCGCGCTTTCCCGCCGCAGATCTTCAAAGGTGGCGCCCTGCACGATCCCGAAGACAAGCTGGTTCTGGCGACCGGCCTCTTCCGTTCGGCGTTCGACGTTCGCTTCCTTGCACCGTCGCGCCCACCGGATCGTCATCTCCAAACTCCGCGCCGCATAATCACGCTCACACGGCCAGGGCGGACATTCGTCCAGCACCATCGCGATATCGCTTCCGAGGGTTGCCTGAATCTCCATCGCGATCTCCGGCGAGATGAACGTCGGCGTCCCGTCGAGATGATTTTGAAATGCAACCCCCTCCTCAGTAATCTTCCGCAGCTTCGCGAGCGAGAAAATCTGGTAGCCGCCGCTGTCGGTCAGGATTGGCCCATCCCAATTGATGAAACGATGCAAACCACCAAAATGGCGGATCACGTCCGTTCCCGGCCTAACGAACAGATGATAGGTGTTGCCGAGAATGATCTCCGTGCGGAGCTCATGCAGTTCACGCGGGCTCACCGCTTTGACAGACCCCTGGGTTCCGACGGGCATGAAAGCCGGCGTCTCAATTGCGCCATGAGCAGTCGTGAGGCGACCGCGCCGCGCTTTCGTGCCGCAGTCTCGACCAAGGAGTTCGAACATTGTTTGTCATACTGAGCGGGTCCGACCCGTCTCGCAAACAAGCGAGCAAGGGCCGTGGCGACGCACCTTACATAACCGCAAATCGACGCCGCGTTTCGACTGCATGCGCGGCAAAATAATGTTTGCTTGCGGAGAGAGTACGGTTTCAAGCTAGAGCATGAAAATCCCCCTAATTTTACTCTTATTTCTCGCTTGGTTCGGCAGCAGCTTTGGGGCAGCGCCGCCCGCGAAAGGTCGCACGCTCGCGAAGATTGACGTTATTCCCACACGGGTGCTGCAAAGATCGATAAGTCCGTGGTTCTACAAGAGTTTGCTTGTCTCCCCGATTGAAGGTTGGATTGTCGTCCGCGCCCAGCTCGCGGGCACGAAGCTCATTGGAGAACGGGTCATACGCTCAGATCTCGGTGGTGCTTTCGACGCGGTCGCTCTCCAGCGCGCGAAAGAGTTGAGGATTGCCGGAGACAAAAAGCTGGAAAGCCAAATCAAGGTGAGTACCGTTTTGCTGCATCTTCTAATTTACAAAGGCGCGGACGGCACGATCGCGCTTTCTTTCGCTGCTCTAGACAGCGCTGGCGGCAACCAGCTGGATTACTTCGGCTGCGCCACGCTCGCGGTGCTTAAGGAGGAGGGGCACTGGGTCGCGATCAAAGGGCCGGAAGGTCTTGAGGGCAAGGGCCTGGCAGTTCGGGAAGCCGGCCCGAGAAACGATCTCGATGCCCTGGCAAAGGTGGAGGGGCTCTTCGGAGCTAGATCGAAGTGACGCATGGCGTCCATCCCCGGCCTAACGAACAGATGGCGGTGTTGCCGGGAATGATTTGAGCCTCCATCTCGCGCAATTCGCGCGGGCTGGCCGCCTTCACGCTGCCCTGCCTCCCGACCGGAATGAAGGCCGGGGTTTCGATCACACCGTGCCCTTTCAAGCGACATCGCCGCGCTTTCGTGCTGTGGTCGAGGGCAGCCAGGGTGAACATCGGCGGCACCTTGGGAGATGAGGAACAGGCTGCAAGCGTCAAATCGTTCAGTGGAACACCGGCCTCGCGCTGCTGCTACTAGGGAAATGGCCCGCACTGGTGTTTATCACTTGTTAGGGAATCTACCGGTCTTGCGGGTGGCGTGATTCGAAGGATGTTGGGTCCGCTTTCGGCAAACGAGCTTATCGGTGGTCGTCGGATCGGTGCTTCAATCTAAAAATGCGTGCGCTTGCGAGAATATTACGGCGCCAGCCAAGCGGCGAAGAAACGGAGCAAAGCGACGCCGCGGCCACGCCGTGCGCGCAACTCTGGGAACGCGTCTCGCACTTCGCGGCTGAAATTCAAAAGAGCGATTTCATGGCGCAAATGACCCGGCACTTCGATGGCCCTGAAGGTGGCGGACTCATGGGCGCGCTCGATTGCGCAACACTCTATGGTCTGACGCGCTGGCAGAGGCCAGCGATCGTAGTCGAGTCGGGTGGCTACCTCGGCATGTCCTCCGCTTTTATTCTGAAAGCTTTGGCCGACGAAGGCCTCACGACAGCAAAACTCTACAGCCTGGAAATGGACCCAAAATGCGATCACGGCGCGCTGATTCCGAGCGAGTTGCGATCCCAGTTCGTGCCGCTTCGCGGAAGAGTCGAAGATTTTATCAAGCGCGACGAACTGCCCTCGCGGATCGACATGTTCTTGCACGACAGCTCGCACCGCCATCGGCACATGCTTTGGGAGTTTCGGCAATTCTGGGGACGGCTACGCGACGGGGGACTGCTCGTCTCTCACGATGTCCATTTCAACGCTGCCTTCGCTGAGTTCGTGGCGAAAACGCACGCGCGCGACAAGAAGGGGGTCTTGGACGTGCAGCGTACCACCCACCGTGAATGGGGCCGCTGGGGCTATATCGGTTTCGTAATCAAGAAAAACAACTGAACGAGCAGCGGCACGCCGTCGGACGAGCGTCTTGCCATCAGTTCGAAGATATCGCGTGGCAGCCGATGTGGTATCTGGAAGAATGTCCGAGTCTGCCGCCAACGCTATCGCGAGCGCGACAGATCTCGTGGTTCGGTTTGGCAACCAGGCGGTGCTCGACAAAGCGGCGCTGACGATCCGGGAAGGCGAACGGGTCGGACTGGTCGGCCGCAACGGCTCGGGCAAGTCGACGTTCTTGCAAATCGCCGCGGGCGCGATGAAGCCGGATGCCGGTGAATACAATCAGCGGCGTGACCTCGTTACTGGCTATATGCCTCAGATGTTCGAGCTGGATGAATCCGCGACGGTGCACGCAAACATTCTCGCCGGTGCGCAACCGATTCTTGATTTGATCGAAGAATACGAACGTCTCCCGCCGGAAAGTGCGCGGAGCGGAATCGTCCTCGACAAGATTGCGCACTTCGACGGCTGGAACCTGGAGCATCGGACCAAGAGCCTGATCACGAATTTGCACGCACCTGATCCGGAGCGCGTCGTAGCTGATTTATCAGGTGGAGAAAAGCGGCGAGTGGCGCTTTGCCGCGCCTTGCTAGTGCGGCCCGACTTTCTCATTCTCGACGAACCGACGAACCATCTCGACACGGGTTCGATCGAATGGCTGGAGGATTTTCTCGCGCGCTACACGGGGACGTGTCTTTTCGTGACGCACGATCGCTATTTCCTCGATCGGATTGCGACGCGTGTGGTCGAGCTAGCACGCGGGACATTCTACAGCTACGACGGCAATTACACCGACTACCTCCTTGCACGCGCTGAAAGAGCTGCGGTGGAGGAGATGCAGGAACACAAGCGCCAGCGTTTTTTGAAACGCGAGCTCGAGTGGGTGCGCAAAGCGCCACGGGCGCGGCGGACGAAGTCCGTCGATCGCGTCGAACGTTACTTTGAAATGACCGCGCAGGACGCACCGGAGGTTGAGCTCGACGTGGATCTGATAATTCCGCCGGCGCCGAAACTGGCGAATCGCGTGATCGAATTGCGCGACGTGGGTATGGAACTCGGCGGCCGGAACTTGTTCCAAAATGTGTCGCTCAATCTCGCCGCGGGTGAGCGGCTTGGGATCGTCGGACGCAACGGGCTGGGGAAATCGACGCTGCTCAAGATCATGTTGCAGCAATTGCAGCCCACGAGCGGCGAGGTGGAGATCGGCTCGCGCACGGAAATCAATTACGTCGATCAGAACCGCCTGCTGCTCGATGACGCGAAGACAGTATGGGAAGAGGTAGGCGAGGGGATGGAATACCTGCGGCTCGGCGAAGAGAACATCACGTTGCGCGGATATTTGCGGCGGTTCCTTTTCACCGAGGAGCGGATCAACACGAAGATTAATCAACTGAGTGGCGGCGAGCGCAGTCGCGTCTTGCTGGCGAAGATCCTTAAGCGCGGCGGCAACGTGCTCATCCTTGACGAGCCGACGAACGATCTCGATCTCGGCAGCTTGCGCTTACTTGAGGAGGCGCTCGTCGCTTTCGGGGGAAGCGTCATCGTGGTCAGCCACGACCGATATTTTCTGAACCGCGTCTGCACAGCGATTCTCGCGTTCGAAGATGCCGGCGTGCTTCGGTACTCGGTTGGGAATTACGATTACTATTTAGAAAAGCGCGCTGAGGAAGCAACCAGCACAGCACCCACTGCGAACGGCTTAGCGAAGTCATCCGGAGCATCACGACCAACCGCGCGCGGGAGAAAGTTGAAATGGAAGGAAGAGCGGGAGCTTGAGGGAATGGAAGCCGCGATCCTGGCGGCGGAAGACGAAGCGGGACGACTTGAAGCGCAGTTGGCCGATCCGGATTTCTTCGCCAAACATGCTGCCGATTTTCCGAAGTTCGAAGCGGAACTGCGGGGCGCGCGCGATCAGGTGGCGCGATTGTATGCGCGCTGGCAGGAGCTCGAAGGCGTCGCGAATCCAAGACAGCCGCAAGTCGTGGAGCGCGCTGCAGTTAACTAAGCGCAACGCGCGTGAAAATATCCTTGCGGCTCGGAGTTTCATTCCTATATTGCCCGCTCCCCGCGTCAGGTGCGTGAGGACTGTAGACACCGGCCTGAGCGGTTTTTTTGTCGCCCGAATTCGAGAATCGGGCGGC
>Ga0136617_10003661_pt1 | contig 13723 bp, 12 predicted proteins | sample AntDrymUQ3222106_2_FD_129672 | JGI IMG/M metagenome (GOLD analysis project Ga0136617, IMG submission 129672) | Polar desert sand microbial communities from Dry Valleys, Antarctica - metaG UQ322 (21.06) | ecosystem: Environmental > Terrestrial > Soil > Desert | place: Antarctica: Dry Valley... | reverse complement strand
GCGGGTCGGCCCGATCTCGCCGTCGACCAGCAGCAGGGTCAGCACGAGGCCCTTGCGGTCCAGGAGATAGCGCTCCATCCGGCGCCGCCACGCGTCACGGGTCGTCGCGGACACCGTCCCGGCCCAGCCGTAGCCGGGCAGGTCGACGACCGTGCCGTCCCCTGCCGCGAAGACGTTGAGCAGCTGGGTGCGGCCGGGCTTGCCCGACACCCTGGCGAGGTCGCGCTTGCCGGCCAGCGCGTTCAGCAGCGACGACTTGCCGACGTTCGAGCGCCCGACCACGGCGACCTCCGCGGGTGTCTGCGGCAACTGCGACAGCTCGGCGGCGGAGGTCACGAAGGTCAGGTCCATGGCTGCGGCGACTGTAGCCCGCGCCTGGCCGGATCAGGGGGTTCGCAGCATCCGTGGGCGGCCGATGCGCACCGTCACGCCGGGTGAGTACAGGACCCTGGGCGGGCCCTGGGGGCGCGGCAGGCCGGCGGCCTGTACCAGCTCGTCGTCGAGGTCGAGCAGCTCGGCGCCGTGCAGCGGCCACTGCTCGTGAGCGACCGGCGCCCACACGGTGCCGTCGCCCCAGGCGCTGTGCAGGCCCCAGCGGGCGGTCAGGAAGTGGTCGAGCGGCGTGGCCTGGATCGGTCCGCCGACCCGCACGCGGATGTGGGTGCTCACCGCAGGGCCCGGCCAGCGGCGGCGGGCGGTGTAGGTGATCTCGTCGCCGCGCTGCTCCAGGCGCATCGCCGACCACATGTACGGCAGGCGGTAGGCCACCCTCGCGGACAGGACGGGCAGCAGGCGATCGGCCTCCAGCGACCGGAACACCACCCCGCGGCTGCCGTCCGCCCCCACCGAGTAGAGGCGCACGTTGGTCTCCAGGAACCGCGACAGGTACGGCAGCGGCGGCGTCCCCAGGATCGACACACCGCTCATGGCGAAGGGGATCAGCCCCACCCAGGTCGATCCGTCGATGACATCGGGTTCGACGCCCGGGGGCAGGAGCGGGCGCACCACCGCGGGGTCGTAGGGCCAGTGCAGGTAGGTCAGCCGGGTCCAGGCCTGGCCGAGGACGGCGCGCGCGACGCCGCTGTCGGACGTCGGGGTGATGGGCAGGGGATCCACGGAACCCAGGGTGCCGCGCGGACCGCCGCGGGGCGCGCAGGTCTTGACAGTGCTTGGTCACCGTCGCAGCCTGCACGCTCCTGGCGCACAGTCGTGCGCGCGGCGCACACGAGCGGGGGCCGCTACATGAGCTCGCAGGTCGAGACAGATGTCCTGATCGTGGGCAGCGGGCCCGCGGGCGGGTCCTGCGCCACGTTCCTGAGCACCTACGGCGTCCGCAACGTGCTCATCACGAAGTATCGCTGGACCGCCAACACGCCCCGCGCCCACATCACCAACCAGCGCACGATGGAGATCCTCCGCGACGTCGGGCTGGAGGAGGAGGCTGCCGCCAAGGGCGTGCCGCAGGAGCTGATGGGCGACACCGTCTTCTGCACCAGCCTGGCCGGCGAGGAGCTCGCGCGGCTGCACACCTGGGGCACGCACCCCTCGCGCCTGGCCGACTACACGCTGGCCAGCCCCTCCAAGCCGCACGACATCCCCCAGACGTTCCTCGAACCGATCCTGCTGAGCACCGCCGCGGAGCGCGGCACGCGGGTGCGGGTGGACACCGAGTACCTGTCACTGGCCGAGGACGACGACGGCGTCACCGCCACCGTGCGTGACCGCCTCAGCGGCGAGACCTACGAGATCCGCGCGAAGTACCTGATCGGTGCCGACGGCGGGCGGTCCCAGATCGCTGCCGACATCGGGCTGCCCATGGAGGGCCAGATGGACCTCGCGGGCTCCATGAACATCGTGTTCTCCGCCGACCTGACCCGCTACGTCGCGCACCGTCCCAGCGTCCTGTACTGGGTCCTGGACCCCGAACTCGTGGGCGGGATCGGCATGGGCCTGGTGCGCATGGTCCGGCCCTGGAACGAGTGGCTGATCGTCTGGGGCTACGACATCAGCCAGCCGCCGCCGGAGCTGGACGAGGCCGCGGTCGTCGCCATCGTCCACAAGCTGGTGGGCGACGACTCCATCCCGGTCACCATCCGCTCCACCTCGCTGTGGGGCAACAACAAGATGTACGCCACCCGCTACGTGCGCGGGCGGGTGTTCTGCATGGGTGACGCCTGCCACCGGCACCCGCCGTCCAACGGGCTGGGGTCGAACACGTCGATCGGCGACGCCTACAACCTGGCCTGGAAGCTCGCGCTGGTGCTGCAGGGCAAGGCGGCGCCGTCCCTGCTGGACAGCTACGACGCGGAGCGCGCGCCGATCGGCCGCCAGATCGTCACCAGGGCCAACCAGAGCATCGAGGAGTTCGGGCCGATCTTCGAGGCGCTGGGTCTCACGGGGACCCGCGACGCCGAGCAGATGCGCGCCAGCATGGAGGCGCGCAAGGACGACACCGTGCAGGCCCGCGAGCAGCGCACCAAGCTGCGCAAGGCGATCGAGCTGAAGAACTACGAGTTCAACGCCCACGGTGTCGAGCTCGGCCAGCGCTACCGCTCGGGTGCGGTCGTCGGCGACGGGACGCCGGAGCCGGCCTACACCCGCGACCCGGAGCTCTACTACCACCCGACCACCTGGCCCGGGGCGCGGCTCCCGCACTGCTGGCTGGAGCACCACGGCCGCAAGGTCAGCACGCACGACCTGACGGGCAAGGGGCGATTCACCCTGCTCACCGGCATCGGCGGCGACGCGTGGCGCCAGGCCGCCGAGGCGGTCGGCGCGCGCACGGGGGTCGAGATCGCCACCTTCGTCATCGGGCCCGGCCGCGAGGTGCTCGACACCTACGACGACTGGGCGCGCGTGTCCGAGGTCGCGGAGAGCGGCTGCGTGCTGGTCCGCCCCGACGCCCACGTCGCCTGGCGCCGCCACGACCTGGCCGAGGACCCCGGGGCGGAGCTGGGCGCGGCGATGGACCGCATCCTCGGCCTGGTCATCATGCCGGACCCCGGCTAGGGGCCCAGGCGCACGCGGGCGTCGAGGGCGGCGTGCGAGAAGGCGTCGGAGACCGCCTCGGCGGTGCGCAGGAGGGCGGGGAGGAAATCGTCGCGCAGCCGTTCCAGGGCCACGCGCGGCGCCGCCGCCGACACGTTCAGGGCCGCCACCGTGCGCCCGGACGCGCCGTGGACCGGCGCCGCGACGGAGCGCAGGCCCAGCTCCAGCTCCTCGTCCACCAGCGCCCAGCCCTGTGCGGCCACATCGGCCAGCAGCGCACGCAGCCGCGCCGGATCGGTGCAGGTGTGCGCGGTCAGCGGCGCCAGCGAGGCCGACGCGAGGAAGCGGTCGAGCTCCCCGGCGGGGAGGTCGGCGAGCAGCACGCGGCCCATCGAGGTGGCGTGTGCGGGCAGCCGGCTGCCGATCCCCAGCGTGATCGACATGATCCGTCGCGTGGGCACGCGCGCGACGTAGACGACGTCGGGCAGGTCCAGCGTCGCCGCCGAGCACGACTCGCCGGTGTGCTCGACCAGCTCCTCCATGACCGGCCGGGCGACCTCCCACGGGTCCAGCGACGACAGGTAGGCCCAGCCCAGCGCGAGCACCCGCGGGGTGAGGGTGAAGCGCCGCCCGTCGGAGCGCACGTGGCCCAGGCGTTCCAGCGTGAGCAGGATCCGCCGGGCGGTCGCCCGGGTGATGCCGGTCAGCCGCGCGACCTCGCTGAGGGTGAGTGACGGGTGCTCGCGGGAGAACACCTGGAGGACCGCGAGCCCGCGTTCGAGCGCCTGGACGGACTGGGTCTCGCGGCCGGTCATCCGGCTCGCTTCAGGACGAAATCGGCCTGCGCCTCGTAGCCCTCCCCCGCGGGCGTGAAGGGACGGATCAGCGACTGCTTGACGCCGAAGACCGCGTCGCTGTCCAGGTAGGGGTTGTCGGCGTCGAAGATGTGGGTGGTGACCGGTTCGCAGCCTTCGGCGGTCACGATCACGTGGATGTGTGCGGCGCGCCACGCGTGGCGGCCGGTCATGGCCAGCATCTGCCCGACCGGCCCGTCGCTGGGGATCTGGTAGCTGACCGGCCGCACGGTCCGGAACCGGTAGCGGCCCTGGTCGTCGGCGACGAACCGACCGCGCAGGTTGTGCTCGGGCTGCTCGGGGTCCTGGAAGTCGTACAGGCCGTTGGACGAGGTCTGCCAGACGTCGAGCATCGCCCCGGCCACGCCCGTCCCCTGCAGGTCCAGCACGCGCCCGGAGACGGTCGCCGGATCGCCGTCGTCGCGCAGGGCGATGGTCGCCCCCAGATCGCGGACCGGGGCATCGGGCACGTAGAAGGGCCCCAGGATCGTGGACTCGGTCGCGCGGTCGGGCTTGCGGTGGTTCACCAGGTCCACCAGCGACGACACCCCCAGGGTGTCGGACAGCAGGATGAACTCGGCGCGCTTGGCGTCGGACTTCTGCCCCACCGCGGTGAGGAACTCGACGGCGGCCAGCCACTCCCGCTCGTCGGGCTCGACCTCGCGGACGAAGGCGTGCAGGTGCCGCACCGCGGCCTGCATCACGGCCCGCAGGCGCGGGTCCCGCGTCCCCTCGAAGGAGCGGACGACCTCCTCGGTGATCTCGGTCTCGGTGGTGTTGCGCATGCCACCCTCCTAGGGCTCGAGCCGGCGTCGTACCGCGAACAGGTCCACCCGCCGATGCGCCGCCACGAGCCCCCACAGCCCGCCGGGCGCGCGGATCGTCACCACCACGGCCACGATCCCGAGCACCACCAGGTAGGCCGCGCCGAAGTCGGCCAGCGTCTCCTGCAGCAGCAGGAACACCACGCTGCCGATGATCGGCCCCTCGATCGTGCCGACCCCGCCGATCAGGACGATGAAGATCATGAACGCCGTCCAGTTCACGCTGAACGCCGCGTTGGGCTGGACCCGCAGCAGGTTGAGGTACAGGACCGCGCCGGCGGCCCCGCAGCCGGCCGCGGCGAGCACCCAGACCGTGCGCTGGGCCCGCGCCACGTCCACGCCCAGGCTGGCCGCCCCGGCCTCGGAGTCGCGGATGGCGGTCAGCGCCAGGCCCAGGCGCGAGCGCAGGATCCCGCGCACCAGCATCGTCGCGCCCACGGCCAGCGTCAGGCCCAGCCAGAACGCCAGCGACTGGCGCAGCCCGGCCGGGATCGCCGCGGCGGCGCGCACCGTCGTGCCGGAGCCGCCGCCCACCGCCCGGACGTTGACCACCAGCAGGCGCGCGACCTCGGCGACGACCCAGGTCCCGATCGCGAAGTAGCCGCCGCGCAGCCGGAAGACCAGGCGCCCGATCGGCACCGCGACTGCGGCCGCGACCAGCGCGCTGAGCGGGACCGCCGCCACGACGGGCAGGCCCAGCCGGTCCGCGAAGACCACCAGCCCGTAGGCGCCCAGGCCGATGAAGGCCTGCTGGCCGATGGACACCAGACCCGCGTAGCCGGCCAGCAGGTTCCACATCTGCGCCAGGGCGACCAAGGAGGCGAACTCCGTCAGGGTGCGGATCGGGTCCGGGCCCACCCACAGCGGCATGCTCGCCGCCAGCACGACGGCGGCGGCCGCGGTCAGGCCGAAGACCCGGCTCGCCGGGGAGCCGGTGCGGACTGCGGGAACGCCCGCGGCGTCCCGGGCCGGCCCGCGCCGCTGCCCGACGGGCGGCGTGGCGGGCGAGGCGGCGTTCACGCGCGGGCCGTCCCGCGGGTGAACAGGCCCGACGGCTTCAGCGCCAGCACCGCCAGGAACACCAGGTGCCCCGCCAGCACGTCCCAGCCGGGGTTGATCTGCGCGCCGACCGTCTGCGCCACCCCCAGGACCACCCCGCCGATCAGCGTGCCCCACAGCGATCCCAGCCCGCCGATGATGACCGCCTCGAAGGCGAACAGCAGCCGGACCGGGCCCGCGCTGGGGGCGAAGGTGGTGCGCACGCCCAGGAACACCCCCGCGATGGCGACCGTGGCCAGCGCGATCGCGGTGGCCAGCGCGTAGAGGTGGCGGGTGTCGATGCCGACCAGGGCCGCGGCCTCCGGGTCGTCGGCCGCGGCCCGGAACGCGCGTCCCAGCTGGGTGCGGCGGAGCAGGAGCTGCAGCCCGCCCAGCACCGCCACGGCCACCACGAAGGTCAGCAGCGGCAGCCACCCGACGGCGAGCTGGGGGGTCAGCGCGAGGCTCGCGGTCTCCAGCCTGCCCGCGTCGAGCCCCCGGGAGTCGGCCGAGTAGGCCAGCAGGAGCAGGTTCTGCACGATGATCGACAGCCCGAACGTGACCAGGACCGGCGGGAGCACCCCGCGGCCCAGCGTCGGGTTGAGCAGGCCGCGCTGCAGCAGGTAGCCGATGCCGAACATCAGCGGGACCACCACGGCGAGGGCCGCGAACGGCCCGAGGCCGAGCAGGCCGACGACGGTCAGGGCCAGGAACGCCGCCAGGATCGACAGGTCGCCGTGCGCCAGGTTCACCAGGCGCATGACGCCGAACACGAGGGAGAGCCCGGTGGCGATCAGCGCGTAGAAGCCGCCGAGCAGCACGCCCTGGACCACCGCGTTCACCCAGGTCACGGCGCCCCCTCACAGCCCGAAGTACGCACCACGGATCTCCTCCCGGGTCAGGCCGGCGGCGGGTCCCTCGAGGGCCACGCGGCCCTCCAGCAGGCACAGCAGGCGGTCGGCGGCGGCCAGGGCCTGGTCGACGTTCTGCTCCACCACCAGGACGGTCGTGCCCGCGGCGGTGACGGCGGGCAGCGCGGCGTAGAGCTGCTTGACGACCACGGGGGCCAGGCCCAGGGAGACCTCGTCGAGCAGCACGAGGCGCGGGTCGGCCATCAGGGCGCGGCCGATCGCCAGGGCCTGCTGCTCGCCGCCGGATAGCGAAGCCCCCATGCGCCCGCGCCGGTCGGCGAGGAGGGGGAACAGCTCATAGACCGCGGCGAGGTCCCAGCGCCCGGTGCGGCCGCCCCTGCCGTACGTGCCGACCAGGAGGTTCTCCTCGACGGTCAGGCTGGCGAAGATGCGCCGGCCCTCGGGGACCAGCGAGATGCCGAGGGCGACGCGCCGGTGCGCCGGCAGGCCGCCGACCTCGTCACCGGCGAAGCGGACGGTCCCGCTGGCGAGCGGCAGCAGGCCCGCGATGGCCTTGAGCAGGGTGGACTTGCCGGCGCCGTTGGCGCCGACGATGGCGACGGTCTCGCCCTGTGCCACCGACAGCGACACACCGAACAGGGCCTGGAAGTCGCCGTAGCGGCAGTCGGCCCGCGCCACCTCGAGCAGGGGGCCCGTCATTCGGCCCCCAGGTAGACCTGCTGGACCTGCGGGCTGGCCATCACCGTCCGGGGGTCGCCGTCGGCCAGGACACGGCCGACGTCGATCGCCACCAGCCGGTCGACCACGCTCAGCAGCGCGTGGACGATGTGCTCGATCCACAGGATCGTGAGGCCCTCGGCTCGCAGCGCGAGGATGGTGGCGACCAGTTCGGCGACCTCGGGTTCGGTCAGCCCGCCTGCTATCTCGTCGAGCAGCAGCAGGCGCGGACCCGTCGCCAGCGCCCGGGCCAGTTCCAGGCGCTTGCGCGCCAGCAGCGGGAGCGTCCCGGCCACCAGGTTGGCGCGCTCGAGCAGGCCCGTGCGTTCCAGCGCCGCCACACAGGCCGGGACGGCGTCGCCGGGGCGGGCACCGCCGCCGTGCACCGCGGCCACGAGCACGTTCTCGAACACCGTCATCCCGCCGAACGGGCGCGGGACCTGGAAGGTGCGCCCGATGCCCGCGCGGCAGCGGGCGTGCACCGCGACGCCGGTGAGGTCGTGGCCGTCCAGCAGGACCCGCCCGGAGTCGGGGCGCACCAGGCCGGTGACGAGGTCGAGCAGCGACGTCTTGCCCGCCCCGTTGGGGCCCACGACCCCGACGGCCTCGCCCTCGGCCAGCTCGAGGTCCACCGCGTCGGCCACGACCACCGACCCGTAGGACTTGGCGATTCCCTCGAGCCGGAGCAGTGCGGTCACAGCGGGCGCAGCTCCCCGGCCACCGGGATGTCGGGCTGTTCGCTGTTGCTCACGATGGTCAGGTCGTAGGCCGCACCGCTCTCGCCCGGCCCCCACTGTCCTCCGACCAGCGGGGTCTTGGCGACGTTGGGCACCGGGCCGCTGCCCCAGGCCAGCGGGCCGACGATGGTGTCCAGCTCGGTCGCGGCCAGCGCGTCGACGATCGCCTGCGGGTCGTCGACGTCGCCCGCGCGCCGGAAGGTGTCCGCCGCGACCTCGAACAGCGCGTGGACGAAGCCGATCGGCTGGGTCCACTGGCGCCCGGTGGACTCCTGGTAGCCGTTGGCGAGGTCGCGGCAGGAGGTGCCGGTCAGGGAGCTTGCGAAGGGGTGCTCCGGGCTCCACCAGACCTCGGTGGAGACGCCGTCGCCCAGCTCGCCCAGCGCCTCGACGGAGGAGGGGAACAGCAGCGCCTTGCCCACGCTGGCGATGCGGGGGCGCAGTCCCTGCTGGGCGGCCTGGTTCCAGAAGGTCGTGAAGTCCGGCGGGATCGGCACGCCCGTGACGATCTCCGCCCCGCCGTCGCGCATCGCGGCGATCTGGGCCGAGAAGTCCTCCGAGGCGTTCTCGTAGCGGCCCGGGTCGATGATCGTGTAGCCGGCCTCCTGCAGCGGGGGCGGGAAGCCCAGCGCGGCGTCGCTCCAGGCGTTGCCGTCGCCGTCATTGGGCCACAGCGCACCCACCACGCCGTTGTTGTCGACCTGGGACCACATGTCGAGGAACACCGCGATGATGTCCTCGAGGCCCCAGAAGAAGTGGTAGGTGAACGCGAAGCCCTCGCCGGAGGTCGGGTCGCCGCCGCGGCCGATGAACCAGGGCTGCCACGGGGCGACGGTCGACAGGCAGGGCACGCCGTTGGCCTCGCACTGGTCCGAGACCGGGTTGGTGGTCTCCGGGGTCGACGAGACCAGCATCATGTCGATGCCGTCCGCGCTGATGAGGTCGGCGGCGACGTCGGCGGCCCGGTTCGGGTCGGACTGGCTGTCGCGGACGATGATCTCCAGAGGATGCGTGGTCCCGCCGACGTCGATGCCCGAGCCCACCGCTTCTCTGACGCCGTCGAGGATGAAGTCGTCGGCCTCGCCGAAGCCGGCCAGCGGGCCGGTCTGGGGGCTGACGTAGCCCAGGCGGATCGTGCGGGCGGCGCCCCCTCCACCGCCGCCCGTGGACGATGCCGATGCCGACGCCGTCGCCGTCGCGCCTCCGTCCCCGCCGCCGCTCAGCGTCCCGCCCGAGCAGGCCCCCAGGCCCAGCGCCGCACCGGTCACCCCCGCCATGCGCAACAGGTCGCGTCGGCCGATGCGCCCGGGATCCACCGCGTTGCCCGTCATCTCGACTCCTCTGCCGTGCTCAGTCGCCCGCCGGTTCGACCCCGATGGGTCGACGGCATCGTGGCCTTCAACCCGAGCTCCTGCTCGGAGCCCCCCGATGGGCGTCGGTCAACAACTGCTGCATGCCCGCAAGGTCGACCGGCCGCGGGCTCGGCGGGTCCGCCTCGACCACGAGCCTCGCCGCCTCGGGCAGGTCCGCTTCGCGCATGCCGATGTCGCCCAGCCCCCTGGGCGCGCCGATGCGCGCGTTGAGGTCGTGCAGTGCGGGCGCGGCCGCGTCGCCGCCGAGGGCCCGGGCGATGCGGGCCATGGCCTGCGGCGCGGCGGGGGCGACGAACGCGACCGCATGGGGCAGGACCACCGTGTGCATGGCGGCGTGCGGCAGGTCGTAGGCGCCGCCGAGGACGTGGCAGATCGTGTGGTGGATGCCCGCTCCGGCGATCCCGAGCGCGCTGCCCGCGAGCCAGGCGCCGTAGAGACAGTCCGTGCGCGCGTCGAGGTCGTCACCGCGCTCCACCGCCGCGGGCAGCCCGCGGGCGAGGGCGCGGATGCCCTCCTCGGCCATCAGGCTGGTGATCGGGTTGCCGCCCGGCGCGTACAGCGCCTCGACGCAGTGCGCCATCGCGTTCATCCCGCTGGTGCCGGTGATCGCGGGCGGGAGTCCCACGGTGAGCGCGGGGTCGTACAGCACGACCGCGGGCAGGACCCTCGGGTCGCGCCCGGTCTGCTTGCGGGCCTCGGTCGTGAGCCCCCAGATCGGCGTGACCTCGCTGCCCGCGTAGGTCGTGGGGATCGCGACGATCGGCACCGGCAGCTCCAGGGCCACCGCCTTGCCCAGCCCCGTCGCCGATCCGCCGCCCACGGTCAGCACGCCGTCGGCCGCCAGGTCCCGCGCCACCCGCCGGGCGTCCTGCGCGACCGCCACCGGCACGTGCGCCCGCACCCCGCCGTGCACCCCCACGACCAGGTCCCCGAGCGCCACGCGGAGCTGCTCGACCAGTGCCTGACCGGACCCGCCGGCCACGACCAGCACCCGGCGCACCCCCAGGCGGTCGATCTCCTGCGCGAGCCGCTCGACCGCTCCGACCCCGAACACGACCCGCGAGGCCAGGACCTCGTGGACGAAGGACGCCGTCACGAGGCCACCCCCTCACCCATCGCGTTCGGTCTGCGTACAGAAGTACGAGCAGCGCACAGTTTGGAGCGCCGTCGTCTGGCGTGTCAACGGATTGCTGAAGCCGCGGCGGCGGGTGGCCGAAGACGTGCTGTGACACGAACCCCCCAGCTGGGCCGCCTGACGGTCGAGGAGTCGCTGTTCGACCGCCTGCGTGCGGCGAACGCCGACCTGCCGGTGATGTCGGTCACGAAGTCCACGCTGGTGGCCACGAGCCACCTCATCGAGACGCTGGTCTACGAGCACGGCGAGCGCTGCGCACTGGTGTCGGGGTTCCAGCACGGGCGGCACTGGGCCGTGGAGCGGGACCACTACCTCGCGCTGGCCGGTGACAACGACGTCATCGCGGTGTTCGCTGGCCGGGAGCCGCCGACCGGGCTCGGGGTGGACCACGTCGGGCTGCGCCTGAGGACGGGCGACCCGCTGGCCCAGGAGTGGTTCGTGCTGGCCCTGGGCCCGGGTCTCGCCATCACGCTGTGCGGCCTGGACGGCGACGCCCACGTCACCTCGCCGTCGCCGGTGCGGGAGGCGGACCGGCTGTTCGACGTGCTGTGGAGTGTGGACCCGCAGGTCGCCGCCCTCGCCGCGGAGGTGGTCGTGGAGGCCGTGCGCCGCACCGGCGTGGAGCAGGGGGAGGCGATCGCGGCGCGGCTCACCACCGCCGGTCAGCGCCCGCCGACGCCCATCGAGGCGGCACGGGCGGCGGACACCCTGCTGGCGGGCATGGTGCAGCGCCTCGAGGTCGTGCGGCTGCGGGAGCGCCGTGCCCTGGCCGCCGCGAGCCGGGACAAGAACGCGTTCCTGTCGCGGATGAGCCACGAGCTGAGGACGCCGCTCAACGCCATCCTCGGGTTCGGGCAGCTGCTCGACCTCGATGTCGAGGATCCGGAGTCCCGGAGGTCGGTGGACCAGATCCTCACGGCCGGCCGGCATCTGCTGCTGCTGGTGGACGACATCCTCGACATCGGCCGCATCGAGGCCGGGGAGCTGAACCTTGACGTGCGGCCCGTCGCCCTGGGGCGGATCGTGCAGGGTGTGCTCATGATGATGGCGCCGCTCATGGCCGAGCGGTCGCTGCTGGTCACCGATGAGACCGGCGCGGACGCCCCGGCGGTGCTGGCCGACGACGCACGGCTGCGCCAGGTGCTGCTGAACCTGCTGTCCAACGCGGTCAAGTACAACAGCGAGGGCGGGCAGATCGTGGTCTCGGTCGCGCGCACCCCGGATGCCGTCCGGCTGTCGGTGCGCGACACCGGTCCGGGGATGAGCCCGGCCGAGGTCGACCGCTTGTTCACGCCGTTCGAGCGCCTCGACGCGGCCCAGCGCGGCATCGCCGGCACCGGCCTGGGCCTGGTCGTGTGCCGCGAGCTGGTCGAGGCGATGGACGGCCACATCGAGGTCGACAGCCGACCGGGCCTTGGCACCACGTTCGTGGTGGCCTTGTCCGCCGCCCCGCCCTGACCTCCCTCCCGCCCACGAAGCTCAGCCGACGGGCACGGCAAGCTGCTGGCAGAAGACGTCGAGGACGTCGGGGTCGAAGTGCCGTCCCCGCTGACTGCGCAGCTCCCGCACCGCCCGCTCCTGCGGCCAGGCCGACTTGTAGGGACGGGCGCTGACCAGGGCGTCGTACACGTCGACGACCGCGACCAGCCGCCCGGCCAGCGGGATCTGCTCGCCGCGCAACCCTCTCGGGTAGCCGCCGCCGTCCCAGCGCTCGTGGTGGGTGTGGGCGATCTGCTCGGCCAGCTCCAGCAGCGGGGACTCGCTGCCGCGCAGGATGTGGGCGCCCACCGCCGCATGCGTCCTGATGATCGCGAACTCCGCATCGGTCAGCGGGCCCTGCTTGAGCAGCACGGCGTCGGGTATGGCGACCTTGCCGATGTCGTGCAGCGGCGCCGCCTCCGCCAGCAGCGCGACCTGTGCCGGTCCGAAGCCCAGCGCCGTGCCGAGACGCGCCGCCAGCCCGCCGACCCGCCCGGCGTGCTCGGCGGTGTCGTCGTCGCGGTAGTCCGCGACCAGGGCCAGGCGGCGGGTGACCGCCCGGTGCGCGTCCTCCAGCTCACGCGTCCGGGCCGCGACCTGCTCCTCCAGGCGATCGTTGTGCCGGCGCAGCTGCACATGAAGCATGCGGGTCTGCAACAGGTTGGCCACCCGCAGCGACGTCTCCGCCACATCGATGGGCTTGGTCAGGAAGTCGTGGGCGCCCAGGGCGAGCGCGGCGCGCCGGGTGGCGCTGGTGGAGTCGGCCGTGATCACCAGCCGGGGGATGAGGTCCTCGGCGGGCACCACGGTCTGCAGGTGTCGCAGGACCTCGAAGCCATCCATCCCGGGCATGTGCAGATCCAGCAGCACCAGGTCGGGGGCCAGCTCGTCCAGATGGTCCAGGGCCCACACCGGTTCGGTGGTCAGCACCACCCGCTCGTAGCCTGCGCGTCGCAGGATGCTGCTCATGAGATCCAGGTTGGGCTGTTCGTCGTCGACCACGAGCAGCCTGGCCTGCCGGTGCGCCGCCGGCGCCAGGACCGCACCCGGGGCCGAGGCGTCCGTCAGCGAGCGCACCATGTCCGTCACCACCCCTGTGGCTTCGACGGATTGCCACGCGGTCTTGATCGCTGGACGACGTTGCCCCAGGTCCCGCCACCAGGCGCGCGCTCCGAGGCGCTGCGGCGTCAGCCGGCGCCCGATCCGCCCTCCTGGTCGCGCAGGCCGGGACCGGCGTCGTCGTGCTCGCGGGCTTGGCCGGCATCGCCGCGGGGAACCAGGTCGCGCAACCCCTCACCCCGATCCGGGACGAGGGCCCCCCACGGAGGAGGATCGACATGCGCTTCCACACCACCATCCTGGGCGACACGACCAAGACCGGCATCCAGGTTCCCGAGGAGGTCGTCGAGGCCCTCGGGTCGGGCAAGCGGCCCGCGGTCACCGTCACGATCAACGGCTACACCTACCGCAACACCGTGGCGGTGATGGGCGGCGTCTTCATGGTCGGGGTCAGCGCGAAGCACCGCGAGGGCGCCGGAGTCGCCGGGGGCGACGAGGTGGACGTCGACATCGAACTGGACACCGCCCCGCGCGAGGTCACCGTGCCGGCCGACCTCGCGGGTGCCCTGGACGCCGAGCCCGAGGCCCGGCGCACCTTCGACGGCCTGTCCTACAGCAACAGGTCATGGCGCATGCTGCAGGTCGAG
>Ga0136617_10003660_pt1 | contig 13724 bp, 14 predicted proteins | sample AntDrymUQ3222106_2_FD_129672 | JGI IMG/M metagenome (GOLD analysis project Ga0136617, IMG submission 129672) | Polar desert sand microbial communities from Dry Valleys, Antarctica - metaG UQ322 (21.06) | ecosystem: Environmental > Terrestrial > Soil > Desert | place: Antarctica: Dry Valley... | reverse complement strand
CGCGGAAGTTCTCGCCGCGGGGAAGAGAGCGGGCGAGCCGGGATGGCCCCTTCCGCTTTGGGACGAATACAAGGACCTGATCAAGTCCGACGTTGCCGACGTAAAGAATTCGGGCGGCCGGCCCGCCGGCGCGGTGACGGCGGCGCTTTTCCTCAAGGAGTTTGTGGAAGGTTTTCCGTGGGTGCACCTCGACATTGCCGGCACCGCGTATTCCGAGAGCGATCTCGTTACCATCCCGAAGGGACCAACCGGAGTTCCCACGGGTACCTTCGTCGAATTCATCCGCGGGAGAATGCGCTGAAAAGGGCTTCGCAAATCTGGTTGACCCCTGCGCGCCTCGGCCTTGTGGCCGGGGCGGTTTTCTATGCGGCTGCGGGTCCGGCGCGGGCACAGGCCGTACCGGCGCCCTCGAGCGAAGTGCCGATCCCAATCAAGCCAAAGACAGATACGACGCGGACCGACAGCGCGGTCGTGCAGCGCGACACGATCCAGCCACCAGTCGGGCGGTTCAGCGATCCCGCCGCGTACGATGTCACACCACGCTACGAATGGAACCGCGCCGAGCTGTTCGCGACCGGAGCGCTAACGCTCATTGACCTGCTCGACCGTATTCCAGAGCTGACGACCTTTCGTTCGGGGTGGATCGCCACTCCCCAGGTCGCCGCGATGAACGGCGATTTCCGGCGCGTGCGCGTTTTCTACGACGACATCGAGATCGACAATCTCGACCCGCGCACCGGCGGGATCCTCGATCTCGCAAGCATCCAGATATGGACACTCGAGCGGCTGACGATCGAGCGCGGCGCCAATGAAGTTCGCCTCTTCCTGCGGTCGTGGCGCGTTGAACGCACGACGCCATACACGCGCGTCGACATCGCGACGGGCAACGAAGACACGAATCTCTACCGCGGCTTCTATGGGAAGAGGTTCGGCCGCGGGCAGATACTACAGCTTGCCGGCCAGCAATACGGAACGACGAGCTCGCGGTTCGCCGGGAGCGGCGACGGCCTTTCAACGCTTGGGCGCGTCGGGATAGCGCGCGACTCCTGGTCCGTTGACGCATTCTTCAACCGCAGCCGCGCTACGCGCGCCGGGCAGCCCTCGATGGTGCCAACCCGGCGCGGCATCGCTCCGCTCGACGCGACCTACACAAACGCTTACATACGTGGCGCAATCGGCGCGCGCGATGCGGGGCCATGGCTGCAGCTCACCGCCGCGTCGATCGGTTTCAAGGGCTCCGCAAGCCGCGGGAGGTCGACCTCCTCGACGGTGCCTGCGTCGCTCGACACGACGGAGACGCGTCTCTCGGAGGCGCAGTACAATCTGGCGGGAGGAATCTCTCGCGGGCCCGTGCGGATCGAGCTTCGCGACCGGCTTCGGACACTGGGCGGCAACAGTTTCAACAATGTGTCGGCGCGTGCAGACCTCGAAGCGGGGAGACTCGCGGGAAGCGTCTTCGCCGAGCGCGACGGCTGGCGTGGTACGACGCTGCTCGAGGCTGGCGCCCGGTTGCAGCCGCTGCCGTTCTTCGCGGTGAGCGGCGCAGTTTCGCGGACAACGTCCGGCTCGCTGCCGTCGCCCTTTCCCGGCAGCACCGCTGCCCGCGCGGAAGCGGGTGTTCGACTGCGCGGTCCATGGCTCACGCTCGGAGCGATTACGCGCGACACGACCTACGTCGCCCCCCCGATTGTTTACGACACGCTGCTCCAGTCCGACTCGCGCGAGAGGTCGACGGGGCTGATCGCGTCGCTGCGCGGACCATTATGGAAAGGAATTGGAGTGGACGCATACATCACGCGCTGGGACCGTGAGCGACCGTACCAGCCCCGATATATAAGTCGCTCGGAGCTGAACTTTGCCAGCGATTTCCTCGGGCGGTTCCCGCGCGGAGAGCTGAGCGTTCGTGCCGCCGCGATATTCGAATCACGCGGGACGGTCGTGTTCCCGCTCGGCGCAGAAGATACCGACGCGGCGGGAAGCAAGGTGCTGTCGGCGCTGCTCGAGGTCCGCATTATGCGCGCGGTTGTGAGCTACCAGCAGCGCAACATTCTCTCCTATCCGTACACCCAGGTGCCGGGGTTCATGATGCCCCGTGTGCTCGCCATATACGGCGTGCGGTGGGAGTTCTGGAATTGACAAATGTCGTTGCGGCTTCATAGCTTAGCGCCCTTCACATGATCTCCAGCATGACCGGCTTCGGGGCCGCCGAAGGGACAATCGGAGCCGCTCGCCTGAGCGTCGAAATTCGCTCGGTCAACCACCGCTTCTTCAGCCCCAGCCTCAAGCTCCCGTCCGTCTTTTCCCGCTGGGAGGGAGATGTCCGGGAGGCCATCAAGCAGAAGATCTCGCGGGGGCACATAACGCTTACCGTCCGCATCGTGCGCGACGAGAGCGCCGAGGCGCCCGTTGTGGACGAAGTTCGATTCACGCGCTACCTCGCCAGCCTTAGGGCGCTAAAGGAAAAACACGGCGTGAGCGGGGAAGTCGATCTCGCCACCGTGCTTCGCCTTCCTGATGTCGTCGCCACGCCGGGCGAGGAGTTCAACGACTCGGCCGCGGCACCTCTTCTCGCCCTTGTCTCACGCGCGGTCGACGCACTCTCAGCGATGCGGCGCGCGGAGGGGACCCAGCTGAAATCGTTCCTGCTCGAGCGGGCCGGGTCGATTGAGACTTCGCTCGCACGAATCGATAAGCGCGCGCCTGTCCGGCTCAGGGAGCAGCACGAAAGAATTCGCCGGACCGTCGCGGAACTCGTTGGCGAATCGGGCGCTGATCCGCAGCGGATCGCCCAGGAAGTCGCCATTCTCGCCGACAAGCTCGACGTCTCGGAGGAGATGGACCGCTTTCGCGCCCACCTCGTTTCCTTTCGCAACGCCTTGGGTAACTCCACGCCGGAGCCGGTGGGGAAGAAGCTCGGCTTCATCCTCCAGGAGATGCTTCGCGAAGCCAACACCACCGGAAGCAAGGCAAACGATGCCGCAATCCTTCAGGATGTGATTCTCATCAAGGAAGAGCTCGAGCGCATTCGCGAGCAGGTCGAGAACCTCGAATGAACCCGTTTCCGGTAATTCTTTCGTCTCCCTCGGGTGGCGGAAAAACGACGATCGCGATGAAGCTGCTGGAGGCGCGGGACGACGTTGGGTACTCGGTTTCCTGTACGACCCGGGCACCGCGCGAGGGCGAGCGAGAGGGCAGGGATTACTACTTCCGGTCCCGGGAAAGTTTCGAGCAGGGCCGCCAGCGTGGCGAATTCGCGGAATCCGCCGAGGTTCACGGTCAGCTTTACGGCACGCTGCGCTCCGAGGTGGAGCGCGTGATCAGCGAGGGACGCCACGTCGTCATGGACATCGACGTGCAGGGGGCGAAGCAGTTCATGACCGCTTTCCCACATTCGGTCCTCATCTTCATCCTCCCGCCGTCCGCGGAGGTCATGATCGGCCGCCTGAAGGCGAGGGGCAGCGAGGACAACAAGTCCCTCGTTCGCCGCCTGAAGAGTGCCAAAGAGGAGCTGAAAGCAGTAGATTTCTATCAGTACGTCATCGTCAACGACCGGATCGAGGCCGCGGTGAGCGCCGTTTCCTCGATCGTCGAGGCCGAGGAGTATCGCCGGACACGCGCGGGAGGACTTTCTTCCCGCCTCGCGGACCTGATGGGCGGCGTGGAGCGGGCGATCGATCATCATTCAAAGGGGCAGTGATGCAGGTTTTCATTCCGACCGAAGTAGCCAAGCACGCCACCAACAAGTATCTGGGCGTTCTCGTCGCCGCGAAGTACGCGCGCGTGCTGAATGAGTTCCCGCGCGACCGTTCAGCGCCGGGCGAGAAGAAGCTGACAACCCGCGCTCTCGAAGAGCTCACCGACGGCGACGTGGAATACCGCGTCATACCGCGCCGCCGCACGGAGTAGCTGCGGCGCGTCCATTTGCAGGCAGTCGCATACTCCTCGGCGTCACCGGGGGAATCGCCAGCTACAAGTCCGTGTGGCTGGCGCGTTTGCTTACACAGGCCGGCGCCGAGGTCGATGTCGTGATGACACGCGCCGCCCGTGAGTTTGTTGGAGCGGTCACTTTTGAAGCAGTGACCGGCAGGCCGGTGCACCACGAGATTTTCGGCGCCGGACACGCGCTGGATCACATTACGCTGGCGCGAGAGGCAGACACGCTGGTGGTTGCACCGGCCACAGCGGACTTCCTCGCGCGGGCGACCCATGGCCACGCCGACGATCTTCTCACCGCGTGCCTGCTGGCGGCGGATTCACCAGTACTGTTGGTGCCGGCAATGAACGATCGCATGTGGAACCACGCGCAGACGAGGCGGAACGTCGCCCAGGCGCGCGAGCTCGGTTATCGGGTAATCGATCCCGACGAGGGACCGCTCGCGGTGGGCGAGGGAAGCGGGCCGGGTCGGATGCCGGAGCCTGATCACATCATGGCCCATATCGGCCGTGCGCTCGAGCCCGGCGGTGCGCTCGCCGGCAAATCGCTGCTGGTCACGGCCGGGGCGACGCGCGAGGCGATCGATCCGGTTCGCTTCATCTCCAACCACAGCAGCGGCAAGATGGGCATTGCGATTGCGCGCGCAGCGTGGCGCCGCGGGGCAAAAGTCATTCTCGTCGCAGGGCACGTTGACGTCCCGCTGCCTTCGGAGATTTCCGTCGTTCACGCGTCAACGGCCGCGGAGATGACGACCATCCTTGAGGAAAGGCTGCCTGCGGCAGACGTGCTCGTCATGGCGGCCGCACCAGCTGACTTCCGCCCCGCCGCTCCCGACGCGCAGAAGATCAAGAAAAAAGGCGCCGCTCCCAGCATCGCTCTGGAACACACCGACGATATCCTTCGCACGACCGCCGGTCGGCGAAAGACGGGTAGCGTGATTGTTGGCTTCGCCCTCGAGACCAACGACGGTGTTGCCAACGCGCGGACGAAGCTGAAAGAAAAGGATCTCGATCTTATTGTCCTCAACACCGCGGGCGAAGCGGGGTCCGGATTCGGCACTGACACGAATCGCGTGACGCTGCTTTCCCGTGATGGAGAGCAGGAGGACGTCGCGCTGATGGCGAAGTCTGACGTCGCCGAGGTCCTCCTCGACCGCATAGAGACGCTGCTGCGTGGACGCTAGGGACCTGCTTCGCCGATACATCGAGCAGCGTCGCGAGCTCGGTGAGTCAGAGCTCGTGCTCGACCGCCTAAACGTCGATGAGGTGATGAGGCTGCTTGGCGCGACAGGTAGTGCTGCGCCCGTCCGCCGTGGCGACGGGAAGACATCCGGAGACTGGCGCGCGTCGCTTCGCGAGGCCGGTGTCAACCAGAAGCTGGTTCCGCCCGTAACGCCTCCCGCGCGCGAGCCGGCGCCACTCGCGGAGACTTCGACCGGTGCCGTGAAGCCGGAAGTTCAGCCGGAAGAGAAAGTCAACAAGCGCCTCGAGTTTCCCGCGGCCAGCGCGAGCGAAACGGAGGAGCAGGCAGCGCCGCCGCTCCGCCCGGGGCTCGTTGTCGGCGGAACGGAATCGGCGCTCTTTGCGGGCGCCATCGCCCAGCTCGGAACCCTCGAGGAAATCGCGCAGAAGGTAAAGGAGTGCCGGCGTTGCCCGCTGTACGCGACCGCCACCCACCCCGTCCCAGGCGAGGGGAACCCGCAGGCCGACCTCGTCTGCGTTGGCGAGGCCCCGGGCGCCAACGAGGATGCGACCGGCCGCCCCTTCGTCGGGGCAGCCGGGCAGCTTCTCACCAAAATTCTCGCCGCGATCGACCTCCCGCGTGAGGAGGTGTTCATCGTCAACGTCCTGAAGCACCGCCCGCCCGGCAACCGCAATCCCCGGCCGGAAGAGGTCGAAGCCTGCAGTCCCTACCTCGTTCGCCAGCTGGAGGTCATCAAGCCGAAAGTAATCGTTGCTTTCGGGACGTTTGCCGCGCAGACTCTACTGGGGACGAAGACGCCGCTCGGGCAGCTGAGAGGGTTTGTCCACCGGTACCACGGAACGCCCCTCATCGTAACTTTTCACCCCGCCGCGCTGCTCAGAAATCCGGCATGGAAACGCCCCACTTGGGAAGATGTCAAGCTCGCCCGTAGAATACTCGATAGCGCCTCCGGCGCGTGATCCGTACAAGGAACGCCGCCCGCCCTACTCGGAAGACGCCGAGCAGGCGGTGCTGTCGGCCATGCTCATGGACGCCGACGCGATTCTCCGCTCGACGGAGTTTCTCGACGACACGATGTTCTATCGCGAGGGACACCGCCGGATTTTCCGCGCCATGGTCGCCCTCAGCGAGCGCGGCGATGTAGTCGATCCGCTGACGCTCTCCGAGGAGCTCTCGCGGAGCGGATCTCTCGAAGGCGTTGGTGGCAAGGATTACATCGGCTTCCTCGTCGATGCGGTTCCGACTGCGGCGAACATTGAATACCACGCCCGCATCGTTCGCGAGAAGGCGCTCAGGCGCAGGCTGATCGAAGTATCCACCGCAATCGTCAGCGAAGCATTCGAATCGGCGGCACCGGCAACAGAGCTGCTCGACGAAGCCGAGCATCGGATCTTCGAGGTAAACCAGAGCCGCGGCGCGGAGGGCTTCACGCGCATCAAGGAGCTCCTCTGGCCGACGATGGAGCGGATCGAGGAGATCCAGCGCGGCGGCGGTTCGATCACGGGCGTCGCCAGCGGATTCAAGGATCTCGATGAGCTCACCGCAGGTTTCCAGCCTTCGGATCTCATCATCGTCGCCGGGAGACCGTCGATGGGAAAAACAGCCTTTGTGCTCAACATCGCGCAGAACGCCGCGCTCGACAACTCGGTGCCCGTCGCGTTCTTCTCGCTCGAGATGAGCAAGGAGCAGCTCGTGCAGCGTCTGCTCACATCCGAGGGCCGCGTCGACGCGCAGCGGCTCCGCAAAGGCCGGCTGCACGACGAGGAGTTCGTTCGCCTCGGCCGCGCCGCCGGCATTCTGAGCCACGCGCCGATCTGGATCGACGACACGCCGGGCATGACTCTGCTCGAGATGCGGTCCAAGGCGCGCCGCCTCAAGATGGAACACAACATCGGGATGGTGGTCGTGGATTACCTGCAGCTGATGCAGGGGCCGACCAACACCGAGAGCAGGCAGCAGGAGATCAGCTACATCTCGCGCTCGCTCAAGGCGCTTGCACGCGAGCTGCGCGTGCCGGTGGTAGCGCTCTCGCAGCTCTCCCGCGCTCCCGAGCAGCGCACCGGCGAGAATAAGCGGCCGCAGCTCTCCGACCTGCGCGAATCGGGCGCGATCGAGCAGGACGCCGATCTCGTGATGTTCATCTATCGCCAGGAAGTGTACGACGGCCCCACCGACAAGGATGGAAATCCGCTCGAGGGCAGGGCGGAGATCATCATCGGCAAGCAGCGTAACGGGCCGACCGGGATGGTCAACCTCTTCTTCAACAAGACCTACACGCGCTTCGAGAGCTATTCGCCCCGCCTGGCGCAGTGAGCCCCAAAGCGAAAACGGTTTACCGCTGCACGAATTGCGGCGCCGATCATCCCAAGTGGGCCGGTCGCTGCGATGTGTGTGGCGAGTGGAACTCGCTTGTCGAAGAGATGGCTACGAGCGCGGCTGCGGCCAGCGCATCGTCCCGCCGGGTACGCGGACAGAAATCGCTTTCCGAAGGCGGGAGCGTCGCGCCGACGCCACGGTTGCGCGAGGTGCGCAGCTCCGAAGGGCGCCGACTCAAGACCGGACTCAACGAATTCGATTTTGTGCTCGGCGGCGGCATCGTTCCGGGCTCGATGGTGCTCGTCGGCGGAGAGCCGGGAATCGGGAAGTCAACACTCCTGCTCCAGGTCGCGGGGAAGCTGGAAGAGCTCGGACACTCGACTCTGTACGTCTCCGGAGAAGAATCTGCGCTTCAGGTCAAGCTGCGCGCCGAGCGACTGAGCGGATCCGCGCAGGAAGTTTCCCTGCTCAACGAGACGCTGCTCGAAACGATTCTTGCCACCGCCGGCTCGCGTAAGTTCGACGCTGTAATCATAGACTCGGTGCAGACAATCTTCACCGCCGACCTGGAGGGCGCGCCGGGAAACGTCGGGCAGGTGCGCGAATGCGCCGCACGCCTAATGCGCTTCGCCAAGGAGACCGAGACCACCGTTTTCGCTGTTGGTCACGTCACCAAGGGCGGCGGCATCGCCGGACCGAAAACCCTCGAGCACATCGTCGATACGGTGCTCTACTTCGAGGGAGAGGGCATGCTCGAGCACCGCGTGCTGCGCGCGACAAAGAACCGGTTCGGCAGCGTTGACGAGATCGGCGTGTTTCGCATGACACAGGAAGGTCTCATCCCGGTCGAGAATCCTTCGGAGCTCTTCCTCGGCGACAGACTGAGCGACTCGTCCGGCAGCGCGGTCACGGCGCTCATGGAAGGTTCGCGCCCGATACTCATCGAGGTGCAGGGCCTGGCGGCGAAAGCCGGCTTCGGCACGCCGCAGCGCGTCGCCACTGGTTATGACGGGCGTCGTCTCGCGCTTCTGCTCGCGGTGCTCGACAAGCGCGCGGGCCTCTCGTTTTCGCAGCTCGACGTCTTTCTCAACGTCGTCGGCGGCGTCCGCATGCAGGAGCCGGCGGGTGACCTCGCCGTTGCGAGCGCGCTGGCTTCGAGCGTCTACGACCGCCCCGTTTCGACCGCCTCGATCTTTCTCGGCGAAGTTGGACTCGGCGGCGAGATTCGGCCCGTGTCGCAGGCCGAGCGGCGGCTCGCTGAAGCGGCGAAGATGGGGATGACGACTGCGTACATGGCGGAACGCGGAGTTCCGGCGCGCGCGACGCGCGGTCTCAAGGTCGTCGGCGTGAGAACCGTGAACGATCTCTTTCGACAGCTTTTCCACGGATAGATGGCGCGCGATGTCGGGGTAGTCATCGTGGCCGCCGGAACGGGATCGCGCACCGGATCGAAGGAGCTCAAGCAGTTTCGCTGGGTCGCGGGGAAGCCGATGCTGCTGCACAGCGTGCAGACCTTCCAGGCCCGCGCCGACGTTGCGATGGTCGTGTGCGTGCTCCCGCGCGAGTACGCCGGAGACCCGCCACCCTGGCTTTTCCAAAGTGACTCGGACCGGCTGCTTCTCTCGGTCGGCGGTCGCGAGCGAGGCGAATCAGTTGCGCACGGACTCGAGGACCTTCCGTCCGAATGCGCGATCATCGTCATACACGACGCGGCGAGGCCACTCGTTACCGACGACACCATCGACCGCGTCATCGCCGCTGCGCGCGAAGGCAAGGGAGCGGTTGCCGCGATCCCCGTTGACGACACCATCAAGAAGGTGGACGCCGAGCAGAGAATCACCGCGACGATAGACCGGCGTGAGCTGTGGCGCGCGCAGACGCCGCAGGCCTTCCCGCGTGACATGATCGAGCGCGCGCACCGCGAGGCCAGGGCAGCGGGCCGCAGCGCGACTGACGACGCGGCGCTTTGCGAGGATCTCGGACTTCCGGTCGTTGTAGTGCGCGGAAGCGAGCGCGCGGCCAAGATCACCGCCGAGGGCGATTTCGCCCTGGTTGAAGCGCTCAGTATCTTGCGCGAATGAAAGGAGATTCACTCGTCGTTCCATTCTGGTCGCCCGAGGAAGTGGAGGCGTCCATCAACGGAACGCTGGCGCACATGGCTTCAGGCAAGGTGGTCGCATATCCCACCGAAACCGTGTACGGGTTTGGCGGAGCGGTCGACGAGGACTCGGTGCAACAGCTCGTCGAGCTGAAGGGCCGCGCGCCGGGCAAGCCCTTCCTGCTCCTCATCGCCGGCAGCGAGATGATCTCGCGGCTGGGCCTTCACCTCACCGGCTACGCTTCTTCGCTTGCAGCGCGATTCTGGCCCGGACCGCTCACCCTCGTGCTGCCCGGAGGCGAGAAGCGGGTGCCGGCGAGACTGCGCGGTCCGGAGGGCGGAGTCGCCGTGCGCTGGACGCCGCACCGCGCGCTCACACGACTCATTCTCGCTCATGGCGATCCAATCACCTCGACGAGCGCCAACCGACCCCGCGTTCCCCCGGCGACGACGGCGGATGAGATAGTCAATCAGTGGGGGGACGCAATCAGGCGCGGAACGCTGCGCGTCCTCGACGCGGGAAGGCTCAATCCCTCCGAGCCATCGACGGTTGTCGATTGCACGGGACGCGTGCCGCGCGTGATACGCCCCGGCCAGATCGCCGCCGCGAAGCTGAGGGAGACTGTGCCGGATCTGGTTGGAGACGCGTAGTCCGGTGAACATTCTCTTTGTGTGCACCGGCAATACGTGCCGCAGCCCGCTTGCCGAGGCAGTGGCGAAAAGAGTCGCTGAGCGCCGGGGTGTGAAGGATGTGCGGGTCTCGAGCGCGGGGGTTAGCGCGTGGCAAGGCGCACCCGCGTCCGACGGCGCACTCCTGGTGGGCATGGAGCGGCAGCTCGACCTCGCCGCGCATCGTGCACGCGTGCTTACCCGGGATCTGGTGGCCGAGGCGGATCTCATCTTCGCGATGACGTCCGCGCACCTGGAGCAGGTCCTCGAGCTTGGCGGGCGGGGCAAGGCTCACGTACTCGACGAATATTCTTCGCCGGGTGCGAACATGGGCGGAATCACTGACCCATTTGGGGGTGAGCTGTCTGCGTACCGTGAGACGGCCGACCTGCTGGAGCGAGAGATTGGAAAGCTGTTCGACCGGCTAGAACGCTGAGCAGATCCCGCGCGAAAGTCCGTCCAAGCCGTCTCGTCCTTCTCGGACACCCCGTAGCCCATTCACTTTCTCATCGCATGCACGCTGCCGCGCTCAGCGCTGCCGGCATCGACATCAGGTACGATCCGGTAGATGTCCCTCCTGACCGGCTCAGCGAGGTATTAAGAGGGCTCTTCGACGAGGGGGCGGGCGGGAACGTGACGATCCCGCACAAACGAGCCGTGCATGACCGCTGCGATCAGCTTTCATCAGTCGCCAAACGCGCCGGCGCCGTAAACACTTTCTGGAGAGATGGTAAGCGACTCGTCGGGCACAACACCGACGTGGACGGCTTCGACAGTGCCGCGCGGTCGCTGCTCGGCGAAGGAATTGCCGATGCTCGCGTCGTCGTCATCGGCGCCGGTGGCGCGGCAGCGGCTGTTCTCACCGCGCTGGAACGGTGGCCGGGGGTGCGGACGACAATTACGGCTCGTCGCCGCTCTCAGGCCGCCGAGCTGGCAAAGCGCTTTGACGTTTCCGCCTGCGATGAAACGGACCTGCCGCGCGCGCTCGGCGAGGCGAGCGTGGTGGTGAATGCAACTCCGGTGGGAATGGAAGATGACGCGCACCCGGCAGACCTGTCTCCATTGCGTCACGACGCGACAGTTATCGATCTTGTCTACAAGCCCGGCGAGACAGCATGGGTGAGAGCGGCGCGCCGCTCCGGCCGCCGGGCGGTGGACGGCCTGCCGATGCTGATCGAGCAGGGAGCGCTCGCGTTCGAGAGCTGGTTCGGGATCGAGGCGGACCGGCCCGAGATGCGTCGCGCACTTGGCTGAGCGGAGCGCGCGAGCTGCTCCGCTCCGCGCGACGGTCGTCGGCGGAGCTGCTGCTCCCGGTGGCGTGCGTTTCGTGCGAGAGGCTGGTCGCGGCGTCGGACGATGGAATCGTCTGCGGCCTCTGCCTCTCACGCCTGCCATGGCTGCCGAGTCCCCAGTGCGACCGGTGCGGTCACCCGCGGCGCGCGGGCGAGTGCGCGTGGTGCGAGCTGCTCCCGCCGTACGTGCGCGCCGCGAGATCGGTGTGCTGGCTACCGGGCGTCGCTTCGTCCGGGATCGTGCACGCGCTCAAGTACGGTGGCTGGACGCGCGTCGCTGGGGAGATGGCCCTCCGCATGTCGCGGCTTGCCTGGCCGGCTGACGTGGTGGAAGAGCGCGCCGCGCTCATCCCGGTTCCTCTTTCCCGCTCGAGGCAGCGAGAGCGTGGCTACAACCAGAGCGGACTGCTTGCGTGCGCGCTCGCCGAACACTGGAACGTCCCCGTCTGGAACGACGCGATTCGCCGCTGCCGCGACACACGGTCGCAAACGGAGTTGACACCCGGGGAGCGGCTTGGCAACCTTGCAGGCTCGATTGCTGCCTCTGAAAGTCGAAGCAAAGACGTTGCGGGAGCACACCTCGTTATCGTTGATGATGTCGTCACGACGGCGGCGACGCTCAATGCGTGCGCAAAAGCCCTGTTCGAGGGCGGCGCGCGGATTATCAGTTACGTGACTTTCGGCCGCGCCCGCGCCAGCGGTGACCGGCTTTAACCGAAGGAGCTGAAAGGGAATGGCAACACGGGTTGGAATCAATGGATTCGGACGCATCGGCCGGCAGGTGCTGCGGGCAGCGAAGGAGCAGGGGATTGCCGATATCGACTTCGTCGCCGTCAACGATCTCACCGACACGCGAACGCTCGCCCACCTGTTTCGCTACGACTCCGTTCACGGGACCTACCAGGGAGAAGTCGAAGCGGGCAAGGATAGCATCACAGTCGACGGCGACGAGATCCTGGTGTTCTCCGAGAAGGATCCGTCGGCGCTCCCGTGGAAAGACCTCGCCGTAGACATCGTGCTCGAGTCGAGCGGCCGTTTCACTACCGCGGCGGATGCTGGGAAGCACATCGCCGCCGGCGCGAAGAAGGTCCTGATATCCGCGCCCGCGAAGGGCGAGGACATCACGATCGTCATGGGCGTCAACAGCGACAAGTACGACACGGCGAAGCACCACGTGGTGTCCAATGCGTCCTGCACTACCAACTGCCTCGTGCCGATGGTGAAGGTCATCAGGGACAACTTCGGATTCAGGCACGGCTCGATGGTGACGATTCACAGCTACACCAACGACCAGCAGATCCTCGACCTTCCACACAAGGATCTCAGGCGCGCGCGCGCGGCGGCGCTGTCGATGATACCGACGACAACCGGCGCGGCGAAGGCAACGTCGCTCGTGATTCCGGAAGTGAAGGGCAAGATCGACGGCTCGTCGATCAGGGTGCCCACACCCGACGTATCGTTCACTGTCCTCACCGTCGAAGTCGAAAAGTCAGCCGTCACCGTCGACGCCGTCAATGCCGCTTTCCGTACTGCCGCCGGCGCCGGACCGCTGGAGGGGATTCTCAAGTACTCCGAGGAAGAGCTTGTGTCCTCCGATTACATCGGCGATCCGCATTCGTGCATACTCGATGCGAAGAGCACGAGCGTCGTTGACGGTACGCTCGTCACCGTCTCCGGGTGGTACGACAACGAGTGGGGTTATGCCTGCCGCTGCGTGGACATGCTGCGGTTCATGGGCACGCGGCTAGCCTGAGCGGGCCATGTCGAAGCGAAACGTCCGGGATCTCACCGAGCATGAGGTTCGCGGGAAGCGCGCCCTCGTGCGCGCCGATTTCAACATCCCGCTGGACGACAACCGCGAGATCACCGACGACACCCGGATTCGCGCCGCGCTCCCAACCATCGAGCTGCTGCACAAGCTCGGCGCGCGAATCGTGCTGCTCTCGCATCTCGGGCGACCGAAAGGGAAGCCCGATCTCCGCTACTCGTTGCTTCCAGTCGCAAACAGGCTTGCCGAGCTGACGGGCCGCAAAGTCTGCTTCGTCGAGTCGACGGATACCGACGAAGCGCTGCAGGCCACGCGCGCGCTCGAGGACGGTGAGATGCTACTTCTCGAGAACACGCGCTTTCTCGGCGGAGAGGAAACGAACGATCCGCGCCTGGCCCGCGCGCTTGCCGAGCTGGGTGACTTCTTCGTCAACGATGCGTTCGG
>Ga0136617_10003659_pt1 | contig 13726 bp, 11 predicted proteins | sample AntDrymUQ3222106_2_FD_129672 | JGI IMG/M metagenome (GOLD analysis project Ga0136617, IMG submission 129672) | Polar desert sand microbial communities from Dry Valleys, Antarctica - metaG UQ322 (21.06) | ecosystem: Environmental > Terrestrial > Soil > Desert | place: Antarctica: Dry Valley... | reverse complement strand
CTGTTCATCGCCGTGTTCGCTCCGCTCGGCGTACGGCGGTACCGGGCGACGTCACGCTGATCGGGCAGCGCCTGCGCAGGCCTGTGACGTCTCCGCCGAGATGATCGGCACGGCCGCCACGCAGATCCCGGCGTCCACGGTTCGGTATGTCCGGGCCGACATCATGGAGCCGACCCTCGAACTCGGCCGGTACGACGTGATCACGTGCCTGGCGAGCATTCACCACATGGCCTTCGCCCGCGGTCGACAAGCTCAGAGCGCGGCTGGTGCCCGGAGGTGTCCTGCTCATCCTCGGCTGCTACCGCGAGCAATCGAGCAGCGACCGCTGCTGAGCCTGCTTGCCGTAGCCGCCAATGTCCTCCTGGGCGCCGGCCACCGGGTTGTGCGAACGGCGAATCATCGGTCCACGCTCGAACACCGGCCGCCGGTAGCTGACCGGCAATGACGCTTGCTGACATCAAGGCGGCGGCGGGTAGGTTGCTGCCCGGAGCCCGAATCCGAAGACATCTCCTGTGGCGCTACTCGCTCAGGTTCCAGCAGCCGGCGTCCGGCCAGGGCCTGAGTCGGGGTCACCGGCCGGCGTTGCGCGGGTGGTGCTTGGCGATCCGCTCGTTGCCGCGCCTGTAGTTCCCGGTCGCGCGGGCCATCACTTCCTGCGCGTCCCCGTCCGCCACCTCGGCCAGGAACTGCTCGGCTGCTCGCCCGCGCAGTGTGGTGGCCGCGCGGCCGTGATGGCGGATGTAGACCTCATTGCTGCTCCGCAGCTGATAGTCGAATCCGTTGGGTTCGTGCGCCACGCATCGATCATCAACGACCGGGGCATAGGCAGGCAATTCGATTCGCGGCCGGTCGGTTCAGAGGCCGCAGGCGGTGCTCGGGCTCTGGATGCCCTCGGGATACGCCAGGTCGGAGCCATACTCGCCATACTCGCCGGGTGCGACCTCAGCTGTTGGCTGGCGTCGATACAGCGACGGTGCCCGCCGGCGCGTGCGGACGCTGATGATCGAAGGACTACCCTCACGGCCTGCGAGCGATAGCGAGCCAGGGGTGCCCATGCGAGCGTGGACGATAGACGCCGACGACATCCGGGTCGCCGAGGATTTCGATGAGTCACTGCTCCATCGAACGCCGGAGATCGAAGGCTTCCTGACGCCCGGCCGCGACGACAAGTTCATCGTCATCGGCACCAAGGGATTCGGCAAGACGCTGCTTCTCAAGGCCAAGCGCATCCTGTATCAGCGTGACGGGCAGACGACCTGCTTGCCGATCGGCAATTTGCTCGACAAACCGATCGGCGACAAGATTTTCAGCCGCGAGTCCATCGCGTTCTTTGCCGCGTCGCCGCTGCCGTGGTCGAAGGTGTGGCTCACTGCCATCGGGGTGGCCACGCTCAAACATGTCGGCGCGAGCGGCGGCCTGGAGGTAAGCGCCAAGCTCAACGGCCTGATTGGCGATGCCCAGTTGCACAGCGTCATCGACCACTTCGTGCGCTTGCTCGATTTCACACCGAGTGAGCTGCAGCGCTGCGCCACCGACACCGATGGACACCTGGTGCCGAGACTGCGCGCGCTCAAGTCGCCGCTGACGATCTTCATCGATGGCATCGACGAGTACTTCAACAAACACGTCGAGAACCTCCCGGCGAGCCCGAGCGTGACCGGCGAGCTGTCTCCGAACATCTGGTACTACTCCCAGCTCGGCCTCGTCGAGGTCGCCTACCAGCTGCGACGCATCAACCACCATCTGAAAGTCTTCGCCGCCATCCGCAAGGAGGCCTACTCCCGGCTGTCACAGCGCACTGCCATGATCCAGCAGTATCGGGGCAGTGCCGTGGACATCGTGTATTCCCCCGAGAGCCTGCGCGAGATATTCGTCAACAACGCTCGCCTCGTGAAGAGCGATCGGATGGTGCAGCCGGAGCGTGCGCGGACGCACCCCCTGGAGGCGTTTCTTGGCCGCGCCAGCGTCACGGACACTTATACGCATGAGGAAGAGGACGCGTTCGAGTACGTGTGCCGGCACACCCTGCTGCGCCCTCGCGACCTGATGACCATCGGCGATCGGCTCGGCACGCTTCGGCCGGACGAGCGCAGGAACGAGTACCGCCTGAAGGCGGCGGTGAATCAGGCGGCCACCGAAATCGCTCATGAGTACCTTGCCGAGATCGCGCCGTACGTCGGCGACCTCGAGTTGGAGCGGCTATTCCACCGGCTTCCCGGGCACATCTTGACGCGCGCCGAGGTCGAGGAGATCTGCGAGGAGAACGGCGACCAGCCAAGTCAGGGTAAGCATGCGATCGGCGCGCTGTACCGGGTGGGACTGCTCGGCTACGTCCAGCACGATCGGGTGCGCGGCGAGTGGCGGCAGCGCTTCCTTCGCCCAGGCGAGGCGACGTTCGAACCGAATGGTGTGTTGCCGAGCGCCACTCACTATCTGCTGCATCCGGTCCTGTCCGATGTGATCGCGCTCATCAATCCGGCGTTTGTGCAGCGAATCGACCGCGTGAACATCGTTGGCTACGACCGGCCGTGGCATGAGTCCGGCCCGGTCGATCGTACGGCGAACGTCCACACCTGCTGTGTGCTCAAGGCCGATGTGTACGCCTTCGGCAGCCTGATGCGCTCCGGGAGGGATGCACCGGTCAGAAAGGCGCTGGACGAAGCGGTGGCACAGTGGGCGCCGGCGGCTGCTATCAGCGAGACTGGCGCCGGCGACGCGGCGCTGATCGCCTCCGATGACCCGGTGGCGCTTGCTCAGACGGCGCGGCACCTGATGGATGACGTGTACCGAGCCGCCGGGCAGCCGCGGCTGCGGATCGCCCTGCACTACGGGCAGGTGCACACTCGTCAGCGGGTCACCGACCTGCGCACCGTCATCGTCGGAGGAGATGCCATCCTCTGTGCTGCCCGCGTCGAGCCCATCGTTGCCCCTGGCCAGATTTGGGTGACGGAGGAGTTCCGGGAGCAGTTCCTCCAGCGGCCGTCGCTGTGGCGCACGACCCCCGTGCCCGCGCCGACTGGCGATGGCTGCTTCAACGTCAGGAAAGAAGCCACGCAGGAGCCCGATCTGTGGGTCCGCTTGTATCGACTCGAGGCGTGAGCCTTTCGGCCTCAGGCCGCTTCCTCGCAGTCACGCACCTCCGTTGAGCGCCAACACAGGCCAAGTCCGCGGAGGTGGTGGATGGCAGATCACCGCGTCATCCGTGTTTATGACGGTAGCGCCGGGTTAGCCGGCGCGGTAGGGCATCGGCACCTCCGGTAGGTCCTCGTTGGCGACTGGTGCGTCGCATTCACTGAACTTGGGGAGGCCCGCGATGTGCTCTGGGGTTGGCAGCTCCTCGGTGGGTCGTGCCGTCATTCCGTCTGTGCGTTGGTTCTGGTGGGGCCGAGGGTCCAGGGATGTCGCCTGCGGTAGGTGGTGGTCGATCTGGGCGAGTCTGTCTTCGGCTCCGGCCAGGCTGACGCGTAGTCCCTCGACCTCGCCGAGCCAGCCTTCGCGTTCGGCCTCGGCGATCCGGTCGAGGAGGTTGTCGCGGATGTCGACCAGCCGGGGCAGTTGGTTCGGGTCTGGCCAGAGCATCGAGCAGCGGATGCAGGGGGTGGGGAACGCCCGGGTCGCAGCGCCCGCCGTCGCGCCAGAAAGGCGAGGTGGGCCTGGACCGCCTCATCGGGGTAGACCGCCTTGTAGCCGAGGGCCGGTGAGTCATCAAAACCGAGGATCTGTTGGCGGTCGGCGGGGTCAGGTCGCTGGTGAGCGACGGGCGCCGAGGATGCCCGCCAGGTCGGCGACAACCGCATGGTCAGCGAGGTACTCGATCGGCTCCGGCAGGGCCAACGACCAGTTGGGTCGGTCGGTCACGCCCGGCATGTTGGGCCGGCGTTGTTCGCCGACAGCATCTTCCAGCGTTGCGACGAGCAGTGCTGACGGCGCCTGCGCCAGCCGACGGTAGGCAGCCGCGGTCGCCTCGGCAACAGACGCCTCGCCCGGCAGCGCGCCCAGCTTCGACCGCAGCGCCTCGACCGCTCGGTCGCCGGGGTCGACGTCGTACCGGCGTTGTTCCTGCCGGTCCGCACCGGTCCAGAGGCCGGGGACGGTCGGCAGGTCGTGCGTCGTGACGGCGCCCATCGACAGCTTCGGCCACTGGGCCGGCTCCTCGTCGGCGAACCACAGCAGCCGGTAGGCCAGCAGCTGCCGCCGCGTCAACTCCTCCCGGACGCCGCCCTCGACGACGCCCAGATCCTCGCCGACGACCACAGCGTGGGCGCGTTGGCTCTCCAGCGCCACGATGTCCAACAGGTCGTCAGCCGGGTATCGCACGTAGCCCCCGTCCTTGGGACCGTGTCCCTCCGGAATCCACCACAGCCGGAACAACCCCATGACGTGGTCGATCCGCAGCCCACCGGCCCGGGCGATCGTGGCCCGGATCGACTCGACAAATGGCCGATAGCCGGCCTGGCGCAGTTTCCATGGAACGAACGGCGGCAGTTGCCAGTCCTGGCCGTTGCCGTTGAGGGCGTCCGGCGGGGCGCCGACGGTGACTTCCGCTGCCAGCAGGTCCTGCCAGGACCACGCGTCCGCGCCGTCGGGGTCGAAGCCGATGGGTAGGTCCTGGATCACAGTCAGTCCCGCCGTCGCGTCTCGGAGCTGTCCGGCCAGCGCCCACTGCAGCCAGGCGTGAAACGCGACCTCGTCCTCCGCCTTGGCGGCAAAGTCCTGAACTGCTGGACTGTCCGGACGCCGCAGCTGCGCCGGCCACGTCCGCCACCGCCCGCCGTGGACGTCCGCGAGCGCGCACCAGACTGCGAACTCTTGCAGCGACTGTTCCTGCTCGCGACGCCACCGGGTGAAATCCTCACCGCCGCGGTCGAGGTCGAAGATCGCTTGCAGGATCGGCCGCTTGAGCCGCCACACCTCGTCCCGGTCGATCTCGCGCCTGGCGTTCAACGTCGTTGCCACCGCGGAGTCGGCTAGGTCCAGCCGCTCGAACCCGGGGACCGGCTCCGGCCGCAGGTACAGGGGATTCACGAAACGTCGGCTGGTCGGCGAGTACGGGCTCGGCTCCTGAGGCAGCGTGGGTGCGGCGGCGTGCAGCGGGTTGACCATCAGGAAGCCGGCCCCAAGACCCCTTGCCCAATCCCGGAGCCGAGCAAGGTCGGCCAGGTCGCCGATACCCCAGCTGCCGCGCGAGCGGGCCGCATACAGCTGCACGGCCCATCCCCACATCCGCAGCCGCTGCGGTAGGTAGCACTGTCCGGGGCTCAGGATGAGCGGCCGCGTCGGCCCGTCGGCCGGGTGGAGTTCGTGATAGCCCGCGGGAAGGTCCGGAGGCAGCGTGGCGTTGACCGGTACCGACGTCCCGTCCTCCAGTCCGATGTCGCATCGGCCGACATGCGTTTCGCTACCGAGCCGCAGCACGAGGGGCGCCCGTTGGTCGATGTCGTCAGGTGATCGGCCGACGGTTTCGCGGAGCCGGCGTACGACGACGTCTGAGACCCGCTGCCGACGGCCGTCGCTGTCCATATACGACTCCTCCACGCCCCACTGGTCGGTCATCGGCCGATCCTGCCAATCGCCGGTGGCCCGTCGCCGGCGGGCATCGACCTGTGCTGTGGGGCTGTTCTACGGCGTGACGGAGAAGGTTTCGATGATCTTGTCGAGCGTGCCTGGGTCTGCGTCCGCCCCCCAGGTGCACCTCTACCAGGAGGGTGAGGGCCGGACTCTCGGGACTGGCCGCGATCACTGCGATGGAGGAATCAGCGTTGCCGCAACCGCCCCGTTCGACGTAGCGGCCGACGTGCTCGTCGGTGGGCCGGGCTCGGACACCGCCTCCTACCCCGCCGCATGAGGTCCGGTGGTCCCGAACCTCACCAACCAGGATGCCTATGACCGGGACGCTCGCGGTGACTCCGGGTACGACGTGTTCCGAAGCGTCGAGCAGGTGCGCGGGTAGGCGTACGACGACTTGATCTTTGGCTCCACGACGCTCGGCGACGTCATCCGCGGGCTGGGCGGTCGGGACACGATCCACGGGTACGGCGGCAACGACACCGTCCACGGCGGCGACGGCCGGCTGTTCGGTGACGCCGGCAACGACAGCCTCGACGGCGGGTTCGGGTCCGACTCCTGCGCCGGCGGCGCAGGCGCCACGACCAGGACTCAGTGCGAGCGCTGAGCGCCCCCTTGCCGCAGCTCTCAAACCAGAGCGAAAGCGGCCCGGATGGCAGTGGAGAGTTGGCCTGGTGCCGGTAACCGGTGGCCGATGTGACGACCGAGTACGGACGTGGGCACGGTGACGATGTTGTCGCTGACCACGCTCTCGTGGGCCAGCCCGTTCGCCGAGCCAACAGACACCTCGGTGAACAGGCCGCCTCCCGGAGCGGCGAGTTCCCGACCGCCGCGCCCGGTTCAACGCGTGCACCACGACGGCTGCCGACCACTCGCCCGGCCGTCGTGGACGAGTTGGGCCGCTGCACGGGCGCCGGTCATCAGCTGGAACGGTCGAGCTGCGGTCTACCCTGAGAATCATGAGCGCGGAACCTCTCCTCGACCAGCGGTGGCGGTTCACCGTCGAGGAGTACGAGCGGATGGGTCAGGTCGGCATCTTCGACGAGGACGACAGGGTGGAATTGCTCGACGGGGAGATCGTCGCCATGTCACCGATCGGGCCGATGCACGCCAGCACGGTCAACCGCGTCAACCAGTTCTTGGTTCAACGGCTGGCCGGCCTCGCCACCGTGATCGTGCAGAACCCAATGCGGCTGCAGCCCCGGTCAGAGCCGCAACCCGACTTCATCCTCGCTCGGGCGCGACGCGACTTCTATGCGGGCGCCCACCCAACGGCAGAGGATGTGTTCCTAGTCGTCGAGGTGGCCGACTCGACTCTGCGCAAGGACCAGATGGTCAAGGTGCCGATATACGCCCGGCAAGGAGTCGTCGAGGTGTGGCTGGTCGATCTCACCGGGCGCTCGGTGACTGTGTACACCGATCCCGTCGACGGCTCGTACCGTCAGGTCCGGACGATACGCGGCGACGAGCCGATCACCCCGCACTCCCTGCCAGAACTCAGTCTCACGGTCAGCGAGATCCTCGGCGAGTGAGGACCGGCGGTCGCCGGGCGGGTTAGATGGCCGGGTGCGCCGCATCCGGATCGGGATCGACACCGGCGGCACGTTTACCGACGTCGTCGCGGTCGACGAGCAGACCGGCGCACTCGTCACGACGAAGACGCCGTCGACCCCTGCCGACCCGGCCGACGGCTTCATGACAGCCGTCACCAAGGTCCTCGAGCTGCTCGGCGAGGACGGCGCCGCGGTCGGTTCGGTCGCGCACGGCACCACGGTGGCGACGAACCAGCTGCTGGAGGGCAAGCTCGGCCGGCTCGGGTTCATCACGACCGAGGGTTATGAGTTCCTGCTGGAGATCGCCCGGCAGTCCGTCCCCGACGGCTACGGCAACTCCTACTTCTGGGTCAAGCCCGACCGGATCGTGCCGGTCGACCGGGTGCGGACTGTGGGCGGCCGACTGGACTTCCGCGGGAGCGAGATCCGTCCCTTCGATGCCGCGCAGGCGCGTGAGGTGGCCCGGTGGTTCCGCGAGCAAGACATCACGACGATCGGCGTCTGCTTCCTGCACTCCTACGCCGACCCGTCGCACGAGCAGGCCATGCGGTCGATGCTTGACGCCGAACACCCGGGTGCGGTCGTGTCGTTGTCCTCCGACGTGCTGCGGGAGTACCGCGAATACGAGCGGGCCGTGACCACCCTCGTCGATGCCGCGGTGAAGCCGAAGGTGGCGGCGTACGTCGCCGGTCTCGCCCAGCGGCTGCACGACTTCGCGCCCGGCGTGCCGTTTTCGATCATGCGGTCCAACGGCGGGGTGTTGTCCGCCGAGGAGGTCGTGCACCAGCCGATCACCACGGTGCTGTCCGGACCGGCCGCGGGCGCGCTCGGGGCGGGCCTCATCGCGCAGCGAGCCGGTTACGGCCGGGTGCTGACGCTGGATGGTGGGGGCACGTCCACGGACGTCTCCGTCGTGCTCGACGGTGAGCCGACGCTTACCACCGAAGGCAGCATCGGCCGCTTCCCGTCGAAGATCCCGATGATCGACGTCGTCACGGTCGGGGCCGGTGGCGGCTCGATCGCCTGGACTTCTCCCGAGCGGAACCTGAAGGTTGGTCCGCGGTCGGCCGGCGCCGTCCCCGGCCCGGTTTGTTACCCCGATGGCGGAACGGAGCCGACCGTCACCGACGCCCATGTCCTGCTCGGTCGGATCCCGCCCCACTTGCTCGGCGGGGAGATCCCGCTGTCAGTGAACACCGCGCGGGAGGGGCTCACGAAGCTCGCCGCCGAGCTCGGCATGGCCGCGGAACCCTGCGCCGGCGGCATCCTGGAGATCTCGGCGTGGAACCAGGCCAACGCCCTGCGCCAGATCACCGTCAAGCGTGGGCTGGACGTCCGTGATTTCACGATGGTCACGTTCGGCGGTTCAGGTTCGCTGCTGGCCTGCCGGTTGATCGACATCCTGGGGCTGCCGTCGGTGCTGGTTCCGCTTGACCCAGGGAACACCTCGGCGTACGGCCTGCTGACCGTGGACGCCCGCTGCGACTACGTGCAGACGGCGGTCAGCCGCCATCGCGACCTGCAGCTTCCGGCCGTGTTCGCGTCGTACGCCGAACTGCGGGAGCGGGCGGCAGCGGCACTGGACCGGGAGGGCTTTGCCGCCACCGAGCAACGGTTCGTGCGTACGGCGGACCTGCGCTACTTCGGACAGGCGTTCGAAGTGCGGGTGCCGGTCACCGACGGAGCCCTCGACCAGGCCGCTGCCGACGCGGTCGCCGGCGCCTTCCACAGGGCGCACCACGCGCTCTACGGCTACGACTTCACCGACGACGACCGGCAACAGGTGGAGTGGGTCAACCTGCGGGTGACAGGGGTCGGTCCCATCCGCCGGCCGGTGCCTCGCGAGGTTCGGCCCGGCGACGGTCGCCTGGACGGTGCACGGACCGGCGAACGACAGGTGTGGTTCGAGACGGCGTACACCCCGGCTGAGATCTACGACCGGTCGCGGCTGCGGGCGGGGGATGTCGTGGCCGGGCCAGCCGTGATCGAGGAGTTCGGGTCGACCATCCCGGTGCACCCGGGCTTCGCAGCCACCGTGGACCGCTTCGGCAACGTCGTCCTCACCAAGAACGACGTTGCCCCCCAGGCGCGCGGACACGCCGACGTGGTCGCGGCGTGTCCCGGTCCCCAGGGGGCAAAGTCGGTGCTTGGGCGGTGACGGTGGATCCGATCCTGTTGGAGATCGTCGAGGGGACCCTCGCGTCGGTGGAGATGGAGGTGGAGACCGCCATCGCGCGCACCAGCCGCTCGCCGATGATCCGCGATGCTCATGACTTCCGGGCCGGCATCCACGACCGGAAGCTGCGCAAGCTCACCGGCCGGTCCTACTCCGCGCTCGTGCACCCGATCGCCCGCGACTTCCCGCTTTCGACCATGCGGCCGGGCGACGTGTTCTTCCACAACGACGTCTACACCTCCGAGGGCGGCATCGGGCACCTGCCCGACCTGTGCGTGACGGTCCCTGTCTTTCACGAGGGCAACGTCGTTGCCTTCGTGCAGGCGTTCGGGCACCACGACGACATCGGGGGAGCGGTGCCGGGTTCGATGCCGTCGCATGCCCGTAGCGTCTTCGAAGAGGGCCTCATGGTGCCGCCGATCAAGCTGTGGGACGCCGGCGTGCCCAACCAGGCGGCGCTCGCGATCATGACCCGCAACTCGCGGATGCCGGACTCGCTTGCCGCCGACCTGGACGCGGAGTGTTCGGCGTGCCTGATGGGCTCGCATCGCCTCGCGGAGCTGTTCGTCCGCTACGGCCGGGCCGCGATCGAGGAGTGCTTCGACGCGCTGCTCGCGAACACCACCGAGACGTTCCGCCGGGAGATCCTGTCGAAGATCCCCGAGGGCAGCTGGGTCTGGGAGGACTACGCCGAGCACGACGGCGTGGACGAGCCGCGACTGCACACCCAGCGGATCACGCTCACCAAGGAACCGGACCGTCTGATCCTTGACTTCACCGGTACTTCGGCGCAGGCGAAGGGACCGATCAACCACTGCGGCGACTACGCCGACGGCAACTTCCTGAAGAAGTGGCTGGCGCCGATCCTGCGGAACCTCGCCGACACGCCCGAGCGGATGGCCGAGCTCGACGTCAACGAGGGCGTCGTACCGCTGATCGAGATGCGCTTCCCGCCTCCGGGGACCCTGCTGACACCGATCTTCCCGGCACCGACCAATGCCCGGACCTTCGTCATCCTGAGGCTGCTCGGCGTGCTGGCCGGCGTATTGGCCAAGGCCGTTGACGGCCGGATGCCCGCGGACCAGGAGACGATCCGGTATACGGGGGTGTACGGCGACGATTCCGACGGGGAGCCGTACCTGATGCGGGAGGTGCTCGGCGGGGGCAGCGGCGGCAGGTATTACGCCGACGGCGAGGACACGATCCACGTCGTACCGGACTCGCGGAACCTGCCGACGGAGTTCACCGAATCCCGGTTCCCGTTCCTGGTGGAGCGGCTGGGGTTGGCGGTGGACTCGGGCGGGCCGGGGCTGTTCCGCGGCGGGCTGGGCTACGACAAGCACATCCGGATGCTCAAGGACGCGTCGTTCATGTCCATCGCGGACCGCTCGATCCTGGCCTGCTGGGGCGTCCGCGGCGGCCGCGCCGGCCAGCCGTTCAGCGTCGTCGTCGATCCCGGCGGGCCGAACGAGCGGGTGGTCGACGCACTGGCCGACGGCGAGCCGGTGCGCGCCGGCGAGGTGATCCGCATCCGGACGACCGGCGGTGGCGGCTGGGGTGACCCGCTGGACCGGCCGGCCGCCGCGGTGCTGCGCGACGTGGTGTGGGGCAAGGTGTCGGTCGCCGGTGCGCGGGCGGATTACGGGGTGGTCGTTGCTGCCGGAGGCTTCGAAGCCGAGGCCACGGTTGCGGGAATCGTCGACGATGGGGCCCCGGTCGAGGGAGCAGAGGTCAACGAGACCACGCGAGCGCAGGTTGACGAGGACGCGACGGCGAGGCTGCGGGCGCAGCTGAGGTCAGCGCGGCCAGAAGAACAGCCGTTCTTCGACCGCGGGCCGGGGTACGCGCGGCTGTCCGGCGGCTCGCCGAACTCCTACGTAGACATGCTCTGATCCGGTACGACCGCCACGTTGCCCCCTGGTCGCGGGGACACGCCGGCGGGCGGCCGGCGTGTCCCCTCCGAGCGGGGGCAATGTCCCAGTTGCCGTGTCCCCAGGGTGACCTTGCCTCCTGACCGCGCGGCACCCGCAGGTTGGCCGCGGTGTCGCTGAGAGGGCAACGGCGGGCTCGGCTTGACCCGGACAAGGCATGCTCAAGGGCTGGGGTGCAGCCCCGCTAGGACTGCCAGCGCAGCGGAAGGTGCTTGACGCCGCGCTGGAAGCTCGACCGCAGCAGCACCGGGTCGCCGGCGGCGTCCAACCACGTCGTACGTGACAGGACGTCGCCGAACAACGCGATCATCTGCGCGCGGGCCAGCAGGGCGCCCAGGCAGAAATGCGGGCCGTGCCCGAACACGAGGTGGTCGTTCGGCCTGCGTTCGATGTCGAAGTGGTCAGGGTCGGCGAAGACTTCCTCGTCCCGGTTCGCGGCGGCGAAGGACACGACGACCTTGTCAGCGGCGCGAATGTCCACATCGGACAGTTCGGTGTCGGCAACCGCGGTACGCCGGAACACCATCACCGGCGTCCACCAGCGCAGCATTTCCTCGACCGCTCCCCAGCAGAGCGGGATCGTGGCGCAGTGCCCGCTGGGCCTCGGGGTGGTGGAGCAGCGCCACCATTCCGCCGGGCAGGCCGTTGCGCAGAGTCTCGTTCCCGGCCACCGCGAACAGCCAGAACATGTTCTCGAACTCCTCGACCGAGACCTGCCCGCCGTCGTCGTCGAGCTGGGCGAGCAGGGTGGACATCACGTCCGCGCCGGGGGAGCGCCGTTTGGCCTCGGCGAGCAGGTGCGCGTACCTGTACAGGTCGGCCATCCCTGCGCGGCTGCGAGGATCAGGCATGCTGCCGTCCGGTTGGGGCGGCGGACGCGCGCGGAGTGCCCGGCGAGCCATCGGCGTACCGGTGGCTGGGTCGAAGTCGGCGCTGATCGCGTAGTCCGGGTTCCTGCCATCCGATCACCCGGTTCGACCAGTCGAAGAGCAGCATCCGGTCCTGCTCCGGCATCCCGAGCGTGTCGGCCAGGGCCAGCAGCGGGAGGTCGGCCGCGACGTCCGTCGCGAAGTCGCACACCGGCGGGCCGGCGAGCATCCGGTCGACGGTACGGCGGGCGTGCCCGCCGATCTGGTCCGCGAGCCCGGCCACGGCGCGGGCGAGAGGTGCGGGCGAGCAGGCGACGCAGCCGGGAGTGCTCCGGCGGGTCCATGTTCAGCATCATCTGGCGCACGTAGGCGAGGTCCTGCGGCGTCGCGGGATCGCGCACCTGCGTTCCGCCGAGCGCCGACGAGAACAGCTCGGGCTGCCGCAGCACCCGCTCGACGTAGGCGTGCCGGAGCACCAGCCAGTAGCCCGGGCCCGCCGGCTGGCTCAGCCTGGCGGGTTCGGCCACCCGGACGACGCCGTACTCGCGGCGGAGCCGGGCCAACAGGTCGAACGGCACGCCCCGCTCGAACGTCCGCGGGTCACCGAGCGGCTCGGCGGCGGCGACCGGGATCCGACTCACCGACACATCGTCCCCCACCGGGCACGGCCAATACGATGCCAGACATGCCCGGACCGCTCGCGGACGTCATCGTCATCGACCTGACCAGGGCGCTGGCCGGACCGCACGCCGCGATGATGCTCGGCGATCTCGGCGCCCGCGTCATCAAGGTCGAGAGCCCGGTCGCCGGCGACGACAGCCGGACCTGGGGTCCGCCGTTCCTCGGCCCGGACGACGACCCGGTGTCGACGTACTTCCTGTCCTGCAACCGCAACAAGGAGTCAGTAACCGCCGACCTCAAGGCTCCCGACGGCAAGGATCTCCTGCGCCGGCTCGTTGGGCGGGCCGACGTGCTGATGGAGAACTTCAGGCCCGGCGTCCTCGACCGGCTGGGCTTTTCCGTCGACCGCCTGCACGCGCTGAACCCACGGCTGGTGGTGCTCTCGATCACCGGGTTCGGCCACGACGGACCCGAGGGGGGCCGACCCGGGTACGACCAGATCGCGCAGGGCGAGGCCGGCCTGATGAGCCTGACCGGCGCGAGCCCCGACGAACCGACCCGCGTCGGCGTACCGATCTCCGACCTGCTGGCCGGGATGTACGGGGCGTACGGCGTGGTGGCCGCGCTGCATGAACGCAACCGCACGGGCCGTGGACGGGTGGTGCGGACGAGCCTGCTGGCCGCCACGGTCGGCGCACACGCCTTCCAGGGCACCCGGTACACCGTGGCAGGCGAGGTCGGACGAGCCCAGGGCAACCACCACCCGTCGATCAGCCCGTACGGCTCATTCCAGTGCGCCGACGGACTCGTGCAGATCTCCGTGGGCAGCGAGGCGCTGTGGCGGGCGTTCGCTCCACTGGTCGACATCGACCCGGGCACACCGTCGCTGGCCACGAACCAGTTCCGGGTGCAAAACCGAGCCCAGCTGACCGAGCTCATCGAGGCGGCGTTCGGCCGTGCAAAGGCCGCGGAATGGTTGCCTCGGTTGGCCGCGGCCGGCGTCCCGGCGGG
>Ga0136617_10003658_pt1 | contig 13730 bp, 17 predicted proteins | sample AntDrymUQ3222106_2_FD_129672 | JGI IMG/M metagenome (GOLD analysis project Ga0136617, IMG submission 129672) | Polar desert sand microbial communities from Dry Valleys, Antarctica - metaG UQ322 (21.06) | ecosystem: Environmental > Terrestrial > Soil > Desert | place: Antarctica: Dry Valley... | reverse complement strand
GGGACAGACGTTTGTGTTGGGGGGTGCACCAAACTCGGTTGAGCAGCCGCAGAAGATTTTGCTCTTTGTCAGAAGGCGGGCGTGCACCTCGAGTCCGATGACCGCTTCCCACTGTGTCATGCAGGTCGATTATATCCGCCGTGCGCGGGCACCGAGGCGCACCGGACGAACGAAGAGCGAGAACCTTCAGCCGTTCCCATCATGAGAGGCTGTGAAAAAATCAATCCGGCGGGTGGTGAGCTGCTGTATGCAGGACGGGCTTCAGGCTGTCCTACATAGCCCAGCGCAAACACAACGCGGAGTGAGTTCTCACAGCCACTCACGATGCCAATTCCGCAGTGTCAAGTATTGGGCAGCGTCTCCCGAGCTCGGCGGTACAACGAAACTACTCTTCGTTCGCAATCACGTCAGCAGGCAACTTCAACAGGACGTTGCGTGGGAAGGGCGTAGAGACGTCGAAACCGTTGATGTTCGCCACTTCGGTTGCATCCTCGCGGTTTCCCGTTGCACGCGAGGCAACGGAGGCCCAGTCCTCATTGGCGCGAGGCGGGCCTACCTTCATCCGGGCCGGTTCGGCACTGCGGGCCCGCTGCCGGTCAAACGTCATCGAGTCGAGCACGGTAGCCAGCTCGCTGCGATTACGTTCCGGGCGTTCGTTGATGAAGAGAAAGATCACGGCCTGATCGCCCATCGCAAATTGTGTGCTCTCAACGCGCACCACGCCATTGCTTGTCCGCCCAGACCAGATATCGACGGTGAATCGCTCCCCGCTGCGACTGGCAGCATTGGTCGATCCCTGATAGGTCAATCTGTTCTGCTGGAGAGCGCCACGGACGGCCTGTTGCACGTTTCCGCCACCTTGCAGCTTGATGAGGGGGACCTGTTGCACGATCAGACCGGTGCCGCGACTCTTGCGCGGCGCCATCTGGAACAGGGCGCCGGGAGGAACCACAGCCTGCCATCCGCTGGGAATCGGAACGATCATGCCGGTGCGACGTTGGAAGACTGCCTCGTCGGTCACGGTGGTCTCCAGCGTACTCGCACCGACGATGATTCCGTCCAGCTTGCGGACGAACGTATCCCTGTCGAGAGGAGCGGAACCGATTGCAGGACTCGACTGCTGCAGCGAAGCGATTTTGCCGCGGACGTCCGCCACGCGCTTGCGAGGATCGGGATGATCGATGAAGTAACGATCCAGTGGCGAACTTTCTCCCCGGTCAAGACGCTGCAGCACCAGAAGCATGTTTTCAGCGCCATGAGGGTTGTACCCCGCTTCAGTCATGTACGCCGTGCCGAGAACATCCGCATGGGTCTCCTGCTGTCGCGAGTAACGCTGGAAGAGGAGCGTTGCTCCAAGCTCTGCCAGACCTCCGTAGGCTTGTGCGGCGGCGGGCCCCGCCAGAACGGATCCGATCACCAGGCCGAACTGGGCGAGCTGCGACTGGGACATTCGCTGTTCGGCGTGGCGTGCAGAGACGTGCGCGATCTCATGAGCGATCACTCCAGCCAGCTCGTCCTGCGAGTTCATTCTCTCCAGAATCCCCCGCGTGACGTAGATGTAGCCGCCTGGTAGCGCCATCGCGTTGACCATGGGAGCGTCGAGAATCGTGAAGTTCCAGGGAAGGTTTGGGCGGTCGGACGCGGCAGCCAGACCGCGGCCCATCTTCGTGACCATCTCGTTCAATGCGGGAACTTCATTGTAGACGCCGAATTCCTGAATAATCTGTTGATGCGCCTGGGCGCCCATGGCCAGGGCCTGGCTTTCCGAGACGATGTTGAATTCGCGCTTACCGGTCGCCGGATTGGTAGAGCATCCTGCATGGATCAGACAAAGCGTCACAAGCAATGCGGAAGACTTTCTCATCGATTCCCCCGGTTCCACCAAGGCTTTTCAGCAGGATTGGTGCAAGTGGGGTGCCTTTCAACCGGCTACGACCTCCCGCGGTGGCAAACCCTCTCTGCGCAACGGTATCCAGGCCAGCAGCGAGGATGTTCACGGTGGCAGGCGAGATGTCATGATCTGGATGTGACGCGAGACGGAATCCTCGGAATCGATCCGCGGGAAGAAGGGCTGATACGGCTCGATTTCACCACGCTTTTCGGCAATCAACGCACAGTGGTACTCGAAATCGGGTCGGGGAAGGGTCGATTTCTTCTGACTCGCGCCTCTGAAGACCCCTCCGCGAACATCATCGGAATCGAGAAGTCTCTTCATTACTATCGAGTGATCATCGACCGCGTTCGGAGACGCGGGTTGCACAACATTCGAGTCATCAATTACGACGCCCAGCCGGTGCTTGCGGAGATGATTCCGGCCGAATCTCTGGCGGCGATTCACATCTATTTCCCTGATCCATGGCCACGCCCCAGAGAGCAGAAGAGGCGGATCATTCGCCCCGATGTAGTCGAGCATCTGCAGCGCGTCCTCGCACCGGAGGGGGTGGGTTATTTCGTAACCGATCACAGGGGGTATTTCGACAGCAGCGTCCCTGTCCTGGAACAGGCTTTCGAAGTGACGTCCGGTACCCCGCCCGACGACGCTCCGTCACGAACCAACTACGAAGCCAAGTACCGAGAACAGGGGCGTCCGATCTTTCAGATCGTATTCAAAAAGCGAAAGGAAAGTGCCTCCTGAAGGGCTTTGCAAAAATCGCTTCGGGTGTCTTCCTGAGCGGAGCGAAGGATCTCGTCCGAGGGTGTTGCAGGCTGACGCGCGTGAGCCTGCTGCGGCATGGGACGATATCCCTTCGTCGCTACCGCTCCTCAGGATGACACTGGCTTCTAATGACACCGGAGGTGTCATAGCGTGCTTCAAGGCCGGTGGCGAAGAAAAGAATGGGTGGCCGAGGCTATGCCGACCTACGCCGCCGGCCGTGCCGGCTCAGGATGACAGGGCGAAGGAGCTCCTACCATGTTTTATGGCAAATAGTGCGCCATACTTTATGGTAAATGGTGTGCCATCACTGATGGCAGGATACATGGTAGGGATGGGGACTTCTCTTCTGAGGTGAGGTCTTTCGGCCCGCTTCGCATGTGCCTGGGTGTCGCGGCGCGGCGGATCCTTCGCCCCTCGCTCAGGATGACAGAGGCAATTGTTAATCGCTGCCGATGACCAGGACCGCAAAAAACCCGCCCCGAGGGGCGGGTTTTCTGGAACAGAGAAGGACGTATTACCTGCGATTGGGCGTGGAGTCTCCGTCACTGATCTTCTCAACGGTCCTCGCCAACTCTCCGTCATCCTCGTCGTGTGTTGCGACGTCCGCAACGGCGACGATCCCGATGACCTCATCATTGCGACCGACAACCGGAACGCGTCGGACCTGTTCTTTGCTCATGATCTGATAAACGCTGTCCAGCGACTCGTCTTCCTTCACCGAGTGCACGTCCCGCGTCATTGCATCAGATACCTTCGCCTTGTCCGCGTCTTTGCCCGTCGCCACCACACGCACAACGATGTCGCGGTCGGTGATCATGCCGATCAGTTTCTTTTTGTCGCTGGAGTCAACCACCGGGACTGCGCCGCAATCCTGGTCCAGCATCAGCCTGGCTACCTGTCTGATCGTATCCTGCTCGGTTACGCATGCCGGATTTGGCGTCATGACGTCGCTCACTTTCTGACCAGTGCTCTGCCTGCCCGAACCTGTTCGGGCGCCAGTGGAGCTTTTGCCACCGGATCTCTCTTCGTTTGCCATAGAAACTCCTTTCGTCCGGCGAAGGACGAGTTCTGTACGGAGTGTGAAATAGCAAGGTCTGTGCCCCGGGGAGACTGTCCAGACGGGGCTGGAGACGGCTAAGTGGCGACAGCGAACTCCCACTGTAGGTGAAGAGCAGGGCGGTGAGTGAGTTGTCTCTGAATACGTTAGAACGCGAGGCGCAAACCGGCGGCGGCAGTCACGAAGCTGCGGGTCTCTTCGAAGTTCGCCCAGTGGTAGGCGATCTCTGCAATGACGCCGAATCGCCGCGTTACCGGGAAGAGAGCACTCACCCCCCCGGTGAGCCCGAAATCGGTCTCATTGACGTCGCCGTATTTCTGGCGGTAGGCAGCCGGCCCCGCGAACAGGGCGCTCGAGCCGAACACTTCGTAAAAGCGGTACTCGCCCACCAGGGCAAGGTATTCGACCTGGCCGTCTGTCGCCGGCAGCGGACTCTGATCGCTGTCCATACGTCCTGCTTTCAGCTTCACTGCCGTCGAAGAATCGGTTTCGAGCGCGTAAAAGATTTCCTGCAGGTCGCCTTCGAAGTCGAAATCGATCCCATCATCATTCGATTGCGACAGTCCGAGATGAAAACCGACGGATGATGTCTGGGCGAATGCGGGAAACGAAAGAGTACACAGAAGGACAACAACGGGGAGGAGGGTACGTGTCATGGCGGTCACTATAAGCAAATGAACGGGCGGTGTTCAAGCCGCGCATCTGCCTCCTTACGCTGGAATTTGCGTTTCATTGCGGTGGCAACAAATTTATCATGGGCGTCGTGACAAGCCGCAGTCTGGTGTCGGTGCTCTCGTCCTTTGGACGCGAGGCGGGGCGAATGGTTCTGCCCTCTCCCTGTGTGGTGTGCGGGGAAGAGTTGCCATGGAAATCGCGCACCGCCTCATGCTGCCAGACGTGCTGGCTTACACTTCCAAGAATCACGCATGCGAAGTGCCTTCGCTGCGCCATGGCATGGGCCAGTGACGAGAAGGTGTCGTCATTCGTGTGTGCCCGCTGTCACCAGGATCCCGGATGCATTGAGTGGGTTGACGCCTGGGGCCATTATCGCGGCAGCCTGGAGAAGGTAATTCACGCCTTCAAATTTTCCCGACACGACTTTCTCGGAGCGCCTTTAGGCCGGCTCATGGCCGATCTGCTGGTTGCGCGCGGCTGCGAGGATCTCGATGTGATTGTTCCAGTGCCCATACACCGAAGAAGGTTGCGCGCCCGAGGATATAACCAGTCTGCAATTCTTGCGGACGCGATTTCGACAGTGCTGCGCATTCATCGTAAAGACCTTCTGACAAAGGGGCGTGATAACGCTGTGCAGTCGCAGTTGCCCCGATCGGAGCGGGCTCAGAACGTGGACAGTGTCTTTCAGGCTTCGTCCGACGTTGCATCGCAATCCGTTCTTCTGGTGGATGACATCAGTACGACGGGCGAGACCCTGCAGGCCTGTGGGAGAGCGCTCCTGGAGGCCGGAGCGCGGCGGGTATGCGCCGTGATTCTTGCTCGGGCCTGAAGGTTTGCGTGGAGTTGTGGCAGGCAAGGCCAGACGCGGACTACCGCTCAGATAGAGAGTTGCTTCCGGCTGCGCATATGCAACAGTCTCTTTGCAACCGCGAAGGTTGCCAGCGGCACCAGGCCGGAGGCGGTGGGCATGTTCCGTCGCTTCGCGGCAGACCGTGACACCCGCCTGGCGCTGTGGTAAAAGGTCCCGCCGCCATGCACACTGGCATTCGTCCTCTCTCCCAGCTGCCGGGTTTTCCACGGTACTCTCAGTCATGATGCGCGCCTTTTTCATCGGTTTGTCCGAGAGCTCCAGGCTCAGGAGCCTCGCCGAACGTTCGTCGCTCGGACGGAAGCTATCCGGCCGGTTCGTCGCCGGAATGACAGTCGAAGAAGCCATCGCCGCCGCGGAGGCTGTCAATGTTCGGGGAATGAGCGTCAGTGTGGATAACCTCGGCGAGAACGTGACGAACGTCGAGGAAGCGAGAGAGAGTGCCGAGCTCTACCACCGCATGCTTGACCAGATTGCGCAAAGAAAACTCGATGCCAATGTCAGCCTCAAGCTCACCCATATGGGGCTGGATGTCGACCAGGCGTTGGCGAGTGATATCACCAGGGATCTCGTATCCCATGCGCGAGAGGTTGAAAATTTCGTTCGTGTCGACATGGAGGGAAGTCCCTACACGCAGCGAACGCTGGACTTCGTTCGTGAACTTCATCTGGAAGCGCCGGGTTATGTCGGGGCGGTCATTCAGTCCTACCTCTACCGAAGTGAGCAGGATGTCGTGTCGCTCTGCGCTGAGAAAATCCGCATCCGTCTGTGCAAGGGGGCCTACAAAGAACCCTCCGAAATCGCCTTCGCAGCGAAGGCCGATGTCGACGCGAATTACGTCAAGCTGATGAAGATCATGCTCGCCAGCGGGGTGTACCACGGGATCGCCACGCACGACGAACAGATGATCGAGGCCACGAAGGCCTTTGCTCGCGAGCAGGGGATATCACCTGACTCGTTCGAGTTCCAGATGCTTTACGGAGTACGCAGAGATCTGCAGGAGCAACTGGTGCGCGACGGATGGCGCATGCGGATCTACATTCCCTTCGGCACCGAATGGTATCCCTATTTCATGCGGCGGCTGGCTGAGCGGCCGGCCAACGCGATCTTTATCCTGAAAAATTTGCTCCGGCCGTAGACGGCGCCGGGGTTGGACGGCGGGACCACACAGTCAATTGCGGAGTCGTGGACGCACGACGAAGGTGCCGGCGCATGCTATGCGCCGCTACTCTCGGTTGCAGAATTAAACCTCGGGGTTGGAGTGCCCTGCCCGGGCTGTCCGCGGCCACATCCTGCCGCCCTCGCGTACACTATCCATCCATGGTGAAAGTGGAAGACGAGCTGGAGATGGCCTCCTGCCCGCACTGCTTCGCAAACCTCTACCAGCCGGCCGCGGTCTGTCCGACGTGCAACGGCCCGCTGGAGCAACTCGAGGACGAGCAGAAGGAGGGAGCTTCTTTCATACCCGAAAGAAAACGACCAAGCCTGCTCATCGTAGTGGGAATGTGGCTTCTGGTTTTTCCCGCTGCGTTCATAACCGCTTACCTGCTCATGGCCACGCGAGGAGAGAGTGTTCTCGCGTCGGTGGGATTCGGCTTCGTTTTTCTGATGTACGCGGCCGTCCTTTACCAGGTCACGCGGAACTACGTTCTGTTTCGCCCGGTCGCGGACGAGGAGGAGGCGGGCCCGGTGAATTGAGCAGGTATTCGTCCTTGCAGGGGACCATTTGCAATCGTAGGGACGCGCGCTGCGCCTGCGCAGCTCACGGTGGAGCGCGTTCGGACGTCTCACTCCACAATTTTCACTTTGCTCCGTCGCTTCCAGCGTTGATGCATCCATACCCATTGTTCGGGAACGCGACGAATCTGTTCTTCAATCTGCCTCGTGTAGTGTTCCGTGAGGCGGACCGCGTCATCATCCTTGGTGAGCACGAGGGGTGGTTGTATGCGAATGTAATGTTTTCCGTTGCGCCTTTCCTCGAACACGCCCACCGTCGTTGCTCCGCTGCGAATTGCCAGCTTCGCCGGTCCGACAGGCGTCAGCGCGGGACGACCGAAGAACAAAAGATCCGCGCTGTCTGAGCGAATGTTCTGGTCGATCAGGAACGCCAGAAACCCTCCGCGCCTCAGGGCCACGAGCATTTCTCTCGCTGCCGAGACAGATCCTCGCCCGATGGTCTTTACTGTGTTCTTCTCACGTGCCGAGACCATGAAGTCGTTGAGGCGGGAATCGTAAACCTCTCTTGCCATGACAGTGACGTCGTAACCGAGTGTTGCCACCCCGGCCGCCAGCCACTCCCAGTTACCACAGTGGGCGGCGAAGGCCACGGAGCCGCGGCCGGGCTCCAGCGCCAGCGGAAGATACTCCGTCCCTTCGAAGACAGTCGTTGATGCCAGGGTCCGTTCGTTCAGGTTGGGCAACCAGAAGATCTCAAAAAGGGACATGCCGAGATGTTGAAACATCTCGCGGATCACGGCGCGATGTTTCGCCTGCTTCCATTCTGGAAAGGCCAGAGCAATGTTCTGCAGCGCCCGGGTCCGCTCGCGAGGAACGGCGTAAAAGGCCAGACTGCCCAGAACACGACCGAGCTGCTGGCCTGCTGACAGCGGTATACGGCGGCCCAGCCATGCAGCCATCTCGAGCGCACTTGCAAGGAGAGCGCTTCTAAACCTTCGGAGCGTCAGTCGTATCACTCCGAAATCCTTTGACGATGTCATCCCATTGTCCGCGATGGCGAAGAAGCATCTCCACCAGTTCGCGAAACGCTCCCCGGCCTGCGGCTGCGTGTAGTCGCCAGGTTACCGTCTCCAGCACCTCGGCGACTGCATCCGAGGGTGCCGCCGAGATTGCAGCCGCTTCGATGGGCGCCAGATCGGGCAGATCGTCTCCGATGTAGCAGACCTCACTCATATCCATTTCGAGCCGCTTGACCAGCCTCTGCATCTCGGAGAGCTTGCTCGAGGCGCCCTGGACGAGCTCCGTAATACCGAGCTCCCGGCAGCGGCGTTCCAGTGCCTTGGAGCTTCTACTGGTGATGACTGCCACCGATAATCCGGCTTTCTGCGCCAGTTTGACAGCCAGGCCGTCGCGCACATGAAAATCTTTCATCTCGCGTCCGTCCCCAAGGTACAGAATCTTTCCGCTCGTCCAGACTCCGTCAACGTCTGACACGATCAGCCGAATCGACGAGGCTCGAACGATCTCACTCATGGGCGGACTCGGCTCAGAATGTAAGAGGCCATACGTCAGTGGCGAAAGTGCCGCTCCATGGTGCACACCATTGCCAGGCCCCGCTCATCGGCAGCGGCAATCACCTCGTCGTCGCGAACGGATCCACCAGGTTGCACGATCGCGGTGACACCGGCGTCGGCCAGAGCGTCAACTCCGTCACGAAAAGGGAAGAAGGCATCGGAAGCGGCGACGGAACCGGAAGTGGGAAAGATCGCCTTGGCGATTGCCAGTTTCGCTGCATCCACGCGGCTCATCTGTCCTGCTCCGATTCCAACACTCTGGTTCTCCCGCGACAGGACGATGGCGTTCGATTTCACATGCGCGCAGATGATCCAGGCGAACTGCATTGCCAGTAATTCGCTCTCGGAGGGCTGACGCTGACTGGCTACTTTCCAGGTTGTAGCAGGTCCCAGGGAGTCGGCGGACTGGAGCAGATAGCCGCCCGCGCCTGTCCTGATCTCAATCGGCACGCCGAGAGGTGTGGATTCGACCAGTCGCAAATTCTTTCTGCGCCCCAGGCGTTCGACGGCATCTTCCGAGAATGAAGGGGCGATGACCACTTCGAGAAAGATCGACTCGAGAATGGCGGCGGCATTTCCGTCAAGGGTTCTATTCGTAGCAACGACTCCGCCGAAGGCCGATACGGGATCAGCTTCCACTGCCAGCGTGACCGCCCGATCAATGGTTCTTGCTGTGGCCACACCACAGGGGTTCGTGTGCTTGATCACGGCACAGGCGGGCAAGTCAAAATCGCTCGCCAGTCGAAACGCAGCGTCCATATCACCAAGGTTGTTGTAGGAGAGTTCTTTGCCATGCAACTGACGGAAGGGCTCCGAGTCGCGTTCCTGAGAAACGTAGAACGCTGCCCGTTGCTGCGGGTTTTCGCCGTAGCGCAAATCCTGAGTTTTTCTCAGAGCCAGATGAACAGCCTGCGGGAACTCGAGGTCTTTCGTGTCCGGTCCGGACAGAAATGCGGAGATCGCCTGGTCATAACTCGAGGTCATGCGAAAGACTTCCATGGCCGCCAACCTGCGGAACTCGTCGCTTACATCGCCGGACTCGAGCTCTTTCATGAAGCGGGGATATTGCGACGGGTTGCAGAGCGCGAGCACACTGGTGTGATTCTTTGCCGCTGCGCGAAGCATCGAAGGGCCGCCGACATCGATCTTTTCGACAGCCTCGTCCAATGTGACAGACGCGCGGGCCACAGTCGCCTCGAACGGATAGAGATTTACCACAACAAGGTCAATGGCCGGTATGTCGTGCTCCGCGGCTTCCTTCTGATGGGAGGTATCGCGGCGATCGTAGAGAATTCCGCCGAAGACTCTTGGTGTAAGGGTCTTGACTCTCCCTCCGAATACTTCCGGGGCACCGGACCATCGGGCGATCGAAGTGACCTTGACATTCGCTTCGCGCAGATGTTCCGCTGTCCCGCCGGTCGACAGGATTTCAACGCCTTGCTTTTCCAGGAAACGTCCAAGCTCCACGATTCCGCTCTTGTCGGAGACAGACAGGATGGCGCGTTGAATGGAATGGGCGGGGGTCAGCGTTCTCCCCCCGTCGGAGTTTGCTTCAGGGGAGAGGGATTGAGCAGCAGCGTGCCACGTCTCATGCCGATGGCGGATCGGACGTCGCCCCCGGCCTCGCGCCAGACGTGGTAGTAGACATTGATCAGGTCAGTGACTGCGTGAGAATAGGCGAGCGAGATCACGCCGAACGCCGTGGAACGGTCGTCGAAGTCGGCCGACGTTTGAGGCTCACCCCCGCCGGCATACTCCTCACGTATCAGAGGCGCGTATCTCGACGTGCGCAGAAAACTCTGGTCGAGATAGCGTCCCAGAGGAAGCGGATCTTGCAGGCCGTAGAAGACTGTGGGTATGACGGGCAGACGCCGTTCCAGGTACGCTTCGAAGTCGCTTTGAAGCCGACGAAAATCAGGTTCTGCGGACGCATTCAGAAAGGGATTATTGGCGTCACCGATCAGGTGCGCGACCTGCCCGAGACGCTGCACGAATTCGTTAATCGGTTTCCGTGTTCGCATCATGTGCGCGGCGAAGGAAGTTTCGGAGGCAATCAGTGCGCGAAGAGCGTTTTGTTTCCCGGACGTGTTGTACTGATGTTTGAGAGGGCATTCGCTGGCGCCGCGGTCCACGCCCAGCTGAAAATCCCTGCGATGACGTTCTATCAGAAGGCTCAGATCCGGCGGAGCAAGAGCGGCGGCTTTGAGCGCTATCTTCTGCTCGGCGACGGGACTCCAGGCCATTGATGCGGAAGGAAAGAGAAGAAGAGTTGCCAGAAGAAAAGAGAATCGCGTCACCGGCTCGATCTTACGGTCGCTCTCCACAGGAGTCAAACCCGCAGGAGGCGGCAGCTGAACCCGACGCGGTCGCTTTGCATGCCCGGGCGAACGCACCGCGGGAGGTACGCCGACGAGCTCTGGAAGCGCACCTGTCGTGTCTCAGTTCGTGCAAGGCCTGTCCGAATGTTTTCGGAAATGCCGTGGTGGTGCCAATTGATGATGCGCGCATCATGCTGGTCGGGCAGGCACCGGGATCTCGCGAGCTTGTCGATCGCCGTCCCTTCGCCTTCACGGCTGGAAAACGCCTGTTCTCCTGGTTCGCCACGCTCGGGGTCACGGAGGCCCGCTTCCGCTCCAGAGTCTTCATCGCTGCGGTCATACGATGCTTTCCGGGCAAAGCGCCGGCGGGAGGTGATCGCGTTCCCGATGCTGAGGAAATCAGTCGTTGCGGTCATCACCTGGATCGGGAGTTGGTAATTTTCAAGCCAGAGCTGGTCATTGCTGTCGGTGCGCTGGCATCCCGAGAGCTTCTCGGGGACGGAGTTCTATCGAGAGTAGTCGGCAGGATGCATCAGGCTGCCCGTGCCGGGGTGGCATTCGACGTGATCGCCCTGCCGCATCCGTCCGGTCGGTCGACATGGTTGAACCGCCCTGAACATGCGCGACTGCTCCGGGAGTCCCTCTCTTTGATCGAGCGGCACCGAGCCTTTCGCTACGCCTTTACCTCGAAGTGATCACTTCTTCATTCCGCTCTGCGTCTTTATTCTGCTGATCACTCTCCTGATTACTCTCCACGACAGGCAGATCCTGAGCCCAGGGACGGCTGATCACACAACTGTTGATACCACCGATTCCCATACTCAGCTTTCCCGACAAGCCGGGGGAGGTGGAGCAACCGTCGCGTTGTACAAAATGGGCCTGATGAAGGAGAACGTCGGGGTGCAGTTCGCCTTCAGTCAAAGCGGAAGGAAAGAGTCTTCCCTGACCAACCCCGAGGTGTTGCGCTGTCAGCTCCCAACCGCCGCCCACAGACATTCCATGGCCGAAAGTTCCCTTTCGCGCAGTGAAGATCACGTCGCGAGGAAGCATTTCCAGTGAGTGCTCGATTTCGGTGGCGTCTCCGGGAGTTGCCGTGGCATGCATGTCCCACGTGCTGATTGCCTCTCTGTCCAGGTCGCGCAACGCTTCCCCGATTGCCAGTTGCGGACCGGCCTTGGAGGGAGTGATGATGTGATGCGCGTCCGAAGATGAGCCCACCCCAACGATTTCCAGACCGAGCGGTTTGAAGCCCTTCGCTGCCAGAACGTCGGCATCGCCGACGACCCAGACACAGGATCCTCCGGCTACATGCGTGCCCTTCAAGCCGGTGAGCGGCTGCGAAACGTCCGCGTCAGCGGACAACACATTCGCGTTGTAGAAGGCGGAGATGGTGACGGGATGAGGGGGCGGGTCGGTCATGCCGATTACCACAGCGGTGGCGTTGCCGAGCTGGATGGAGTCGTAAGCCAATTTGAGAGCGATACCGAATGATGCGCACGCTGCCACCGGAGCGAAGGCGGGACCTGTGATCCGGCCGATCATCGAGATCTGCGACGCGGCGATATTGGCTATATTCCAGAGCAGGTTAGGGGACACCGTGGACCATGGCTCTTCAGGGCACCCCCACTTTCTATTCAGCGCCTTGATTTTACTCAGCTTGTGCCGGATGGTTCCGAGTTTCGCCGAGCCTGAAGAGGGGGGCACGGGCTCCCCCTGGATCGCGGCGGCCTCACGAAGGTAGTCGAGGAGCGCGTCGCTCCTGCGCGCCCAATATTCTTCGTAACGATGTTTGGAGTCGATCCACGCCTCGGAGCCAACTTCCTCGGGAATTGGCGCGGGAGGCGCCTGCGGATCAACCTCACCGTTGCCGTGTGTTCGAAGCGCCTCACACCTTTCCGCTGCGGACCAGAACTCGTTCCATCGTTTCTGAGCCCGATCAAATCTCAAAGACTGCTCATGCTGTACTGTGATTTCTCCGAGCCCCGTTCCTACATACACGTGGCAACGAGGACCTAGTGACTGAAGGTATGTCTCCATCCCTTCGTTCTGCTTGAGCGATTGAATGAAAGAACCGATCGCGTATTGGACCATCGGGCCCATCTTCTCTTTCAGTTGCGAAAAGCGGGCGGATGGAAACCTGGTTTCGAACCACGACCTGTAGGATTCGAATTCGAATGCGGGCTGTCCGACCAGAAAGTTCGAAGGCCCATAGCCTGCGAAGGGCGTTAGCCAGCTGCCGGCTCGCTCGAGGTTGCGTGCGAACGTGTCCACGTCGGGACTCCTGGGAGCCACTACACCCCAGCCGAAGATACCGACTCGCTTCTTATTCAGCATCGAACGCTTCATTGTATCCACTCTGTGAGGCTTTTTGCATGGGGCGGGATTCCTGATCAGCGCGTATGGTGCTAACCTCGATGGTGTGCTGAGTCATGCCTTCGTCGGCTGGCCGACCTGCTCGGTGATGCCGCATGTCATCTCCAGTTAAACGGAACCCACATTGAAAAAAAACCATATCGGCATCGCATTGATTCTCGCGCTGTTCCTGATTCCCTCGTGCAGGCGTGAGGTGGCAACCAGTCCCAGCTCGGAAACCATCGCTCCGGCCACTCCGCCTCAGGTGGGGACGGACACCGATTCCGTGTCCACCCAGACCGTCGAGATCGGGGATGAGCGCTCACCCAACGAGGGTGGAGCACTTAGCGAGGGAGACGGGGCGACACCGGCCGCTACTGTCACTGGAACTCCGTCCCCCTCCCCGTCGGCACGAAACAGCCAGTGAAATCTTACCGCCGCGCAAGTGTCATCCTGAGCCCCTGGACAGCGCGTGCGCTGCGAATGAGAGCAAGAAACGCAAGCTGTCATCCTGAGCGCCAGCGAAGGACCCGCTGCGTGTGAGACGACGCTC
>Ga0136617_10003657_pt1 | contig 13732 bp, 15 predicted proteins | sample AntDrymUQ3222106_2_FD_129672 | JGI IMG/M metagenome (GOLD analysis project Ga0136617, IMG submission 129672) | Polar desert sand microbial communities from Dry Valleys, Antarctica - metaG UQ322 (21.06) | ecosystem: Environmental > Terrestrial > Soil > Desert | place: Antarctica: Dry Valley... | reverse complement strand
TGTTTTGACTGACTCAAGAAATTTTCAAACAATTTCACAAGAATATATCAAAATTCCGAAGTTTATCGTGTTTGATTACTCTTCATTATCGTGTCTCCCTACAATTCTGGCAAGCCACGCCGATGCCGACCACATTCAAGGGCTTCTCGATGTGGCGAAGAACTTTCGCGTGCGCGCGGCGATTTTCGGCAGAACGCCGATGAAAGATGCGGAATTTGCCGAACTTTATTCAATTTTGCAAAAGCGCGGAATTGAATCGCTGACCGTTTCGCGCGGCAATGTTTTGACGTTTGGTGATGTGAAAATCGAAGTGCTGTATCCATTGAAAAACGAAATCGCAAAAGCCGCTTCGGAGAATAATAATTCTTTGGTTCTGCGCTTAATTTACGGTCAGAGAAAATTTTTGCTGACAGGCGATATTGAAAAGGAAGCCGAAGCAGAGTTGATAAATTCGCCCGAATTCTTGCAGACTGATGTTGTTAAAGTCGCGCATCACGGAAGTTTGACTTCTTCGACGCAGGATTTTATCAACGCATCGAAGGCAAAATTGGCAATCATTTCAGTCGGTAAGCAGTCACAGTTCGGACACCCGAAACCGGAAGTTGTCGAAAGATGGAAAAATGCGGGCGCGAGAGTTTTGACCACTGGCGAGAACGGCACAATTTCCGTTTCGACCGACGGACTGGATTTGCAATTGAAAACTTTTAACAAGGAAAAAATCTTTCGCTGAAAAAATAAAACGGACACGAATTCCTTCTCAAGAAAACCGTCCGAGCGTTCCAACAAAATCTTAATGACCTAAGTTTTACCCTAATGAATAAAAAAAGTCAAACGATTTTTTAAGTCTTGAGATTATTTAAGGAATCTTTATTTAAAAATCTGAATATCTTTGATTTTTTAATGTTTAAAGTGTCGTATGCCGGTAAAAACCATTGCCAGTTCGTGTTCGTTTGCGGCTTGGATAACTTCTTCGTCTTTGACTGAACCGCCGGGCTGGATGATTGCGGAAATTCCAAATTTTGCGGCTTCGTCAACATTATCGCGGAACGGAAAAAAAGCGTCGGATGCGAGAACCGTATTTTTTAATTCGAGTTCCGATTTCCCGGCACGCATCGCGGCGATTCTCACCGAATCAACGCGGTTCATTTGTCCCGCGCCGACTCCGACAGTCTGATTTTCATTGGCAAAAACAATGGCGTTTGATTTGACGTGCTTGCAGACTTTCCACGCGAAAAGCAAAGCGCAGATTTCCGCATCGGTCGGTTGTTTTTCCGAAACGACTTTTAAATCCTTCGCCGTGATTATCAAATCGTCGCGGTTTTGCGCTAAGAATCCGCCGGAAATTTGTTTGTATTCAAACGAATTTTTACCTGCGCTTTTTTCAACGCGCAAAACCCGCAGATTTTTTTTCTTTTTGAAAATATCCAACGCTTCGTCGTCAAATTCAGGCGCAAGCACGACTTCGGTGAAAATCTCGTTGACTGATTCGGCGACTTGCGCGTCAACCGATTGATTAAACGCGACGATTCCGCCGAAAGCCGAAATCGGGTCGGTTGCCAGAGCGCGGCGGTAAGCAGCTTCGACGTTTTCGCCAACGCCGACACCGGACGGATTTGTATGTTTGATAATCGCGCAGGCAAGTTCGTCAAATTCGCAAACCAAATTCCAGGCGGCTTCCGCGTCAACATAATTATTAAACGACATTTCCTTGCCGTGAAGCTGTTCGGCGCGGGCAATTCCGCCGCTCTCGCCCGTTTCGTAAAGCGCGGCTTGCTGGTGCGGATTTTCGCCGTAACGCAAATCGCAGACTTTGGCGAGTTCGATTGAAACAAAATCTTCGAGTTCTGAATCGTTTTCGCTTTCTTCCAAATCCGTTTCGATAAACATCAAATTTCCCAAAGGATTGAAAGGTTCGAGAAAATCCAGATCTTCACTCGAGAGCTGTTTTGCCAGATAACTCGAAATTGCCAAATCATAACTTGCCGTGCGCGTGTAGGCTAAAGTTGCAAGCCGCTGACGAACTTCCAAAGAAATTGCGCCGTCGTTCTTTTTCAATTCGTCTAAAACATATTCATAAAGTTTCGCATCGGTAACGACGGCGACATCGCGCCAATTTTTCGACGCGGAACGAATCATCGCCGGACCGCCGATGTCAATTTGCTCAACCGCTTCTTCTAACAAAATGTTTTCATTTTCGACGGTTTGCTCAAACGGGTAAAGATTGACGACGACTAAATCAATCGGCTCAATATCGTGCGTTTTCATCGCCGCCAAATGTTTTTCGTTATCTCTTAACGCGAGAAACGCACCGTGAATTTTCGGATGCAGAGTTTTGACGCGCCCATCCATCATTTCAGGAAATCCCGTAACTTCGGAAACTTCGGTTGCCTCCAAACCCGCATCGCGCAAAATTTTGGCTGTTCCGCCTGTCGAGATAATTTTCACGCCGAAATTTGCCAGTGATTTCGCAAATTCAATAACTCCGGTTTTGTCCGAAACGCTGATTAAAGCGCGCTTGATTTTTCTGAGTTCGCTCATAAAGTTGATTTCAAAAGATAAAAAAGCGGTCTGGATTGACCGCTTTTTGTACAGAATTTTTGTGTAAAAAACAGAGAAATGCTTTCAAGTTCTCCTGTAAAAGCAACCGAAAAAAAATGTTTTTGCCGAGCCATCAACTTAGAAAAAGAAGCGTCCGAGAAATAAAAGACTCAGCAGAAATGCTAATGTGTAAATTATGATTTTGATAAGACTCATAAAATTCCCTATTCTAAAAATGAGAGCCTGAAATGGTTACGGATAAAAAAACATTTTAGTTCCGCATTTGTTTCGATGTCAACAACAGAAAAAAAATTTTCGCGTCTTACGACAATCTTTCTGCATATTTTGCTGCTCGTTTCCGCGACTTTGGCGCAGGAATTCGAGGCGAACATAAAAATTAAATCTTCAACGGCAATTGCAAGCGTCGAAGGAAAATCTTTGAAGGAAAATTTCGCGCAATCCGATAAAAATTGGTCGTTTGCCAATTCAATCGCCGGCGCGGAAAATCTCGGCGCAAGAATTTCCGGGTTGAATTTAAGTGATGAAAACGGCGGCGCGATTGTTTTCAAAAAATTCATTGACGGCGAGTACCTGGCGGAAAATCGGGCGACGGTTTGGAGCTATCAAATCAATCTGAATCCTTTGCTGAACATTGCTGCAATGGCGCACGTTTCCTGGGTTTCGGATGAACAAGGTATTTTGATGCTCGGTGATTTGCTGCCGCAATTTAGAGCCGAAAATAATAAATTGATTCGAGCGAAAATCAAATTCGATTTGCCGAAGAATTGGAAAATATTCAGCAGTGAAAAGAAGTTGGGCGAAAATATTTTTCTTGTATCGAATGTCGAAAAAGCGATTTTCTTCGTCGGAAAAAATCTGCGCGAAAAGCAAATTTCGGCTGATAAAACTTCGCTCGATTTTGCCGTTTCGGGCGAGTGGAATTTTTCGGATGAAGAAGCATTCAAAATGGCGGGCGACGTTTTCGAAGAATACCGAAACTTATTCGGCGAAGTTCCGGCAGAAAAAGTGCAAGTCTCTCTCGTCCGTTTCCCGAAACAGACAAAATTCGGACGCTGGGAAGCGGAAACGCGCGGCGCGAATCTGACGATTCTTTCGAGCGATATGCCTTTTAAAACTCTTTCTTTACAGCGTCTGCACGAACAACTGCGCCACGAACTTTTTCATCTATGGATTCCGAATAATCTGGCTTTGACCGGAAATTACGACTGGTTTTATGAAGGCTTTACTGTTTACGGGTCTCTGAAAACAGGTTTGCGGACGAATCAAATTCGCTTTGAAGATTTTCTCGCCACGCTATCGGAAGCCTACAATATTGACAATCTGCAAACGCAAAAAGTTTCTCTCATCGATGCCTCGAAGAATCGTTGGAGCGGCTCAAATTCGCAGGTTTATTCGCGCGGAATGATAGCCGCGTTTTTGTGCGATGTCGCGCTGCTGCGGGAAAGCAAGGGAAAACGGCAAATCACCGACATTTTTCGGGAGATTTACACCAAACATCGCGTTCCGAGAGAACCGCAGGACGCGAACACGGCGATTCTGAGCGTTTTTGAAAGTTACGGCGAGCTTCGCCCGATTGTTGAAAAATATATTCGGGGAACAGGAAAAATTGATTGGCAGGCAGATTTGGAAACAATCGGCATCGAAGCAGAGGAAACAAATTCTTTTACAAAACTTTCGGTAAAAGCTAAACTCAAAAATCGTCAAAGGGATTTACTGGACAAGCTGGGTTATAATAATTGGCGCAAGGTTGTGCGAGAGGCAAAATGATAACCAGAAAATTATTCAATTTAACGGCGATTTTTTTTATCGCCTGCACGCTCGGCGGCTGTAATATGGTCAGCAGCGCGGTGGAAAATGTAACGGGTTTAGCCGGTTTGAACAGGACCGGAACAGTCATCAACAAATCGTGGATTCGCAGTTCTTACGCGGTGGTCGCGGCTGACCTGCTGGAAGTGAAACGCGGTCAAACGCTGGACATTTTAGAGGAAACCGACTTTGAAAAAGTGCATTGGTATCGTGTCCGCGCCAGCGACGAAGACAAGACGGAAGGCTGGGTTGAAGCGCAAAACATCATTACCAGCGAGTTGCTTGAAAAATCGAAAAACATCGCCATCGAAAACAAGGATTTGCAGGCGCAGGCAATCGGACAGCTTCGCGCCGCTTCAAATCTTCGCCTTTCGCCCGAATTAAAAGACGATAATATTTTGGTCAAACTCGACAACGGGTCAAATTTTGAAATAGTTGACTGGGAATTTGTCCCGAAGGCGCAGGACGCTTCCGACATTGACGACAAATCAAAAGGCGAATCGAAACAAACGAGAGGCAAAACGAGAAATGCCGAAATCGAGGCGGCAAAGGAAGCAAATGAGCCGGACAAAATGGACGATAAATACGACGTTTGGTATAAAATCAGGCTCGACCCGTCGGTTTCGCCCGCGCCCGGCGGATGGCTTTTCGGCAGACAAGTCGAGCTGCAAGTTTCGAGCGATATAGTTTTTTATCAGAACAATGCCAAAAAATTCGTAGCCTGGCAGAGGCTTGATAATGCCGAGGCAACGGATAAAAATACCAATAAAGACAACACGGTAAAAGTTACAAAACCGGGAAGCTGGGTGATTCTTTCGCGGAGCAATTTCGCTAAAGCAAAAGACGGTGTTGAACCTGATTTCGACGGCATCATCGTGCTTGGTTATGACAAATATCGTGAAGAGCATTATTCAAGTTACCGGAGCGGAAACGTCTGGGGAATCTTGCCGCTGAGAGTCGAAGGCGCGGGCGATAATAAAATTTTTACCGTGCAGCTTCGCAATACCGCCGGACAAATGGAAGACAAACGTTTTGTTACCTCGAAAGATGCGGCAGGTCGTGTCAAAGTCATCGAACCTTCGGGAATTGATAAAGTAAAAGACGATAAGTAAGGATTCAGGATTCAAGATTCAGAATTCAAGATTATGCGTTTGAATTTTGAATCCTGAATCCTAAATCCTGAATCCTGAATCTTTAATCCTGAATCTTAAATCCTGAATCTTAAATCCTGAATCCTGAATCCTGAATATGAACGAAATCGAAAACATTGATTTGCATAATCCATTTCCCGAACCGTTTGAATTGGAGATAACCGATTCGCTCGATTTGCACGCATTTGCGCCGCGCGACATAAGAAGCGTCGTCGAAACTTACCTGCTCGAAGCGTATAAAAAAGGTTTTCGCGTGGTAAAAATAATTCACGGCAAAGGAATTGGCGTGCAGAGGGAAACGGTCAAAAAAGTTTCAGAGAATACGGATTTTGTTAAATCGTTCAAAAACGCACCCGAATTTCTAGGCAGTTGGGGCGCAACAATTATTGAGTTTAGGAAGTAACAAATTGTGTAATTGAAAAGCAGAATTTAATTTATCTGTCTTCAATCACGTCCGCCCAAACTTCGTCTTCATCTTCAAATTCATCAAAGAAATTTTCGAGTAGATTACTTTGTTCGGCGACTTTATTTTCCGCGTCATGAAGTTTGCCTGAAAGATATTTGGTGTGTCGTTCAAGTTCGCGGATACGCTTTTTTTGTTCGCGGTCGAGGCGTTCGAGATACGCCATATAAAAAAACTGTAAACCCGCCACGCCCGCCAGTGACAACGAAAGACCGATTAAGACATACCACATCATATTAATTTTGGATTTTAGATTTTGGATTTTGGATTGATGACTGCGTCGTTTCAATGAAATAGAAACACAAGATTGTGTCTTTTCAATCGCAAATCCAAAATCTAAAATCTAAAATCCGATTATACTCTTGACCAACGACAAATTAAAAGCCAAAATTTTAATAACAAACAAAACGGAGAAAAAATGAAAGAAGACATCAGCAGTTTAGTTCCGTCCGCGCCGATCTGGGACAGGCGCGAGTTTTTTGTTACTTCAATTTTAGCCGGGACTTTTGCCTTTGCCGTCGAGCCGATTCAGGCGCAAACGCGCATTGTAACCGACGCGAACGGTCTGATTGCGGGCGAGGTAAAAATTCCCGTCGCAGACGGCGAGATGCCGGCGTATCGCGCAATGCCGGAGGCAAAGAACAAAAACTTTCCGGTCGTCCTGGTCGTTCACGAAATTTTCGGCGTTCACGAATGGATTCAGGACGTTTGCCGCCGCTTTGCTAAACTCGGTTATATGGCGATTGCGCCGTCGCTCTATGCCAGACAGGGCGACGTTACGCAAATGAGAGATGTTCAGGAAATTATTTCAAAAGTAGTGTCGAAAGCTCCTGACGCGCAGGTAATGACGGATTTAGACGCGACGGTTGCATACGCCAGGAAAAATAACGGTAATACGAAAAAACTTTCGATTACGGGATTTTGCTGGGGCGGAAGAATCGTCTGGCTTTACGCGGCGCACAACAAAAATCTGGACGCGGGCGCAGCCTGGTATGGCGGAGTGGTTGCTTCGGCAAGCCGCCCGAAAAATCCTCTACAGCCGACGATGCCGCTTGACGTGGCGAAGGATTTGAAAGTTCCCGTACTTGGACTTTACGGCGGACTCGATAAAGGCATTCCGCTCGATTCGGTTCACCGGATGCAGGACGAATTGAAAAAGGGAAAATCAAAATCGGAAATCGTCGTCTTTCCCAACGCCGACCACGGTTTTCTTGCCGATTATCGTAAAGGTTACAATAAAGAATCTGCCGAAGATGCCTGGAAAAAGATGCTCGAATGGTTTAAGAAAAACGGCGCGGCGTAAAAAGAAATAATGAAATTTATTTCTCATTGGTAGTTTAATGAAGAACAAATAATAGGAGGCGGATGAACATTGATTTGGCGGATTAGCGTGGGTGATTCCGGGAAATGGAACATTGATTGGTTAGGATTGTTAAGATTTATCAAACAAGCTCAAATAGTCTTAAACAATCAATGTTCCATTTTTAAGAGTTAGCATTCTAAAAGAAAAATCCGCGCTAATCCGCCAAATCAGTGTTTATCCGTCTCCTATTCTTCCTAAAAAATGGCAAACGAAAACTTACAACTTATCTACACTCTTTTGTGCGATGACGTGCGGCTGGAGATGGGCAACAAAATTTCGATGATGGGCGTTTTTCAGAATATAATGGTTGAAAAACTGCCGATTTCGCTGATAAAATTCGCCGTCGTTAATCATTGGCGCGGCGAAGGCGTTCATCAAACCGAAGTGCGAATCGTGTCGCCCGACAAAAACACGACAATCGTTACCTCGCAGCCGACGCATATCGAACTCGCGCAAGGCGGGTTCAGCGACAATGTTAGTTTTTTTGTCAACGTAGTTTTTCAGACGGCGGGAACTTATTGGATACAAACGCTCGCAAACACGGTTTTGCTGGAAGAATTGCCGTTGATTGTTACCGATGCGGGAAGTATGGCGGGAATGCAGCCGGCAGATGAGATTTCTGAAACGGTAAATTAAAGGAATTAGCCACGAACAGACACGAAAGAACACGAAATAGAAAAATAAAATTTTCGTGTCTTTTTGTGTTTGTTCGTGGCTAATTCCTTTCTAAGCTCAAAGTTATTGCCAGCCGATAAATCGCCGCGCTGTCGACTTCGATTTCCTTGCTTGCCGATGCGCCTTTTGCCGAAGCAGTCAGTCGAAATTTCGCCGCGCCTTCCGGCTGCCGAAAGGTGAATTCGCCGCTTCCGCTTGTAAAAATATTTCCGACTTTCCGCACCGAACCGTCTGCCGAGAGGCGTTCGACTTTCACTTCAACACCCGAAAGACTTCTGCCGTCCTGATTAAAAACGCTTCCCTTGATGATGACTTGTGTTCCCTGGTCAACGGTTAAAACCAGACGGTCGCCCAAATCGCTGACTTTCTTTTTCCTGACTTCGACATCATATTTTAAGCCGGAACTAAAACCGTCTTTGGTGAATACAACGTTGTAAATTCCTGTCTTAAGATTATCCAAAACAAATTTGCCGCTGCCGTCGGATGTTACGGATTTTATATCTTCGCCGTTTTGTCTGGCGGTAATCGTCACGCTGGAGATTCCGTCGCCGCGCGTCGTGCGGACTTTTCCTTTGATGCCGCCGGTGTCTTGAGCAAAGGCGGCAACGCCTGAAAAAGCCGAAATCAAAATAAAAAGAATTGAGATTTTCGCAAATTTCATAACTTTAACTAAAATTCATCACAGAAGGAAAAATTGAAAATTGAAAATTCTATATCGGTTCAAATATTTTCCATTTTCCATTTTCCATTTTTCATTTTTTACGCATTGGCGGTTTCCGATTTCAACTCTTCACGAAATTGTTCCGCTACGTCATTGATGATGGTTTCGAGCGTTCGGGTTGGCTGATAGCCGATTAGTCGTTTGGCTTTTTCAAGGCTCGGAACGCGCCGCTGCATATCTTCAAAGCCTTCGCCGTAGGCTTCTTCATACGGAATATAACGAATCTCGCTGGTGCTTCCGGTCATCTCGACAGCTTTTTCCGCCAAGCCTTTTATCGTTACTTCTTCGGCGTTTCCGAGGTTGACGACTTGCCCGAAACAGGTCGAAGTTTCGATTATTTTCGTCAAACCTTCAACCACGTCTAAAACGTGACCGAAACAGCGCGACTGCGTGCCGTCACCGTGAACAATCAGCGGTTCGTTTCTAATTGCAGATTTGACGAAATTCGGCACGACCATTCCGTATTGTCCGGTCTGGCGCGGTCCGACGGTGTTGAAAAGTCTGACGACGGCGACGGGCAAGCGCGTTTCCTTCCAATGCGCGAGTGCGAGAAATTCGTCAAGAGTTTTCGCGCAGGCGTAAGCCCAGCGATGTTTGTCGGTCGAGCCGGTCAGCAAATCGTCCGCTTCCCGAAAAGGAATCGACGCGCCTTTGCCGTAGACTTCGCTGGTCGAGGGAATCAAAACGCGCTTGCGATAACGCGAGCAAAACGCCAGCACGACATCCGTTCCGCGAAAAATCGTTTCAATTGTTTTGACCGGATGTTCCATTATCAATTTCACGCCGACCGCGCTCGCCATATGAAAAACGCGGTCGGTTTCGCGCACGAGTTCTTCCATCAATTTTTCGTTGAGAACCGTGTCAATAATTAGACGAAAGTTTTGCTTGCCTTCGAGATGCGCGACGTTTTGATAGCGTCCCGTCGAGAGGTCGTCAATAACCGTAATTTCGTGTCCTTCATTAAAAAGTTTGTCGGCTAAATGCGAGCCGACAAAGCCCGCGCCGCCCGTGATTAAAATTTTCATTAAATAATATTTCCTTCTAAATTCAGATTTGGTTCAACGATTGTTTGAACTTTCCAATCTTTGGATTCTTTCCAACGCCGAGTCGGAAGTGTGTCTTAATTCTATAATTGATTCTTTAATTTCAATGAGTTCCGCTTCGGTTTTTATCTGCGAGTCAATCAAAGCGTTGACTTTAAATTCAAAATCTCTGCGGGATTCTTCACGCTCCTGCCGTTCACGATTCAATGCGTTGAAATAATCTTCAAGCCTTTCGTTGTGGCTCACAAGCAAATCCTTCATAATTTCAATCACATCTTCAATTTTCCCAACTCTACTTTCAACGCTCATAATTTATTTCTATATCCTCGTAGATAAAACATTTTCTTGTTTTTCAAGTCTTTCCGCAAAGTAGGCGACTGTTTTTTGCAAACCTTCGGCAAGCGGAACGGTCGGCGACCAATCGAAAAGCTTTTGAGCGCGTTCGATATTCGGCTGACGCTGTTTCGGGTCGTCCTGCGGCAAAGGCAAGTATTTAATTTTTATATCCTTGCCGATTGTTTTGGCGACTTGCCGCGCCAACTCGTTCATCGTAAATTCGCCTGGATTTCCGATGTTGACCGGCGAATGAATCGTTTCATCTTCAGTATTCATCAGGCGAATCAAGCCTTCCACCAAATCATCGACGTAGCAAAAAGAACGAGTTTGTTTGCCGTCGCCGTAAATAGTCAGTTCTTCGCCGTTCAACGCCTGAACGATAAAATTTGAAACCACACGTCCGTCATGTTCCATCATCTTCGGACCGTAAGTGTTAAAAATGCGGACGATGCGCGTGTCGACTTTATTTTCCCGATGATAATCCATAAACAAAGTTTCCGCCACGCGCTTGCCTTCGTCGTAGCAACTGCGTCTTCCGATGCAGTTGACATTTCCCCAATAATCTTCGGTCTGCGGATGAACGAGCGGGTCGCCGTAGACTTCGCTCGTTGAAGCCTGCAAAATGCGCGCACCGACGCGCTTTGCCATTCCGAGCATATTTATCGCGCCCATCACGCTGGTTTTTACCGTTTTGACCGGATTAAATTGGTAATGAACCGGAGAAGCCGGACACGCCAAATTATAAATCTGATCAACTTCGAGCAAAATCGGTTCGATTACGTCGTGCCGAATCAATTCAAAGCGATGATTATCAAGCAGGTGCAAAACATTTTGGCGTGTGCCGGTAAAAAAGTTGTCGAGGCAAATAACATCGTTGCCTTCATCGAGCAGTCTTTCACAAAGATGCGAGCCGATAAAACCCGCGCCGCCGGTAATTAAAATTCTCATAATGTTTTTGCCGCGAATTGCACGAATGAAATCAGGTGATAGGAAAAAGGTGTTAGGTTTTAGAAATAATTCCAAAACAAACATTCAACCCTAAACCCTAATCTAACACCTAAAACCTACTCCCTAATTCGCGGCTAAATTACTTTAAATACTTTTCAAAGAAATTCAAATCCGTGTTCATTCGCGCTTTACGCGAAGTGAGACGGTTGATAATTCCTGCTGCCTAAAAATTTTGCAGAGCGGCGGCGCGAATCTTTTTCTTTTCGGCTTCGCTCGCGCGTTTGTATTCGTAAATCGCCGTTTCCCAATCGCCATACATCGCATTCGGCAAAACGATAAATTTTTTGCCGAACATCTCGCGCGTTTTATCAACTTCAGCAAATCTGTCGGCAACCGATTTTCGCTCGAAGACATTCGACAAGTCATTCAAATTATCGCCAATCAACAAAACGGTGCGGTATTTTTCCGCAATTTTCTGCCGCCGTGCTTCTTTGCCCGATTCGGTCGTGCGAACCAGCACGGTTTCATCCGAAGCGTCGGGAAAACCCGTTTGTTTCAGATTGTCAATCGTCGCTTGCCGGTGAATTTCGTCGCGGTTGGTAACGTAGAAAACCTTCACACCTTTCCCGCTCGCATAAGTCAGAAATTCAGCCGCGCCGGGAATCGCTTTCGCCTTTCGCTCATTGACCCATTGTGTCCAAACCTCCTGCGTAAAAGGCAGCCGGTTAATAACGATAAACGCCTGGTGCGGCGAATTATCCAAAACCGTTTCGTCAACGTCAACTACCACCGCCCGCGCCCTCTTTCGCTCGGCTTTCGGAAGTTTTTTCAAATTCTTTTTCTCAAAATCCGCGTCGAGCTGCATCCGCGCCAGATTAAACGCCTGATATGACAAAGCTCGATATTCCGCCGCCTTTTGCATAAACAGAATCGAGCCGACTTGATATTCGTTGTCGGCGGTTATTTTCTTCAATTGCTCGCCGGTTGCCTGCTGCGCGACGGTCGAAGTCGTGACGAAATATGTCGAAACAATCGAAGACGCGATTAGTCCAATGGTTAGAAGATAATTTTTTGCTTTCATTGTTTTTCTCAAATGATTTGCCTGAAAAGGCTTCAAGCGATTATAAATGAATTATGCCCGAAAAGACGAAACGAAACAAAGACTTTGAAAAGGCTGTGAAAAAGCAACCCGTCGAATTGCCTGTCCAACAGCGCAAAGATGATTTGAAAGATGATTGGAGTCGAGACCAGCAAGAAAAAAGTTATTACTATGACGACAGCTACGGCTATGAAGTTTATAATCCCGACAATGAAGAAAATGATGAATGATGAATAAAAAAATCGTTCATCATTCATTATTCATCATTCATCATTTTTTAACTCGCTGCTTACTTCAATCTTTCGCTTGTCAACCTTGTTTCACCGCGTCTATACTGAAAGTGGCATTTTTGCCCGTTCGAGGATAAAGTTTTGCAGCCAAAAGTTCATCAAGGATTACTAACCGCCGCCGGATTTCGCTTTGCGATTGTCGTGTCGCGTTGGAACGATTTTTTGACATCGAAATTGACCGAAGGCGCGCTCGACGCGCTCGAAAGGCTCGGTGCTGCTGAAAACTCGATTGAGATTTTCAAAGTTCCGGGTTCGCTCGAATTGCCTCTGACGGCGTTGAAGGTCGCGCAGAGCGGCAAGTTCGACGCGGTTATCTGTATCGGAACGGTGATTCGCGGTGAAACGCCGCATTTCGATCTTGTAGCGGGCGGAGCGGCGAAAGGCGTGGCGCAGGCGGCGATGCAGACGGGCGTTCCGATTTTATTCGGCGTCGTCACGACCGACACGCTCGAACAGGCAATCAACCGCGCTGGTGTCAAGGCGGGCAACAAAGGGTTTGAAGCGGCGATGTCGGCAGTCGAACTCGTTAATTTATACAAAACAATGGACGGCGGCGAAAATCTGGGTAAGGAAAAAGTTTTTCCGCACGTCGTTTGAAAACTTAGAAGTATTATGGGAACACGGCGTAAAGCGCGTGAATGCGCTTTGCAAATGTTATTTGCAGCAGACGTTGCTAAAACCGGCGAAAGCATTTTGACGCGCGATTATTGGACGGAGCTCGGCGAGCCGACTCTCGATGAGGAAACGCGCGATTTTGCCGATAAACTGTCGGTCGGAACTCTGCGCGAGGTTGAAAAGATTGACACGACGATTCGCACCCGCGCCGAACATTGGCGCATCGAGCGGATGGCGATTGTCGACCGCAATGTTTTGCGGATGGCGGTTTACGAGTTTCTTTTTTCAGATACGCCGCACACCGTTATCATCAACGAAGCACTCGAAATCGCCCGCCGCTTTTCCACTTTTGAAGCCACCCAATTTATCAACGGAATTCTGGATGCCATCAAACACGACTTGGAAAAAAATCCGGTTGAAAATTCCGAAGCAAAAGAATCGAACGAAAAAACCCACGCTTCAACAACTTAAATAAACGATGAATCAGGAATGATAAATTAGGAATGTCAATCAGTTCATTCCGTTCATCGTTCATCATTCCTAGGTTCTGTTGACATTTTGTTTTTGTGCCGAAGGCACTGCGGAAATTAGCCTGTGGCGTGAGCCACAGGAACAATAGATAAAATGATTCGCACTCTGGAGGAGTGCCGGACACTCGCAGTT
>Ga0136617_10003656_pt1 | contig 13735 bp, 13 predicted proteins | sample AntDrymUQ3222106_2_FD_129672 | JGI IMG/M metagenome (GOLD analysis project Ga0136617, IMG submission 129672) | Polar desert sand microbial communities from Dry Valleys, Antarctica - metaG UQ322 (21.06) | ecosystem: Environmental > Terrestrial > Soil > Desert | place: Antarctica: Dry Valley... | reverse complement strand
CTGCCCTCGCGCGTCAACGATGAATGGCTGGCCGCCAATATCAACCCGGAAGAAGTTCGCGCGTTGCTCGAGGTCGCCGCGCGACTCGCACGTCGCACTGCGCCGACCGTCATAAACAATGATGCGACGCGACCACCCGGATTCAGCTCCGCCCTCGCACTCACGCTCGATGGCGAAAGCCGCGCCGATGTTCTGCTCTCCGCCGACGACGTGAATTACTTGCTCGCTTTCCGCGACGCCGAAGACATCCCCGCGCCCAGCCGCGCTGATGTGGCGATGTTTTTGCGCGACGGACATCTCACGCTTCACACGGATGCGACGTTGCGCCCGCGCCAGCCGATGTCTCGCGCCCGCGCGTTCCATACAGTCGTCCATTTGCTCGAAGCGCAAGGACTCTTCGCTTTGCAAAAAGCGACGGCGCGGCCTCCCGTCGGCGGGACGCTTGTCGTGCGCGCGGGCAAAGCCCCGGAACGGGCGATAGCCGTCGCCCCCGATGCGTATCTCTTCCGCGCTTTCGGCGAACAGCTTTTCCAGTCGCGCGACTTGAATGTTGTGGGAGGCGAGCCTGTTGCTTATCACACGGACGCGCGCGGCGCAATTGATTATCTTGAGGTGTACACACCGCCAAAGGGCGCATCCGCCGAACGCTTTTCGCCTTTCACCATCTGGACAACCACTCTGAGCGCAGGCGAAGTGGCAAACCGACTTGCGCGACGCACGGGTCGCATCGGGTCGCTCGTTGATCTGCGCGTCGCCGCCCGAGGAGTGTCGCGCCGCGCGCTTGATCTCGAAGTCACAGGCACGAGCGGCAGGGCGCATGTGCAAGGCGGGCGCATCCGTTCAGCCCTCGGTCTGCGCGAACAACTATTCGTCATTGATCGCAAGTATGACGAGGGGGGGCGCGTGACGCATTTCATCTTTACGGGGCGCGGCTGGGGTCACGGCGTCGGGATGTGTCAGGTCGGAGCCTACGGCATGGCGCGCGCTGGGCTGTCTCACGAGCAGATTCTAAAAAATTACTACACCGATATCGATCTGACGAAGATGTATTGATCAAGCCGCACATCGCCGGTCGTATGCAAGAAGAGACTCAAACAACTTCTCCTGTCACACTTTTTGTCGTGCCGAACTGTCCCCTATGTGCGCACGCGCGGGAGTGGCTCGCACGACATAAGATCAGTTTCGTCGAACGCGATGTGCAACAAGACTTCGGCGCGCTGCGGGCAATGTTTCGTTTGACGAAACAGAATCTAGTGCCCGTCTTCGCCCTCGGCGAACGCGCCCTCGTCCGTCCGACCGACGAACAGCTGTCAGAATTTTTAGTAAATCTTGAATCGTAAATCGTGGATAGACGAAGACGAGTTTTCTCTATTTACGATTCAAGATTTACGGCTTTTGACGATTCACGGATTTTAATTATGCGATTCTCGCGTGGACAACTTATAGGCGCGTTCGCGTTGCTCTTGATCATCGGGGTCGTGCTCATCTTTCGTCTCTATTTCTCCGCCTCGTGAATCCCACAATCAATACTCAACCGATTATCGCCATCGTCGGTCCGACGGCTTCGGGGAAAAGCGATCTGGGCATCGAGTTGGCTTTGCGCTTTGACGGCGAGATCATCAACTGCGACTCCGTGCAGGTCTATCAAGGAATCGAGATTGCCACAGCGAAAGTGCCGCTCGCAGAGCGGCGCGGCGTGCCACATCATCTCCTCGATTTCGTGCCGCCCACAGTCAGCTTCACGGCGGGCGCGTGGGCCAGGGCAGCGCTGGAAAAACTTGCAGAGATCGAAGCACGCAAGCGTCTCGTGATCTTCGTGGGCGGGACTGGCTTTTACCTGCGCGCGCTCAGACAGCCTCTATTTCCGAGTCCGACAACCGATGAGCGTTTGCGCACACGGCTGACGAAACTCAGAGAGCGGCGTGGCACGGAGCGTCTGCACAAATTACTGCAACGACTCGACCCTGATTCCGCCTCGCGTCTCTACCCGCGCGATTGGTCGCGGGTGCAACGCGCGCTCGAAGTGCGTCTGCAAACGGGAGCGTCGATCTCGCGCCAACAACCCGCTCGCCCTGCGCCCCATTCAGCAGCCGCGCGCCTGCACATCTTCGCCTTCTCGCCCCCGCGCGCTGAACTCTACGCGCGCATCAACGAACGCGCCGCACGCCATTTTCAGGCGGGCTTGATTGATGAAGTCCGCTGCCTTCTGGACGCGGGTGTGCCCACCGCTTCAAACGCGCTTGGAGCGCACGGCTACCGGCGCGTCGTCGAACATCTCAAGGGTGAGCGCACGCTGGAGAGCGCCCTCGAACAAACCCAACTCGATGTGCGTCATTACGCCAAACGCCAGTTGACATGGTTTCGCCGGGAACTCGGCGTCGAGTGGATTGAGGGTTTCGGCGATTCGCTCGAAGTGCAGAAACTTGTCACAAGGCGCGTGCGCGAGTTGCTCGAAGCGAACGAAGAATGAGTTTTGATGTGAAGTTAGACTTCAGAATCGAGACGCGAATTCATCCCTCTGCAAACACTTTTTTTATATTGAGACTCGGCGGTCAGCATTTGCTTGTCACCCGTCACAGCGTGTTGTAATCTGAGGCCATTGCTAATCATTTGTTAATCAGCGTGGAGCGTTGCAGTGGACACGAAGTCTTCTCCTCAAAATATTCAGGACGCGTTCCTGAACACGGTGCGGCGTGAAAAAGATGCCGTCACGATCTACTTGATGAACGGCGCGAAGCTCACAGGTCGTATCAAGAGCTTCGATAAATTCTCAGTGCTGCTGGAAGCGGGTGCGCAGGAGCAGTTGATCTTCAAACATGCGATCTCAACCATCTCCCACCCCCGACGACAAACCAGTGGCGAACTACAGCGCGGCGCGCACCCTCTCGAACCAAATCCGGCGGGCGAGCCTCCAGCCGGCGAAACGTCGTCCGACCGTTCCAACGATTAAACTTTCCTGCTTCCCTTTCAACCTGACGGAGTTCCACTTTTTTGACCGGCGCATTTATCACTTTTGAAGGCATTGACGGGTCGGGGAAATCCACCCAATTGCGAATGCTGGCGAGCGTGATTCGCCTGCGCGGCATGGACGTAGTGCAGACGCGTGAACCCGGCGGCACGCCGCTCGGCGCACGCCTGCGCGAGGCACTTCTCGACGCGCAAGAACAGGTTGACCCGCTCGCCGAACTTTTGCTCTATGCCGCCGACCGCGCACAGCATGTCCGCGCACTCCTGCTCCCCGCGCTCGCCGAAGGGCGCATTGTGCTCTCGGATCGCTACGCCGACGCCACCGTCGCTTATCAGGGGGCGGGACGCGGCTTCGAGCCGTCGCTTGTTGCCGAAGTCGTCGCGCTCGCGACGGGCGGACTCAAACCTGACCTGACATTGCTCTTTGATCTCCCGGTCGCCGCAAGCAGCGAACGCTCGCGCCTGCGCGCGGACGACGGCGAACCCGCAGATCGTCTCGATCTGGAACACGATTATTTCCACATGCGCGTTCGTGATGCTTACTTGAAACTCGCCGCCGCCGAACCCGAACGCGTCCGCGTCCTTGATGCAAGGATTTCCGTCGAAGAAATCCACGCGCATGTGCTCGCTATCGTGATCCCATTTCTGGAGCACAGGGGGCTGTGGCCGGAGATAAAAGAGCGCTAAAAACTTGGGTTTGTGCTTCAACCCTCGAACCTCTAGCCGTTGTCTTTATGTTTGATCGCCTCGTTGGAAATCAGCGCGCGCAAGAGACGCTGCGCCGCATGCTTACTGGGCGCCGTGTACCCGGCGCGCTGCTCTTCGCAGGCGAAGAGGCAGTCGGCAAAAAACTCTTCGCGCTCGAACTCGCCAAAGCCCTCAACTGTCTCACGCCCGTCGGCATCGAAGCCTGCGACCATTGCTCCTCGTGCATCCGCATCATTCATTTCGCTCAGGCTCCCGTTGATAAGACTGAGGATGCCAAGCATATTATTTGGAGTGAGCACAGGGATGTTGGCTTAATTAGGGCTGAGAAAAACTTCATCAAGGTTGATCAGGCGCGCGAGATCGAGCGCGAGACCAACTTCCGTCCACATGAGGGCAAGGCGCGCGTCTTCATCGTTGACGATGCCGACAAAATGAATACTCAGGCATCCAACGCGCTCTTGAAAACGCTTGAAGAAGCCGCCCCCACTTCACACTTGATCTTAGTGACCACGCGCCCCGCCAACTTGCTCACAACCATTCGTTCGCGCTGCCAGCCGATCCGCTTCGCGCCCCTCTCCGCGCAAGAGATCGAAAATTATCTGGTGCGGAATAAGAAACGCGCGGGCGAGGAAGCGCGTCTGGCCGCGCATCTCGCGCGCGGTCGTCTCGGCCTCGCTCTCGATCTCAATCTCGACGCTTATCGTGAAGGGCGCGAAGCGATGCTCTCTGTCCTCGACGCGCTCACAGGTCAAACGGATCGCGTGCGATTACTCAGAGCCGCCGAAGAGTTAAGCGACGCGAAGCGCAAAGAAGATTTCGAGCCGCGCCTTGACGTGCTCGAAACGCTCATCCACGACGCATGGCTGCTCTCGCTCGATCCGTCCGTGAAGATCGTGAACGAAGATATCCGTGAGCGGCTGGCTCGGCTCGGCTCAGGATTCAAGAGCCGCCACGCCGCCGACTGGATGGCGCGGATTCAAGAACTGCGCGGCCAACTCGCCGTCAACATCAACCGCCGCGTCGCCACCGACGCACTGTTTCTCTCAATGGCGGGTGCGACCGCGAGATAAGTGGTTCCCGCGCGGGACTCGCAAAAGAAAGGGCGACACTGTTGCAACAGTGTCGCCCTTTTCGATTGTGGTTAAAAATTTGGCTTACTTGATCGTAACGAGTTCAGTCATCTCTTGAGCTTTGGCCGCCGCGCCTTCGGCGACAAGTTTTTCGGTCTCCGCGACGAAGGCTTCGACGATGTCCGCGCCCGCCACTTTGCGCATCGGCTTTCCGTCTTTGTAAATCATGCCGACTCCGCGCCCGAAGGTGACGCCGAGTTGGGAATCGTGCGCCTCGCCTGGCCCGTTGACCGCGCAGCCCATGATCGAAAGATGCAGCGGCTCTTCGATGTGCGCGAGCCTGCGTTCGATCTCCGTGACGATGCCGACGAAATCATCCACGTCCAGACGCCCGCACGTCGGGCACGCCACAACAGTCACACCGCGCTGCCGCAACTCCAGCGACTTCAAAATCTCCCAGGCTACACGCACCTCTTCGTGCGGCTCAGCCGCGAGCGAGACGCGGACGGTATCGCCAATGCCTTCGTGCAAAAGTATGCCGAGGCCGATGCTTGATTTGATCGAACCGCTGAACGCCGTGCCTGCCTCTGTCACGCCGAGGTGCAGAGGGTAATCAACCTGTGCTGAGAGCAGGCGATAGGCGGCGACAGTGCGATGCACGTCCGAGGCTTTGAGCGAGACGATGATGTCGTTGAAATTTAAATCTTCCAGAATGCGGATGTGGCGCAAGGCCGATTCGACCATCGCCTCCGGCGTCGCCGTGCCGTATCGCGCCAGCAAATCCTTTTCGAGCGAGCCGCCGTTGACCCCGATACGGATGGGAACGCCTTGTCCTTGCGCGGCGCGCGTCACTTCGCGCACGCGCTCATGCGCGCCGATATTGCCGGGATTTAAGCGCAGCTTATCAACGCCCGCATCGAGCGCCATCAAGGCCAGCTTGTAGTGAAAATGGATGTCCGCAACGAGAGGCACGTCGGGCACGCGCCGTCTGATCTCTTTGAGCGCGATGGCGGCTTCCTTGTCAGGCACGGCGAGCCGGACGATCTCGCAGCCCGCGCTCAACATCTCCGCGATCTGTTTGACCGTGCCATCAACGTCAGACGTGTCCGTCTTCGTCATGGACTGCACGGCAACAAGCGCGCCACCCCCAATTTGCACTTTCCCGATTTTAACCGCTCTCGTCTCTCTCATAAAAAAGTTGAAAGTTTCAGGTTTCAAGTTCCAGGTTTGAAGTTCTTCGGTTCTTTAACTCGAGACCTGAAACTTTCAACTTGAAACCTATTTTGCCGGTTGTGTCGCCGCCGGTTGAGCGTTGTCTGAAGCACCCCAGCGTGAGGCGACTTTGACAAGGTCGTTCGTGATGACGAAGCCCATCAAAAGTAGGAGCATCACCATGCCGGCCTGCTGGATGCGTTCGCGGATGGTCATGGACATTTTCAGGCCGACCCAGCCGAGCACGGCTTCGATGCCCAACAGGAAGATCGCGCCGCCGTCGAGCACGGGGATCGGCAGCAGGTTGACGATGCCGAGATTGAGACTGAGGAAACCGAGCATTGCAAAGACGCCAGCCCACCCGAATTTGTTCGCGGCGTCGGACGAAGCCTTGGCGATTCCGATGGGGCCGGCCAACGACTCGCGCGCCGAACGCTGCCCGCTAAAGATTTGTCCGAAGGCCGCGCCCGTCATGCGCAACACTTCGAGGTTGCGCCGCACCGCGTAGCCGATAGCCGCGACGGGGCCGATCCGCTCCTGCGGCAACACAGAAACAGGGACGAAGCCGAGTTTGCCTTCCGCTGTCGTCGTCGCCGTTAATTCCTGTTGCTGTCCGTCGCGCTCGATTGTCACGCGTACTGCCGCGCTCGGGTGTGCCTGAATGGTTGAGCGCACGTCGAACTCGTCGCGCACCGGCTGGCCGTTCACCGCAACCACGCGATCATTCACCTTCAAGCCTGCCTGCTCGGCGGGCGAACCAGAGTTGACCTGCGATATCATCACCGGCAACTCCCCGTAGTCGGGGCTGAAATCAATATCGCCGATACTCTCGCCGTCAACCACTTCCTTGATCGGCTTGATTGACAACTCTACACGCTGCCCGCCGCGCTCCACCGTCATCGGCAGAGGTTGTTCGGGCGAGAGGCGCACATCGTTAATCACGCGCTCCCACGAAGGATTCTCTTTGCCGTTAAAGGCGAGGATGCGATCACCAGCGCGCAAGCCTTCAGCTTCGGCCACGCCCTGCGGCTTCACGTAGCGAACGGTCGGCGAGGCCGGTGAGACGGGCACGCCGGCGATCATCGCGCCGGCCCAGACGACCGTCAGAGCCGTTATAATATTCATCGTGGGCCCGGCCACCATCACGAGAAACTTTTGCCAGCGCGGGCGTAAGTCGAAATGTTCGTTCGCGGGGATGTCGCTTTCGCCCTCGCCTTCGACCGCCGCGTTCGATTCGTCGCCGCCGAGTTTGACGTAGCCGCCGAGCGGGATGAGGCTCAGGCGATAATCAGTTGTACCCCAACGTCGCCCGAACAGACGTGGCCCGAAGCCAACCGAAAATGTCTCGACGCGCATTTTAAGAAGTTTCGCCACGATGAAGTGGCCGAATTCGTGCAGCACAACGGCGGCGCCGAGAATGAAGATGAATGCGAGCAAACCGATCAGGGTCATACTTTTACGTCTTTCTGCAATGAAACTCTCACTATGCCAACCAATCTTAGAGGCAACAGCAGTGCGTGCAGTTGCATGAAAAGAGTTTACGGGGTTGAACAAACCGCGTCAAACTAACCTATTACCGGAATCAGATTGTTGATCTCCTCTGCCGCGCTCAAACGCGCCGCCGCGTCCGTCTCAAGCACAGCGTCAAGGTCTTTGACAGGGCGCGATTCATGCCCGTCGAGGACACTTTCGATGATGCGCGGGATGTCGGTCAGGCGAACGCGTGCTTCGAGAAATGCGGCGACGGCGACCTCGTTAGCTGCGTTCAGAGCGGCGGGGGTCGTGCCGCCCGCTCGCAGGGCGCGATAGGCGAGCGCGAGACAGGGAAAACGCTCAGTGTCGGGCGCATCGAAGTGGAGCGCGGACATCTGCGTCAAATCGAGCGCGTGCAGAAGGCACGCGCGTCGTTCGGGAAATGTGAGCGCGTACTGGATAGCGTGGCGCATATCGTTCACGCCCATCTGCGCGATCACCGAACCATCAACGAGTTCGATCATCGAATGGACGATTGATTCGGGATGGATGAGCACATCAATCTGATCGGCCTCGAAGCCGAACAGCCAGCGCGCTTCGATCACTTCCAGACCCTTGTTCATCAGTGTCGCTGAATCAACAGTGATCTTCGCGCCCATGTTCCACGTCGGATGGCGCATTGCCTCGGCGACCGTCGCTCGGTCCATCTCGCGCCGGGATTTCGTGCGAAAGGGACCGCCGGAAGCGGTCAGGACCAGACGGCGCACCTCCGCACGCCGCTCGCCGCGCAGGCATTGATGCAGCGCGTTGTGTTCCGAGTCAACCGGCAACAGTTCCGCGCCTGACCGTTCAGCCGCGCACGTCATCAGTTCGCCCGCGATCACCAGCGTCTCTTTGTTGGCGAGCGCGACGCGCTTCCCCGCTTCGAGCGCGCGCAAGGTCGGGATGAAGCCGACCGCGCCCACCGTCGCGCTGACGACGCAACTCGCGCGTTCGTGCGTCGCAACCTCGATTAGTCCGGCCTCACCTGTCAGGATACGCGGCGCGGCGACGTTCGCGCGCTTGAGTTCGGCGCGCAACTCTTCCGCGCACACTTCCGTTTCGACGGAGACGAGTTCCGGTTTGTAACGCGCGATTTGTGTTGAGAGTTGAGCGATGTTGCGCCCGGCGGCGAGCGCGACAATTTGAAAATCGTCGCCGAAAGCATCAACCACGCGGAGAGTGTTGCAGCCGATTGAGCCGGTTGAACCTAAGATCGCGATGCCCCGTTTGTTCATTCAGTTTTCAGATACTTGTCGAGCAGTCGCGCCAAGTTTTGCTTTGTGACCGCACCCGCCAGACGCTCTTGCTCTTCGCCGTCAGTGTAAATAATAAGTGTCGGCAACGTCTCAATGTTGAAGCGTTTGAGCGTGGTGGGCTGTTCGTCAACACTGTAGCGGACAAGGGTGACGCGTTCGGAATATTTTTCAGACAATTCATCCAGCGTCTTATCGAGGGCGCGGCTGTCCAGACTGTACTGCGACACCAACACGACGAGAGCGAGTCCTTTGGCCTGCAAAACGTTCGCCGCAAAATCCCCTTCGCTGAAGTTTTCGACCGCACCGCCCGAACTATTCGATTCGGTAATGCTTGGCTCGCCCACCAATCCCTTTTCCGCGTCTGTCTCATAGGGGTTAATTAAGTTGACGGTCTGCCCCGCGTCGTTGTTGTAAGTAGCCCCGACTACAATCCAATCGCGCCCGCTCCGGTAGGTCAGGTTGACGCTCGCGGGGACGGTCTTCTTCGCGCCGATAACTTTCAAATTGAGCGTGGCTTCGCCGTCCGAGTTGTGTGAATTGATGTTGCCCGTCACCCAGAAGCCGAAGTCACGCACCTCGCCGATGTCGCTTTTGAGTTTCTCGTTTCGCCGTAAAAAAGTCTTCGCCGTCTGGGCGGCTTCACTTTTGCCGATGGTCGAGAAAGCGACCCACACAATGCCGCCGACGAAGAGCGCGGCCACCAGACCGAGCACGGCGAGGACTCCGCCGACGATGAGCAGAATCTTTTTAGTTGTCATGTAGCATTAGTTTCATTGGAAAAAGTTGCGGTACGGTTCAAGGGATGTGCGCCCGCAAGGCGTCGGCAAAATAGAAGACGGCGAAATAGTAGATGACGGGCGCGTTGAAGAGCAAGCTATCGAGACGGTCGAGCAGGCCGCCATGGCCGGGCAAAATGTTGGCCGCATCCTTCGCGCCGGAGCCGCGTTTGAGCGCGCTCTCCGTCAAATCGCCGACGACGCCGAGCACATTCATCGTCGCAGCGAGGGGCAAGGCCGCGCCCAGTTGCAGTTCGGGAAAGAACCAGTAGTGCGCGAGGACGGCAAAGACGAGGCTCGCTGCCAAACCGCCCAACGCTCCCTCCCAGGTCTTGCCGGGACTGACTGAGGGCGCGAGTTTATGGCTACCGAAAGCACGCCCCGTGTAATAAGCCGCTGTGTCCGAACCCATCAGCACGAGGAAGAAGAACGATAACAATTTAGCCGCGAGCGGCATTGGGAACCCTGTGCGCAATGCTATGAGATGCCCGCCGAGCAGGACGACGTAACAGACGCCGAGTACCGTCGCGCCGGTCGTCGGAATCATGCGCTCAAAGGGTGCGCCCTTGAGCGTCGCGCCTGTGAGAGTGGCAATGACGAAGGCGACGAGAATTATTAGTGGTAACGCAGGCCAGGTGACGGGCGCGTTGAAATAAAAGGCGGTGATCAAGACGACGGCGAAGAGCGTGCCGAGTTCCCTCTGCGCCTTCGCCTCGCGTTTGCTGAAGAGCATCCAGAATTCGTAAAGCCCGATCATCATCGCCGCCGCCGCCAGCGCGACGAAGAGCAGTTCGAGTTGTTTGATCCAGATTGAGGCGATGAGAATTGGCAGGGCGATGATGGCTGTGATGACGCGCGACATTAGTTTCGAGTGAACGGAAAATGAGAGAGCCTTAGCCTCGACTACGAATTGATTTGTAAATAGCAACGTCGAATAGATTGCTCGGGGCGAATATCATTCACCCCCGCCGCCGTCGCCGCCACCGCCATCGCCGCCGAAATCGCCTCCGCTGCCCCCGCCGCCGAAGTCACTCCAGCCGGAATCGTTGCCGCCATAATCAGCGGCACTGCCGCCGGTTTCGGTGAGGCTTTCACGCGCGCCGCCGGTGTCTCCGCTTTCGCTCATCCCACTAAAAGTCTCGGTCGTGGTGCCGCCGCCCAAGATGAAACCATCGGTTGGGCTGAACGCAGTTCCCTTCCGCCTCCTCGCCTCGGCATCGGCGCGACTCTTTTTGCTCGGCCAGATTGTCCAAATTCCGAAAGCTACGAGTAGCAGCAAGAAGATGATTGAGGCGAGTAATAACAAGGGTGGTCTCCCAAAACACGCGCGAAACTCAAGCGCGATGAACTCACTTGACGTTCGCTACTAATTGCAGCCCGCCGAAACGGCGGTCGCGGCGTTGATACTCGACAACAGCTTCGAGCAAATGCGCGCGGCGAAAATCAGGCCACAAAGTCTCAGTCACATAAATTTCGCTGTAAGCTGCTTGCCACAGGAGAAAGTTCGAGATGCGCATTTCGCCGCTCGTGCGCACGAGCAGATCGAGTTCGGGAAGGCCGCGCGTGTAAAGCTCCCGCTCGATGTCTTCTTCCGTGATCTCTGTTGGCGCGCGGCCTTCCCGTTGCAGACGCGCGATAGCGGCGCGGCAGGCGTCAACGATCTCGGCGCGGCCACCGTAGTTGAGGGCGACGCTCAAGATGAGGCCGTCGTTATCCCTCGTGCGTTCGACGGCTTTTTGTATTTCGCGTTGGACGCTATTGGGAAGCGCGCCGGTGCGTCCGATGGTTTGAAAGCGGATGTTCTGCCGGTCAATCTCTTCGAGTTCGAGCCGGAGATAGCGTTTCAGCATCCGCATCAGCGCGTCAACTTCGAGGCGCGGGCGTTTCCAGTTTTCGGTCGAGAAAGCGTAGAGCGTGAGCGCGCCGAGTCTGAGTCGCGCGCTCGTGTCAACGGCGGCGCGCACGGCTTCGACGCCCGCGCGATGACCGGCGATGCGCGGCTGCCCGCGCCCCTTCGCCCAACGCCCGTTGCCGTCCATGATAATGCCGACATGACGCGGCAAGCGTTCCCACGCGACGCGCTGCAACAACGCCTCATCGCGCGTTCCTACCTCGACGTCTTTCGCGAAATCCGCGAGCATTCATGCCCCTCTCACTTTAGGAATCTTAAAATCAAGGACGCTCAAGCCTGCATCTTAATCGCGCCGCTACTTCCATGCAACCGCCTGCTGGTTATTGACAAGTTCAGCCTTGCCTGAGTATAAGCACACATGTTTCTGCACCGGGCCTAAGTTAACTGCCGTTCTGGCCCACGTCGCTAACCCATCAAGTTCGAGCCGTAAATATCTCAAACCTGAGACGGCTGCGGCGCAGCGACCGGATCGATTTTTTCAAACCTTCCACAATGAGAGAGGACACTCATGACAGACTACTCACAAAACCAGAGCACATCGGATGAAGAACTCAGGGCGCGAATCGAAACACTCGAAGGGCACGTCAAGGAAATCGGCCATACACTCTATGAGTTGATTGAACAGCTACACGAAATCGGCCCTGGAGATTGTCCGCCGATGTGTCCCCGCTCTGAGGAACAAGAATCGAGCTAGAACTTTCCGCAAATGAGAATACCGCAGCGCTAGAGTTAAAATCGGCGCGCTGCCGTCATTTCAACTCTCTGATTAAGATCACATTGGTGGTGATGATGCCGCGCACGCAGGCAAGTTGTTTGCCGTCCTGCGACCAGTCGAAATCGAAAATCTGATCGGATTTGAAATCGGTCAGACGCCGAGGCGGGCTGCCGTCGAGCGGCTGACTCCAAATGTCTGAGATGCCGCCCCGATTATCAATGTAAGCTATCTCGTTTCCATCTGCCGACCAGTGTACCCGCTGCCAGAAGATCGTCGGGATCGAAAGCATGGGAATGTCGAAGACTTTTTCGGGTTGGCCGCCCGCAAACGGAATGACTGCCTGCTTCAACAGAGCATCCGGCTTTTCGCGATAGCCGAAAACAATGCGCCGCCCGTCAGGTGAAACGACCGGCCAATTAGAATAGTAATCTGTCAACTGCTCCTTATCCCGCCCGTCAATGCTAACTTTCCATAGCTTTGGCACGCCGGAGGCAAAACCCTGATAGACAACCCATTGACCATCGGGAGAACAACTTGGAAATTGCTCGTCGTCGCCGTCGGTCAGTTGTTTGAGGTTCCCCCCGTCCGAGTCCATCCGCCAGATGTTGAATTTCCCCGAACGATTGGACGAAAAGAGGATGTAGCGTCCATCAGGTGAAACGGTTGGACGGCGATCTACTGCAACGTCAACCGTCAGTTGCTTTCGATTGGCTCCGTCCATATCCATCATCCAGATGTCCGGGTTCCCACTGGCGACGGAGGCATAAACGATTTTGCCGCCGGGCGTCCAGGCGAGGCCGTAATGCTCGCTCGCACCTGACCTGAGCTGAACTGCGCGCTTCGCATCCGCGTCGGGAGCAATCCAGATATTCGATAGACTTTCAGATTCAATAGACACAAGGGTGCTGGCATCTGCCGCAAGGCTGACACCTGGATAGCTATTCAAATCATTCGTTATCCGGCGTGCGTGGCCGTCCCGGTGAGCGATATACCAAATTTGGAAAGGGGCTAATGCTTGATCCGCGGCAGTGATAATCAAACCTTTGCCGCTTGCAAGCCACACCACGCGATTTATGTAAAACCAGTCGGGCTTTGTAATCGCTCTTTGCGCGCCATCCGCAACTTTGACTTCAATGATCTTAGCGTGAAAACCACCGACAGGACTTTCTGCGGAGCAAGCGATAGCGCTCCCGTCAGGTGACCATGATGGCCCGACCGGGTTGAAAAATTCAGGCTTTTCGGGCCGGGCAAGTTCCTTCACTTCGCTGCCGTCTGCGTTGGCGATCATCAAAACCTTTTCGCCCTGATTCGTGTTCTCGCGTATAAAGGCTATCCGCTTCTCGTCGGGTGAAAACGTGACGGGGCTGCGGATATTTTCCAGCAACTTCCGCGCGGCGCCTCCCGTCCGCGACATCTTGTAGAGCGCCGCCACGTCGCTTCCTTTTTCCACCCGGACGAAATAAATCGAATCCCCATCGGGTGTGAACGTCAGCCCGTCATAGCGCACGTCGGCGGGCGGCACGATCTGGATGTCGCTGGCCGTTTCCGTATTCACTTGTCTGAGCCAGAGGCTGCGTTGCCCGCCGTCGTCAACCACATGCACG
>Ga0136617_10003655_pt1 | contig 13735 bp, 11 predicted proteins | sample AntDrymUQ3222106_2_FD_129672 | JGI IMG/M metagenome (GOLD analysis project Ga0136617, IMG submission 129672) | Polar desert sand microbial communities from Dry Valleys, Antarctica - metaG UQ322 (21.06) | ecosystem: Environmental > Terrestrial > Soil > Desert | place: Antarctica: Dry Valley... | reverse complement strand
GCCACATTTTTTTGCAAGACTCTCGAAGATCAGGTTTGCCAGACGCGTAACGTCGGCGATCGCTGCAGCGACTTTCGCAGCATGTAGTGATTCCCCTGCTGGCAATTTGCCGGCGGCCCAGCAACCTCTAGCCATCAGCAGGGTCTCGGTTTCCGAAAATGGATCCGTACTCCTCATCGGGACCGCGATGGAGGTCGTCGCGACGGCGACCGATGCCAGCGGCGTTCGCCGCTCCGTCAAATCTCTCACCTGGAAGAGCAGCGACGAAGGTGTAGCCTCCGTGGTGGCTTCAGGAGACGGAGCTGCCTCTGTCTTCGCTACGGGCGCGGGTGTCGCCACGATCACCGCCACGGCCGATGGAATTTCCGGCTCGGCCACAATCTCGGTGAATCCAAATCCGAATGCAGTCGGAAACGTGATCATCGAATCGTTCAGCGTTGTCGAAGTTCAGTATTCTTCTGCGCCGGGACGATGGTATTACGCACCACTCGTAACGATGAAAGCGCCCGCGACATCGAATGGGGGAGAAGTTCTCAGCATCGCAATCACCATCCCGGATCTCGGCACCTGGGAATGCAGGGCAAGGAGGAGGGTTGCATCCGGATCTGCGATCGAGCTGTTCCGCGAAGTGTACGGCGACTTCGAGCTCACCATCCACCATTCCGACGGACATCGCATTCCGCCTGGAGTCGCTTCCATCGAAGTGCTCGTCCGGGAAAACGGCGGCACCGCCCGGCTGAACGCATCTGCGGGCGTAAAGGCCGGCGACTTTCCAGCCACTTACACTGGAGGGAGAGTGGACAACCCCTGGGACTGTACACTCACGGGCTGAGACGCCGGTTTCCTCCTCGGATTTTGGAAACCATGTCGGGATTCGAATCAATTCTTCGTTCCTTCGGGTGAGGCCAGAGAACTGGTCTCACGACCCCGACTCGAAGGAGATATTCGATGAGACCCAGACTTGCACTGACCATTGCGGTGGCGCTGCTCACCGCGTGCGATCAGACTCCGACTGCGATCACGAGTGGCGTTAACCCGACAGGACCGCTCGCAAACTCGAGCGACGCGGGACCCCGGACGTCCACTGTGCGATGGAATCGAAAGGCGATCGCGTTGTTTCGAGCGCGCGGCGGAAATGCCGGACGAGTGAACGCGTATGTTGCGCTTGCGCAGTACAAGGCGGCGCTCGCCGCGGACCATGCAAAACACGGGACCAACCGGCCGTCAGCTGCAGGCGCAGTCGCGGCTGCGTCGGTTGTCGTTTTGAAGCAGTTCTATCCCCTGGACGCGAGCTCGATCGATGCGGAGCTCGCGGCACAGCGAGCGGCTTCTCCAATAGGCCGTGAGAGGAACAAGGACTTCGCCGCGGGAGAAGCAATCGGCACCGGTATCGGCACTGCAGTTCTTGCCCTGGCCGCGTCCGACAACTTCGGCGCTACGTCCCCCGGGACGCCCCCGGCCGGTCCCGGCTACTGGGTGAGCAGTGGAGCGCCGATCGTCAGAGGTGGGTTGGGTGCGCGACCGTTCTTCCTTACGTCAGGAAGTGAGCTGCGCCTGCCGGCGCCGCCGGCGTTCGGCTCCGCTGATTTCCTTTCTGCGTTATCGGAAGTTCGGGCCTTCTCCGATAACAGAACCGCGGCGCAGATTGCGACCTCTCAGTACTGGGTTCCGTTCTCCGGAGTCGTCTTCAATGGCGTGGCGTCTGATCTCATCGAGAAATACCATCGCTCGGAGATTGAAGCGGCGCGGATCCTCGCCTATGCGAACACCGCGGCGTTCGACGCAATCATTGCGTGCTTCGACACCAAATTCGCGTATTGGTTTATCAGGCCGACGCAGGCGGATCCAGGCATCACACTCGCTGTCGGGCTTCCGAACCATCCGTCGTATCCGGCAGCACACTCGTGCGAGTCGGGTGCTTTTCAGGGTGTCCTGGGCGACGCCTTTCCGAGTGAGCGCGCGTTTCTCCACGACGTCTCGCAGGAAGCAAGCATGTCACGCATCATCGGCGGCCTCCACTACCGATTCGATACGGATGGCGGATTGTTCATCGGTCATTCGGCGGCACGGATCGCGCTCCACAGACGCGGCCTTGAGTGAAGCGGCGCGCAGCTATCGGAGGCCGACTCGTTTGACCAGTCGCTGAAATCTGGGGCTCGAACGGATGGAAGCGAAAATCGGATCGTCTATCGCTTCCTGAGATGGCCAGATGTCGTGGGCGTCCGTCGCCCGCTCGAAGGCATTCATTGCCTGAGCGGTGTCGCCGGCGCCCAGGAAGCTGAACGCGCGAGAACCTTCGAGAAGCCACGGCGCAGAGTGTTGCTGCTGCTCCAACTCGCGGAGCCGCGTCCTGGCCATCGCCGTGTCACCGGTCGCACTCAGCAGGTAAAACGCGATATGATTGTATCGATTCAGCCTTCTCAAATAGTCACGTACCCTGGCTACGTCACCCGCCTTCAGGAGGACGAGTGAGCCGAGCGCCAAAGTGGTCATATTCGTGGAGTCGCTCTGAAAGGCGCGTTGGCTCTCAACGAGAGCGCTGTCCATCTGACCCTTCAGGTAATACGCGTACGAAACCCAGCTTCTAACAAGCGCAGACGCAGGCTCGGTGCTTCGAGCGACAAGAAACTGCCGCAGGCCTTCATCTATCTGTCCGCGAAATAGTAGAAAGCGACCGTATTGTACGAGGGGCTCTACTTCACCAGCGTTTCGAAGCGTTATGGCCGTCTGAAACTCGACTGCCGCGCTGTCCCACCGGTAGGCGTGAGCCTGCACGATGCCAAGCGCAACATGTGGCTGTGCCAGCAAAGGATCGAGGCGAAGCGCGCGCCGGGCAGCGCTGATTGCATCTGCCGCGACCTGCGTCGATGAAACAGGCTTGAAGTGCGGCATCAGTGCCAGGGCGAGACTCAGCCCGGAGTACGCTTCCGCATAGAGCGTATCCAGCTCGGTCGCATGTCTGAACATGTCGGCGCTGGCCTGAATACTCTGGCCGCGGCGGTTCAGCGCGGTTTGAGCGAGGACGTAAAGTCGGTAGGGCTCCGGCCCGACGGCACGCGCCGGTCGCGCGCGACCGCCGGTCAATGCGAATCCCGATCTCTTGCGCAATGAATCGCCAACTGAGCGCGCAATTTCTGCGCGGACCGCGCCAAGTTCACCGAGGCTTCGCTCGAACTGGTCGGCCCACAACATCGCCCCGTCGTCTGCTTGAACGAGTCTCGCGAGCACGGTCAGCTTGCCGTTGCTCACGCGAAGCGAGCCCATCACCAGGAACTGCACACCCAGCTCCCGGCCTAGTCTGGCGGGATCCACGTCGCGATCCTCGTGCGATGCGGCGGCGCCGCGACGACTCATCACGCGAACCCCGGGCTCTCTGACGAGAGCCGTAGCGATTTCATCGCTCAGCCCGAACCCAAGGTCCTGCTCTGTAGAGTCACCAGTGAACAGGAGCGGGAGAACCGCAACCGTGAGGTCACGCGGCGAGCTGGACGTCAAGCTCGTTCCGTTCATCAACAGATATCCGGCGCCTCCGATCAGTCCGACGCCGAGGGCGATCATTGCAATCGTTCTGGCCCTCGGCATTGTGCGGCGATCCGGAACTCGTTCATCTGGTGCTGTCGGCTCCGAATCGAGATCTCTCAGCAGCTCTTGCGCGCTTTGCGGCCGATCTGCTGGAAGTTTCTGGAGACACCGCATGATGAGCGCAGCCACCTGCCGCGGAACCGTGGGTGAGACCTCGAGAATCGGAACCGGTGCGGTTCCGACGTGCGCTGCAACCAGCTCATGTGTGGTGGCGCCTTCAAATGGTGGCTTCCCCGCGAACAACTCGTAGGCAACGCATCCGAACGAATAGATGTCTGCCCTGTGATCGGTCGTTGGATCGCCAACTGCCTGCTCTGGCGCCATGTACGCAGGAGTGCCGATGCGCGCACCAGCCTGCGTGATCGTTCCGCTCGGCGATTCCACCTGCGCGGCGCTGACTGCCTTTGCAATTCCGAAGTCGGAGACGACGGCGGCGCCACCGGACAGCAGCACATTGTCGGGTTTGATGTCACGATGCACCACACCGCGCTCATGCGCGTACGCGAGCGCTCGTGCGATGTCCCGAAGGATGCTGATTCGCTCGGTCACGGGTATCGATGCGTCCTGCCTGATCCGAGCCCGCAGGGACGGTCCCTCCTCGAAGGGCATTACGAAATAGAGAATCCCGTCGGCCTCGCCCGAATCGTACATCGGAACGATGTTGGGATGTCGAAGCCTCGCTGCGATGGCGATCTCCTGCAGAAATCGTCCGCTTCCCAGCGACGCAGCGACATCCTGTCGAATGACTTTCACTGCCACATCACGGTCGTGCTTGACGTCGCGCGCCAGAAAAACACGCGCCATGCCGCCGCGGCCTGCCTCTCGATCGATCCGGTATCGTCCGCCGAGAATCCCAGTGAGGGGAGGCTCCTCCATTTCGCAGAACAACGCTGCGAACCCTTCAACTGCCGGGCGGTTGAGCAGTGGCGATTCGCGCTCGCAGTCCGCGACGAGGTTCTTCAGCTCTTCGCGTCTTGCAAGGTTGCCTTCACTGAGCTGGTCGAGGATCGCATCACGCCACTCGATCGGCTCCTCGAGCACCATGTCTATGAGCGGTGCGAGCTCTGCCCAGTTGGGCGGCAGCAGGGAGTCCGCATCGCCCTGCGGGTGCCGGGGCGATTCGCGGTCGGTCACGCCGATAGTGCGCGCCGAAGCAGCATGCGCGCCTTGGCCCAGTCACGCTGGACGGTGCGTGTCGTGACGCCGAGCGCAGTCGCTGTTTCCTCTTCGCTGAGTCCACCGAAAAATCGGCATTCAACGGTCTTTGCCAGACGCGGCTCGACAGCCGCAAGTCGATCCAGAGCGTCGTTTATTTCGAGCAGTGCTTCAGGTTGTGAGTCTCTAGCCACCAGTTCGTTGTCAAACGTTACTCGAAAGAGAACCCCTTCTCGCTTGTCCGCGAGGCGCGCCCTTGCGCGGTCCACGAGCACGTGGCGCATCGCCACTGAAGCGAGTGCAAAAAAGTGTGCCCGGTCACTCCACGCGATCCTGGATTGGTCTACAAGCTTGAGATAGGCCTCGTGAACAAGGCCCGTCGTCGACAGGGTCGCTCCGCCCTCCCTCACCGCCAGGTGGTGTCTTGCGATGTTCCGCAGGTGCTCGTATACGAGCGGCATGAGCGAATCAAGCGACGCACGACGGCCGGATCGAACGGCTTGCGACTCGTCGTGATCATCCGACTGGTGTTGAATCGCCTCCGAAAGATCATCAGGTCGCCGACTCACAACACTATCGACGGGCATGTCGCCATTTCCCCGAATCTCCTCGTGAAGATGATCGGGTCGGTCTGCGCGGATCCAGTGACAACAACTTGGGGAAAGGTACTGAGGATGGCAATGAAACAATGGCCCGGAGGGTACTAACATGCCGCCATGCCTTGCGCACCCACATGCCAGACCGAAGTACCAGCGATTGCGGTGATAGCGATTAAGAGGGTGATTTCAGGCAGGCTTCGTTGGCTGGTGCAGGTTCGGCGCGTTGCTCTTCCCGAGCCAAAGCGACCCTGCCCGTCCTATGAGCCGAGACTCGTTCGGGCACTTACTCGGGAAGGCTGAAGTTAAGGCGAAGCTACCGAAGCTCGACGGCTCGCTGTGGCATGCGTACCGTCGTGCCTGGGCTACATCGCGAAAGCATCTGCCTGTTGTTGACGTCGCAGCAGCCGGTGGCTGGAGCGACATCGGCACGTTGCCCAAGTGCTATCAATATGCTGATAAAGAAACCCTGCTCGAAGTCATGACGCATTCGAAGAAGATTACGGATGCAGCATCCGCAGGCTGAAGGGCAGAAACAGACACCCAAACAGACCCTGCATTCAGCGACGAAAAAAAACCCCCACAATGCAAAGCATTGCAGGGGCATGATTTGACTAGTCGGGGCGACTGGATTTGAACCAGCGACATCCTGCTCCCGAAGCAGGTAACTCTACAAACCAACTACTACATTCTGCCGGACTTTAGAGGGGAATCGGGCGTCGGTGCCGGAGTTTCCCGACATCAATGCCGTACCCTGCAGGAAGAAACACACCCCGGAACACACCCTGAGGGAAGGCGCCCCCTTCGGGACGCTCGCCGACTTCTCAATTGTTCCCGATGCTCCGATGTGGTGTCCGCGTGACTACGAAAATTTCTAATCGTCCTTCTTGCAGTTATATAAGAAATTACTTATATTCGATGCATGGAGAAACCGCTCTTTTGGATGGGTCAGTCATACAAGGAACTGTGCTCGATGCCGGAGGATGTGAAGGACGAACTCGGGTATGCGCTCGGTGTCGCGCAGCTCGGCGGGAAGGCCCAATCCGCAAACGCGATGAAGGGAAACCTCCGCGAAGTGATGGAAATCATCAGCGATGATGATGGCAAAACTTACAGAGCGATGTATACGGTGGAGTTGAAGGGCAGGGTTTATGTCTTGGACGACCTTTCAGAAAAAATCGAAGTCAGGAATCGCCACTCCGAAAGCAGACCTAGAGAGGATTCTCCAGAGACTGAAAGACGCGAAGCAGCACTACAAGGAAAACCCTCCCTGAAATCGGGGGAGGCTGCAGGTAATAGTGAATAGACGACGACGACGAACGACCAAACCACGAAGGAGAGGCCACGGTGCCCAAAACAACTAAGACCCGGCTCAAAGGTGAGCGGGGGAAGATCAACGACACTGAATTTCTGGTTGGAAGCGGAAATGTTTTCGCTGATCTGGGATTCCCCGACGCAGAGGAACGGTTCGCGAAGCTCAAGCTGGCGATGCAAATCAATGAGATCATCGAGGAACACGGCTGGAACCAAACGACTGCAGCGAAAAAGCTTGGTACTCAACAGCCGGAGATCTCGAACCTCAAACGTGGGGGCCTGCGGAGCATTACTTATGATCGGCTGATGGGCTGGCTGGTTAAGCTCGGTTACTCGGTCAAGATCGAGGTGGAACGATCGAAAAAGCCACGCGTCGAAGTAGCGATCGCCGTGTGAAGCATGCACCGGTGTGCCTGCATCTGCGCGGCTTTCGAGAAGGAACGCCTATGCCCAAACGAACAAACGAATTTCAGAAATTAGTAGCATTGGTTGAGCGCCTAGCTGCGTCCTCTACCCCAAAGGTCCTAGAATCGGCGATGGTTCTTAGCAACGGAATGGCGATCAACGAGGCAGTAGAAAAGGATTCGGATCCGAATTGACCGTTGCAAGTGGCGGGCAGAATCCGACAAGAAGGAAAGGAGTGGGTAATTCCGATTACTCGGGAATTGTGTGACGAGCTCCACACCTTTCGACTGAAAATGGCAGGGTTGTTCGGCGGTCTCATTTGCCCGTCCGAGAAAGCTCCTTCGAAGTCAACTTCACGAGGCCGACCGAGAATCTTGCTTGGCATCGGCAATCCATCGGTAGGGGGTGTGAAGCATAAACAGCGCGGTTGCGGCTTAGGCGCCTCGAGCGACATCCGCACGCCGCCAAGAAGCTATCGGCAAGCCGGGCACGCATCGAGGATTGCATTCCCTTAACGCAACGGCCGTAGTGTAACGACCTTAATGTAAGGAAAGGGCAGGCTTCGTACATTCCTGGAATGTGCGACGAATGATTTTCTCCACCGCGAAGAAGGAGCAAGAGGCGCGTCTCCCATCCGACGCGATCCTCATGTCGCGATTGCGTGAAGGCGACTTAGCAGCCGTCGAACCGCTCTTTCAGAAATACGCGAGCTCTCTCCTGGCCTTGGCCGCCCATATCACGGGATCCAAGGAAGACGCTGAAGACATCGTCCAGGATGTCTTCGTTGGACTTCCCGTTTCTGCGAGAGCGTACATCGAGGCTGGTCAGCTGGAACGCTGGCTGCGACGTGTAACAGTTCGCATGTGCCTGATGGCTATGCGCCGCGATCGTAACAGACGTCAAGTCGGACTGGATCACGTGCAACCGACAGATCCGTCGCTCAGAATGCTAAGCCAGATCACGCTTAGCGAAGCCGTCAGAAACCTTCCTTCGACACTACGCACTGTATTTGTCCTCAAGGAAATCGGCCACTACACGCATGCGGAAATCGGCTCAATGCTAGGAATCCGGCCAGGCACCTCAGAGGTCCGCCTATTTCGCGCAGTCCGGATTCTACGAAAAATCCTCAAGGCATCAACATGATTGACAATCTCATTCACATTCCAGCGCTCCCGCCTTCCTACGCGAAGGATTCCGCACAAAATCTAACACAAGCGGAACTGCGGCATTTGGCGGCCTGTCCAGGTTGTAGGGAATCACTTCTGATGTCGAGAAGATTGGCTGGCGAGCTGAACAGCTTGAACGAAATGTCGGTCCCTTCACACGTCTGGGAAAACATCGAACGACGCCTTGCTTCAGGAGAGCGATTCGTCCTGCCCGACGCGATATCACAGACACCCAAGCGCAGTATGCGCTGGATGTCTGCAGCCGCCATTCTCGCGACTGGGGTTTCGGTGTGGTTGCTTTGGCCGACGCGGAATATTTCCGCGAGTTCGAGCGGCGGAGAGCTCCAGTTCGCAGGTGATTTCGGCTCCGCTCAGACGATCGCTGTGACTTACACGGACCACGGCTTATTCCGAACGGATCCGTCGCTACGCGTTCGGGCAAGATTCAGAACGATTGAAGGGGAGGAATACAACGACAGAACGCCGGCTGTTGTCGTGACGACACTTCGACGAGATGGAGACGACTTCAAGGGAAGCTTCGTCGTGCCGAATGGCGTGGTTTTCGGTGCATTTGCAATCGAGGATGGCGACGGAGCTAGAGTCGATGCAAACGGGGGCCGCCTTTGGACTAAGCTTGCTTCGAGCCGTGATGGACGACCAACATTCGAGGCCCTCACCCAGGCGTTCTACGACGCTATGGGAGTCAGTCTCGAGGCTGCGTTGGTCATTCTCCAGGATCGGGCAAAAGCGTACCCCGATCGTGTCGATGGGTGGGGCGAAGTAGTGGCGTACGAAGGTTTCATGCTCGGGCAGGCCCACACAGATAGTGGTCTAGCATCGCACATGCAACGCCTCCGAAGATTTGACGATCAGTATAAGCGGCGTCCCGCTGTGCCTCTCGACGTAGCAGATGGACTGCGCGGCTACGCTGTCCAGCTGCACTTTGAAACAAACGCCGAGGCGGGCGTGATTGCGAAGTTCTGGGATTCCCGTGCAAGGCGCGCTACCGGCAAGAGTCGATGGTCGACTGGAAGGCGCCTGTCGACATTCGTGCCGCTGGCGAAGAAAAGTCCTAAAGCCGCCCTCGATAGCATGGAGACAGCGTGGCAGGACGGTGACTCTTCTGGCAACTTCGTCGGTAACGGGGTCAGCTTCGCGATCCAGGCGAACGATTCAGTTGGATTAGACCGCTGGACGAAAAAGTACGACATAACGAACCGAAGAGGCGCTTCATTCGCGTACGCGGGGCTTCTCGATAAGCCCAACGTCCGCGAGCTTGGGCTCAACGGTCTTCGTCGAACCTTGCGGTATCTGTACACCCATGACGAACGATGGAGACCTCTCGACAAATCTGTGACTGAGTATGCCAGGAGCGATTCTGCGAGTGCCGGAGAAATTCTGGCCAAGATTGCAGAAGGCCTTAGGCTTTCCGGTGCTAGGAAAGCATCACTAGACACATTTGCGATCGCAACGGAGACGGGATGGAATCCTTCGCTATTCAAGCTGGCGGGGAACGCTTTCATGAATGCCGGAGACACCGCTCGCGCCCAGCGACTGTATGCCATGGTTGCAGCAGATCCAAACTACTCGGATTCCGCTTCGATTTTCGCCACAGGGAAGACTCGCTGGGATTCCGGGTGGCCGCGGCTTATCGATAATGCGCGAAATACCATGCTGCGACGTATCCTAGCGGATGCTGTCTCGAGACCGCTGCCTCTCTCTCCAAGAATCGTGAATCAGGAGGGGAGGGTGGACCTAATTTCGACGTTCGCCGGAGGAAAGGTTCACGTAGTGACGTTTTGGTCGAGGTATTGTGCTCCCTCCCGCCGGGATTTCGCTCAGCTTAACGCACTGGGTAAAGCACTTTCAAAGCACGGAATCGTATTGATACCAATTGCTCAAGAATCGCCATCGGCGAGTGTGCGAAGCTTCGTCAAAGAACAGAAGGTGACCGTTCCCGTATACTATGATGCCGAGCGACAGGCGGGACGGGCGTTCAATCAGTGGAGGACGCCCGATTATTACGTAGTAGATCAGGAAGGTGTAATTCGTTTTGCCCACTCCGATATTGATAAGATCTTAGCGCAAGCGGTTGCCCTCTCAGCCGCATCGGCCGGCTAGATGGGGAGAAGGCGTTTTGGCGCAGTCATCGGCTAAAGAGCTAGCGGCTAATGCTGCCAAACGCTAAGAGCTGGTGCCAGCGCGCAACGCTGCCCCGAAAAGGAAAGCCCTTGCAACGCAAAACGTTGCAGGGGCTGCACTTAACAAGTCGGGGCGACTGGATTTGAACCAGCGACCTCCTGCTCCCGAAGCAGGCGCGCTACCGGGCTACGCTACGCCCCGATGATAGCAGTCGCGACCATAACCCCGATCGCCTGCGTAACATAACCGCTCACCTGCGGGGCACCAACACCCGCCCCGCCAGCGGCTCCACCACTATTTCAAAGGGCGCATTTCCGATCAGCTCGCCATCTGCCTGACCCAGGCGCGGCGGAATGGTCTCCACACGAAAGCTCGACCCGACACGATAACAAATGCACGGATCGGGACTGAAATCCTTGCGCGCCATCTTCCATAGTATGCGCAGCGCATCGCGCGGCCCGCGCGGAGAGAACACGCAGGCGTTGAGTAATCCATCATCTCGATGTATTCCGTCCCCAAACGCGAGCAGGTCGTTCATGACCGCGCCGAAGTTCGCGATCAACACCGCCGATGCCCGCATCTCGATCAGCTCGCCATCCACGGTCAGCCGAACGGTGAACTTCTCCAGGCTGACGAATGCGCGGAATGCACCGAAGACGTACGCCGCGAAGCCGATCCGCCGTTTGAGGTCGCCGGGCGCATGGGCGATCATCGTTGCATCGAGCCCCACGCCCATACCGATCGCGAACCGCTGGCCTGTGTGCAATCTGCCGAGATCGATCCTCGCTTCGTCGCCCGCCAGCAGGGCAGCGACAGCTTTCGCAACATTGACCGGTGTGCCAAGGGTGCGGGCAACAACGTTTCCTGTTCCACCCGGAAGAATCCCGACCGGCGGACCGGTATGCGCCAGGGCACCGATCACCTCGATGGCTGTTCCGTCGCCGCCCAAAGTGAACACCGCGTCATACGCGGCCGCGTGACGCGAAGCGAGCTCCGCGCCATGACCCGGCGCCATCGTCGGCATCAGATCGAACGCCACCCCGGCCTTCTGAAGTGCCCGACCAGCTTTGCGAACCAGCGCCGTCCCACGCCGGGATGCGGGATTCACAATTAGCAGAACGCGCTGGATGTCCACCGGCATTGCCGATAATTAACGGCCGCGGGCTTTCATCGCCAACGACCGGCGTGCGATCTCATCGGCTACTACCGCGCGCTCCGGGGTACACATCACCTGTGCAATCCCTCACGCGACCGCATAACTTCACACCGATGAGACTCGCCGCCCTGGCGCTCCTTGCCGCCGTCACCATTCCCGCTCGCGCTAACGCCAACGCGCCGTTGCCCACCGGATTGTTCGTGGCGAATGCGTTGAACGCGCACCCCCTACCGCGAATCGAGCGTGTGCCCTCCGTCGACGGCTACGAGCACTGGTTCAAGCTGGAGCGGGGTCTTCTCACCCTTCGCCCCGACGGACGCTTCATCGCCTCGTTCCGCTACTATAGAAAGCATGTGAAGCCGCGGGCCGCGGTAAGCCCGGGCCCGCTTCTCAATGAGACCTACAAGGGGCGTTTCTCCGTGAGCGGTACACGCATCACGCTTCAGCCTGACCCGACGAAGAAATACAAGAAGGTTCAACCCATCATCGGCACTATCAACGGCTTGCGCATGTCGCTTCCGTATGTCGTCGCGGAGGGCCAGAGCAAGCACCCGCTGAGACTCGATTTACGACGGGAAGGGAACTGGTAGGAGTCAATCTCGTTTCGAGATTTCGATGATGTGAACCGCCAAGCCATCGAGTATAGGGGCGGGCACCCAGTTTGTTATCGCGCCGTCGCCATTAACGCGGAAGAGGGTTTCTCCGCTATTTCCATCGAGCGTTCTTGCCCGGTATTCCCCGGCCGGAAGAACTCGAGACGCGGCGGCAACAGGGACCCGATTCGCAGGTGAGGAGCCGAGGTTCGCCAGAACGAGGACATTGCGTCCAGCGCCTCGTCGCAGGTAGGCGATGACTCCGTCACTCCCGGTGGTCATTGCAACGAAGTCCCCTGTACCGAGCGCGGGATTCTCGGTTCTCAGATGGATCAGCTTCCTATAATGGTTGAGCAGGGAGGCGGGGTCGTTGTCCTGAGCTTCAACGTTCGCGGTGAGTGAGTCGGGATGAAGTGGCGCCCAGGCGGCACCCTTGGTGAAGCCAGATGCGGTGCCTCGGCTCCAGTGCATCGGCGTGCGAAGCCGCGGGTCGGGCTTCGTTCCCGTCATGCCGATTTCCTCTCCGTAGTAGACAAAAGGAAATCCGGGAAGCGTCAGAAGGAGGGATGCGGCCGCGCGCGCCCTTCCGAAATCGCCGCGAAGCTCGGTCATCGTCCGCGTCTGGTCGTGATTCCGCAAAAAAGGCGACCAACGTCCGGGAGGAAAGCTCGCCTGCGCCCGAGTGAGCGCCGGCATGAGCCGCGCACCCGAGCCGGTGCGCACTGCATCGATCAGCAGGTCGGCTATCTCGAAAATGAAATACGAATCGAGCTGATCGGGATAGTATCGGAGGATCTCTTCCGGTTTGTCGTAGGTGACTTCACCGACAGTGAATGAACCGGGCGCGATCCGCTCGAGTGCCGCTTCGTAGTCGCGAAGCCACGGATTGTTGGCGGATGCATTGCGAACCGTGTCAGGCGCCTCGAAGAGGTGACCAACCGCGTCGATGCGAAAACCGTCGACCTTCATGTCGTTGAGCCAGAATCGGGCGATCCGCTCTGTCTCCGCCTTCACGGCCGGATTTCCCAGGTTGAGGTCCGGCATACCGCTCCAGAACAATCCATAGTAGTACTCGTCGCGGAACGGCGACCGGTGCCACACAGGCGCATCCCACCCTTTTGCCCTCTTCTGAGTCGGTGACCAGAGGTACCAGTCGCGATAGGGTGACGCGGAGTCCAGGAGCGCCGACTGGAAGTACGGGTGTTCCGACGAGCTGTGGTTCAGCACCAGATCCACGAGCACCCTGATTCCGCGTCTGTGCGCTTCGCTCATGAATCGCTTGAAGTCCGCGAGTGTTCCGTAGTCGCGCTTGACCTCGTAGTAGTTCGTTACGTCATATCCGTGATAGCTCGGCGACTGCGCGATCGGCATGAGCCAGATGCAGTTGGCGCCAAGATCCTTTCGTGTGGAAGGATTGCCATCGTTGATGTAATCGAGCTTACTGGTGAGTCCATTGAAGTCCCCGACCCCGTCTCCATCTGAGTCGGAGAACGAGCGGACGAAAATCTCGTAGCAGACTCCGCTGCCGGCCCATCCGCCGCCGTCCGCTGTGGGAGCAGGTGGCGCTGACAATGCATGGGAGCCCACACAAAATGTGGCGGAAACTCCTGCGGCGATGCCACCTGC
>Ga0136617_10003654_pt1 | contig 13740 bp, 9 predicted proteins | sample AntDrymUQ3222106_2_FD_129672 | JGI IMG/M metagenome (GOLD analysis project Ga0136617, IMG submission 129672) | Polar desert sand microbial communities from Dry Valleys, Antarctica - metaG UQ322 (21.06) | ecosystem: Environmental > Terrestrial > Soil > Desert | place: Antarctica: Dry Valley... | reverse complement strand
GGCAAATGGGTGCATAATGCAGGCGGACTCATCTTGCTTGTCGTCTTTGCCGCGTTGCTGGCGCTTCCCCTTTTGAACTTAGCGCAGGGCATTCCCACGACGTATCCGCCTCTTGAGATTACGATGCCGGCGCTGTCGCTCTTGACCGCCACCATTTTCGTAAAGATGGCGGTTTTTGCGTTTGGCGGGTTCGAGTATGTCGCTATCTTGGCGGGCGAGTGTCGCAATCCCGCACGAGCAATCACCAAATCGGTGTTAATCGCCGTGCCTTTAATCGCGCTGATGTATATCTTGGGAACAAATTCAGTTCTCACGTTTATCAAACCGGAAGATGTTGATTTAATCAATCCGTTTGCCCAAGTCTTCACCGTCGGATTTGGCTCGTTCGGCGCGGTGGCTAATCTCGTGTCGGGCATCATTCTGGCGATGATGGTGAGGGAGATTACTCAGTCGAGTCTCACTTTTACAGGGAACACGCGGCTGCCGATGGTGGCGGGTTGGGACCACCTGTTGCCAGCTTGGTTCACGCGACTCCACGCGAAATATAAAACGCCGGTCAACTCAATCATTTTGGCTGCTGCGATGACGCTTTGCATAGGATTAGCAGGCATTATTGAAGTCGGTCAGCAAGAGGCATATCAACTGCTGCAAAGCGCGGCGGGGATATTTATTGCCTCTACTCAATTAGTGATGTTCGCCATACCGATTATCGGGTTGAGAGGCGCGGGAGTGCGAGTACCAATCTGGGTAAAAATCATTTCGGTCTCCGGTTTTACTATGTCGCTTTCCTTCATAGTGCTTTCAGTTTTTCCAATCATAGAAGTGGAAAGCTGGCTTGCCTACTCGGTCAAAATCATTGCCGTCATCGTCGTCACAAACATCGTCGGCGTTGTAATCTTTCTGACCGCCGATAGAAGACGAAAGCAAGAAACGAATAATTGAACTTGCGTTGATACGGTTGGTTGCTGAACAAGGAAACTTTATCAAACAGTAAAAAAGTTATGACAAGAAATTCAATTGCAATTTTTGCTTTTCTGTTTTGTTTTCTGATACCTGTGCTGGGACAAAATCAGAACAACAAAGTTGATTCCTATATTCGGGAGAAAATGAAATCCCGGAATATTCCCGGTTTGTCTTTGGCGGTCGTGCGCGACGGAAAAATCATTTATGCCAAAGGTTACGGAATGGCGAATCTGGAGCTTTCAGTTCCGGCAACCGAAAAGACTGTCTATCATCTCACTTCAATAACCAAAACTTTCACGGCAATAGCGACGATGATGCTTGTCGAGGAAGGCAAAATCTCGCTTGAAGACCCGATTTCAAGATACTTCTCGGATTTGCCGGAGGCTTGGCGTCCCGTAAAAATTCGCCACCTTTTAAATCACACTTCGGGAATCAGTAGTCATGCACATCACCCAAAAATTCCGTGTCCTGTCGGAAAGGATGAGCGAGATTATACGCGAATTGACGTCTTAAAAGAGGTGGCGTGTTTGCCGCTGGATTTCGCGCCCGGCGAGCGCTGGTCTTATGGCGATACCGGTTTCCATCTGCTCGGAATGCTTATCGAAAAAATTTCGAGAATGGATTACGAACAGTTTTTGCGCGCACGAATATTTGCGCCGCTTGAAATGCGCGATACTCGTCTTAATAGTTACGCCGAACTTATCCCGAATCGTGCTGACGGCTACAGTTGGCACGACGGCAGATTTCGCAACGCAAAACTTTTTCCTCTCTTTGAATTTGCCAACGCCGGGCTGGTTTCTACCGTTCTTGATATGGCGAAATTAGACGCCGCGCTTTACACCGAAAAACTTTTGAAAAAAGCGACGCTCGAACAGATGTGGACATACACCAAACTAAACAACGGACAGATTGTAACTAGCTACGGTTTGGGTTTCGGCTTGACGCCGTTTCGCGGGCGCAGGCGCGTAGGTCATTCCGGCGGTGGCGGATTCGGTTTTGCCACGACAATTACGCGATTAATTGACGATAAAGTAACAGTTATTGTATTGACCAATGCCGATCAGGAAGGATTTTTGATCAGCGATATGGCAAATGAAATCGCTTCTTTTTATTTTCCTCGTGAGAAGTGATTTAAAGCATTCGTCTGGGAAAGCACATAGAGTTATTGGTGCGGAAATATTTTGGCAATGTAATGGAGGGTTTTTTATGAGCAATTATGCAAAGGTCGCAGTTATTTTTTTCTTATTTGCAATTTCAAGTATAGGAACGCAAGCGCAAAAACGGCTGCCGATTATTGATATGCATATGCACGCTCGGACAGCCAATCATTACGGTCCGCCTCCGCTGGCGATGTGCGCTCCGGTGGATAAGATGCCTTTGTGGAATCAAACCGAATCATGGGAAGAGGCATTAGCGAAATCAGAGCCGTGCAAAAATGCGGTTTGGTCTCCTAAAACGGATGAGGAAGTTTTTCAGCAAACAATTGCCGTGATGAAAAAGCATAACATCATCGGTATGCTCGGCGGCAAACCCGAACTCGTCGCCAAGTGGATGAATGCTGCGCCCGGACGTTTCATTCCCGGGCTGGATTTTCGGCTTGACCGCGCAACGGGAACAGCAACGGCAGTTGGCGATGGCAGCAAGTTTAAACTGATGTCGCCGGATGAAATGCGCGCCCTTTACAAAAGCGGTGGTTTCGCGGTTCTCGGCGAAGTGCTGAACCAATATGCCGGAATCGCGCCGGACGACGAGCGGATGGAGCCATACTGGGCTTTGGCAGAAGAGTTAGACATTCCCGTCGGAATCCACATCGGCGGAGGCAGTCCTGGCGAAGTTTATCTAGGAAACAGTAAATTTCGTGCGCGGATGCAAAGCGCATTGACGATGGAGGAAGTTCTCGTGCGGCATCCGAAACTGCGCGTGTATATAATGCACGCCGGATACCCGATGCTCGATGACCTGTTAGCGGTACTGTTTAATTATCCGCAGGTTTATGTGGAGGTTAGCATGCTTGCCAACGTCGAACCGCGACCTGCTTTTTACAGGTATCTCAAACTATCATTGAAGGCGGATATGGCGAGCGCGTGATGTTCGGCTCAGACCAGATGGTTTGGGCAGGTCTCATCGAGCCTGCCATTGAATCCATCGAGCAAGCACCGTTTCTTAACCGTCAGCAAAAGCGCGACATTTTCTATAACAATGCGGCGCGTTTTTTAAGATTCAGCAAGGAAGAGATTGCGCAACACCACCAAATGGGAATTACCCAAAATATGCGAGTTGTCGGTAAGACGCAAAGAAGCGTCAAGAAATCGAAAGGAGACAGAAAATAATGAAAAAACTATTAATCGTATTCGCAATCTTTACCGTCGCTTTGCAAATTGTCGCGGCGCAACGGGCAACCGTAAAAACGAGTCGGAATGCCACAGCCGAACAAGTAAAGCAGGGTGTAAAATCTGACAAAGAACAAACTGCAAACAAAGAACTCGAAGCGAAAATACACAGTCTCTTTGCTTCGATTAACAATACAGATTCGCCGGGTGTTGCAGTTACGGTAATTGAAAATAGAAAGGTAATCGCCAAAAAATCATACGGTATGGCGAGCATTGAGCATAAAGTTCCATTCACACACCAGACGGTTGTGAAAATGCCTTATTCTGAAGGAAGAGAATTTATTTCTATCGCCGCCGTACTGATGGAACAGGATGGAATCTTAAAACTCGATGACAAAGTTCGTAAGTATTTTCCGAAACTACCCGCTTGGGCAGAAACCGTTACCATCTGGGATTTATTGAATCATCGAAGCGGTTTTGCAGATGAATGGGATGCAATACTTTTGACACAGGCGAGCATGGCGAACCGCGTTGATGTTTCACAATTCTTAAATCTTCTTTATAACCAGCCGAAACCCGAAGTGGAACCGGGTAAAGGTTATATGTATAGCAATTCAGATTTTGGATTGTTGCGCCTGATACTAGAAAAGGCTTCCGGTAAAAATCTGCCTGACTGGTTGAAGCAAAGAGTGTTCGACCCGTTAAAGATGCACTCAACCCGTATGCAAAATGATCCGTTTGACGTTATCCCGAATAAAGCCATCATGTATCAGACGGTAGGAGATAAAAAGTTCAAGCAGGATGTGATCCAGAAAACGTCTCCGGGCGGGGATTATTACATACTAACCACAGCCGAAGATTTAGAGAAATGGTCAGCCGCCCACGCCGACCCGACAACCGACATAGCCAAAGTCGCCGCCCGCCTTTTAGCCAATGTAAGAATGATGCCGGGTAAAGACCGCCACTCCACAGTAGGATACACTTACCGCGACATTAATAACCGGAAGGTTATCTTACACGAAGGTGTCAACGGATATAATTATCTCACCAGAATACCCGCCAGCGGGCTTACAGTAATTACGCTGCGTAACGTGGGTTATAATTGGTTCGGCGAACAACATAAGGCGATTGTCAACTATCTATTAAAAGTTCCCGCTTCGACGCCGCCAAAATTTCTCACGAAACCCGTTTCGATAACAAAAGACGAATTAAAGGCATACGAAGGCAGATACCTGTGGCAGGATCAAGTCTCGTGGGAGAGTTATACACCAGTAAGGAAGTTCAGCGATTTTTATGTAGCCGACGGGGTTCTAAAAATGAGATACAGCGGCAGTTACGTTGTTGATCTTATCCCGGTGGGCAAGGACATATTTTATTACACCAAAGGCTGGGGCATGCAGGTTAAGTTCATCCGCTCTCCGAATGGTGCGCCCACGAAGGTAGAGGTACGGTTTGACGACGGTGATCCCGGCGGCACGCTGATAAAAGATACAAGCGCTTTGTGGAAGCCATCAACACAGGAATTAACGGCGTTTACCGGGAAATACTATAGCAAGCACCTGGATTTTTACTGGACACTGGAATTGAATGAAGAAGGAAAGTTAGTAATTAAAAGACCGACTATAGCCGATACGGTTATTGAACCGGATGGCTTAAACCAATTCCTTATCAAAATTGACAAGTATCCTGGAATTCCTTTTGATGCGTGGATGCTTTTTCATAAAAATGATAGGGGAAATATAACGCATTTCACCGTTTGGCATCCGCGATTGATGCATCACCGGTTTGACAGGATTGCGCCTTAGTTGCCGAAGCACATTCAGACTGTTTTGCTTGCGGTTGTTCGCAACAGCAGGCTTATCAAAATTTATGGAAAACGAAAATAACATAAAAGCTGAAAAAGCTGTGAAGTTTTCTTTAACAAAGCGGCATTTGATCTTCTTTTTGGTGTTGTTTGCATTAATTGGCTGCGCCGTTCTCCGTTCAAGTATTGCGACGAGGCTCGACAGTTTTACGTTTGATGAGGCTTATCACATCGGCGCGGGCGCGGCGTATGTAAAAACCGGGGATTTTCGGCTTAATCCCGAACATCCGCCGCTTGTTAAATTGTGGACTGGCGCTTTTGTGGCGGGCGTTTGCGAACTTTCACCGTATCGAACTGTTCAGGACAAAAACGATGAGCGCAACTTTGTCGAAGAAGACGTTTATAACAACAACGACCCTGATTTAATTCAAAGCCGTTCGCGGATGGCGATGTTTGCCCTCAATGGCTTGCTGCTGTTTTTGTTCGCTCTGGCAGCGCGGCGCGTTTTCGGAGATGTGATTGCTTTGGCGGCGACGGCTTTTCTGGTGATTGACCCGACAGTTGCCGCTCATCTTCCGGTGGTGATGACGGATTTGCCCGTCGCGCTCGCTTCGACAACCGCCGTTTTGCTTGCCGTTCAAGCGTTTCGCTCGTGGCGCGCGGTTGATTTAATTCTTGCCGCAATCGCTCTCGGACTGGCTTTAAGCTCAAAACATTCAGCCGCGCTTACGATGATTGCCGTTGCGATTATTGGATTCGTGATGGCGATTTTTCTTATTAAGGACGCAAAAATTCTTCTTCGCCTGCGTCGTCTTGCATTAGTCGCGGCGGTTTTAGTCGGAGCGGTAATCGTCTTGTGGAGTTTTTATTTGTTCCGCTTTAGTGAAAGCCCAAACACAAACGAAGAACAATTTAATCGCACTCTGGCGGAAAAAATCAGCGACGTTAAATCGCCGGTTTACCGAACGGGGTTAAATGTTATGGCAAATGGACGCCTTTTTCCGCGCGCTTACATTTGGGGAATGGCGGACACGATTCGCGCCGGCGCGGAAGGTCGGGTCGCTTCCGTTTTGGCGTTTGGAAATGTTTATTACGGCAAAGCGCCTTTTTATTATTTTCCCGGCGTAATTGCCGTCAAACTTCCGCTCGGATTGCTTCTGCTGACGATAATCGGCGCGGTCTTTTTGATTGCCCGCAAAATTCCGCGTGAATTTGTCGCGCCGCTTTTGGGCTTGTTTATTTTATCGCTTCTTTTTTTGATTGTGCTTGCAAGGGGTTCGAGTTACGGCGGAATCCGGCACGCGCTGCCCGTCGTCCCGCCGTTGGCTTTGCTCGCGTCGCTGGCAATTTACAAAGCGGTCGAATCTAAATCATATCTTTTGCGCGGCGCGATTGTTGTTGCTTTAATCGCTTCTCTGGCATCGGCAATTCCCGTTCTGCGCCCGTGGGAATATTTTAACGAAACCGTCGGTGGCACGGCGAACGGACATCGTTATTTTAATGACGAGGGAATAGACCTTGGATTACGCTCGAAGGAATTGGTCGAGTATTACAATCAAAACCTTAAGCCGGCGGGCGAAATACCAGTTGTCTTTTATTTCGCGCCATATCTCGAATTGAAAAAACGCGGGCTTGATTACCTGGGCAGAGACCCGGAACGAGACTACGAAAAAATGAACAGCGAAACCTTTAGCGGGACTGTTATTTTGGGAGCAATGGAATTCGTGCCGTCGCTTTGGTGGGACAGAAAGACTTTTCGGGAAGCTGTTCCAGTTGCCAGATTCGGCAACGTATTAGTTTTTCGCGGAACATTCGAGACAAAGGTTTTAAAGGCAGCCGGATTGTATCGCCGTGCCGTTGACAAAATTTACACGGACAAACCGGAAACCGAAGAAGCGATAAAAATGTTGTCCGAATCCGTCGCCATTGACCCGAAGGCTTTCTTTGTGGCGCTGGAACTCGGAAATCAATATCTAAAAGTCGGAAAGCGCGAAGAAGCCTTGCGAGCCTATCGAATCGCCAAAGAAAACGTTCCGTCGTCCGACGAAATCAGTGAATCGCTCTCGCGGCAAATTGAGCGCGTCGAAACCGAACCGCTCGAACAGATTCAGCCGCTCAGAAATCCGGGAATCGAATAAATTGTCATAAAGAATGGATACAAAGAAAAAACTGCAACAGAGGTTTATTTATGATGCGAAAATTAAATTGGATTTTAATAATTACGTTATTCGGATTTTTTGGCTGCCAAACTCAAAAAAGCTCGCTGACTGAATCAATTCTTTACACGACGCTGCGCCCGAATAATCTCGACATTTATCTTTTCGAGGAAGACAATACCAAACCGAAAAGAATCACGAACTACAGAGGACTCGATTACAATGCCGTGTTTTCGCCCGATGGTGAATGGATTGTTTATACGTCTGACCGCGAGGGGAACAGTGATTTATACGCGGTGCAAAACGGCGAAACGGACGAAAAAGCCGTTCGATTAACGGCGCACAAAGCGATGGACGACCAAGCCGCTTTTTCGCCGGATGGAAAAACAATTGTGTTTATGAGTTCGCGCGGCGGATATTCGGATTTGTGGCAGATGCCTTTTAATCCGGCGTCGCCTGCTTTGACCGAAGAACAAAGCGCATTCAATCTCACGAAAACAGACTTTTACGGCGAGTTCAATCCGGCGTTTTCGCCCGACGGAAAGCAAATTGCTTTTTCTTCTAACAAACTGCCTTATCAAAAGGCAGCAAGTGGAGCAGGCAACCCGGATTTCATTCGGACTGACGTTTTCGTGATGGACGCTGACGGGAAAAACGTCACACAACTGACTGACGCTACAGAAAGCAAAGGCTCGCTGCCTTGGGTCAGTTATGGCTCGCCCGCTTGGTCGAATGACGGCGGTAAAATTTATTTCTACAAAGCCGAAGCTGCTACCCTCAACGACCGAAACGGCGGGTTGTGCGAGATTGATTTAGAAACGTCAAAAATGAATGTTTTGACCGACGCGAGCAAATTCGTTTCGAGTCCGACGCTGACGGCTGATGGGAAATTGCTTTACGTCGAATCGCCGAGCAGTTCCGCCGATCCGCGCCTGCGCGAAACGGGCGCGCACGAGGGTGCGTATCTCGTGATGATGAATCCAGAAGGAGGCGACAGACAAATTCTGACCGACGACAAACACGATTATTCTCATCCGCGCGTGAATTCAAAAAATCAGATTGTCGCGCACGGCAAAGGCTCGCTCGAAGGCTTACAGTTGATGTCGAGCGGCGTTGTTTTTTCCCGCGCCGAAACTTTTAAGGATGTTTCTTTGTCCGACAGAAAAGTATTCGTCGCCGGAATCAGAGCCTACGCGCCGAGCGTCTCGGCAGACGGAAAAGAGATTTTCACGACCGAATGGCTTGGCGATGAGAACGAAAAACTGTGGGGCTTTTCGCCCGTCGTTTCAAGCGATTTGATGGGAAACAATTATCGCACAATTTTCAAACCCGACAAATGTTTCGCGTGGACGCCGGTCGTCAGCCGGGACAAACAATGGCTTGTCTATGCTTGCGGAGCGCGTTTTGCCGAGTCGAATCAGAAAGTTGACATTTGGCGCGTGAAATTGGATGGCAGCGAAGCCCAAAACTTAACCGAAAACCTTCAAGCCAACAGTGCGTTTCCCGATTTGAGTTCGGACGGAAAACGAATCGTCTTTCGCGGCGGACACGACGGAAACAAAGAAATTTATCTGATGGATTTTGACGGAAAAAACTTGAGCCGAATGACGAACACACCGCAAACCGAAACGATGCCCGTTATTTCGCCTGACGGAAAGCGCATCGCTTATGCCCGGGAAAATCCCGAAAATCACAACATGAATATTTATTTTCAAACAATTGACGACCCGAACGATGCGGGCAAACCTTTAGAACCTGAAAGATTAAATCTTTTCAGCGCGGACGTGCATCCGCGATTTTCGCCCGACGGGAAATGGATAGTATTTGTTTCCTCACGGGCGTTGACAAAAGACGAGTGGACTTCAAGCGGGTTTCAACCGCAGCCGGACGGCGAGATATTCGCCAAGCGAATTGACAGCGACGAACCAGCCGTTCAATTGACCGACGACAAATGGGAAGACGGGATTACACCTTCTTGGTCGTTTATTAGCAAATAAAAATTATGAGGAGAAATTCAATTCCAAACGTCATGATTCGTGAGAACGTGAATTACTTGAAGAAAAAATTACACGTATTTAATATAAATTATTGCTTATGTACACACAAGAGTTTTTAAATAGTCATTCCCGCCGAAAATTTTTGAAAAGTTCTTTCCTGGCAACAGCAGGTATAGCTTTCAATAAATTTTCATTTGCCCAAAATCCAATAAATTATACTTATTTAAGTATTGCAGAAATAAGCGAACTGGTACGACGAAAAAAAGTGTCGCCTGTTGAACTTACAAAGGCATGTTTAAAAAGAATTGAATTGCTCAATCCAACACTGAATGCTTTTATCACGGTAACGGCAGAGCAGGCATTAAAAGAAGCTAAAATAGCAGAAGCGGCGATTAACAATGGGAAGTGGAAAGGTCCGTTACACGGCATTCCTATAGCGCTGAAAGATAACATTGATACGGCAGGAGTAAGAACTACTGCTGCTAGTGGCGTGTATAAAGACCGTGTGCCGACGGAAGATGCGGAAGTAGTAAAAAAACTGAAAAATGCAGGAGCAATTTTATTGGGGAAATTAAATCTGCATGAATTTGCTTTGGGCACTACCTCCGTCACTAGTTATTTTGGATCTGTTCACAATCCATGGAATATAGAGTACATCGCGGGAGGATCTTCAGGAGGCTCGGCGGCGGTGGTTGCGGGTTTATGTTATGCGGCAATCGGCACGGACACGGGCGGCTCTATACGGCTGCCTGCATCTTGTTGCAGTTTAACAGGATTTAAGCCTACTTACGGGCTCATTAGTATTCGGGGTATTATTCCGGTGATTCGGAGCATTGATCATGCTGGACCTATCTGCCGAACAGTAGAGGATGCTGCCATTCTATTAAATGCAATCGCTTCAACGACACCAGAACAAAATTTTTGTAAAACTGATTACCGCACATCTTTTAATAAAATAAAGGTCCCGCGAATCGGAATTATGAAAAACTACAAAGCCTCTGAGGAGGTCAATGCCGTATTCCGCAACGCCGTCAGTACTTTTCAATCGCTAGACTATAAAACAAAAGATATTGAATTGCCGGTGGTGCCTTCATCTGTTATAGCTGATGCTGAAATAGAGGAATATCATCGTCCATTAATGAATCGATACAAAAATCTGTATGACCCGGTAACTATCGATGATATTGATACAATTAAGAAGGTCGACCTTATTGAATATATAAGGGATAAAAATAAAATGGAAGAAGACCGCACGACCATTTCAGAACGGCTCTTTAAAGATATTGATGTGCTGATCATGCCGACTATTACTTCTGTTACACCAAGCATTGAGGAAGCGAAAGCACAAGGTCCTTTTGCGCTTGACCCATTCAACACCGATAAATTCAATCATTATGGCTTACCAGCTATAAGCATTCCTTGTGGCTTTAGTAAAAATGGTTTGCCGTTGGGTTTACAAATCGTAGGACCAAGATGGGGTGAAAGTAAGGTTTTGGATATAGCTTATAAATATCAACAAGCAACGGGCTGGCATTTAAAACATCCAGACGCCTTTTAATCCGGCGCGCTTGTTAGATTTTTTTCCATAAAAAGCGTTTCTTTGTATGGATTGTGATAATAAGCCTGAATTTCCCGAAAGCTGTGAGATTTGTAAAGTTTTACTGCTTTCGGCATTTTATCGGGCAAAGTGTCGAGCCGCATTTTTTGGTAGCCGATTGCACGCGCGTCGCTAATCAATTTTTCAATCAGCTTTTCGCCTAAACCAAACACACGAAATTCTTCTCGCACAAAAAGGCGTTTCATTTCACAAACGTTTTCTTCGAGTTTTCTGAGCGCGACACAACCGGCAACTTTTTCATCTACGAATGCTAAAAGTAATCTGCCATTAGGCAGTGCATATTTTCCGGGCAGGTTCTGCAATTCTTCTTCAAAGTTTTGAAAGCAAATATCAAGATCGAGCCATTTTTCGTATTCGCGGAAAAGCGTCCGTGCCGCTTCGATTTGCTCAAACGTTTCGGCTTGCAAAATTTTAATCATACAAATCCGAGTTTGTTTAGTTTTTCCATTGTTATGGCTTCGCGTCTTTCTTCTTCTCTTCCATAAAACATAATTCTTTCGACGTATTTTGCAATCATATCAACTTCGAGATTTACCGAATCGCCGTATTTTAAATCAGATAAATTCGTTAACTCCCAAGTTTTTGGAATGACAGCAATTCCAAAGTAATCGTTGGTTAAATCGGCAATGGTCAGCGAAATTCCTTCGACTGTAATCGAGCCTTTATAAATCAAATAACGCGCGATTTCCTGCGGAAAACCGATTTTAACAGTCCAGAAATCACCCCGTTTCTCGGCTTGTAAAAATTTTCCGCGAGCGTCTATGTGACCTTGAACGAGATGACCGCCGAGCCGCGTCGAAAGCGTAACGGCGCGTTCCAAATTCACCTTTGAGCCGATTTGAAGATTTCCCAGCGTTGAAGCTCGTAAAGTTTCGCCGGAAACGTCCGCCGCGAAAGAATTTTGCGTAATTTCAATCGTCGTCAGGCAAACGCCATTAACGGCAATCGAAGCACCGTCTTTTGTTTCTTTGGTCACAACTTGCGCCGAGATTTTTATCTTCGCGCCGTCGGCGTTTTTTTCTAAACTTGAAATCTGACCGAGTTCTTCGATTATTCCGGTAAACATTATCTCTTTTTTCTACCTATATTTACTTAATATTACAGGTTGCTGTTTGTTTGTAATTTCCCGTTTTGGTATGTCATAGCGCTTAATAATATTTCTTGACATAGAACAAAAACTCTTTATAATGACAAATACTTTTCCCTGCAAGACGATTTAATAATTCAGTCAATTTGTTCACACCTCTAAAGTTCAGCGAGAAGGTTTTTCTGTATTACAACCAAGTTCAAAATACTTTGAATTGCTTATTATAGATTAACCGTCTGTTTCCTAAAAGCGAGGCTTGTTTGTATGAAACGATTACCTATTTATCGAAGGCTTAATTTCCAACTTTTTGTTGTTGCTGTTTTGTTGATTTTAATAACTTTCATCGTCTCTGGCACGATAAAATCTTTTGCACAATCACATGGAGATTTACAGAACCAACCGAGCAATCGAATTTTATCAAATCAGCCGAGTGAAAATGCAGGCAATAAATTAGCAAAATCTTTCCCGACTCGCTGGATAACGGTTGACGAAAATGAGTTTAATCATATTCAAAATCTGGTTCAATCGAAAGGCGTCGGTTTTGACTTGGAATTTGTTGAAAGGCGCGGGAAACTGAGCGTTTTGAAAGCTGATGAAAATCAACTTCTCGAACTGTCGAGAAGTATGCACGACGAATTTTATAAATGCGGCGGTTTTATTTCGCACGAAACGCTTGATGCCGCCCGTCTTTCGCTTGATGAAACTTTTGCGGCTGACGCAAACCTACAGTTAGTCGAATATACAATAAACAATCAAACAAACGTCAATCCGATGTTGGCTGAAACGCAAGAGCCGCAAATTCGGGACACTATTTTGCGGCTTTCTACTGATTTTCCCAACCGCCGTTATGATCAGCCGAGCGGACTGGCTTCGGCAAACTGGATAAAAAACAAATGGACGCAACTTGCTGCCGGGCGAAGCGATATAACCGTTGAATTTTTCAATCATCCGGCTGCCACATCACCGCAGCCATCAATTATTTTAACCATTCAGGGAACCACCTTACCAAATGAAGTTGTCGTGCTTGGAGGTCATCAGGATTCAATTAATTTAAACGGTCCGACCTTAGATGCGCCGGGAGCCGATGACGACGCTTCGGGAATTGCGAGTTTGACCGAAGCGATTCGCGTTTTGGTTGCTAAGAATTTTCGACCGCAGCGTACCGTTAAGTTTATGGCTTACGCAGCGGAAGAAATCGGTCTGCGGGGTTCATATGCGATTGCCACCGATTTTCAAACGCGCGGAGTGAATGTCGTCGGAGTGTTACAGCTTGATATGACGAATTATAAAGGCAGTTCAACAATTGATGTTGCTATCATAACTGATTACACAAACGCCGCCCAAAACCAATTTATTCGCGATTTAATTACTACTTATCAACCGACGCTAACTGTAGGAAATTACACCTGCGGATACAGCTGCTCCGACCACGCTTCGTGGAGTACTAAAGGTTTCCCCGCATCTTTTCCCTACGAATCAGGTTTTCCTTCAAATCCATATATACATAAAACAACCGATACCATTGCCCAAAGCGGTAATAATGCTAATCACGCCGTAAAATTCACCAATATCGCTCTTTCATATGTCGGCGAATTAGCAAAAGGCGCAATTGGCTCGACATCAGCGCTATTTGATATTGGAGGAAAAGTAATATATGGGACGACGCCAGCGGGAGGAACAACAAAGTATGTGCCCGGCGTGACATTGACAGCTGCCGGAACACCGCTAGTGACGACGACAACCGCTTCAAACGGTTCTTACTTACTTACCGGTCTTGGTAGCGGT
>Ga0136617_10003653_pt1 | contig 13740 bp, 12 predicted proteins | sample AntDrymUQ3222106_2_FD_129672 | JGI IMG/M metagenome (GOLD analysis project Ga0136617, IMG submission 129672) | Polar desert sand microbial communities from Dry Valleys, Antarctica - metaG UQ322 (21.06) | ecosystem: Environmental > Terrestrial > Soil > Desert | place: Antarctica: Dry Valley... | reverse complement strand
GCAAGTACGGCGACCTGCAACTTCTCCAGCGAGACACTCACGGTCCGTCCGCGCGCTGTCGCCTGGAGATAGAATGTGCGTTCCCCCGGCTCGCCGACCGTGCCGGCGATGAAGCGCTCAGGCGGGTCGAAGAGGAAGACCTGACGAGGCATACCCGCAACCCTAACCAGCGCCGCCGCTGCCACCACCGACGACCGCGTCGCTGCTGGCTCGCTTCGACCGACGGCGCCGCTTGGGTGGGATCAGATCATCGACCACGCCGCCGATGTCGTTGAGCCGGATGAGGAACGGTCGGGTGGGTGTGTAGTGGATGACAGTCAGCGAACACGGATCGACGACGATCCGCTGGAACATGTCGATGTGCAGCCCGAGGGCGTCGGCAACTATCGACTTGATCACGTCGGCATGCGTGCACGCCAGCCACGTTGCGTCGGGCCCCAGCCGGGCGTTCCAGTCGCGGACGGCCGCGACTGCGCGGGCCTGCGTCTGGGCCAGCCCCTCCCCGTCCGGGCCGGGAAAGACCGCTGCCGAGGGGTGCTGCTGGACCACCTTCCACAGTGGATCCTTGGCCAGCTTCGTCAACTCCTGGCCGGTCCAGTCGCCGTACCTTGCCTCGCCTAGCCGGTCGTCTGCTTCGACCGCGTCGCCGTCGCGGCCCGCCGCGAGGACAGCCGCGGTCTGCAGGCAACGGTCCAGCGGGCTGGAGACGATGGCGGTGACTGGGACTTTCCGCAAGCGCGTGGCCAGCGCTGCGGCCTGCGCCTCTCCGACGTCGTCGAGGCCGACCCCGGGTGTCCAGCCGGCCAGGACGGCTGTGGCGTTGGCCTTGGTACGCCCATGCCGTACGAGCAGGACTGTGGTCACGTGGCAACGATACGGAGCCGACGCCGGCTAGGTCGCTCCGATCGTGTTGGTGGCCAGCAGCCCGATGATCACCAGCCCGAGGGCGACCCGGTAGCCGGCGAACACCGCGATCGAGTGGCCGGTCACAAAGCGCAGCAGCCACGCGATCGACACGTACGCGACGACGAAGGACACGATTGTCGCCACCAGCGTGGGCGCCAGCCCGACACCTCCGTTGAGCGCGTCCTTGAGTTCGTAGGCCCCCGCCGCGACCAGCGCCGGGATGCCGAGGAAGAACGACAGCCGGGTGGCCGTTACCCGGTCGAGGCCGCGAAAGAGCCCGGCGCTGATCGTCGCCCCAGAACGCGACACACCGGGGATGAGCGCCAGGCACTGCACCAGCCCGATGATGATCGCGTCGCGCATGGTGGTGTCCTCCTCGTGCCGCGAGTAGCTCGCCACCTTCTCCGACAGGACCATCACCCCCGACCACACGATGAGCGCCACGGCGACCACCCACAGGCTGCGCAGCGGTCCGGTGATCAGTCCGCGGGCGGCCAGCGCCACGACCATGATCGGCAGCGAGCCGGCGATCACGCACAGGGCCAGCCGCCAATCCGTCTCTTGCCGCGCCTCAGCGCTGCCTAGCCCCCGGAAGAACGCCATCGCGAATCGGGCGATATCTCGGCGGAAGTAGAAGATCGCGGCGAGGATGGCACCGACCTGGATGACCGCCGTGAAGCCCGTGACGCTCTTGTCGTCAGTTTGCAGGCCCATGAGGCCCTCGACGATCGTGAGGTGACCAGTGCTCGACACGGGGAGGAATTCAGTGAGCCCCTCCACTACGCCGAGCACCACGGCCTGGAGGATGTTCACCCAGCCACCCCTGAGCTGTCGAGAGCCTCGACGGCGGTCCGTAGGGCGGCCACGCGTTCGGGCAGGGACGCCGCGAAGGGGACCAGGTTGAGTGTTGTCACGCCGGCGTCGGCGTAGGCGCGCATCCGGTCGGCAACCCGCTCCCGCGGGCCGAGCAATGATGTCGCGTCGACGAATTCCCGCGGCACCGCCGCGGCCGCGGCAGCGTAGTCCTTGGCCAGGTAGGCGTCCTGAATCCGCTCGGCGGCCTCCTGGTAGCCCATCCGGCAGGCCAGCGCGTAGTAGAAGTTCTTCTCCCTGCTGCCCATCCCGCCGACGTAGAGCGCTGCGTACCCACGGACCGACTCTGCCGCTGCCGCCACATCGTCACCTACGACGAGCGGAACTGTGGCAACCACGTCGAAGCCGTCCATGGAAGCGCCAGAGCGCTTGCGGCCGGCCTGGACAGATCTCAGCAGCTCAGGTGCGTACCCAGGAGAAAGGAAGAGTGCCAGCCACCCGTCCGCCTTCTCGCCGGCCAGCTCCACATTCTTGGGGCCGATCGCGGCGAGATAGATCGGAATGTGTTCCCGTACGGGATGGACGGTGAGCCTGAGCGCCTTGCCGGGGCCGTCAGGCAGCGGCAGGACGTAGTGCTGCCCCTCGTACGACACCCGTTCCCGGCGCAACGCCATCTGGACGATGTCGATGTACTCACGGGTGCGGCCGAGTGGAGAGTCGAAACGCACCCCGTGCCAGCCCTCGGACACCTGGGGCCCGGAGACGCCGAGGCCGAGCCGGAAGCGCCCCCCCGAGAGGGTGTCCAGCGTTGCCGCGGTCATGGCCGTCATCGCCGGGGTGCGGGCCGGGATCTGCAAGATCGCCGACCCGATGTCGACGCGCTCCGTCTGCGCGGCCACCCACGCGAGCACGCTCGGCGCGTCGCTGCCGTACGCCTCTGCCACCCAGACGACCGCGTAACCCAGCCGATCGGCCTCCTGCGCTAGGGCGAGATTGTCGGCGTCGTTGCCCGCGCCCCAATAGCCCAGGTTGAGTCCTAGCCGCATGCCGCCTCCGGTGTCGAGTCGCTGCGAAGAGTAGTCGAGTGAGCATCGAGCGAAGCGAGGCGCGGAGCGAGATGGCAACCGGCGCCCGTCACCGCGATAGCGTCCGCGGTCATGGAGCAACGTGCGGTGGGTGGCAGCGGCCTGCGAGTGTCCCGGCTCGGGCTGGGCACCATGACCTGGGGCCGCGAAACCGACGAGGACGACGCGGCCGCCCAGCTCTCGGCGTTCCGCGACGCGGGCGGCACGCTGCTCGACACGGCTTCGGTGTACGGCGACGGCGAGTCCGAGACCGTGGTCGGCCGGCTGTTGCGTGAGGTGGTGCCGCGCGACGAGGTGGTCCTGGGGACCAAGGCCGGCATCGCTTTCCGGGACGGCGAGCGCCTGGTCGATGTCTCGCGGCGAGCGCTGCTCGACACTCTCGACGCCTCGCTCGGTCGGTTGGCGGTCGACCATGTCGACCTGTGGCAGGTGCACACCTGGGACGGCGGGGCCCCCATCGACGAGACCTTGTCTGCGCTCGACGTCGCGGTCTCGTCGGGTCGTGCCCGTTATGTCGGGATCTCCAACTACAGCGGCTGGCAGACCGCTCGCGCTGCGACCTGGCAGGCCCCCTGGCCGGGGCGGGCGCGGTTGGTGTCCACCCAGATGGAGTACTCCCTGCTCGAGCGCGGCGTGGAACGTGAGGTCCTCCCCGCTGCGCTGGACGCGGGCCTTGGTCTGTTCCCCTGGTCGCCGCTCGGCGGCGGCGTGCTGACCGGGAAGTATCGCCAGGGGCGCCCCGCCGACTCCCGGGCAGCAGCACAGTCGCAGCAGGGCTTCGTCAGCCGCTTTTTCGACGCGCGCTCGGCCGGCATCGTCGAGGCGGTGGCCACCGCGGCCGACGGGTTGGGCACGTCGCCGCTGGCGGTGGCGCTTGCCTGGGTACGGGACCGGCCAGGCGTTGCCGCGCCGATCGTAGGTGCCCGGACTGTCGGCCAGCTGTTGGGATCGCTGCACGTGGAGGAGCTGACCTTGCCGGAATCGATCCGCTACGCGCTCGACGACGTCTCGGCGCCGACCCTGGGGTATCCGGAACAGCAGAATCCCTGACCCCAGGCGCACACGACCGACCCGAGACGCGGACGTCCGCAAAGCGATCGGCGGGCGATCCCACCCGATCGATAGGCTCTGCCGCGTGCCCGATGCCGATGACAGCTTCGCCGCCTTCTGTGCGGCCGGACTCTGGCCTGGCGTCGGGAAGACGCTGGCGAGTGCCTTGGCCGAGGCGGGGATCGACAGTCCTGATCGTCTCTCGGCCGACGCGTTGCAAGCACTCCCCCGGGTCAGTCCCGCCAGGGCGGAGCGGTTGATGACCGCGTTCGCGCAGGCAGCACCGACCTACGACGTAGCTGGCTTGCTGGTCCCCGCCGGCTTGCCGGCGCGCCTGGCGGGCCGGGCGATCGATGTGCTCGGGAAGGCTGCGGCAACTGTCCTGGCTGACGACCCGTGGCGCCTGCTGGATCTGCCGGAGGTTCGCGTCGTTGAAGCCGACCGGCTCGCGGTGGCGACGCTGGCAGGAGTGCGCCGCGACGACGTGCGCCGCGGGCAGGCGCTGACGGTCTGGGCGCTGGCCAGAGCAGCCCGCGATGGGCACACCGTCATGCCCGCCGACCTGGTCCGGTCCGTCCTGGCCGGCGAGCAGGTCACCGATCCCGGGGGCGCCGTGGCGGCTGCCATCGAGACCGGGCGGGTTCTCGCGCACGACGACGCGCTACTCGGCCTGGAGAGATATGCGATGGCCGAGGAGGCGGTGGCCGACGGACTGGCCCGGCTGCTGGCGACTGCCCGTCCGCTGGCCAACGAGCAGGCTGTCGGCGCGGTCGCCAACGATCTCGACACCGAACAGCGCAGCGCCGTCGAACACGTGCTGGCCTCAGGAGTTAGCCTGCTCACCGGTGGTCCAGGTACGGGAAAGAGCCGTACGGTGGCCGCCGTTGTTGCCCTGGCCGAGAACCAAGGCCGCACCGTGGCGCTGGCCGCCCCGACCGGCCGAGCCGCCAAGCGCCTTGAGGAGCTGACCGATGCGCCGGCGACGACCGTGCACCGCCTCCTCGGCGCCCAGGGCCGGACCGGCACCTTCGCCCGTGGCGAGGCGTGGCCGCTGGACGCGCAGGTGGTCGTTGTCGACGAGGCGTCCATGCTCGACGCGGAGCTCGCCGCTGCATTGGTCGAGGCATGCGCCGACGGCACCCATCTGCTCCTGGTCGGCGATCCCGCGCAACTGCCGTCCATCGGTGCCGGCCGGATCCTGGGCGATCTGATCGCCGCAGATCTGATTCCGACAACCGAGTTGACGACGCTGTACCGGCAGGCCGAGGGTGGCTCGATCGCACGGCTGGCCACGGCAGTCCGCGGTGGCGAGCTGCCGCCAGTCGACGATCCGACCCGAGAGGTGGTCGTGGTGCCGGCGACGGGCGCCGCCGAGGCGGCTCACCGCACGGTGCAACTCGTCACTGACGCGATTCCTCGCGCCATCGGGGTGCCGGCCGCCGAAGTCCAGGTGGTCACCCCGGTCCACCGCGGGCCGGCCGGGACGATCGCGCTCAACGCGGTGCTCAAGGACCGGCTGAACCCCGGCCCGGGCACCGTGGCCGGCTTCGATCCGGGCGACCGGGTGGTGGCCACCGCCAACCACCTCGATCTCGAGCCGGTGGGCTTTGCCAACGGCGAGGTCGGCACGATCACTCATGCCAAGGACGGCACCGTCACGGTGTCCTTTGCGGGTGGGTCGGTCAACGTGTCCGGCAAGGCACTGACCGACCTCCGGCACGGCTGGGCCATCACCGTGCACCGTGCCCAGGGCTCGGAGTGGCCGGCGGTGGTCAGCGTCCTGCCGGCCGAGGCCGGCGGGCTGCTGTCGCGGCCGCTGGTCTACACCGGCTTCACTCGAGCTCAGCGGCACCTGTCGATCGTGCACGCTTGCGGGCCGGCACTGGTCCGGGCGATCCGCCAGGTGGATGCCCGGCCGCGGCGGACCAGGCTGGCCGGGCTGCTGCGGGAAGCGGCCGGTGCCAGCGTTCCCTCGTGAGATTGCCGCAGATGCGGCACACTAGGCGCCGTGCCGCCGGAGTACGAATATCAGCCGCTGCGCCTCCCGCCCGGGACAGACCGGGTCAGCGCCCAGGTGCAACTGTCTGTCCAGGCGGAGTTCGGCGGGTGGGAGCTGGACAAACTCCGCCTGTTCCATGACGGCACCCGCCAGGTGACCCTGCGCCGGCGTCGCACCGCATCGCCGCTGCCGCGCCTGTCGGTGTGAGTCGAGTCAACATCGAGCGAAGCGAGGCGCGGAGCGAGATGACGGTGCAGTCGAGTCAATATCGAGCGAAGCGAGATGACAGTCGGGCCTGATCCTGGGCTGAGCCCCTGCGGGGGCGTTTCCCCACCGTTGTGCGCGGGCATGGGCTCCAGAAATCGGCCGATGCCGGCTGTCTGACCGCAAGGGGGCGTGGCGATGAACCTCCTCCGCACCAAGTCCGTCGAGCAGTCCATCCGTGACACCGAGGAGCCCGAACACCAGCTACGCAAGAGGCTGGGGCCCATAGACCTCACGGTGTTCGGCATCGGCGTGATCATCGGCACCGGCATCTTCGTCCTCACCGGCAAGGCTGCCGGGCTGCAGGCGGGCCCCGGGGTGGCGCTGTCCTTTGTCGTGGCCGGTATCGCGTGTGGCCTGGCGGCCCTGTGCTACGCGGAGTTCGCCTCGACCGTGCCGGTGGCCGGTTCGGCGTACACGTTCTCCTACGCCACGCTCGGTGAGCTGGTCGCCTGGATCATCGGCTGGGACCTGATCCTCGAGCTGGCCCTCGGTGCGGCCACTGTGGCGGTCGGCTGGTCGGAGTATCTGGTCGTCGTGCTCGAGCAGGTGTTCGGAGTGGAGAAGGTGCCGGGCTGGCTGATCGGCGAGGACTTCAACCTGGCCGCCGCCGGCATCGTGCTCATCCTCACCGCCGTGATCGCCATCGGGATCAAGGTGTCCTCGCGGGTCAACGCAGTGCTGGTGGTCGTCAAGCTCAGCATCGTGTTGTTCGTCATCATCGCCGGTGCGTTCTTCATCAAGGTCGCCAACTACTCGCCGTTCATCCCCCCAACGGGCACCAAGGGCGCCGCGTCCGCGGAAGCGGCACACCCGTCGCTGCTGCAGGATCTCGGCTTCGCCGCCGGCTCGTTCGGCGTCACCGGCATCTTCACCGGCGCGGCACTCGTCTTCTTCGCGTTCATCGGCTTCGACATCGTCGCGACCGCGGCCGAGGAGACCAAGAAACCTCAGCGGGACCTGCCGATCGGCATCATCGCATCGCTCGTCGTGTGCACCACGCTGTACGTACTCGTCTCCCTGGTCGTCACCGGCATGGTGAAGTTCAACGAGCTAGATACGGCCGCGCCGCTGGCGTCGGCGTTCGAGCAGGTCGGGCGGCCGGGGTTCGCGACGATCATTTCGATCGGCGCGCTGACTGGACTCACCACGGTCATGATGATCCTCATGCTCGGACAGAGCCGGGTCTTCTTCGCGATGAGCCGTGACCGGCTCCTGCCAGGGACATTCTCTGCCGTCTCGTCCCGCTTCGGCACCCCGATCCGCACGACGCTGCTCACCGGTGTCGTCGTCGCCGCCCTGGCCGGATTTGTCTCATTGGGAACGCTCGCTGAGCTGGTCAACATCGGCACGTTGTTCGCGTTCATCCTCGTCGCCATCGCTGTGATGATCCTGCGCCGCAAGCAGCCCGAACTCAAGCGCAGCTTTCGCGTTCCAGCCGTCAACGTCATCGCTCCCCTGGCCGTGCTTGCCAGCTTCTACCTGATGCTCAACCTGCCAACGGGCACCTGGTTCCGGTTCGGTGTCTGGATGGCGATCGGGTTTGTGTTGTATTTCGTGTACGCCCAGCGAAACAGCCGGCTGAACGAGAACCGCCCGGGCGGGATCGACAAGCGCGACGAATTCATCAGGGATCGCGACGCGGCGCCGAACTGAGCATTGGGCTGCCATACCTACGGCGGACCGCGTCTCCTGTCCGCACGTCCTCGGGCGGCGCCTGGCCAGTTGCAGGTCCGGGCACACCCCGGAATCGGTACGGCACCGCCACCCCGCCGGGTTGAATGACATACACCTGACCCGTCTCCTCCCCGGTGAGCAGGCGCACGACAACGTCGGCGACCTCGTCGGAGGACAGCAGCGGAAAGTTGCCGTCGGCTAGCACCTTCGCGAAGGGCGCGACGAGGGCGGTGTCGGTGAAGCCGGGAGCAATCGCGTTCACCGTAATCAAGTCGGCGGCCATCGGTTCGGCGAGTGCCCGTACCAGACCGATGACCGCAGCCTTGCTCGCCGCGTAGAAAGCATCACCGGGAAAGGCCGTCAGCCCAGATAGCGATGAGGAGGCCACCACCGCCCCACCCCCGGCTCGGCGCAGCGCGGGCAGGGCAGCGGCCAGCCCGTGGACGACGCCGTCGAGATTGACATCCATCAGCAGCCGGTATGCGGTGGGGTCGAAGTTGTCCAGGGTCGTCTCCCCCGTGCCGAGCCCAGCGTTGAGGTGGACCAGATCCAGGCGTCCGTACGCTTCCTCGGCTACTGCCACCACCGCTTCATTGTCAGCCGGATACCTGACGTCGGACCGGACAAAGCGACCGTCCACTTCGGACGCGACTGCCTCTCCCGCCTGACTGTCCACATCTGACACGACGACGCGAGCTCCCCCGGCGGCGAGCGAGCGGCACACAGCGGCCCCGATACCGCTGCCACCGCCGGTGACCCATGCGACCGCGCCCCGAAGCGTTCTCGTCACGGCCGGTCAGCAGTTCGTGAGGAAGCGATCGAGTGCGCGCACACCGAACTTCAGCGCATCGACAGGCACCCGCTCATCGACGCCATGGAACAGGCTGGCGAAGTCCAGATCGGGTGGGAGGAGCAGCGGACAGAATCCGAAGCACCGGATGCCCAACCTGGCGAAGGACTTGGCGTCGGTCCCCCCCGAGAGCATGTAGGGCACCGGTCGGCCCCCTGGGTCCTCGGCTTTCAGGGCGGCCGACATGGCGTCGACGAGGTCGCCGTCGAATGTCGTCTCGATTGCCGCCCCGCGGTTCTCCCATTCGAGGTCGATGTCCGGCCCGATTGCCTGTCGTACCTGTGCCTCGAACTCCTCGTCGTATCCGGGCAGGCTGCGTCCGTCGACGGCCCCACGCGCGACTGCCGGGATGACATTGGACTTGTAGCCGGCATCGAGCATGGTCGGGTTAGCCGTGTTGCGGATGGTGGCGCCGATGATCCGTGCGATCCCGCCAAGTTTGGCGATCGTCGCCTCGATGTCGTTGGGGTCCAACTCGACATCGAGCGCCACGGACACCTCATCGAGAAAGCGCCGGACCGTGTCGGTCACATGCACCGGGAAGTCGTAGCGGCCCAGCCGGGCCACCGCTTCGCACAAGGCGGTCACCGCGTTGTCCTCGTGCACCATCGACCCGTGGCCAGCGCTCCCCCGCGCGGTCAGGCGCATCCAGCCGATCCCCTTCTCTGCGGTCTGGATCAGATAGAGCCGCAGGTCGGGTGTGATGGTGACGGAGAAGCCGCCGACCTCGCTGATCGCTTCCGTGCAACCGTCGAACAAGTCGGGGTGTTCGTCCACCAGCCAGCTCGCGCCCAGGAACCCGCCTGCCTCCTCGTCGGCGAGGAATGCGAGTACGACGTCGCGAGGTGGCTTGCGCCCTTCACGCATCCACTGGCGGACCAAGGCCAGTGTCATGGCGTCCATGTCTTTCATGTCGATGGCGCCGCGGCCCCACAGGTAGCCGTCCTGGATCTCGCCGGAGAAGGGGTGCACTGACCAGTCCGCGGCCTCGGCCGGCACGACGTCGAGATGACCATGGATCAGCAGGGCGCCCCGGGAGCTGTCCGTGCCCTCGATCCGGGTGACCACGCTGGTCCGGCCTGGCTCGCTCTCGAGCACCGTGGGTTCTACCCCAACCTCGGCCAGCTTCTCGGCGACATACTCTGCCGCTTTCCGCTCCGTACTGGTGGGGTTGGACGTGTCGAAGCGGATCAGGTCACGGCAGAGGTCGACGACCTCGTCCTGCGCGGTTGGGTGCGTCATGCACCCTTCCTACCAGCCGAACCCCGCGGCATAGGTGATGGAGGCGAGTGTGGTCTGGCCCGACTTGCTCGGGTGGAAGTAGTCCCAGCCAGAGACCTGGCCGGATACGAACTGGTAGCCGAAGACAACTCCCTGGTCGTAGCGGCAGTTGGTGCCGTAGTGTCCGCAGGCCTGAGCCAGTTGGGCGTTGAAGTCGATGACCCGCTGCCGGACCCGATCGCGACGAGCGGCGTTGGCGGCGGAATTCGACGTCGCGTTGGCCAGCATGGACTGGCAGATGCCGAAGCCGCTCCACGCCGTGAGGGCTGCGAGATTGCCGCGGTTGATCGCCCACAGCCGCTTAATGTCAGGAATGCTCGCGATGAAGACCCGGGCGTTCGGCACACCGGCCTTGAGGGTGGCGAGCGCGGCGTTGATCTGAGCGCGGTACGTCGGAACGGAGGTCATGGTGGCCTCCGATGACGTGCAGACATCGTTGGCGCCGATCAGGATCGTGACGTACTCCACCTGCTGGCTTACGGCGACCTGCGCCTGGGAGTTCAGATTGGAGGCTCGTGCACCGCTGACGGAGTCGTTGTAGTTATGCGCGCTGATGCCTGGGTTGATGGCATTGATGCGCCGGTAGTGACTGTTGATCGCCGCCGTCCATCCCGTGCTCCATGACTCCGACGGGCAGTTGGAGTACCAGCCACAGGCATTGAACGCCTGGGTGATCGAGTCACCCAGCGACGCCATGCTGTTCGGAGGCGCGCCGGCGCCTGGTATCGCTGCTTGGGCCGTGCCGGGCAGCCCCAGGGCGGCGGCCACCGCCATGGTCATGACGGTGATGGCCTTGGCAAGACTGCGGCGCATGATGTCCTCCCCGTCGGGTCCGATCCACGGGCGGTGAGTGATACACCGGACCGTAACCCGATCGTGACACAGAGCACAAGACAGACCAACCGGGGCGTTTCTTCGCCCGGCGACTTTGAGCGGAGCCATCGGTGTTGGATAGAGTGGCTGACCGCGCGGCCCTACGGTCGCAGCCCTCGGTCCGGGTGGCGGAATGGCAGACGCGCTAGCTTGAGGTGCTAGTGCCCTTTACAGGGCGTGGGGGTTCAAGTCCCCCCTCGGACACGCACTATTCACCTGGCCCAACGGCTGAACCGACACGTCCACGAGGCGGGACGGACGCCGGGGTCGAACACCAACCGGACCCGCAGGGACGCATACAGCTCCAACAGTTCCTGCGGCTCAGCCCCATCGAGAGCCCGGCCGATATCGCCCACCGCATCGACCATGGCGTCCGCGCGTGAATCACTCTGCGAGGCGACCATGGCCTGAACCGTTCGTCCGCGGTTGCTCGGGTCGGACAAAGTCGCGATCCAGCGATTCAACGGTTCGCAGATCGCCGCTTCGGCGACGTACACGGTGGCTGGATGCTTAGCGAGCACCTGAGAGTCTGGCGACAGGATACGGGCAGGGTATCGGTCGTACAGGGGCGTGCGTTCGTGGACTGGCCTCCATCTTCCTGTGGCACACCGAGCAACGAAGGAGGCCACGAAGTGGATCCGGCCGCACCGTCGCCGAACCGCTGCGCTCCTCCTTCCTGGCCGTCCTCAGCCCCCGGCCGACTTGGACCGGCGGAGCAACTGCGCCTGGGTGAAGGTCTCCATGGAGATGATCGCCGGGTGCGCCGGGGTGCCGAGAACGCACGACTCGGTCAGGTTCTGAGTCAGCCGAGCTACGAGAGCTGAAGAAGCGCAACCGTGTGCTCAAGCAGGAGAACGAGATCTTGCGCCGAGCGGCTCCCCGCCAGCGCCACAATTATGAGAATCACTTAAATGGCCGGGACATACGGGGACCATGCTGCGACTGCATGATTTCTTCCTTCGCACCGTCGATGACCAAGCGGCAGCCCACACGAATCTAGACAACCCCGCGTACCATCCGCCCCCATCGAGTCCTCCTGCCCTCCGTGGGTCGAATCCACGACCAGCGCCCTTCCAGCGAAGTCGTCACGATTCAGTCGTGGTACGGCCCCCATGTGAAGGTGAAGTGCGGTGGGGTGGCCGTTGACTCGCACGGCGCTTTACATTGGGGTCGGTTCTCGACGTTGGGGCGTCCGCTCGGACCCCTGTCGAATGTGGCCCACGCGAACTCGGTGGGCGGACCCGGGTCGTCGTCGTTGAGGACTTTTTTCCACGCCCAAATGAGGGCACGCATAGCTCTTTCGTTGTAGAACGGCTTCTGCGTCCAAAGGAGTCCCGCGTACCACGGTGCGCTGTCGTAGAAGTCCCAGCACTCGCTCATCATGATTCCGAAGGCCGCGTAGTTCACCGTCCCGGCCAGATTGCACTTGCCGTTGACGCGGACGGTGTTCCCGCAGATCTGGGGGTCCTCGAGGTTCTGACCATCGGCCGCCTGAGGAAGGCTGCACGGGGGGGATGTGGACGCGAACTGTGATGAGCGCAGCCAGTCGGTTTTCGGCAGGTAGAGCTGGTTTATGTCCCAGGCCATGCTGTACGCGAATGGCGCTTCTAACTGCTGGCAGCTTCGGTGCCTGCGCCAGCGGCTCATCCCGCGGAAGTACTGCTGGATGTCCGTCAGCACGGTCGTGAGCTGGCCGTCGATATCGGGACCACAAACATTCGTCGGGGGCGTGCTGGGTTGTGACTTGGGCTCGGGCTTGGGCTCCTGGTAGACCAGCACGCTCCGCCTGGGCACCTTCGCACCCGCGGTGGCTCCGTGAGCGTGGACTTTCACCACGGTGGCGCCAATATCGTGGACAAGGAAAGCGGTGGTCCTCTCGGCGCGGGCGCAGGAGAGGTACTCGTTGTACTTTGGCTGGCCCTCGATGCTTGCAAAGGCCTGCACTATCACCCGGTCCCCCCGTTTAATGTCCTTCCTTAGTCGATCTTCGGTACCGGGCGCCATGGTGTCGCAGTTAACGTTGAACAGATAGGGACGGATGAACGGCGGAAGAAAACCGGGGATGACGTCGCAACTGTCGCGTTTGCCGATGGCGGCCGGTCCACAAGCTCGCTGCACAACCCTTTCAACTTTCATGGTCGACGCGCCTACCTCCTTTGCCAGACGTTCTTCAGGGGTGCAATCGCACGGCGTGGGTCCGCACCGCTGGACCGGAACAACGCCGGGCCTCCAGGTGGACCGGCCCGAAAGCAGGGATGAGACGGCCGCATTGCCGGCCTGCCGCTGCAGCGCCAGTACGAACGCTTCCCGACTAGTCACCTGCCGTTCGGCGACCAAGGGGGCGGCGCCGCCACCGCGCGCCGGCCTCGGCCTGCGTCTGAGCATCGATGCCGCCTGGTTGTCTCGGATGGCGAGAAGCACTACGGACCACGGTAGTCATTTCCGCCCTGGCTAGCGGGACTGACAGGGCAGATGTTGAGAGACACGACCTTGCCCCATCGGGCAAGGGCTTGCCGCGCCGCGTGATTGTTGGGCCCTATCCTCCGCCGGTCCTGACCAGCACAAACGCCGGCAGCCGCTTCTGAGCCAGCCGGTCGAACCTACCCGGCAGGATGCCCTGGTCGATCGCGTTGCCGACTGCCCACGGCAGCAGCGCCAAGCCGAGCAGCCAGACGGTGTCGAAGCGATGCCGGGCCACGATGCTGCGCTTCTGCTGACGGCCGACCCAGAACAGGTATCCCAAGGGTGTCGGCGCTCCCGATGACCGGGATCGGCGTCGGGCAGAGCGCCATGGACTCGGGATCTCCCACCTGGCCCGGAAGGGAACCGAACGTAACAGAGCGCCGGCCCGCGTGGCGCGCCGAATTGCGTGTCGCTCGCGGGACCCTCGATGGGACATCATCGTGATCACTTGACCGTCGATGAACTGGGGGTGGGAGCCG
>Ga0136617_10003652_pt1 | contig 13741 bp, 9 predicted proteins | sample AntDrymUQ3222106_2_FD_129672 | JGI IMG/M metagenome (GOLD analysis project Ga0136617, IMG submission 129672) | Polar desert sand microbial communities from Dry Valleys, Antarctica - metaG UQ322 (21.06) | ecosystem: Environmental > Terrestrial > Soil > Desert | place: Antarctica: Dry Valley... | reverse complement strand
GAATCCCTTGCGCCTCTTACACAGAACACGCAAAAAAACATGACGCTACCAAACGCTGAACCTGTCTTCACGATTCACGATTTACGATTAACGATCAACGATTCACGATTTACTTTTCGAACTTTCCAGCTTGTCCAGCCGCGATTCAATGTCCCGACGTGCGCGATCGAGCAACACTTCCGCCTCGCTCACTTCGAGTGAGAGTTGTTTGAAGCAGACACGTTGCTCTTCCAGACGCTGTTGATCACCCTCGCGCAACGCACGGGCCAGATCTGCTAGGCGTGCATTCACTTCCAGACTTCGCGCTCGTTGGTCCGCCTCCATTTGTGCCCGGTAGGCTTCTATCTCTGCTTGCTGCGAGTTAAGTGCTGCTCTTTGCGACTCAATCTCTGCTCGCTGCGTCATCATTTCGATCTGGTTTTGTTCAAGCTGCTGCGCCCGGGCCTCCATCTGCGCGCTCATATCCGCCCGCAGTCGCTCGAGCTGCTGTTCCAGGTCCAGGAGCGAATCCAGCGTATCGCGAAGCGCATGGTGCACGGCGGCGTTGAAGTTGATCTGCTCCCACGAGTACCAGCGCGTCGCTTGTTTAAAGCGCCGCTTGACCCACAGCTCCAGGCGCGCGAGTCCTCCGCTGCGATTGCTGACGACGGGCGGCAGCCGATCCCAGGCGCGCGCCGTCGTGGTCAGATAGGAGTCGATTCGGGCCATGGTCTCAGGCGTCCTGGTCGCAGATTCGCCCCTCGGGGTTATGGAACCGTTAGCGGCGCTTGATACAACTGCGCGTGGCGACTCGGCTTCCAACTCTGCTGTTTTGCGGACGCGCTCCCGTATCTCTCGTAGAGTGCTTTCAACTTCCTCATCAACCATGAGCCACACGCTCCCGCCTGATACTTAACGCTCTCTCTTCGTTCTTCTCCGCTGCCAGCGGATTTGCGGGGCGGCGGCGCGCGGTGGCGACCGCGTCGAGGTTGGCCACGCCTTCGATCTGCGTCATGCTCGTGACGTTAAAGAAGAGAGCGCCATCCAGCCAGTCGTACGCCTGCCCATCGCGGCTATGAATCGCAAACGAAATCGAATACTGGTCAACTCCGAGCCAGCAGTTAAACGCGAAGCTAACCTCCAATCCCTCGCCGCGTCTTACCGAGCCAAACTCGATCTGCTGCTCTTTCGTGTTAGTCCCGTAGGCGTGTATACCGTGACGGTTGCGAATAAGAAAGCCAACCACGGGTTCGTCCACGTCGCGGTGGAAGCGCGCGATCACGCGCACCTTTAAGGGCTCGCCAGTTTCGCTAATCTCGACCCGCCGATGGGCGGCGTCAGTGAGTTCGGCGCCCACGATCTCGGCGCTGCCATCTCCGTGACGATAAGTGTAACTAAGAGGCGCGAGGCTTTCGTCAGGGGGCACAGGATCCGCGGAAGACGTGCTTGCTGACGTCTCCGCATCATACGCCTCCTCGCGCTCCATAATGATCTTCTGATAACGGTTGAGCACGTCGGGGGGGCTGCCGTCTGCGATTACACGTCCGGCATTCAAGAGAATTGCCCGAGTGCACAAGGCGCGCACTGCCGCTGCGTCATGAGAAACGAAGAGTACCGTTCTACCATGCTCCTGAAGTTCCTTGATGCGACGCAGGCATCGATGCTGAAAGACTGCATCGCCGACGGCCAGCGCTTCATCAACGATGAGAATGTCAGGCTCGACGCTCGCTGCGATGGCGAACGCCAGGCGCACATACATGCCGCTTGAATAAGTCTTGACGGTCTGATGAATGAAGGGACCGATCTCCGCGAAACGCTCGATCTCCGGGAGTAAGGCTTCTGTTTCGCTGCGCGAAAAACCCATTAACCCGGCATTCATAAAAACATTCTCAATTCCCGTAAATTCGAAATTGAAACCCGCGCCGAGTTCGAGCAGGGCGGCAATGCGGCCTTCGTGCCACACGTTTCCGTGACTAGGTTCGAGCGTTCCGGTTATGATCTGGAGGAGTGTTGATTTGCCGCTGCCATTTGGGCCGATGATGCCCGTGGTGGCACCTGCTTCAATCTCAAAATCGATGTCTTTAAGGGCCCAGAATTCGCGATGTCGCTTCCAGCGGCCGCGCGTAAGCATCTCCTTCAGGCGATCGTTCGGCCTGTCATAGATGCGATACACTTTGGAAACGCCTTCAACGCGGAGTGCGGGGCTCATATTGTTGAAACGATAACTGTTCTGGGCCAAGCGGTAAAGTCAGGGGAAACAACCTAAGAGGGCGCTCAAGTCATCTAGCCTCAGAGGGTTGTTCGCGGCTACTGGCTTATTTGAGAGCGTTCGGCGAGTGTTGAATCGCCTGTCAAGAACTCAGCCCTCTCAAGTTCAACCTAAGACACTCGGGTACGACGATACGGATGCAGTGGACATGCGAAAGGGGTTGCCACTCAATCACGGAACCGAGGAGCGGTAGCGACCGGGTTGGTGCGATACTATTCAAGACGGAAGAAAACCAGATTTTATCGTTAGTTTACGGTCGCGCAAATGAACCCGGTCGCTACCGCTCCGTATTTCCCAACCCGCGCAAAACTGCACCAGTACCCCTTCGCGTGCATGCTTGCGATTACGCGCTTGTTCTGCGTAAAATGGCGCTTCTTTTGAGAGCCCGGTGTGAAGAAATAATTCTACGCACTTCACCAAGCGCGTACTGCTGCTCAGGCTCCCATGGGCATCTAATCTGCTCGTATCTACGTCTTTATTTCGGAGGGTTTTGTGAAGCAAGCCTTTTATTCGTTGTCCGCCATGATCGTGCTTGCGCTCGCCTGTGGCGGGTTTTCTTCGAGTTGGGCCCAGACGCCGAGCGCCACACCGGATCCATTCCTCATTCAATTGACCTCGTCACCAGGCGGATTTAGGACGACTGCGAACGACATCACAGCTAATGGCAGATTGGTGGTGTTCGAATCTAACGGGGATCTTGCTACTGATAGATCGGAGGCTCGCAATAATTCCGATGGTAATCGAGAAATCTTCATAGCCGATTACGCCCAGCGCCGCATTTTTCAAATAACGAACACCAAAAACGTTCCCAAGCCATCAGCCAGTCCGACTCCCACACCGACACCAACTCCTAGTCCCGCGCCAACTCCTACGCCCACTCCGGGTCCTACGCCGGCTGATCCCGCGCAGATTCAGATTGAGATCAGTAACAACCGTCCCATGATCAGTCTGGAGCCGGCGCTGAATGCGAGCAACCAACGCGTCTACACGATTGTTTTTAGCTCGAACGCGCCAGATCCTGCTAACTTTAACGGGGTAGATACCGGTGGCGCTCTGGCCGCAGATGGAAATCAGGAAATCTGGATCTACCAGGTACCCGCAATTACCGACGTAGATCTTACAAGCGGCGCCAATTTGTCCATTGTGACTTTGTCTGGTGGAGCATTTACAAAGCTTACTGATACTCCCGCAACCCTGCTTCCCACTCCCGGAGCAACTGGAGTTGCACCGCAGGTGGCGGACGACAACCGCGATGCGACGATTTCCGATGACGGCAATCGCATCGCATTTGTTTCCACAGGCAATCTGGTTCCGTCGGTGGGGAATGCTGACAGAAATCCGGAACTCTTCTTCTACAATCGGCAGACATCAGCCTTCACGCAAGCGACAATTACTCAAAGCACTGGTGGCGTACGACCGTTTTTGGTGTTTCAACAGAATCCGTCTCTCTCATCGGACGGTTCCGTTGTGGCCTTTCTTTCGACTGCGAATCTCGCCGGAGATAACGACGACGGCAACGGCCGGGGAAATCTGGAAATCTACTTGGCCAGTTATGACGGAGCCGCGGTTAGTAATGTTCGCCAGGCTACACGCACCAGGGACGAAACCAGATTGGTAAATTCACTCCACCCCGGTCGTCGATTGAGCCGCGATGGATCCCTGATCGCTTTGGAGTCACTGGCTGCCGATCCCAAGGCAAATAGCGCGACCAACGAAGCTGCGCACGCCATCTTTGTTTACAACATTGCCGCAGACACATTTGTAAAGGTTGGCCAAAGAGCCGCGGCCGGATCCGACGTCATTCGTTTCCCGACTTTCACTGACTACAATGCTTCGCTCCAGCCGGCCACGCTCATCTTTGCCTCGGCTTTGAACTTCAAACCTGATGGAACGTTCCCAGCTGCGGACCAGGCCGGCACGGGTTTGAATCCAAGTACGGTGACGCAGATATTTGCGACACAGGCTGCTGCCACACCCGCAAATACGTTCACGCGGCTTTCAAAGCATCCCGCTCTGACTGGGAACGATCTCTTCGTAGGGATACGTCCGTTTGCGAGCGATAGCCGTCAGAGACTTGCATACAGCCATGGTGGAGCGGAACTCGGTACTGGTAACTCTGATAAGTCAGTCGAAGCTTTCTACCTGTTGAGTCCGCCGGTGACTTCGGAATTATCAGCGCCCTTGTCGTTCTTTACTGGCGCAAGCGAGTTCCCATTGCCAACCCCAGAGGCCAGCCCGAGCCCAAGCCCTACCCCGAGCCCTTCACCCGGGACCATTACGGGTCTCGCGCCTGGCGAACTAGGCATTGTTCGAACCACGGTTGAGTTCGCGCCTTCGGATCAATTGGCCAGTGGTGTTTCCGAAACTCTGCGCAGCCCGGCCTTGCCGGTGGAACTCAATGGTGTCTCTGTTTCAGTAAACGGCGCGGCCGCGGGGATATATTTCGTGGGCCAGACCTCGAAGCAGATCAATTTCGTTGTGCCTCTGGGAGCCGCTCCCGTAGTCGCCACTTTCGTAATCAACAGCAGGTTGGGTGGCGGCACGCAGCTTCGTGGCCTCCTGCAAATAGTACCTGCCCAGCCTGACCTCTTTAGTGCTGGGGGACGCGCAGCAATTGTGAATGTAACCAATCCCGTGGCTCGGACCGGTGAACCCTTCACCGTGACCTCTGTGGATGGCAGCGGAATGACGGTTCCGACAGTGCTGGAGATTACTTTGACTGGAGTCAGAGGAGCGACCGCAGCCGAGGTCAAAGTTACCATTGGCACAACCGACATCACCGGCGCCTCGATTCTTCTGGTTAGACCCAATCTTGAAATGCCCGGGTTCGACGTCATAAACTTCACACTCCCCGCATCATTAGCCAACTCGCCTGATGCCCCGGTCATCGTGACGGTCACCAGGGGCACCGCTGTTTTTTCGAGCAGACCGTCGGCCACGGCGCCGCTTATCACCATCAGTCCGTAGTTCGTAACTGCCGAAGAAATGTTAGTATTGTTCCCGACTTGGGCCCACCCAAACTGTCGATCACGTCCTGACCTGTTCTTATCTTGAAAGTACGTCGTGGGATTTCTCGAGTGCGACCTCTAAGCTCAATTCTGGCAGTTTTGATCCTGGCGTCTATCGCGCCGGTGCGGCCGCTTGCGTCTGACTCTCCCGACTTGCCATTCGCTGGTAGTCCTGCCCAACAGCGAACAAAGTGGTCGACCAAGACTATCCAGGTTAGTTTATCGACGTCACTCACCTCGCCTGCGTCAGCTGTAACTCCAGACAGCGATATTCTAGGCGCTGTTCATCGAGCACTTAGTCGCTGGTCCACCGCTGCGAATATTAGATTCGAAGAAGTTTCGTCGAAGGTGCAGTCCATCAGTCCGGTGAGCGGTGGCGACGGAGTAAGCCTAATAACGATTGCGGAGACAGCCGAGAATCTGGCTATCTTCGGAAGGGGCCACAACCCTGCACGCACTCGCCTGTTCTACGATCCGGAGACGGGAGAGATCGTCGAGGCGGACATAGCTATTAATGCGCATCCCATTGGCGCCGACGGCACACTGGTTCAGTTCTCAACCGACGGCACGCCTGGTACGTATGATCTTGAATCGACGTTCATGCACGAGATTGGCCATTTTCTTGGTTTGGATCATTCAAACGTAATTGGCTCGACCATGCAGGCTCATCAGGGTGTGAATGGAACCTACAGACTGACTGCGTTTACCGAACGCACGCTGAGCGAAGACGATCGGACCAGAGTGCTTAGCCTATACGGCTCTTCGGAGGGTCTGAGTGCGATCGAAGGGAAGCTGACCAACAGCTCGTGGGGAGGCTACCCAGTTCCTTTGCACGGGGCTCATATTTGGGTTGAGGAGAGCGACTCCGGTCGCGTCGTCGCCAGCGGTATTACTTCCGCCAATGGCAACTATCGCATCGAGAGTATTCCAGCCGGTCAATATCGCGTGCTAACTGAGTATCTCGATGGTCCAATCGATGCGGATGTCTCCTCAGGCAGTGTGGCAATGAACCCTGCGAACCCTACCCGCGCGCAGCGAGCTTTTCGAAGCTTCCAACTCCACAACCGGGTGCGTCTGCGCGCGGATGCAACTACCAGGATCAACTTTGTTATGGTGCCGCCGCAAAGTGGGCCACCCATTCTTAAGCCTCGTCTCCTGGGAACGAATGGCGATCTTTCAGCAACGCCTCTGCCCGCGGAAGCCGGCAAGAAACTGACCATCTACGTAGGCGGCGAAGGCGTTGATCAAGTGCCGATTAATGGCATCTCCGTGATGTCGCCTTTTATGACCATTGATCCGGATAGTCTAACGCTGCAGCAATTCGGAACCTCGTTTCCGGTAATCGGATTTGACGTGACAGTTGCGGCCCATGCTTCCTTTGGCGATTACAGCATTCGGCTCCAGTCCAACTCTGGCGAAGTCGCATATCTCCCGGGTGGGCTCACAATCGATCCGGGGGTTAACTCCGCTGCAGCAAATCCGGCCGACGATTCGCGATTCTTCATCAGCCAACACTATCGAGACTTTCTCGGCCGTGAACCTACCGCGGTGCGCGCTAACAAGTGGATAAATGAACTTGGGAATTGCGGGTCAGACGCTGACTGCGCTCGTGGTCGTCGCGTTGATGTTTCTGCAGCTTTCGTTGAGAACGAATTTCTGCAGACCTGGTCTTTCATCTATCGCGTCTACAAAGTCGCGCTCGGCCGTCGCCCAACTCTTTCAGAATTCAATAGCGATCGGCTCAAAATCGTGGCTGACCCTGAGGCCCGCGGAAACAGCAAACTCGCTTTCACGAAGGCCTTTGCAGTTCGTCCGGAATTTCTCGAAAAATACGCGACCAGTGTGAAAGCCGATAAATTTTTGGAGGAGTTGATGGCTTCGGTGATGCAAACCGCGGAGGTGGATCTCTTCTCGGAGCGTGGGAATCTGGCGGCTTTGTACGATGGCACCACCACCGGGCGAGCCGAGATTATCCAGCGGCTGGCCGACCATCCGGCTTTCGCTAAGAGAGAGAGTTCGAAGGCCTTTGTATTGGCCCAGTACTTTGGCTATCTCCGACGGGAGCCTGACGAAAGTGGCTACAACTTCTGGCTCAGCACGCTCGATGCTCGAACTGGATCTGACTCAACCGCCCACCGGGCCATGGTCTGCGCTTTTATTACGTCCGCTGAATACCAATCCCGCTTTGGAATGTACGTCACTCACAAAGGATGCTAGTTAGTAGCGCCTCAAAAATTCCTTTACAACGACTTGCGTTATTCAATGATCTGGAGCGGTCGCGATCCAGACAAATGGTTTCGGTTTGTTGTTTTGCACGATGTAGCTTAATGGCGCGACTCAATTACGGAACCGCGAGCGGTAGCGACCGGGTGCTAGCACTCAAGCTGGAACTGCTCGCTTTGCTTAGAGACGTCTGGATCAACGTTGGTTGACTCTCGCATCCGGTCGCATCCACCACCCCAAGCGGGCTGCCCGCTTGGGGACCCCGGTCCGCTCGCGGTTCCGTAATTGAGTGGCGTTACGAACGAACGACTCAAACCTTTAGAATGCGGCAGCGCTTACTACAATATTTAGCCTGCCCTGCCTGTGGTGGCTCTCTCGAGTTGTCTGGCGTAACGGCCAGCCATGGTGACCACGCATTGGAAGGCGAGCTGAGCTGCGCCTCATGTAAGGCCCGGTTTTCCATCACTCGTGGCATCCCTCGTTTCGCGGCTCTTGAGAAACTTGATGCTGACAAGGCGGCGACGGCGGCAAACTTCGGCTGGCAGTGGCAGCACTTCACTCAGGAAGACCAAAAGTACGCCGATCAGTTTCTGGGGTGGATTGCTCCGGTCACTCCGGAGTTCTTCAAGGACAAGATCGTACTCGAAGGTGGTTGCGGCAAAGGAAGGCACACGCATCTGGTTGCCGATTGGGGCGCTAAGGAAGTAATCGGAGCCGATCTCAGCGCCGCTGTCGAAACAGCATTTGCCGCGACCCGCCATCTGGACAACGCTCACATCATCCAGGCCGACATCTATCATTTGCCGATCAAGAAAGAGATCGACTACGCGTTTTCTGTCGGGGTGCTGCACCACCTGCCTGATGCGCATCGTGGTTTTCTGTCGCTGGCTTCTAAGGTGAAGCCCGGAGGACATCTGTCGGCGTGGGTTTATGGCGCTGAGAATAATGAGTGGATCACCCGGTGGGTCAGCCCCATGCGAGAACGCTTGACCTCTCGCATCAATCCGGGCGCCCTCTTACATGTTTCCAAACTGCCCACAGCCTTTGTTTACCTCGCGACCAAGTTGATCTATCGACCGCTCAATCGCGTCGCCGGTGGCGCAGTGGCCCGGCACCTTTTCTACAACAATTACCTGATGGCCATCTCCGGTTTTGGGTGGAAGGAACAGCACACAATAGTTTTCGATCACCTGGTCGCACCGACCGCACACTACATCCCAAGGGGAGCATTCGAGCAGTGGTGGCGCGACATTGACGCCACTGATGTATCGATCCAATGGCACAACAAGAATAGCTGGCGTGGCTTTGGCAGGGTTTAAGCTGAGTGGGTACAGTTTGGGTGTTCGGCACATCATCCTGAAGGGATCTAAGTAATAGCCGTGGGCGGGTGTTGCGCGACGCCCACGGATAGGCGAAAGAAACAGGCCTGACCCTGAAGGGGTCACATTCTCGGGCACTGTTTGACCCTTCCAGGATCAGGAATCTTTTCTCCCGATCCTCCGTGGGCGTCGCAAACGCTCGCCCACGGCTGTTGACTTAAATCCCTTCGGGATTCGAAAACACACTGAATCTGACCTCAAACTGACACTACGGCGGGCCCCTCAGTTTTTACTATTCACGATTCACGATTACTATTAACGCGCGATGATTTCTGCTCAAACTGCTCGACGCGCGGTGTGGCGACCACTCTGGGAACTGCCCGGGCGCTTCGAGTTGATTCTCTCGCTGGCCCGGCGTGAACTCGTGGCGCGCTATCGTGGTTCGGTGTTGGGAATAATCTGGGCTCTGCTCACACCGGTGGTAATGATCGCGATCTTCACTTTCATATTCGCCGGCATCTTTGGAGCCCGTTTTGGTACCAACGGTTCACCCTGGGATTACGCGCTATATCTTTTTTGCGGTCTGCTGCCCTGGACGATGTTTCAGGATGCGTTGGTGCAGTCCGCGACGACAATCGTTACACATTCAAATCTGGTGAAGAGGGTAGTCTTTCCCCTGGAGACTTTGCCGATTGCGCAGTCGCTGTCGTCTCTCGGCAATCAGTTGTTCGGCACCCTTGCCCTTTTGATCGCAATCGTCATAATGCGTCACGAGCTTCACGTTTCGGTCTTTTGGCTGCCCGCATTGGTTATTCCGCAATTGCTGTTTACGCTCGGCGCGGCGTGGCTGATCGCTTCGCTGGGTGTGTTCTTGCGTGACATAGCTCAAGGAATATCACTCTTCCTGACTGCCTGGATGTTTCTGACTCCGATTATCTATCCGGAATCGATCGTGCCTGAGCGTTATCGCCTCTTCATCAACATCAATCCCTTCACGTCTCTGGTTAGAAGCTATCGGCGCATCTTGTTGGAGGGTGCGCCGCCCGACTGGTCCGGCCTCGCCTACTTCACGGCCTTCGCGCTAGTCAGCTTTTTCTTTGGCTACTGGTGGTTCGCCCGCACTCGTAAAGACTTTGCTGACGTGATCTGAACCACTCCGGGGCAGTAGCCCGACTGTTAAGGAGGGCGCGGCAAGACTGGATCACGGAGTGTCAGGTTACCTCGCGGAGCCCTTCTTAACAGTCGGGCTACCGCCCCGCTCACCTTCAAGGAAATAATTTATCCAGCAGCAGACGAAAAGTCTTGACAAAGGGACGCCGCCGCTCCTACTATATCGCGAGTCGATATAGTAGGGGCTTTGGTGAAAGAATCTTGAAAAAGACTGTATCCCAATCCGGAGCGTCGCGGGATCCGATGGACTTCCTGCCGTTGACGCCGGCAATGTTTCACATTCTGCTGGCATTGGCGGACCGGGAGCGTCACGGTTACCACATCATGCAAGAGGTGGAAGAGCGTACGGAAGGCAGCGTACGTCTAGGGCCGGGCACTCTCTACGGGTCAATTAAGCGCATGCTGAGCGACGGCCTTGTCGAAGAGATCGGTGAACGCCCCGACCCGGAAATGGACGACGAGCGCCGGCGTTATTACCGTCTGACCGATTTTGGATACCGGGTGGCGACGGCGGAGGCTGAGCGACTTGCGCGGCTGGTAAAGAGCGCACGCAGCAAGAAACTACTGTCACGGGGTTAGACGCAGGTACCAGGAACTCATTGCCTTAAGTCGTTAGTCGGCATAACTACCATGAACAAGAGAACGCAACTTAGCCGTTTGCCCGCTTCCCAGCGCTTTTACGCGTTGATGTTGAAGGCTTATCCGGCGGAGTTCCGACGTGAGTATGGACCGCACATGGCTCAGGTGTTTCGAGACTGCGGCCGCGCTGCAGAGAGCCGCAAGAGTCCGTTTGTTTTAATGGATTTCTGGCTTGTCACCCTACTCGATCTAGTCAAAACGGCGCCGAAGGCACACTTAGACAATTTAAGAAAGGAAGAGTCTGTGATGAACAACTTGCGAAGAGGTGCATTGGCGTTATTTGGGTGCATCGCAATAATCGTTGTCGCATTCCTGCTTTTGAGCTACGGACGCGCGCACCAAGTCTCATCGATCCTGCTGCTTGGTTACGCCCTTGATGCCATGGTGGTAACCGGAGTGATCGGTAACTTTATTGTGTTCCTGCTCGTGAAAACCACTAAGTTGAATCCGCTCAGAACCGCACTCTGGACGTTTCTCATCGTGAACGCCGTACCGGCGATTGCCCTGGCGGTTATTGGTGGCCGTATAGATCCTCAGTTCAGACTGGGAGCCACCATGGTTGGTTACCTTGTAAGTTTTCTGTTTTGGTATGGCCTACATTGGATTTGGGCGCAGAGCAACGGCAACCAGCGGTTGGCAGCGGAACGTGGGCAGTAGTCTAGTTACCTTAGCCTGCTCTGGCCACGCCGCGGTTGGACACTGGTGAAATCGATTTCAATTCACGACTGGATCAGCACCTTCTTACAGAACCGGAAGCGGTAGCGACCGCACTCAACCAGCTTGGCAATCAAGTGGCCTCGATCACTAGACCTTTAATCCACTCTCTGCTCGTCCGAGTCACTGCAACACAGCTTTCAATTCGCGCCGTGAATAGTGCTTTGCTTGAATGCGGTCGCTACCGCTCCCGGTTCTGTAGCAGACGGGGTTTCACGCTTCTCGATCTAAACGTTGCCGCTTTTCAATCCCTGAAGAACCATTATCCCGCGCCAGCACCATCACAATGCCCATCAACCACCAGAACACCAGGGCCACTTCGCCGTCGCCGAAGTTGTAGTTGACGAGTGAGCTCGCGAAGAATCCGGCAGTTGCTCCTGTGGCGCCGAGCAGCAGGCCGTGTCGGTTTGCGTCTGCCGAGTCTCTAAAGCCGCGTTCCGCACGCGTTGTCAGCAGCCAGAAGGCCGCCATGATCCAGAGCCAGAGAGCGAGTGCGGGAAGACCGCGGTCAAAAGCCAGTTGCAGTGGGGTGGAATGCAGGCTCAGCATTTCCTTGCCGGGGAAGCCCCATTCATTCCAGTGCAAGTGCATCGCGTCCATTCCATGACCAAAAAACGGATGAAGCACTATTCGCGACACCCCGTGCTGCGCGACAGTCAAACGCAATGAAGCGCTATCGTCTTGAAGCCACAAGGCCTGTTCCGCGCGAGTCTGCCAAACGATAAACGCTCCCAGGGCCAGAACAAGCAACAATGCCGCTGGTACGAGGAGACGCGCTTTTCCCCGCGCGGAGCGTATGGTCAGGACGCAGGCGCCCAGGGTAAAAGCCAGCAGTACAGTTCTCATCGCCGTTAAAGCAATCCCAAGCGCCAGGAGAGCGCTGGCAGCAGCGGCCAACTTAAAACGAAGATTTGGTCCATGGTTCTTGAGATTTGCCAGTCCCAGCCCGAGGGCGAGCTGAGCAACGATCTGCAAAATCTCAGAAAATGTTTCGTAGTGACGCGTCCAGCCCGAGGCGCGAAACCGATGAGTTGGATTTCTTCCCGTGATTCCCGAAGGAGCATCACGCTGTTTCATTTGATCCGTGACCACCAAGCTAGTGCGTTCGGCGTGCTCACCACGCGTGATGACACTCACACGCACATCGGTGCCTGATGGAGCCGTCTTGATCGCTGTCTCGATTTCGTGGATCGAGTAAATTCGCCGGCCATCCAATCTCCAAACAGCATCACCTGGCGCAACGCTCATACGCAGAGGACTGTCGCTGGAGACTGCTTCGACGACAATCCCACGTCCGCGGAGCAGATCGTAGATGCTATACATGCTGCCGGCCACCCCTGACAGGATCATGATACACACCAAAAATACCGCGTTGCCTCTAGTCACAATTGCCTGGGTCAGGTAGAAGAGAAAGAGGACGCAAACAGATTGCAGTTTTGCGACGCTAATCTGCGGTTCTTCGGATAGACAGGACGATGCGATGGTCCATGCGAAGAAGAACCAGATCGGTAAGTCTAGCTTCGTATGTCGAAAACCAGCTTTTCCTGTTGCGATAGTACGAACCAGCCAGCCGCCCCCAACTATCGTCAGTGCGATTTCCGCTCCGGCGATCGAATGTGGCGCAAATGCGGCATAAAAAACGAAACCTGCGGTGGCAACGCGGTTACCAAGAAGAGCGAGCGGTGATTTGGTATCGACAGCCGGAGAGTGAAGTGCAGAGACCATTTATTAGTAATCCAATGCGACGTGCCGTAATCAGCCGGCTGTCGATAAGGGAAAATGAGCGGCTAAGGTAGCAGGAACCGCATCCAAACTCTTGAAAACGAGCGGGTTGACACCTACATTTGCGCGTGTTAGCGTATCTTTCGACTGTTTCGTCCTTGGGAAATAGTCGCCCAACTTACAAGGCGATAACCCGTACGGGCTGTTCTCGCTACCCGCCGCTACGATTGACGCCGCTACCATATTTGATGATACATAATACTACTGATGGTTTTCGAAAAGGCCAGGGTTCTAAAAGCCGCTGAGAAATTCCTGTGACAGGGAAAGATCAACGCCGCGATAAAAGAGTATCGCGATAAGAACAGGCCGCTACGTAATCACCAACGCTTAATCGGCTAACGACACTTTGACTCTATACGAATTTACGATTAACGATTTACGATTTACGAAAGCATCATGTCAGCCAAGCTCAGCGTTATCTTCTACATTGTCCTGTGCCTGGAGATTGGCATCGTACTCACGCTGCTGCCCTGGATTCCGCAGGGATTTCTCGGCTTGAGTGATTGGGGAAACAACTATTTCCTTCTGTACGCTGCGCGCAAGACCGGTTTCTATGGTTTGCAGAGTGTGGTTGCTTCAGGTTGGGTTCGGGGCGCAGTCACTGGTCTGGGTATCTTGAATCTGGGAATGGCGTTTTG
>Ga0136617_10003651_pt1 | contig 13744 bp, 13 predicted proteins | sample AntDrymUQ3222106_2_FD_129672 | JGI IMG/M metagenome (GOLD analysis project Ga0136617, IMG submission 129672) | Polar desert sand microbial communities from Dry Valleys, Antarctica - metaG UQ322 (21.06) | ecosystem: Environmental > Terrestrial > Soil > Desert | place: Antarctica: Dry Valley... | reverse complement strand
TGGAGCTCGATGCACTGCCGAAGCCGCTTCCGCCGCGCCTCGCCGAGTTCATGCGCAAGCCGCTCAAGAACACGCGGGGCGAGTCCATCGGCGAAGTGATGATGCTGGCCGACAGATGATGAGCGCGCCGCACGCCGCCCAGGATACAGTCCACGAGTTGCCGGCCCCGCTACGTCACGCGGTGAGAATTGCCGGCGCGATCGCTGGCGCGGGCGAGAAAACGCTGCGCGTCGTAATGACCGAAGCCCTTGGAGAGATCGAGCCATCCATCGTCGATGAGATCATCATCCAGTCGTACCTGTTCGCGGGATTTCCCCGCACGCTCAATGCGGCAAGGTGCTGGCGCACCGTCTCGGGATTCGCGGCACCAGCGACCGATCCCGTTGCTTCGGCGCCCAACCTGGACGAATGGCGGCGACAGGGTGAGAAGACCTGCGCCGTCGTCTACGGGGAGTCCTACGAGCCGCTGCGTGAGAACGTTCGGGCGCTCCACCCAGCGCTCGACGAATGGATGATCGCGGACGGCTACGGGAAGGTGCTGTCGCGGCCGGGCCTGGAGCTCCGCATCCGCGAGCTTTGCATCGTTGCGGCTTGCGCTGTCACGTGCCAGCAGCGGCAGCTCCACTCGCACCTCCATGGCGCGATCAACGCCGGCTCCGATGTCGCGGAGATTGGCGCCGTGCTCGACTCGCTGAGCGACCTGATTCCTGCCGGGGAGCTGCCGAAATTTCGCCAGCTTCTGGTTCGGGTGGGGCGGGCCTAGTGTTCATCGATCGCGCGGTCATACGGGTCGAAGGGGGGACGGGTGGCTCCGGCTGCACGTCTTTCCGGCGCGAATGGCGCACGCCGATGGGAGGTCCAGATGGCGGCGAGGGCGGCCGTGGCGGAAGCGTGATCGTGCGCGGCGATTCCAACCTCGCGACGCTTCTCGACTACACGTACCGCGACAACTGGGTCGGCGGCCGGGGTGAGCACGGCATGGGCTCCAATAAGTCCGGGCGCTCCGGCGACGATGTGGTGATGCCCGTACCACCGGGGACGATTCTCCGCGATGCCGCGAGCGGCGAGATACTGGCAGAGGTGCTCGAGGATGGGCAGGAGCTCGTCATCGCGCAGGGCGGCAGGGGCGGGAAGGGCAACAGCTTCTTTGCCACCGCCACCCACCAGTCTCCGCGCGAATGGCAGCCGGGCGAAGAAGGTGTGGTGCGGAAGCTCGAGCTGGAGCTCAAGCTCATCGCCGATGTCGGACTCGTCGGCCAGCCGAACGCGGGGAAGTCCACCCTCCTGTCCGTCATTTCGGCGGCTCGACCGAAGATCGCCGACTACCCCTTCACGACACTCGCCCCGAACCTCGGCGTCGTGCAGCTCAGCGATCACCGCACCTTCGTCGTCGCCGACATTCCCGGCATCATCGAGGGAGCGCACGAGGGCAAGGGACTCGGCCTGCAGTTCCTGCGGCATATCGAACGAACCCGCATCCTCGCTTTTCTTATCCCCATCGACGCGATGGACTGGCAGGCGGAATATGACCAGCTGCGCCATGAAATCGCCGAATACTCGGCCGACTTGGCGGCCAAACCTCACTGCGTGGTTTTCACGAAGCTGGACCTCTTGGGCGAGGAGTATGCCCCGCCCATCGAAGCGCCGGAAGCCTTCGGCCGGTTTGCCATCAGCGCCGCCGCGCGGGACGGTCTGGACCCGCTCCTAAGTGCCTGGTGGAGCGAGTTGCTCAAGCTAAGACACAACGTTAGACCCAACGCCGTAACTGTAGCACTGCCTTAAGGTTGGGTGACCCAACCTGACCTCACACTAAGCGGCCGGGTAGAGACCTGGCGAAAGGGCGACGCGCGGTTTCCGCTCTCGCTGGACGATCTTCCGCAGCCGCCACGCACGCTGTACGCGGTGGGTCGCGCCGACGTACTGAACGCCCCTCTCGTCGCCATCGTCGGCACGCGTGATTCCACAGCCTACGGCGAGCGGACAGCCCGTTCATTGGCGCGCGAGCTTGTCCGTGCCGGCGTTTGCGTGGTAAGCGGGATGGCGCGCGGAATCGATGCCGCCGCCCACCGGAGCGCGCTTGATGAAGGCGGGGCTACCGTCGCTGTCCTGGGGACCGGGATCGACGTTCCATATCCCGCCGGCCACCAGGCACTGCATCGGCGCATCGCTGCTGAGGGCCTCGTCCTCTCCGAGAACGGTCCGGGCGCGGCGGCCCACAAGGGCGCATTCCCAAAACGAAACCGAATCATCGCGGGTTTGGCGCGCCTGACCATTGTCGTCGAGGCGGGGCGAAAGAGCGGGGCGCTCAACACCGCGACCCACGCGCTGGACCTCGACCGGATCGTCGCCGCGGTGCCCGGGCCGGTGGATTCGCCGCAGAGTGTTGGGTCCAACGAGCTTCTGCGGGACGGCGCGGCGGTAATCACCGGCGCTGAGGATGCGCTCGCCCTCCTTGGATTATCTCCTGGGGTGCGCGCGGCCGATCCGATTCTCCCCGAGCCCGAACGAAGCGTGTGGGCACTGCTTGGAGACGGCTATCGGGATCCGGATTGGCTCTGCGGCCGCACCGGCCTCTCGATCGCGCAGTGCCTGGCGGCGATCACTTCGCTGGAAATACGGGGCCTCATCGAGACCTCTCGCGCCGGAGAAGTCCGGCGGCGCTAGAGAGCGAGAGAGCGGCCGATCTATATTGAACGCATGCCGGCCCGACACCTCTACATCCACGTTCCGTTCTGCGCCCGGCGCTGCTCGTACTGTGACTTTTCGATCGCGGTCAGGGCGGAGACCCCCGTTGACGAATACCTCGGAGCGCTCAGGTCCGAGATCGCACTGGCAAGTCACGGAGGCCAGCTCGGGGAGCTTCAGACGGTGTACGTGGGCGGTGGCACTCCGTCGCGGCTGGGCGGTGAAGGGAACGCGCGGCTGATCGAGCTCGTCCGTGAGCACACGGACATTGCCGCGGGCGCCGAAGTGACGATCGAGGCAAACCCCGACGACGTGACGCCGTCCAACGCCGAAGTCTGGGCTCGCGCGGGGGTCAATCGCGTCTCGGTGGGCGTGCAAAGCTTCAACGACGCTGTGCTCGCGTGGATGCACCGCACCCATGACTCGAGGCAGCCGGGGCGCGCCGTCGAGGCGTTGCGCGGCGTCGGTATCAACAACTACTCGCTCGATGTGATTTTCGCGCTCCCTGCCCATCTGCAGCGGGATCTGCGCGCCGACCTCACCCAGCTGCTCGCCCTCGAGCCGGCGCATGTTTCGATTTACGGGCTCACGGTAGAGTCCCACACTCCGCTGGCGCACTGGGCAATGCGGGGTGATTCGGTGGAGGGAAGCGAGGAGACGTACGAGGAAGATTTCCTGCTTGCCCATGAGCAGGTCACCGCGGCCGGATTCGAGCACTATGAGGTTTCCAACTTCGCGCTGCCGGGAAAGCGCTCGCGTCACAACTCGACATACTGGACTGGCCAGCCATACGCGGCGCTCGGCCCGGCGGCCCACTCGTACGACGGAACCTTCCGCCGCTGGAATGTGCGCGGGTACGCGCAGTGGATCCGCAACCTTGCCGAAGGAAAACCCGCGCACGAGGCCGAAGAGCAGCTGACCGCCGAAAACCGGGTTTCCGAGGAGGTCTACCTTGGCCTGCGCACCACCCAGGGATTAATGGCGAGCGCCGCGGAGCTCGAGCGCGCGCAACCGTGGATCGCCGCCGGCTGGGCGCGGGCTGACAGTACGACGCTCATCCTTACGCCAACCGGCTGGCTCCGGCTCGACAGCCTTGCCGCGGACCTGGCGGCGCTTCGTTCGGCGCAGGCCAACGAAACGCTGAGGCATGAGCGTAGTCGTTGCTATATTTGAAGTTATGACTCATGCCGAGCTGAACGAGCGCGAGCGGCGCGTGCTGGAGGCCGTGATTCAGACGTACGTCGAGACGGCCCAACCGGCCGGCTCGCGGAGCCTTGCCCAGAAGTTCGGGCTCGGTGTCTCCCCGGCGACGATCAGAAACACAATGAGCGACCTCGAGGAGAAGGGATATCTGTACCACCCTCACGCCTCGGCGGGCCGTGTGCCGACGGATGTCGCCTACCGCGTTTACGTGGATTCGCTCATTCCGGTCAGGCCTCCGGGGGCAACCGAGGCGCGGCGACTCACGGCGCAGATCACCACCGGCGGCTCAGCGGTCGAAGCGATCCTGCGGCGCGCAGCGCAGAGTCTGGGCGTAATCACCCAGGAGCTGGGAATCGCACTCGGTCCCCGCCTCGACAACGCCGTTCTCGAGCGCGTCGAGCTGATCCGGCTTTCTTCGGAGCGGCTCCTCCTCGCCCTGACGCTGTCGGCCGGCGCGGTGCGCACGATCTTCGTCGACGTGCGCGGCGAGATCGCCGACGCCGCGATCTCTGAAGTCACGCGCGTTCTCAACGAGCGGCTCTCGGGGCTCACGATGCGACAGATCCGCGCTTCGCTCGGCGAACGGCTGCGCGATGTCGGTCCGACGCGCGAAGCGACCGAGCTGCTCAACATCTTCGTCGAAGAGGGCGACCAGCTGTTCGAGGCCGCACTCGAGCCTGATATGGACGCAGTGCTGCTCGGCCAGGCTTCGGTGCTCGCCGAGCAGCCCGAGTTCGCGAGCGTGGACAACATGCGCAAGCTGGTCGCGCTGACCGAGACGCGGGAAAAGCTGGGCGAGCTGCTCCGGCGCAGGAGCGATGCGGGCGGCGTGTCGATCACGATCGGCAATGAGCACAACGATCCCAAGCTCGCGAGCTTCACCGTCGTCACGGCTTCCTACCACGCCGGCCCGCTCAGCGGTGTGATCGGCGTCATCGGGCCGACGAGAATGCCATACGACAAGGTGATCTCGCTCGTCACGCACACGTCGGAGCTGGTGACCGACCTCCTAAAAGACACTTCACGATCACATGGCTGATTTTTACCTGATCCTCGGCGTCGAGCGAACCGCCGGCGCCGAGGAGATAAAGAAGGCGTACCGCAAGCTGGCGATGACCTACCACCCCGACCGCAACAGCGGCTCGCGCGAGGCGGAGGAGAAGTTCAAGTCCATCACCGAGGCGTACGATGTCCTGCGCGATCCCGACAAGCGCTCGATGTACGACCGGTACGGTGAGGCGGGGTTGCGCGGCGGCGGCGGATTTCAGCACGTCGATCTCTCCGAGGCGCTCAACATCTTCATGCGCGACCTTGGCGGGCTCGGGGGTTTCGGCGACCTGTTCGGCGGCGGATCCCGCGAGACCGGCCCGCGCAGCGGCTCCGACGTAAAGCTGGCGATGGCGCTCAAGCTCGAGGAAGTTGCTACCGGAGTCGAGCGCAGCGTGACGGTGCGGCTTCTCGAGCCTTGCGACCGCTGCGGGGGACGAGGCGCGGAAGCCGGTAGCTCGGTGACGACGTGCGGGACGTGCGCCGGTACCGGGGAAGTGAGGCGCGCACAGCGATCGTTCTTTGGGCAGGTCGTGAGCGTCGCTCCGTGCGCGACGTGTTCCGGTGAGGGCACGATCATCGCCTCGCCGTGCAAGAAGTGCCGGGGTGAAGGGCGCATACGCGGAGAAAAGCAGATCGTCGTACGGGTGCCGGCGGGAGTCGCAACCGGACAGTACATGACGCTTCGTGGCGTTGGCAACGTCGGTCAGCGCGGCGGCCCGCGAGGAGACATCCTCGTCGTCTTCGACGTTGAAGAAGACCAGCGGTTCGAGCGCGACGGCGAGGATCTTTACTCGGAAGTGCTCGTGACCTATCCGCAGCTCGTGCTCGGCGCCGATGTCGATGTGCCGATGGTTGCGGGCAGCGTGACGCTTCACGTTCCGCCGGGAACGCAGAGCGGCCAGGTGTTCAACCTGCGCGGCCGTGGATTGCCGCGCATCAACTCCAGCTCGATGGGGGACCTTCACGTACGCCTGCAGATGTGGACTCCTGACGTGCTGAGCGCTGAGGAGACGACGATCATCCGCCGCCTGTCCGAGGTTCAGCAGGCACCGATGCCGCGCCCAAGGGGACTCTGGTCCAAGATCAGGGAAACGCTGGGCGCGTGATCTGGACCGCGCTGCGCATCACTCCGGATCGCGCGCGTGAACGAGTCATCGCGGCGCTTTTCGAGGCTGGATCGCAGGGCATTCAGGAAGACGGAGCGGACATCGTCACGCATTTCCCGCCCGGCACGGACACCGACGGCATCGCAGCGGCGGTCCGCGCAGTTGATCCTGACGCAGCAATCAGAATGCTGAACGCACCTGACGTCGATTTCTCCGGCTGGCGTGCATCGGTCTCGTCGCACGTCGTGGGGAATCTCGTGATATCTCCGCCGTGGCTCGCCCACGAGACAGAGCCATCGCGCACGGTGGTGATCGATCCAGCAATGGCGTTTGGAACCGGCGAGCATCCGACCACGCGGGGCGTGATGCGGCTGATGCAGCGGACGCTCAGGGGCGGCGATGTGGTTGCCGATCTTGGAGCGGGGAGCGCGGCGCTGGCGATCGCTGCGGCTCGCCTGGGGGCGGCGCGAGTTGCCGCAGTCGAGCTCGATGGTGAAGCGATCGGCAACGCCGAGGAGAATGTCCGCGCCAACGAGGTAGCGGGGATCGTAACCGTCATCGAGGGCGACGCGGAAGTCCTGCTCCCTCTGCTCGCACCGGTGGACCTCGTCCTGGCAAACATTATCTCGTCTGTGTTAACGCTGCTGCTGCCAGTCATCCGCGGTGCGCTTGCTCCCGGGGGCAGGGCGATTCTCAGCGGCATCCTCGCCGAGGAGCGCGATGACATGCTTGGGTTTATCGCGACCAACGACTTTGTAGTTCGAGATGAAGACATGGAGGACGTCTGGTGGAGCGTGACGATCTCGATCCCGTAGCCACTTTCTACTCCGGCGATTCGTTCTCGCCGGGTGCGACCGTAACGCTTTCCGGGGAAGCGGCGCACCACATCCGCGTCGCCCGCGTTGCTGTGGGTGATGCTGTTGCGCTCCGCGACGGAGCGGGTTTCGCGGCTCTCGGAACTCTTGTCAGGGCGGGTAAGACGTCGGCGATGGTGGACGTGCACAGTGTGCGCGAGCTTCCGCGTCCGGCTCCGATCCACCTTCTGGCGCCGGTGGCGGACCGCGAGCGCATGCTCTGGCTTGCGGAGAAGGTGACCGAGCTCGGAGTTACGAGCTGGAGACCTGTGATGTGGAGGCGCTCAAAGAGCGTCTCTCCCCGCGGCGAGGGGCCGATGTTTCAGGCGAAGGTGAAGGCGCGGATGGTCTCGGCGATGCTGCAGAGCGGCGGCGGCTGGCTGCCCGACCTGTTTCCTGAAGCAACTGTGGAGCGCGCGGTGGCGGCGGCACCGCTCGGAACGCGGATGCTGCTCGACCGGGACGGTGAGCCGATTGCCGCCATTCCCTTTCGCGGGCCTGTTACGATCGCGCTGGGCCCGGAGGGTGGAATGGAGCCCGCCGAGCGCGAGCTGCTGATCGGCGTGGCGTTTCTTCCTGTGAGGCTCGCGGCAAACACGCTACGTTTCGAGACCGCCGGTGTTGCCGCGGTCGCAATCGCCGCCTCGTTCGCGTCCTCGTCCCGACAACCAAATGGCTGAGCCCTGCATCTTCTGCCAGATCGTGCGCGGAGCAATACCGACACAGCTCATGGCCAACAACGCTGATTGCGTGGCATTCCGGGATATCGACCCTCAGGCGCCGGTGCACATCCTCATCATTCCGAAGAAGCACATGGCTTCACTCGACGACGCGCTTGATGGACAGGTTCTCGGAAAGATGATGGTCCTTGCCGCATCGCTGGCCCGGCAGGAAAAGATTTCGCGGACCGGATACCGGACGGTTATCAATACCGGCGCCGACGGCGGGCAGAGCGTTGCGCACCTCCATCTGCACCTTCTGGGCGGGCGGGCGATGGCCTGGCCTCCCGGGTAGTTGATTCGGGGTTCTTACCGCGTAGCTGCCCACCACAAACAAAAGCAGGGAGCTGGAAGCGTTGCAGCTTTAAGCTCTTAAGCTTCCATACTGGCATTACAGTCACTCGCAGTCTGCGGATGCCGCTCCCCGCTTCCCTGAGCCTTAAGGTTGACCCTCCCCTCTGCCCGGGGTAGTTTTCAGGTCTATCCTGCAGCCGGCGCCACAAGCGTCAACGAAGGGGGGAAGTAGATTTTGTCGGAAGTCATCATCCATGACGACGAAAACTTTGAGCGCGCACTGAAGCGCTTCAAGAAGAAGTGCGAAAAGGCGGGCATCCTATCCGATCTCCGCAAGCATCGTCATTACGAAAAGCCAAGCGAGCGCCGCAAGCGCAAGCTGAACACGGCGATGCGCAAGAACCGTCGCACTCGCCACGCCTAGCGTGGCTGAGTTGCTCGCCCGTATCCAGGGCGACCTCAACACCGCCCGTAAAGCGCAGGACAAGCCCGGCACGCTGCTGCTGAGCACGGTGCTGTCGGAGATCAAGAACAAGAAGATCGAGCTGCGGCGGGAGCCGGGCGACATCGAAGTGATCGACGTCCTGCGCAAGTCGATCAAGAAGCGTCGCGAGTCGATCGAGATGTACGGCAAGGGCGGTCGCCAGGATCTCGCCGATAAGGAAGCGGCCGAGGCCGCCGCGCTGGAAAAGTACCTGCCCGCGCAGGTGCCCGACGAAGAGCTGCGCGCGGCGGTGCGGGCAGCAATCGCGGGGGGCGCGACGCAAATCGGCGCGGTCATGGGCAAGGTGCTTCCGCAGTTCAAGGGACGCGCCGAGGGTGGGGCCATCAACGCGATCGCGCGCGAGGAGCTGGGCAAGCAGGGGTGACCGCGAGAACAAGAAGCAAAGAAAACCCGAGCCGGCGACCTACTTCGCCCGCTCGGGTTTTGCCTTTTCGGGGTAGCAAAGAGCGATGAACGCGCACGCCCTCAACGTCCTCGAATTTTCACGCACTCTCGCCCTCGTCGCCGATCGTGCCGGCTCGCCACTCGGCGCCGATCGCGTGCGGGAGCTCCGCCCCGAAGCTGACGCGAAAGCGGTCGATCGCGAGCTGGGTCGCGTCGCCGCGGTGCGGTCGCTGCTCACGGCTGACGAGCCGTGGCACCTGCACGGCGTCCCCGATGCGCGCCAGCCACTTGCCCGGCTGCGCGTCACCGGCGCGACGCTTTCCGCGCCCGACATCAGGGCCGTCGGCGCACTCGCGGCGAGCTCACGCGCGACGCGAGAATCGCTTCGTGAGGATCGCATTCCAGCGATGGCAAGTGCGGTTCTGTCGGAGCAGATCGCGCCGCTACTCTCCGAGAAGCAGCTGGAGACCGCGATACAGGGAGCGATCGACGACGACGGAGAGGTGCGCGACGATGCATCTCCGGCGTTGCGCCGTATCAGGCGTGAGCTCAAGGGATCGCAGGGAGAGCTCGTCAGGATGCTGGAGAAGGCGATGGCGAAGCTCGAGCCGCACCAGCGTGTTGCCGACATGTCGGTGACCGTCAGGAACGGCCGCTACGTCATTCCCGTGCGCAGGGAGGCGCAGTCGGCGGTCGGCGGAATCGTGCACGATGCGTCGGCGACGGGCGGAACGCTGTTCGTCGAGCCGCCCGCCGCCGTGGAGGCGTCCAACCGCATCCGCGAGCTCCAGGGCGAGGAGATCGAGGAGGTCGACCGAATCCTCGCCGCACTCACGGATCAGATCCGGCCACATCATGAGGGACTGACAAATTCGCTCGAGGCGCTCGTCACGCTCGACTCGCTCGTCGCGCGCGCGCGGTACGCGATCGAGTTCAGTTGCGCGCAGGTCGATCTTGCCGACGCGGGTAAGGGTTTTCACATCGTCGAGGGAAGGCACCCACTGCTCCTCGCGCAGGGAATCGACGTCGTCTCGTTCACGCTCGAGATGGGAGAGGACGAGAGAACACTTCTCATCTCCGGACCCAACACCGGTGGCAAGACTGTACTTCTGAAAGCAGTCGGGCTCTTTTCCGCGCTCACGCAGGCCGGTGTTCCGGTGCCCGTCGCGAGCGGATCGCGCATCGCGGTGTTCGACGACATCTACGCCGACGTTGGCGACGAGCAATCGATATTCGCGAGCCTCTCGACGTTCAGCGCCCACCTGCGGAATCTCTCCGAGGTCCTCGAGTCCGCGACCGGCAACTCGCTCGTGCTGATCGACGAGCTCGGCTCCGGTACCGATCCGATCGAAGGTGCCGCGCTCGGCGGCGCGATACTGGAAGCGCTAACCGCCCGTCGCACTCTGTCGATCGCCACCACCCATCTAGGCGCGCTCAAGGAGCTGGCGACTGAAGTACCGGGCGTGGTGAACGCATCGCTGCAGTTCGATCCGGTTGCGCTCGCTCCGACTTACCGCCTCACGAAGGGTGTCCCTGGCCGCTCGTATGGAATCAGCATCGCGAGAAGGCTGCGCCTCCCCGATTCCGTGCTGAAGCGCGCCGAAGAGCGCATACCTGTCGATGAACGGCGCGTAACCGCCCTGCTCGCCGACCTCGAGGCGCGCGAGAAGACGTTGACGGCGCAGGAACGCGAGGCGACGGAATCAGCCAGCGACACTGCGGACCGCGCGCGGCGGGTCGCCGAGCGCGAGCGCAATGTCGGGGAAAGGGAGCGCGATGTCGAGCGCAGCAGCAGGCGAGAGGCCCGCCAGTATCTTCTCGAGGCGCGTGCCGAAGTCGAGCGCACGATCAAGGAGCTGCGCTCGTCGGCGGACGAATCTGAAACGCTGGCGCGCGAAGCCCGGCGCCGAATTGAGAAGATGGCGGACGACCAGGGCCGGGCACTCGACACGATGGTGCGTGTGGAAGCAGGTACGCGGGCGACCGCGCCGGGCGGAGGGAATATTTCAGTTGGCGACTTAGTGGAGGTCGAAACGCTGGGTGGCAGGGTCGGGCGTGTCGTCGAGATTCGCGGCGACGAAGCGGTGGTGGCGGTCGGCGTCATGAAAATGGCGGTGCCCCGCGTTTCGCTTCGTGCTTCGAGCGTCACGAGAGCGACGCCGGAAGTGGCGGTGGCGGTGCGCGGAGACCTGCCGGAAGTGCACGCGCCGAGCGAGATCGATGTGCGCGGCATGAGGGCGGGCGAAGTCGAGGACGTGGTGATGCAGGCCGTCGATGCCGCGGTGAGGGCTGACCTGCGCGCCATCCGCATCATTCACGGCAAGGGGACCGGCGCGCTGCGCGAGCGTGTGGCGGAAATGCTGAGCACGGAGTCGCGCGTCGCGAACTTCCGGCTCGGTGCGTGGAACGAGGGTGGTGCCGGCGTGACTGTCGCGGAGCTCGGATGATCCCGGACGAAGTGGTCGAGCAGGTGCGCGACGCGGCCGACATCGTCCAGATCGTCGGCGAGTACGTGAACCTGAAGCGGCAGGGCACCGATTTCCGCGGTCCCTGTCCCTTCCACCAGGGAACACACCGGAACTTCTCCGTTTCGCCGAAGAAGCGGATGTACTACTGCTTCGTGTGCCACGAAGGCGGGGACGTATTCAAGTTTCTGCAGAAGCGCATCGGCGTCGAATGGCCGGCAGCGGTCAAGCTCGTCGGCGAAAAGGCGGGGATCGAAGTCCGCGAAGTCGACACGCGCCGTGAAGGCCCTGATCCGCGCGAGCCGCTCTGGGAAATCAATGCGACAGCCGCGGGTTACTTCCAGAAGATTCTCTGGGACGACCCGTTCGGGGCGACGGCGCGTGAGTACCTGGGTCAACGCGGAATCTCGCGGGAGACGGCCGACCAGTTCGGAATCGGGTTTGCGCCGCGTGAGATCGGCCTGATGCGGAGCTACATGAACACGTTGGGCTTCGATGACGCGCGTCTCATCGACGCAGGCCTGCTGGTAAAGGGCGAAGAGGGAAGCGAGCCGCGGCCGCGTTTCAGGGCACGGCTGATATTCCCGATTCTCGACTGGATGAGCCGCCACGTCGGTTTCGGCGGACGGCTGCTCGGACCGGGCGAGCCCAAGTACCTGAACTCGCCCGAGTCTGCCGTTTTCTCGAAGGGGAAGCTGCTGTACGGACTGAACTGGGCGAAGAACGACATCCGCCGCGAGGATCAGGCGCTCGTTGTCGAAGGTTACTTCGATGTTGCACAGCTGATGGCGGCGGGAGTGACGACCGCGGTCGCGCCGATGGGAACGGCGCTCACCGAGGCGCAGGCGGTGCTGCTGCGCAAGCTCACGAAGAATGTGTTTCTGCTCTACGACAGCGACCGCGCCGGACTGAAGGCGACGTTCCGGTCGGGCGACGAGCTCCTTGCGCAGGGCGTGTCGGTGCGTGTGGTGACACTCCCCGATGGTGAGGATCCAGACACGTTCGTAAAGGCGAACGGCGCGCCGGCGCTCGTCGAGCGGCTCGCCGGCGCCATCGACGTGTTCGAGCGAAAGATCCAGCTGCTCGACCGCGCCGGGTGGTTTGCCGAGCTGCACAAGAAGCGGCGCGCCCTCGACCGCCTGCTGCCGACGGTGCGCGTGACGAGCGACCGCCTGACGCGCGATCTTTATCTCGGGCGCGCGTCCGAGGTTACCGGTGTGGCGCGGGAAGTACTTGAGCGCGAGCTCGGTGCGCGCTCCGTTCCGAGCGTCGCTGCCGCACCGACTCCGGCGCCGGGACCGGAGTCGCCGGCCGGACCGCGCATTTCCCCAGCCGCGCAGGTGCGCCGCGGAGACAAGCGAGCCCGGCATTCGGGCCGCCGGGCGTCAGCCGAACGAGAGCTGGTGCGCGCGATGCTCGTGCTTCGATCGAGGGTTGAAAGCATGCCGGAGAAGCGGGGGCCGGAAACGTTTCACGATCCCGCATACCGGGCGATCTACGAGGCGCTCCTCAAGGCAGGAGCCGATTCAACGGTTGAGGATATCTGCGCGCATCTGGACGAGGAGGCCGTCGCAGTCGTCGAGGAGCTTCTTGCCGCGGGCGGAACACAGCTCAATCCCCAGCGCACCATCGACGACAGCCTCGCGAAGCTGCACGCGCTCGATCTGGGGCGGGACATGTCGACCATTCAGAGGCTCGTGCCGCTTGCCGGCGAAGCGGAGAAAGACGTGTTGATCGGAAAGAAGTATGCGTTGCAGAAGGAGCGGGCGGAAACGAGCAACAAGAGTTCCTCATCCACTAGTCAGGGAGGCTCGGAATGAGATCAAGGGGGGTGAATGCAGGCAGAGATTGACGCGCTGCTCGCGCTGCAGTCTGACGATCTCCGCATTCGTGAGATCGAGGACCAGATAAAGGCGCTCGATCCGCAGCTCGCCGCGCTCGATGTGCGGCGCGGCAAGGCGAGCGAGGCGCTGGCTCGCGCGCAGGCAGCGGTCCAGACAGAGGAGAAGAAGAAGCGCGAGCTCGAGGGACGCCTCGCGCAGCACAAGCAGATGCAGGAGCGGAACCTCCACGCGCTCGACGACGTGAAGCGGATGCGGGAAGCGACTGCCGCCACCGCGCAGGTGGATACCACGAAGCGGTTGATGGCCGAGGACGAGAGTGAGCTGCAGATCCTTGGCCGTCGGTTGGCGGACCTTAACGCGACAGTCGACGCTTCGTCAAAGGGCCTTGCCGACATCGAGAAAGAGCAGGAGGCGACGCGCCCCGACATCGAGGCGAAGCGCGCCGCGCTTCAGGCAGAGCTTGGCGGCGCGCGGAAAGAGCGCGACGGGCGATCGAGTGGTGTCTCGCGACCGATGCTCAGCAAGTACGATCGCATCCGCAGCAAGAGACCGATGGCCCTCTATCCCCTGCAGGGAGGGTCGTGCGGCAACTGCGACACGGCGATACCACTTCAGCGACGCAACATGATGAGTGG
>Ga0136617_10003650_pt1 | contig 13746 bp, 9 predicted proteins | sample AntDrymUQ3222106_2_FD_129672 | JGI IMG/M metagenome (GOLD analysis project Ga0136617, IMG submission 129672) | Polar desert sand microbial communities from Dry Valleys, Antarctica - metaG UQ322 (21.06) | ecosystem: Environmental > Terrestrial > Soil > Desert | place: Antarctica: Dry Valley... | reverse complement strand
GCCGGCGACTGATCCTGATCATGTCGCCGCACTCATCGAGGCGGTGCATCGGGAGTCTGCGGCGCTTCGCCTCGAATCCTGCGCCCCGCCTTGATCTTGCGTCATGGTCCTAGGGAAAAACGACGCGAGCCCGCGCCGGTGCTTGTGTTACAGGGTCTTGACAAAGGCCGCAAACGGAGGTTTCCCTCTGTGAGTTATTCACAATGTCGGCGAGCGGGTAGGTGAGGCGCCGCGATGCGGCGGCGCACGGGAGCCAGTCCCTATAACCAATTGATATTGCAGTAAAAGATCGATCACGCAGCGTGTGTAAGCGGGCGTAGACCAAGCGGAGACCTCCAAAGAGCAGTTTCTGGCAGCACAGTTACCAACATAGTTATCCACAGCCTCGGGCACGCGTCTTTCCGACGTTACAAAATAACGAGTTGCACGGCATACCTCTCTTCGTCGTGAAGAACAAGAACACTACAAGGCAATGCCGCCCGGATGCGGTCGTGGCGAATTCTTAGAAGAGTCATACGAAGCGGCACAACGCGCGACGAGGATCTGACGAATGCCGATCGTGCGCGTCGCACTTCCTGTCGCCGCAGAGACTTCTTTCGATTATTGGGCCCCGGAGGGGCTCGGCGTTGGGCGAGGTACGGTGGTCCGCGTCGTGCTTGGCACCCGCAAGCTCGAAGGAGTCGTGATCGCCGCCGGAGTGGATACCTCGGTGCCCACGGAGATGCTCTCGACTGTTCTCGACGTACCGGCGATACCGCCGATCGCGGCGGACGTGATTGCGCTCTGCGAATTCGTGGCGACGTACTACCAGCAACCATTGGGCATGGCATTGGCACTTGCCGTGCCCCCGCTAAGTTCGGTGCGCAAATCTGTCAAGACCAACGGAAATAAAGCGGTTGAGCCAGAAACCGACGACGTCGCGAAGGTAAGCCTCAACCTCGAGCAACGCGCTGCAGTTGACGCATTACAAGCTGCGCAAGGTCGTTATGCGCCCTTTTTGCTTTATGGCATCACCGGGAGTGGCAAAACGGATGTCTACCTGACCGCGGCGGCCGAGGTCATTGCCTGCGGGCGCCAGGTGCTGCTGCTCGTCCCGGAAATCAACTTGACGCCGCAACTCGAGCAGCGCGTGCGCTCTGCATTGCCTCGAACGCAAATTGCGACGCTGCACAGCGCCCTCACCAAGAGCGAACGCTTGCGGAATTGGCGGGATGCAGCGAATGGCGGCGCGCAATTCGTGCTGGGTACAAGGCTCGCGATTTTCGCTCCAATGCCGGAGCTCGCGTTGCTGATCGTCGACGAAGAGAATGATGCGTCGTACAAGCAGCAGGATATCGTCCGCTACCATGCGCGCGACGTCGCTGTGTGGCGCGCGCGTCGCCGAGAAGTACCGATCGTGTTGGGGAGTGCTACGCCGTCGCTCGAATCCTGGCTTCACGCGCAAAAAGGACGCTATCGGCAGCTCGACTTGCCGAGGCGGGCCGACCCTCGCGCACGTCTGCCGCACGTGCGTTGCACGGATAACCGGCCGGCGCGCGAGTTGCAGGGAATCGGCGAGCCACTACGCGCAGCCATTCGTGAGCGTCTCGCGCGCGGCGAGCAGTCTCTGCTTTTTATCAACCGCCGCGGATTCGCGCCTGCGCTCTTGTGCGCGGTGTGCCGATGGGAAGCGGGATGCCCACGCTGCAGCGCGCGCCTCGTCGTCCATCGCGAGCCACGCGGCCTCCAATGCCACCACTGCGGCCACACCGAACCCGTCGTGCTCACATGTCCTGCATGCGGCAACCCCGAGCTATTGCCGCTGGGGTCCGGTACGCAGCGGCTTGAACGCGTTCTCTGCGAGTCGTTCCCGCTTGCGCGCATTGCCCGGATTGACCGCGACAGTACGCGCACCAGGAATTCTTTCGCTACGGTGCGCACACGCGTTGCAGCGAACAAGCTCGACATTCTGGTCGGGACGCAGATGCTCGCCAAAGGTCATGACTTTCCACGCCTAACGCTCGTCGGGGTGCTGGGTGCCGACAATGCGCTCTACAGCGGGGACTTTCGCGCGACGGAACGCCTAGCCGCATTGTTGCTGCAGGTGGCCGGACGCGCAGGAAGGGCTGACTTGCCGGGCGAGGTGATCGTGCAAACCGAATTTGCCGACCATGAAGTGTATCGGGCGCTGACTACGCACGATTATCGCGCGCTTGCCACGTCGCTGTTGGCGGAACGGGAACGCGCACAATTGCCGCCGTACACCTATGTCGCTCTGCTTGCGGCGGAGGCGCGAGAGCGTCGCGACGTGGATGTTTTTCTTGACGCCGCGCATCGTGCGGCCATCGCGCTGGCAAAGGATGCGCATGGCAACGTGGACGTGTTCTCGCCGGTGCCCGCGTTGCTCGCGCGCCGCGCCGGTTTCGAGCGCGGTCAGTTGATCGTGCAAAGCAGACAGCGCAGCGCGCTGCAGCGCTTTCTGCCCGCTTGGCGTGCGGCCATCCTCGCTACTCCGGGGCGACGGACACGCTGGGCACTCGACGTGGATCCGGGCGGATTCGGTTGAATCCTTCGCGGCGAGCCGGTCGTTATAATCAAGAGCTTTGATCCGCCCGGCGCGCAAGACAATTTTCCGTTGAACGATCTTAAGTCCGAGCTCGAGCGATTGTTCGGGTATGCCATTCGTGCCGTCGCTCCCGATGAGCACGCCACCGTCGCTGGATTTGAACGCCCTAAGCAGGCGGCGCACGGTGACTACGCGTCGAATATCGCGTTGGTGCTGGGCAAGCGCACTGGCCGCAATCCCCGGGAGCTTGCCCAGGCGTTGCTCGGCGCGCTACCGCCGTCGGACGCAATCGAGCGCAAGGAGATCGCGGGTCCTGGATTCATCAACGTGTTCGTGACGGCGCGCGCGCGACAGGGAATTGTCGAGCGTGTTTTGACGCAACGTGAAGCTTTCGGCAGGGCAGCGGCGCATGCTGGCGAGCAAGTGATGGTCGAGTTCGTGTCCGCGAATCCGACCGGGCCGCTACATGTCGGTCACGGCCGCCAGGCCGCGTTGGGTGACGCGATCGGCAACCTTCTCGCGACTCAAGGGTGTACGGTCACGCGCGAGTTCTACTACAACGACAGCGGCGCGCAGATCGAGAACCTGACGCGCTCGGTGCGAGCGCGTGCAACCGAATTGCTCGGCACCGCGGCGGAACTTCCCGAGGACGGCTATCGCGGCGAATACATTCGGGAGCTCGCACAGCGCTACATCGCGGAGGTCGGGTCCGATCTCACCGACAGCGATGGCGTGCGCCGCTTCGCAGTGGCCGAATTGCGCCGCGAGCAGGATCGCGACCTGCACGCCTTTGGCGTCGTGTTCGATCACTATTACCTCGAGAGCTCTCTCTACGAGAGTGGTTTGGTCGAGGAGACGGTTGCGCGGCTCAAAAAGTCGGGAAAAACGTTCGAGCAAGACGGGGCGCTATGGCTCAAGACAACCGATTTTGGCGACGACAAGGACCGCGTGATGCGCAAGTCCGACGGCAGCTACACGTACTTCGTGCCGGACGTCGCCTACCACTTGACCAAATGGAATCGGGGATTTTCCAAGGTCATCAACATTCAGGGATCCGATCATCACAGCACGGTGACTCGCGTGCGTGCGGGGTTGCAGGCCGCGGGGTTGGACGTTCCGCCCGGTTACCCAGATTACGTGCTGCACAAGATGGTCACGGTGATGCGTGGCGGCGAAGAGGTCAAAATCAGCAAGCGCGCCGGAAGTTATGTCACGCTTCGCGATTTGATTGACGAGGCAGGCCGTGACGCGGTGCGGTTCTTTCTGGTTTCACGCAAAGCCGAAGCCGAATTCGTCTTCGACATCGACCTCGCGCGGTCACGCTCCGAGGACAATCCGGTGTACTACGTCCAATACGCGCACGCGCGCGTCGCCTCGGTCTTGAAGCAGGCGCGAATCGCACTGGGGGAGGCCGCTGCGAAGCTCTCGAATGCCGATCTGACGCCGCTCTCAAGTCCGTTCGAGCAGGCATTGCTGCGCCGCCTCGCCGACTATCCGGGTGAGCTTGCCTTGGCCGCGCGCGAATTCGCGCCGCATTTGATCACTTCGTATCTGAAGGAATTAGCGCGCGATTTCCACAGTTACTATAATGCGGAGCGATTCTTGGTTGACGACGAACGTGTGAAGCAGGCACGTCTCGCGTTGGCCGTCGCAACGGGACAGGTGTTGAGGAATGGTCTCGGCGTGCTCGGGATCGACGCTCCGGAAGAGATGTGAGGACAAGTTGAAGGTGAATCGCGTGTTCACGGTCACGAAGGCAACTGACGAGAGCGCTGCGTGATGCGGTTGTCGGCACCCGTCCCGTTGCGCCGAGCGCGCTCGTCCCGCAGAGCAGGTCGGGGTGGCACGGTGCTCGGTATCTTTATCGGCCTCTTGCTCGGCCTGGCTCTCGCCGCAGGCGTTGCTTATTACTTGTCGAGTGCAAACTCACCCTTTATCTCCCCAGGTACGGCGAAAGACACGCGCGACGCCCCTAAAGGAGCGCGCAGCGCCGACGCGACTGAAAAGCCGCGCTTCGATTTCTATAAAATTCTGCCGGGCGGGGAGGACACGAAGCAAGCCGAACGGCGCGCGGCAGACCGCACCGACCGCGCAGTCGTTGACCAAGCGAAGGAGCGCTCAGCCGACAAATCGTCAATCAAAGGTGCAGAGCGGCCGGCTGAAAAGGCTACGCCGGAGCGCGTTCCGGACAAGCTCGCTTCGGCCGACCGGGATGCCAAGGCACCGAAGGCCGGTGAGCGGTTCTGGCTACAAGCGGGGTCATTCGCGAACGAATCGGATGCGGACAACTTAAAGGCGCGGCTCGCGCTCGCGGGCTGGCAGGCCAAGGTACAGACCGGTGTTCTGCCGGACAAGGCGGTCCGTTTTCGGGTACGCCTCGGGCCTTACGACAACACGGACGAATTGACGCGCATCAAGGCGGATCTTGCCAAGAACGGCTTCGATGCGGCGGTAATCAAGTTTTAGGGCCCGTTAACGGGCCCTAACTGAACCGACGTTCTGATCGCGCGTCTTAGACTTAGTCGGCGCACCGGAACTGATGCGCGTTAATGGCTTGACCCGCAGAGATAGAGATCAGTGAGAGATCACTGAGAGATCTCTGAAAGATTACTAAGCGGTCGTTGATCGTTCCTCGGCATGATAAAAGGAGTTGGCATGAAACGCATTCGCTTCCCCTGGTTTCCGCTCATCGCCGCAGTTTTTGCGCTGCTGGCGAACGGGGCTTCCGCGCAGCAACTTGCCGAAGGCAAAGAATATTTGCGGCTCAAGAACCCGCAACCCGTGGAGTCAGGGAAGAAGATCGAGGTGATCGAGTTTTTTTCGTACGCGTGTCCGCATTGTGGTGAGCTCGAGCCGGCGCTGCAGTCGTGGCTCAAGAGCGCACCCGCCGACGTGCAATTCAAGCGCGTTCCGGTGGTGTTCCAGCCGCGGTGGGAGGGCCTAGCCAAGGTCTACTACACGCTCGAAGCGCTGGGGGAGGAAGGGAAGCTCTCGCCCGACGTCTTCACGGCGATTCACGGCAAAGGGACGAACCTCGGCGGCGATAAGGAGTTCTTTGACTGGGCAGCGAGCAAAGGCCTCGATCGCAAGAAAGTGGAGGACATGTACAAGTCCTTCGCGATGTCCGGCAAGATCAATCGCGCGCGGCAGCTTGCAGGCGCGTACAGCATTCAATCGGTTCCGACGATCATTGTCGATGGCAAGTTCGTCACGGCTTCCGATAAGGTCGGCTCGCACGCGATGATGCCGGCTGCATTGGACGCACTCGTCGCAAAAGCCCGCGCAGAACGTCCGAAGAGCTAACGCGTTTTTCGCTCGACGCGCGCCGCGTGAAGGTCTTCTTGACCGGCGCGTCGTCGGGATTGGGCGATGCGCTCGCGCGACACTACGCCGCGCAAGGTGCCACGCTTGGCCTCTTTGCGCGCCGCCGCGAGCCGCTGACACGCCTCGCGGCAGCGCTTGCACCGGCGACGGTCCAAACCTACATCGGGGATGTGCGCGACGCCGCGGCGTTACAAGCTGCGGGCGCCGATTTTATGCTCCGCTTCGGCGTTCCCGACGTCGTGATCGCCAATGCGGGTGTCTCGCGCGGGACGCTCACCGACGAGGCCGCCGACCTCGAGGCGTTTCGCGCTGTCTTCGATACCAACGTGCTGGGCCTCGTCCACACGTTTCACCCATTTGTTGCGGCAATGCGCCGCGAGCGCCGCGGTGTCCTAGCGGGGATAGCCAGTGTCGCAGGGTTTCGCGGGCTGCCGGGATCGGGCGCGTATTCCGCGTCGAAGGCGGCGGCGGTAACCTATCTCGAAAGCTTGCGCGTGGAGCTCGCTCGCAGCGGAGTCGGTGTCGTGGCGATCTGTCCCGGCTTTATCGCGACGCCGATGACCGCGCGGAATCCTTACGCGATGCCTTTCCTGCTCGCGCCGGACCGCGCGGCGAGATTGATCGCAAAGGCTATCGCACGGCGGCGTCGCTTCTATGTGCTCCCTTGGCAGATGGCACTGATTGGAACGCTACTGAAGATTCTGCCGCGACCACTCTACGACCGCGCTTTCGCGCGGGCGCCGCGTAAACCGCGGCAGCCGTGATGAGTCCGGCCGTGCCCGTCGCGGACGCTGCGGCGATCAATATCGATTGGCACGGTACGGTGCATGCGACGGCGCGCACGGCTCCGCGCATCGCCTGCCTCGTTCCAAGCCTGACCGAGCTCTTGTTCGCGCTTAACCTGGACGAGCACGTTGTCGCGCGCACCGGTTTTTGCGTGCACCCGCGCAACGCCGTCAAGCACGTACCCAAACTTGGCGGCACCAAGGACCCGGATCTCGAACGGCTGCGCGTGCTGGCGCCGACCCACCTCATCGTCAATGTGGATGAAAACCGGCGCGACGTCGTTGACATGGCCCACACCTTCGTTCCGCACATCATCGTGACTCATCCACTCGTTCCGCACGACAATGTCCGGCTCTTTCGGTTGATCGGCGCGATCTTCGATCGGCTCGCAGAAGCAGAGGGGCTGGTTGCGGCGTACCGCGAGGCGGCAACCGATCTGGCCACGCGCGCCGCGCAATGGCCGCGCGAGCGCGTGCTCTATCTCATCTGGCGCAAGCCGTGGATGACCGTTGCGCGCAGCACGTATGTATCGGCAATGCTGGCGCTCGCTGGATGGGACACGGTTCCATTCGAATCGTCCGAGCGCTACCCGGAGATCGCCGACGACGCTCCGGCGTGGCGTGACGCGCAACGACTCCTGGTGTCGTCCGAGCCTTACGCGTTTCGTGCGCGCGATGCGGCCGCCCTTGCCGCGCGTTGGCAGAAGCCGGCGCACCTCATCGATGGCGAATGGACGTCGTGGTACGGCCCGCGCGCCATTCACGGAATGCGCTCGCTCGCGCAGTTCCGCGCCGAGCTATCGGATTGACTGGCGCGAGACGTTCCTCATCTTTCCACCGGAAACCCGCTGGACCGGTTGGCAGCTCGGACGGTAGCTCAGGTGGCAATTCGGTTGGCCGAACAGGCCGCGATCCGTGGGAAATCAACCCGACAAAAGTAGGGGTTTACTTTTGTCGGCTTACCTAGAGCGGCACGCGAATGCCAACGGTGACACCCCAATAATCCCCGTCGCCCTTGCTCGCCGTTCCCGACCCGTAAACGAAGCCCGTCACGCCACCGAAGTCCCGCGCGACCCCTCCGCTAAAGAGCACGTAGTTGTCGTCCGGCCGATAGCCGGGTACGGTGAACGAGCCAGAGACCCCGATGGATGATGCGTTGATCTGTCGCGCGTCATCCTTCGTCTCGAACTCCCAGGTCGCGCGGGCAAAGGGCCGAAAGCCGCCCAACTCGCCCGACGCCTGCCAGCCTACGCTTCCGATCAGCGATTCGCGTCTCTGCTGGCCATAGCGCAGCCCAATGCTCGAAGCGCCATTCTCGCCAAAAGCGCGGACCGTTGCCTCTTGGTAGGTAAGCTTCGCGAATGGGCCATGGTTCCAATGGTCGAGCTTGAACCAGTATCCGCCGAGGACCCGGCCGATGATGTGATAGCCGCGCGTGTCGCCCGATTCACCAGCGCCGAAGCCGAGATTGCGACGGACGTCGCTGTAATCGAGGCTCCCGCCGCCGACAGTGGCTCCGACCCACCATGGTCCCTCACCGAACCCGACGTACGCGGTGATCGTCGGCTCCTTCAAGGTGAAGCTGCCGCCGGACCCGCCGAAATCGCCCTTGTATTCGGTGTAGCCAAATGCAACGCCGGCCAGCAAACGGTCCGAAACATGCATGTCGCCGCCCACCGTGATCGTATGCGAATCGCCGTTTCCGGAAAAACTCCCAGCGCGGAAATCATCGTTGCCGTAGTCGTAGGCCGCCCAGCCCTGGATCCTCCGTTGCGACAACGGCGCGTACGACGCCGACATCATCCGCGCGTCGAGCGCACGGTAGTTGGCACGCTCCACCGCGAGTGGTGCCTCGCCGAGTGCCGCGATCTGCTGCGGTCCCTCTAGCAATGACGCAATCGCCGCCGCGGCCGCAAGGTATGTGCCGGTTGTCCCATGGAACGAGTCGGAAAAGACGTACGTCAGGTTGCCGTTGGGATCTCGCAACGTCGACTGCGTGCACTGCAGCGCGCTCGCAGTCGTACACACCGGAACGGTCACGTTGGTAAAGCCGTATGCGGCGGGATTGGCGATGAACTCGTTCAGCAAACCGAAAATATTGGCTTGAACGACCGGCTGATTCCCGGCTGAGAGCGCGGCATCCAAGGTTGAGTTGAAGAGTCCCGAGAGTGCCGTCAGCGTGGCTTGGGCGCCGAGCGCCGCGGCCCGTGGCGTTTTGCCGAGATCGGGGACGTTCTGCAAGACGATGTTTTGCGCGCCGGCGGCGCGAAGACGGCCGACTTGCATGGCGAGATCGGTCGCCGCCTGCGCCACGCCGGCCTGCAATTGTGCTTGGGTGATGCGGCCGCCGGCGGCCTGCAGTAGCAGGTCCTGGATGTCGTTGCCGCCACCCTGGATTGCGTACAGAGCACCGGAATCAAGAGGTCCTCGCGCCAGCAATTGCGACACCTGCTGCGCGACGGACAGGTTCGGAACGTTGGGCGGAACGGTTGCGCCGGCTGCGTTCACGCGCGCCCCCCCTTGCGCAAAATCATTTCCCCCGGTGAACGAGGGGCGAGGCGAATATCCGTAACGTTGCGCCAGATATTCGAACGCGGTAAGGCCCGGATTCGTCGTGAACCGCGCCCCGTATTGGCCGGCATCGCTTAAGCTGTCGCCGAACACATATACATTGCTGTACTGCGCGGACGCGACACCGGAATACAGTGCGCACGCGATGGCGCCGGCACCAAGCGCTGAGCGTAGGCTACGCATCGATTTCCTCCTGGATTTTGCTAGGGCTCGTTCGGGCTGCTTTTCGTCGAGAGCGCAGCCCGCAAATCTTAAAGCAAAACGAGGGGCATCGCCGCTTGAACGTGGTCAACGTCCTGGAGAGCGAAGGCGTTGTTGCAGGAATGAGAAGGCCTACTGTCGTGACGCCATCGCTCCACCCATTCTGCCTATGAAGAGCGCGGCCGCGGCAGTTCCCCGGCATCGTAGATTCGGATGGCTCGCAGTCCTGTTGTTGCTTGCGGCGCTGCTCACGGCAGTGCCGGTGCCCGTACGCGCCGACACCGACCTGCCAGGCCGCGTGGCCCGGATCGCAGACGTGGGCGGCGAGCTTCATCTCTCCACACAGGAAAGGCCCGACCAATGGACGGCGATCGGGCAGAACTATCCGGTCACTACCGGCGACAACTTGTGGGTTGGCCGCGACAGTCGCGCGGAAGTCGATTATGGCGGCGGCCAATTTCGGCTTGCGGCCGACACGAATCTGCACGTCTCACGCCTGGATGACGTCAATTTCGCGGTCTTCGTCGCGCAAGGTCGCATGATCGTCCGCGTGCGCTTCTTGGATCCGGGTGAGGCTGCGCGAATCGATACGCCTAACGCGCAAATCGCGATCACGCGTCCGGGCCTTTATCGGATCGATGTTGCGGATGACCCCCGGAGGACGGAAATCGTCGTCCGCGAGGGTGAAGCCAACGTCGCAATCGCATCCGGGACGCAGCAGCTGCTACCCGGCCAGACGGCGCTCTTGGAGGGTGCCGAGCCGCAGTTCGCGAACGTGCGCAGCGGCAGCGGCAGCGACGGATTCGACACGTGGAGCGCCAATCGCGACCGCCGCTACGAGCGCACCCGGGCGACCGCCTATGTGTCGCGGCAGATGGTGGGCTACGCTGATCTCGACGAATACGGTACCTGGGAGACGACGGCCGAGCACGGCGCCGTCTGGTATCCGTCGGCGGTCGACGCCGATTGGGCGCCTTACCGCAATGGCTATTGGACGTCGGTCGGAGCTTGGGGATGGACCTGGGTCGACTACGCGCCGTGGGGCTACGCGCCATTTCACTATGGCCGCTGGGCGCACATCGGCGGACGTTGGGGGTGGTGTCCCGGCGGATACGTTGCCCGGCCGGTCTGGGCGCCAGCACTGGTCGGCTGGGCTGGCGGCCCGGGATGGGGTTTTTCCGCCACCTATGGATCACCCCTCTATGGCTGGGTGCCGCTTGGCTGGGGCGAGCAGTATCGACCCTGGTGGGGGCGTTGCTCGCACCGTTGCTGGGAGCATCACAACCGTCCGTATGCAGTCAATGTCGCCGAACGCCGGCACGCGCCGCCGACGCGCTATGCGAACTGGCACGTGCCAGGAGCGATCACGGCGGTGTCGGGAGCGGCGTTCGCCGGCCGCAAGCCAGCGTACGCCAATCGAGTGAACGTGTCGGGAGCGATGGCCGCGAATGCTCCGTTGCTGACTACCGCTCCCGCCGTCAGGCCCGATCTGGGGCGGATCCCCGGCGTGCGCTCAGGCGCGGGGGCGCCGCCCCCGCCTTCGACGTTCTACCCGACCGCAAAGCCGGGCGGTGCGAGAGGCTCGGTGGCCACGATTCCGGCCACCGGCGCGGTGGTTGCCGTCCCGCCCGCCGCCCGACCTTTAGGCGCAGCAGTCGCTGTCTCGCCACCCGCGCCAAGTGGCGCGCGGTTTATGACTAAACCAATGCAGGTGCCAGTTTCTACAGGTGCGAGCACTTACAACGCTCCTCTCTCAGCGGCTCCGCCAAGCCAACCGGCAACGCCGAGCGTGTCGCCAACCCCAGTCCCGCCAGGTAGCGCTCTCCCAGCGCGCGCCCACCAGCGGCCATCGGCACCCACGGTCGGCGGACCGATCATGTCAGGTCGACCTTTGCCCGCTCCCGTCACCTCTGTTGTGCCTGCACCGGCGCCGGCGATGCGAGCTCTTCCGCCACGGGATCGCGGCGTGCCGCTCCCGCCATCCATGACGCAGGCAATGCCGGCACCCCAGGCCGCACGGCCGATCGCCGCGCCGATGGCACCACCGCCAACCGTGCCGATGGCAGCTCCGCCGGCAGCTCAGATCGCGCGACCCAGCGCCGGTCAACCGCCCGCGCAGGCCGGTGCACCGGGGCGCGCTGCCGGCGGACCCGCGGGTTACGACCGGCCGGGCGGCCAGGTCGGCGCGCCGATCGGCCACCGCGGCGCAGCGCCCTACGTACGCTGATGACCGGGCCCTGTCACTTGTCATCGGCCCGAATACGCGCGTACGAACCTGGCGCGTCTTCGATGACCTTCAGGCCTTTTTTCCCGGGAGGGCGAGCGGGAACCTCGCGGCCCAGATGCGGGGTGATCCAACGCCGCCAATCGGTCCACCAGGACCCCTCGGTGGGTACGGCCTTGGCAAACCAATCGTCAGGGTCGGCGGGCAGCGCTTCGTTGGTCCAATAACCATACTTGTTGGCCGACGGCGGGTTGACCATGCCCGCGATGTGCCCGGAACCCGAAAGGACGAAACGCGAATCCCCGCGGAACAGCGGCGGACCTGCGTACGTCGCCTTCCACGGCGCGATGTGATCCTCGAGCGCCGACACGAAATACTTGGGCGTGACTACTCGCGAGAGGTCAATCTTCTCGCCGGCAAGCGTGAGCGCGTTCGGCTTGCGCAGCAGGTTCTTCATGTACATGTTGCGCAGGTAATAGCTGTGCATCGCAGCGGGCATTCGCGTCGAGTCGCAGTTCCAGTGCAGAAGATCGAATGGAAACGGATCGCGGCCCAGCAAATAGTTGTTGATGACGAACGACCAGATGAGATCGTTGGCGCGCAGCATGTTGAATGTCTTCGCCATCTCGCTGCCTTCGAGGTAGCCGCGCTCGTTCATCTTGCGCTCGAGTGCCGCAACCTGATCCTCGTCGATGAACACTTCGAGCTCGCCTGAGGCGGTAAAGTCGATGAGCGCGGTCATGAACGTCGCGCTCGCGACGCTTTTGTCCTTCTTGGCGGTGAGATAAGCGAGCGTCGCCGCGAGCAAGGTGCCGCCCAGACAGTAGCCGATAACGTTTGCGTCCTTCTCGCCGGTGGTGCGCTCGATCGCATCCAGCGCAGCGAGAGGACCCTCGCGCAGGTAGTCCGAGAAATCCTTGTGCGCGAGCTTCGCGTCGGGGTTGACCCAGGAGATCACGAAGACGGTCATGCCTTCGTGCACCGCCCAGCGGAGAAACGAGTTCTTCTCGCGCAGGTCGAGGATGTAGTACTTGTTGATCCACGGCGGGATGACGAGCAGTGGACGCTGCCATTGTTTGGGCGTGGCGGGCTCGTACTGGATCAACTGCATGAGCGCGTTTTGAAACACTACTTTGCCTGGTGTCGTGGCGATATTGACGCCGAGCTCGAACGCCTTGCCATCGGTCATCGAGATCTTGAGCTGGCCGTTGCCGCGCTCGATGTCGTCCAGCATGTTGTGCAAACCGCGAACCAGATTCTGACCGCCCGACGCAATCGTCTCGCGGAAGACTTCCGGGTTGGTCAGCGCGAAATTCGAGGGCGCCAGCGCGTCGATGTACTGGCGCGTGAAGAAATCCACTTTTTTCTTAGTCTGCTCGGGCAGTCCCTCCACACTCGCCACTTGGTCGTGCATCCAGCGCGCGGCGATCAGGTAGCTCTGCTTCATGTAATCGAACAGAAAGTGCTCTTGCCAGTCTTCATGCTTGAAGCGCTTGTCGCCCTTCGCCGGCTCAGCAATCGGCGCGATTTGCCCGCCCATCAACTTGAGCATCGACCCTTGCCAGAGATTCAGGTAATCCCACCACAGATTCATCTGTGCCTCGGCCAGGCGGGTCGGGTTGCCAAGAAGCTTTGCGGTCACTTCCATAAACGCCTTCCCCAGGCCCAACTCGTCCGCGGGGAGTGTCGATTTCCCGCTGGCGCTGCGCGCCGCGAAGTCGCCGATGACTTTGGCGCTGCGCTCGGCAGCGTTCGCCAGCGATTCGGCGAACGCCACGGGATCGTAAGCGGGCTTGGTGATCTCGGCGGCGGGGGTGGCCATAAAGAATATTCCCGTTTTTAGGCGTGCTTTGAAAGACCGACCGTCGCATCGGTAGGACAATGAGCCGCAAAGCGAACGCCGTCGGCGGTCACGGTACGACCAACGCGACCGTTGCGCCAGAGATGATTCAAGTGCGCGATCGCCTCGCCCATCGCGAAAAAGCGCTGCTGCACGTCAAGCTCGCGCCGGAACAGCACCGGGAGCATCGAAGATGCCGATACCGATGCAGTCGCGGCGCGCAGGGCCGCTTCGAGCTCGGCCAGACGCGCCGCGT
>Ga0136617_10003649_pt1 | contig 13747 bp, 9 predicted proteins | sample AntDrymUQ3222106_2_FD_129672 | JGI IMG/M metagenome (GOLD analysis project Ga0136617, IMG submission 129672) | Polar desert sand microbial communities from Dry Valleys, Antarctica - metaG UQ322 (21.06) | ecosystem: Environmental > Terrestrial > Soil > Desert | place: Antarctica: Dry Valley... | reverse complement strand
CGCGTGCATCATCGCGTAGCTTCGGACAGGAAAAATAGTGGCAGACGGATGAGCGCCCGGCGTGCGGATGGTTTCGGTCAGAACGCGATTCCACTGCAAAATTACATTTTCGCCGGGCGGATTTGATTCCGGCGCGGCATTGTCCTGTGCCCGAAGATTCGTCAGAGCGCAAAGTAAAATCGTGATTGTCAAAAGACAATTTTTAAATAGTTTGTAATTCATTTTGATTGTTCTCCTTTTTGGTTTTTAGTTTTTTGAACTTCGTGGAGAACTCTAAAATTATGTGCTATAAAGAGTATTGACGGTTTTGTGATGGTTTCACGCTTTTTCTGACGGTTTTATGACGAACGGAAATCACAATATTTTCGAGTTTGACGACGTGCGCGTCGAGCCTTCTAAATTCAAGATTTGGAAGGCGGGCGCGGAACTCGCGCTGGAGCCGAAAACTTTTCAGGTTTTGCTTTTTCTGCTGGAAAATCGGGGGCGGCTGATTGAGAAAAACGAACTGCTCGACGCGGTTTGGAAAGATACTTTCGTGACGGAAAATGCGATGACGCGAGAGATTGCCAAACTCCGCAAGGCACTCGGCGACGACCCGAAAACGCCGAAATACATTCAAACCGTCCACACGCAAGGCTATCGCTTTATCGCTGAAACGGAAGAAGTCAAAACCAAAAACGATTTTGCCAATCCGCGAACCGACGCTTTTGTTCCGACAAAAAAACCGGCGACTTCAAGGTTTCTTTCGGTCAAACCGCTCGCTGCGAGCGGTATTATCATCGCGGCATTGCTCATCGGCACAATCGGTCTTGGCTATTATTTTTTCTATTCAGGAAAAATGACTTCGGGCGCGGACAGCAAAAAATCAATCGCCGTTTTGCCGCTCAAACCCATCAACACGGCGAACCGCGACGAGATTTACGAAATCGGCATCGCCGATTCATTGATCCACAAACTCAGTTCGACGAAAGGATTCATTGTCCGACCTCTGAGCGCGATTCGCAAATACGCAGACATCGCGCAAGACCCGCTTGCCGCTGGGCGCGAGCAGCAGGTTGATTATGTTCTCGCGTCGAATTATCAATTGGCGGGCGGGAAAATTCGCATCACCGCACAGCTTTTTAATGTGGCGAGCGGACAGATTGAAGAAACTTATAAAAGCGAAAAGGAGGCGGCGAATGTCTTTGTGATGCAGGACGCAATCGCGGGCGAAGTCGGAAACATCTTGCTGTCGCGGTTTGCAACCACTTCGAGCAGTCCGACGGCAAAACGCGGGACGACCAACGAAGAAGCGTATCGGCTTTATTTGCAGGGAATGTATTTAGCTAACAATAGAAATGCGCCCGACGCGCGAAAAGCGGTTGAAACTTTAGAGCAAGCCGTCCGGCTTGACCCGAATTACGCGCAGGCGTGGGCGGGCAAGGCTTACGCGCACCGCACTGTCGGCAATCTCGGACGCAGCGTTAATACTCACGAGGAGTATCAAAAATCAATTGAAGCGATAAATAAAGCGTTGGCGTTGGACGAAAATCTGGCTGACGCTTACAGCGCTTTGTGCGAAAACAAAATGTATTACGAATATGATTTCGACGGCGCGGAACGAGCGTGCAAGCGCGCCATCGAATTAAACCCCGATTCGTCTCAGGCACATGAGATTTATTCGCGTTACCTGGATAGTCGCGGACGTTTTGACGAAGCAATTGCCGAAATCAAAACTGCGATAGACCTTGAGCCGACATCGCTTTTTAGCCAGCGAAATTACGGGGTGGCTTTATACTATACCCGGCGTTATACGGAAGCTGCCGCGCAATTCAAACGAGTGATAGCGATGGATGAGGATTTTGGTACCACTTATATATGGCTTAGCAACACATTGCATTTGAAGGGCGATCAAGCCGAAGCTTATGAAGCGTGGATGAAATTTCTGGCATTTCAGCAAACAGACGAAGAAACCGTTCAGATTTCTAAGACAGCTTATCGGACATCCGGCTGGCAGGGCGTTTTGCGCGAGCGGGTCAAAAGATTTGACAAAGGAAATGAGGTTTATTTCTACGGCGTGCGTTTTAACGCCCAAGTCGGGAATAAGGATAAAGCGTTTGAATATCTGGAGAAATCGTATCAGCGACGCGAGTTGTGGATGGCTTATCTTCAAGTTGATCCGCTCCTTGATCCCCTGCGCGACGACCCGCGCTTTGATGAATTGGTCAGGCGCGTCGAATTGAAATGAGATTATCATTCCAAACATATCTCCTTTGAAACATTTTCATAATCAAGCGGCGCAACCCGAAGAGACGATGAAAGGAAAATCCGTCGGTCAACCGCGTTTTAGCCGACGCCGAAGAAGTCGCCTTTGCGCCGAACGGAAAAGTTATTTTCAAATCGGGGATGACCGGCAACGACGAAATCTGGAGCATCAACGCCGACGGCGGACAAAAACAATTGACGAACAACGAGGCGGACGAATCTACGCCGATTGTTTCGCCCGACAATAATTCGATATTTTTCGCCTCAAACCGGACTTGCCGGAAGCTCGGTCATCGGTAAAAGAGTAATTCTCACCGGGCAAGTCGGCATCGCCGGACATTTACGAATTGGTGATGATGCGGTGATTACCGCAAAATCGGCAACCAGCCACGATGTCGCGAACGGCAAAATTCTTTCAGGAATTCCGGCGTTTGACAACCGTGATTGGTTGCGCTTGATTGCGGCGTTTCGGCGTTTGGGCGAGATAGTGCAAACGATTCGGAAATTAGAAAAACGCATTGCCGAATTGAAAAACAACGGCTGATTTTCTTTCTACTCGTATCGAATTATTATCCTTTTGGATTTCTCATTTTCGCTGCTCCTTTTCCTTGCAAATGTCCGCTTGCAAATTTGGCTGGCACAATAGCTTTTTCAGCGCATCTATCTGTTGCTGTTGCTGCCGAAGTTGTTCCTGCTGCGTTTTGATTTGCGCTTGCTGTTCTTTGAAGGCGTTGATAAATAAGACGTTCAAGCTGTTTTCTTTCACGTCTTCGACTTCGCCTTTGTTGTTGCGCGTTGCAAGCTGCGGCGCGACTTCGGCGACATCTTCGGCTACCAAACCAATGTCTTCCTTGCCACCGGCTTTCCATTTGAAAGTAACCGGCTTCAGACGTTTGATAACGTCAAGCCCGCCCGAAAACGGCTGCATGTCGGTTTTATAACTCGCCGACGAGAAGGATGAAGTGCAGTTGGTTATTCCGTATCCTCCGTCTCCGCCTCCTACTGCGACACCTGCTCGAAAACATAAGGGACTCGAAGATGGCAGAAAGCTGTTTATATCGCGGAAGACGAGACTGTTCGCTATGAAACCTGAAACAGCCCCGCTAAATGTCGCCGCGATGCCATAATTGGTTGGGTCATTTCCCGTTTGCATTCTCACGCTGCCGGGAATTCGCATAGTTTGTGTGTCCGTCCCGATGACGATTGTATTGCTGGTCGAAACCGTCACATTTTCGCCAATCGCTATCGAATTATTGACCTGAGTTGAAGTATTCAGATTTCCGGTGTTGTGTCCAATAAAAATATTGTTGAAACCGGTCGTGTTCAAATATCCTGCGGCAAACCCAAAAAATGTATTATTTCCGCCCGTCGTGTTTTGATAACCGGCAAGAGTTCCGAAGAAGGAATTGCCCGCGCCTGCCGTATTTGCAAGTCCGGCGCTACTGCCGAAAAAAGAGTTGTTGTTACTCGTTGTGTTGCTGATGCCTGCTCCGTTGCCAAAAAACGAGTTTCCGCCGCCTGATATGTTGTTTGTACCGGCGTTTTGTCCAAAGAAAGAGTTGCTGACTCCTGTAGTATTGTCCATTCCGGCGCCGATGCCTGCAAACAGATTATCAGTTCCGGCATTACTTAAAATGCGGCTGCCGCCGAGATTGTATTGCGTTGCGGCATTAAGAGCGTTCGCGCCGAATGTTCCGGCTATATTCAACGAGCCGGGAATTTGCACGGTGTCCGCGCTTCTGCCTAAAACTATCGTATTGCTCGAATTGACAATCGCGCCTGCGCCGATTGCGGTGGCATAGCTGAGATTACTCGCTCCGACATCTGCGAGCGAACCGATGATAGTGTTTTTGCTGCCGGTTGTATTCCCACTTCCGGCATTCCACCCAAAAAACGAATTTTCATTGCCCGTAGCTTCTTCCAAACCGACAACACCACCGGCACGTCGTCCGAAAAACGAGTTGCGGCTGCCTGTCGTATTCCTTCCTCCGGCTGCATCACCGACGAAAACGTTTTCGTTGCCGATAGTGTTTCTGCTGCCGGATGACGTTCCGAAAAAAGAGTTGTTAGTGCCGATCGAATTGACAGAGCCCGCATCTGCGCCGAAAGCGGAATTGCCTTTGCCCGTTGTGTTTCCCACTCCTGCATTAACTCCGAAGAAAGAATTTCCCAGTCCAGTTGTATTGTTGTTGCCTGCTAGGGTCCCAAAAAAAGCATTGCTGTGACCCGTCGTGTTTTTCTCGCCGGCTGCTGCGCCAAAGAAAGAGTTGGCAGACCCCGTCGTATTGCCTGCGCCCGCACGAACTCCGGCAAACAGGTTGTACGTTCCCGCATTGCTCAAAATGCGATTGCCGCCCAGATTAAACTGCGTCGTCGCATTAAGAATGTTCGCCGTTCCCGTGCCGCCGATATTGAAATTCACGTTCGCCTGCGTCGCGACAGTGTTTTGAACGTAATTTCCGCTGCCGGGCAAAGGGTCGCGCGCGTCCGAAAGACGCGAATCGTTTGTTTGGACATAGTTGTTCGCGCTAATGCCGTTTAAGTTTAAGGCATTATCGGCGGTTGTCGCGGTCAGTGAGCGAATCGCATACGGAACTGACAAAACCGGCTGGCGCGGCGAAACAACATCAAATGGCTGATTACTGTTCCGACGATAGCTGATTTCGATATACCTGTCAGTGCCGGAAAAAGCTACCCCGCCGAAATCGAGCTGCACGGTAAAAGCGCGGTTCTTAACTTCGACGACTTGAACAAGATTAGTCGTGCCGATCTGTGTTCCGCCCGTCGCTGCGTCAAAAAGTTTGAATTCCATTTCAAGAGTGTCGTTTACCGGTGTAACTTCGTTCGGTAATTTCCCTTGAAAGGTGAATAAGGTCGTTTGCGCGTTTATCACCGACGATAAAAATAGTATCGATAATATGGCTAACATTACTTGCTGCGCGAAAATCGCAACAAGTCTTCGGTTTGCATTTATGTTTTTCATCTTTTTTCTCCTTAATTTACAAATTGATTTTCTACAATCTGTTTCTGATTGCCTAAATCGGCGATGTTTTCAAGTTCGCTAAAATCTCGACCAGCTTTTCCAAATCTTCATTTCTGACTTTGCCTTGCGGCTCAATCACGACTTCTTTTTCCTTGATTGAGGCTTTTTCGCGGTCGTCAAAAATCACTTTGAGTTTTTCCGAAAGCAGCGTCGCGTCGGCAATCTTACCCGTTTCAATTTTGTTCAAATTCAGCTTGAAGCCCTTAAGCGGACAAATTTACCGCGTCAGAAATTTCTCTTTCGATAATTTATTTCGGCATTTCAAATCCCCTATACGCGGTCTATGCCGCAAGAAAATATTTAATGACAGTATCCGGGTGCCTTGAGGCGCGTTCGCATAATCTCCTTGCCGAGACTTTTACCTGCCTCACGTCCGGCAACATTACTGAACTCGAAATGGATTCCACCATAAATGCGCGAACGTCCGGCTTCCTTTGCAGCAGACTTGAATCCACGGTAAGACCGCGTAGTACCGTTCTCGCCGACGAAGGAAAACGCAATGTGGTCTGTGCAATAGAAACCGGCAAGCACCTCTGCGGATGCCCCCGCAAAGGTCGAGGTCCCGGACGTATGCTCGGGCGTGCCGCCGAAGCAGTTGAACGGAAATGGACAAGAAGCAGCGGTCGCGCCGCGCGGAAGCCAGTTCGCGTCCGATTCGGTCATCGGATTCTGATCCGTGCCTGCGCCGCGAATCGCATCACCCGGACGCCAGAATTGGTAATGAAACTTTGAGTTCCACGAAACGGCAACCGTGTCCGCCGTCGCCATACCGAGCAGGGCGAATAAACGCGCGGTATCACTGAGCGATTCCACCGTACCCTGATCTTCCACAATGTTTAACGACGCTTTGAGCCAGAGTCCCGTTTCCCTCACTGTATTAGCTTCCGCTAACCAATGACGCGCGATGTTTGCGCGCTCAGGATTGTTGTCAGTGCTGCTGCCGAGCGTCTTTACTTCGTTCAAGTCAATTGCATACTGCTCGCTTGAAAGAGCAGGCGGACCCATCGAAATGTAGGGAGCGATAGTAGATACGCCAAAGGGTTGCATATTACGAAACTGAGCGTTGGCGAACGGGCGGGGAAAGACTCCGGGTCCCATGCCTCCGGGCTGTGTCTCAGCGACTGCCGTTTCGTCGTTCGAGCGAATCGCAACAACTTGTTCGCCCACATATCTGCCCCAGTTGCGTCCGAGTGTTACGCTTCCATCACTGTCATCAAGCGGTGCTAACTCGGCGGCAAGCGCGGCATCGAGTTGCGCCTGCCGTGCGGGAATGAGTGCCAGCAGTATCGCATGAGCCGCTGCCGCTGCCGCGGCATTGCGGTTTCCCGACGACGGAGCTGCGCTGAAAGGAACGAGAGCCTGCTCTCTTGTGGAATTTCCTGCCGCCTGGTCAATGCCGTTAACAGCGTCATACATCCCGACGGTCGTCATCGCATATACTCGTCCCGCACGAGGAGTCGAGGTGTTGGTTGCTCGAACGGCATCGAAAGCCTGGTTGACCCACCGAGTCGCAGTGTTTCCAGCCCATATGCTCTGAGCCAGTGCTAAGCTGATTATCAAATTAACTAATAGAGAACCAAATTTGTACATAAATAACTCCTTTTCAAATTAAAATTTTCTTCAACATTCAACATTTTTCACGTCTCGTTTTGACAAACAAATTTCTTTAGAACACCCGAAATTTGTGGTATAGCTGCTTAAATCAATCGCTTGACCTGACTCTAAATCAGTTTTGCAGTCCAATGATTTCTTAGGCGGCGACTGACCCAAGAAATGTTTGCGAACTTCAGCATCTTGTTGCGATAACTTCAAGGTATTCGCCTTCAACATACGTCGTGTTGTCTGTTGCTTGATTATGCTCCGACCACAGTTGCTCCAAGTCGTTTCGTAATGCAGCCCGCCCCTCGGCGTCGAGCGCATCGAATGCGCGCTGCGTCGGACCGTAATAAAGGCGAAAGGACTCGACAACTTCAGCAGGCGGAACCGAATAATTGAACGGACACATTTGCCGCGTCATTTGTAAATCCGCAATTCCGTCGCGCAGTCGTTCGCGCACTGTTTCCTCATCGCCCCACTTAAGAGGCGACGGCATATTTGGCGGCGGAGGTATATATTTGCCGGTGAGTTTGAACATCTGACCGATGAATCCATCCGGCGTCCAATCCGCCATCGCAATCCGTCCGCCGGAGCGACAAACGCGCTTCAATTCTTCGGATACTTTATCCGGGCGCGGCGCGAACATCGCCCCGAACATTGTAACCACTGTGTCAAAACTGCCGTCGGCGTAGGGCAGAGCTTCAGCGTCGCCCTCGTCAAATTGACAATTTAATCCTTCGGATTCGGCTGTTTTTCTCGCCTGCTCGATTAAATTCGGAGCAATATCAACTCCGGTGACGCTCGCTCCGGCTCTGGCGGCGGGAATTGATAAATTTCCCGTCCCGCAGGCGACATCCAGGACTTTCTCGCCCGGCTGCAAACGGAGTCGTTCGATAAATTCGGCGGCTCCCGGCGCATATGCTCGGGCAATCCGCCCGAAATCTCCCGCCGTCCAAGTCGCTTTAAGTTTCGTTTTCAAAGCCTCCATTTCAGGAGACATTGCCATTTTAGCTTCGTTCATAATCTACCTCCTTAATCGCTGATTATCACATTTTTTACATAGCGAAATCTTTAAAAGTCAGTCAGCACGCCGTCAAAAAAAGAAAGCGGCATTGATATAATATTCATCCTTGAAAAAATTACTGTCCCAGTTATCTCGAGTCATTCGGATTATAAAAAAGCCCGTATAGTTTAATGCGTCTGTAACTAAGGTAAGTAGTCAGAACCGCTCGTTTTGCGCAGACGGTTCCGACCCGTTTGCTTAGAGGGCACAGCGACGCGGCGTCATGAAATTCAGAAAAACGTAGTTGGCGACGTTGCGCCCCGCCGATTGTCCGGCAACCTGGTCGAACGTGAAATGGATTCCGCTGTAGACGCGGGCGCGTTCTGCCTCGTTCGCCATTTGGTTAAATCCGGCATACGAGCGCGTCGCGCCGCCCGTGCCTTCCCACGTGTGTTGGTAACGAATATCGTCGCGCCCGAAGAACAGGGCGAGGATCGTCGCGCCCGAAGTCCCGGCTGCTGCCACGTTTCCCGGATAAGCCGGGTACGGCGGGTTGCCGATCAGCGATGTCCAATTCGCGTCTGGCTCAGTGTCCGGGTTGCCGTCCTCGTCGGCGCGTCGAATCGCCGTCACCGGTCGCCACAAACCGTATTGAAATTTGCCGGCGAACGTCGTTTGCAGCGTGTCGTGCAACGAGATGTTCAGCAGCGCGAAGAGGCGCGCGTTTTCCGCCGTCGTATTGTTGCGCTGGATGGCGACGGTGCGGGCGACGTTGTTCCAGACGCCAAACGGTAGATTCGGCGTCGTGTTGACACCCGCCCACAGTCGCGCCACGTGAGTTTGGTCGGCGGTACGCGTCGTGCTGGTCGCCGAGCCAAGCGCTTTGACTTCGTTAAAATCACGAGCGTATTCGTCGCTCGTCATCGCGGGCGGCGGATTCGATGCGAATCGTGCGGCGGAACCAATCGCAAACGGCAGAACTCCCGGATAATGCGTAAATGTCGCAAGGGTATTGCCCGGCGCGAGTTGCCAGTTTCCCGGAGTCGGCGGCAAAACATACGACGGCGGCGGCGTAACCATCCAGCCGTCATTGGCGCGAACCGCTAATAATTGCTCGGCGGCAATGCGCCCGACTCTGATGCCTTGAGACGCCCGAAACTCTGGAATTCCGGTAAGCGAGTCGGCTAATTCAGCGTCGAAAACGGCTTGCCGCGTTGGATACAAAGCGACTAGAACATCGTGCGCGGCTTGCGCGGCGGCAGCTTCCTGTGAAGCTCGTTGCCTACCGTAAATTTGCATTAAATCTCGTCGGCTGGCGGGAACGTCCGTCAAATAAGGCGTGTAAGTACCATCAATCGAATTAACCGCATCGTAGATCGCCGCGTGCATCATCGCGTAAGGGCGTGTCTGAAAAATCGTCACCGGATGCTGTCCGGGCGTGCGGAGGGTTTCCTGCAAAACCCGATTCCATTGCAAAACGACATTTTCGCCGGGCGGATTCGTGTCCGGCTGATTAATGTCTTGTGCCCGAATATTAATCTGGGCGCATATTAAAATCGTAAATACCAAAAGACAATTTAGAATTTGTTTGTAGTTCATTTTTTCCTCCTTAATTTAAAGACGTTTTTTACAGATTGTTTTTATTATTCGAAACGGAAGCCATTAGCGAGTTTTTTTGGCAAAGCCATGTGATGCCGTTTATGACATCGCTGACACTTTGCGGCTGATGTGATCGTAAACTTCCTTCAGTTCCCGTTTCGGGCTGAATTCCACAAGGCTTGTATCCTCATTAACCCAAACGGTGTGTCCCGGTCGCCAGTAGAAGACCTCTCCTGCTTGGCTGACCTCCTCCTCACCGTCGGCGTAGCGGACGTTAATAGCTCCTTCCAGGATGTATCCCCAATGTGGGCAGTGGCAGTTGTCGTTCGGCAATCCCTCAAGCAAAGGCGCGGCATCGGCGCCAGCGGATAACTGGACGTAGGTGACGGACGTTTCGCCCCATTCCACCATCTGGAACTTTGCACCCGGTAGATCCAAGGCAACTGGTAATTGTTCTTTGCGTTCTTGCATAGCTCATCTCCTTTCAAATAAAGATTTTCGTGACATAAGGTAACCGCCAAATTTACCTTTGACGACAAGACCTTTCAGCAAGGCTGAAAATTATGCTAGAATCTGATTCACGCACATCTAACCCAAGCATAAATAACCCGTGCGGGAGAAGTCTTGAGAATGTCGTGAGATTTCGGTGAGAAATTTGTGAGAGACATTTATGTCGTTGCAAACAAAACATTTTTACGAGTTCGGAGGTTTTCGTTTAGACCTCACGGAGAAAGTTTTGTTGCGTGACGGCAAGCCGCTTCCAATCACGCCGAAAGTTTTTGAAACACTTGAAGTGTTGGTTGAAAACGCTGGACATTTAATCGAAAAAGATGAGTTGATGCAGAAGATTTGGCAAGACCGTTTTGTCGAGGAAAGCAATCTCACATTTAACATCAAAATGCTTCGCAAGGCTTTGGGCGACAGCGCGGGTAAACCGCGTTTTATCGAAACCGTGCCGCGGCGCGGCTATCGTTTTATCGCCGAAGTCAAAGAAGTTTTGGGCGAAGATTTTCGAGAGAACAAAACGGTTGAACATTTTTCTTTGGGCGGAAACGGCGCAAGTGATGGAAACGGCGTAAAATTGATTGTCGAAAATTTGCCCGACAATGATTCTTTTGACGAAAAACCTGACGACAAAATTTCGCCATCAGCAAATGTTATTTCCTCAATTCGCTCGCGTCCCGTTTTATATTCGATTGTTGCAGTTATAATCGGTATTTTTTTGTTGACGGGATTTTTCCTACTTAGAAATTCAACGTCTTTTTCACAACGATTCGGCGACTTGAACAGCAATCAGAGATTTTTGACCGTCGAGAAATTGACCGACACGGGCAACGCGCAGGCAGCAACCATTTCGCCCGACGGAAAACTTCTCGCCTATTATACGACTGACGGCGGCAAAGACACGATTTGGTTGCGGCAACTGACGACAGGCAAGAGCGTCCCTATTTTTTCTCCGAAGGATGAAAGAATTCACGGCTTAAATTTTTCCCACGACGGCGAGTATCTTTACTTTTCTCATCAGAACAAAGGCGAGCCTTCAAACCTGAGCCGCATTTCGATTCTCGGCGGCACGCCGACAAAAATCTTAAGCGATTTTCACGGCAGCTATACCTTTTCGCCCGACGGCAGTCAAATCGCATTTGTGCGTTACGATGAAACGGGAAGCGTCGTGATGATTGCCGATGCCGACGGTCGGAACGAGAGACAAGCGTTTACCAGCCCGAAGCCGCGCCATATAATCTCAATCGCCTGGTCGCCCGATGGCGAATCAATTGCTTACTGCGTCGGCAACAGCAGCGGAATGGACTACGGTATCTTTGAGTTTAACCTCGCGGGCGGAACGGAAAAATCTTTGACCGATTACAAATGGAATTATCTCGGCATGATAGAATGGCTGCCCGACAAAAGCGGTATGTTAGTCACCGCACGGGAAAAAGCCGACGGTTTCGACCAAATCTGGCGGCTCTCGCTGCCTGAAGGACGAGCCGAACTGATTACTAACAGTACCGAATCGCTCGAGCTGAAGGGTGCGTCGTCGGATTTCACTAAAATCATAGCGCAACAGGAATTTTTGAATTCATCCGTTTGGGTTGCGTCGAAAGACGATTTATCAAACGCTCAAGCTATTGCCAGAGCGCAATGGGACATGGCGTGGACGGCAGATGGCAAAATCATTTTTCCGGCGAGAGAAACTATAAAGACCGGAATCTGGCTGATAAACCCTGACGGCAGCGACAAAAAACAAATCACCGCTGAAGACTCGCTGGAACGCAGCCCGACGGTTTCGCCCGACGGACGATTTGTCGTGTTTGTTTCCACCCGCAACGGGCGGCAAAACATCTGGCGGATGGACGCGGACGGCGGCAATCAAACGCAATTGACGAGGGGCGAAGGCGAAAGCAACCCGACTTTTACACCCGACGGACAATCAGTTGTTTTCAACGCAATCAAAGGCGGAAGCCTCTGGAAAGTTTCCATCGAAGGCGGCGAAGCCGTGCAGTTTTGCGCCGGAGAAAAAAGTTCGCGCGTGGCGATTTCGCCCGACGCAGCTAAATTCGCCTACTTCGGGCGCAAGGACAACAAACGAAAACTCTTAATCAAATCTTTTCCCGAATGCAATTTCCAACTCGAATTTGAAGTGACTGTCAACCGCGCTTCGCCGCCTAAAATCGTTTGGACGAAAGACGGCAAATCGCTGATTTACGACAATGAAGACGCGGCGCATATCGGCAATCTCTGGCAGCAATCGCTCGACGGCGGCGAGCCGCAAAAGCTGACAAACTTCACTTCCGACCAGATTTACGATTTCGGCTTTTCGCCCGACGGCAAATGGCTCGCTCTCGTGCGCGGCTCGCGGAATAAAGATGCGGTTTTGCTAAAGGGATTCAAATAAAGCGCGGATATACTATACTTTTTATAGTCAAAGAAATCGAAGCGAAAGGCGGCGAAGCATTTTTGCGCGGTTGCCGCTGTAGCGGATTTTGAACAGGTTAAATTCATAGCAGATTTGACGGTTGAAAATTCGGTAAGATTGATACTTGGATTCACTCGGCAGACACTTTTATTGTCGGAACGGCTGAAAATGGGCGCAATTATTTTATTCGACGGAGTTTGTAATTTCTGCAACGGTTCGGTCAATTTTATTATTGAGCGCGACAAGCAAGGTTATTTCAAATTCGCGCCTTTGCAATCGGAAATTGGGCAGAAATTATTGGACGAATACGGCATTGATAAAACGGAAATCGATTCGGTGGCTTTAATCGAAGATGGAAAGGCTTACGTGCGAACGACTGCCGCGCTGCGCATTGCGCGAAAACTCGAAGGCGTGTGGTCTTGGTTTTACGGTTTTATCGTCGTGCCGAGTTTTATCAGAGATATTTTTTACAAACTTTTCGCTAAATATCGTTATCGAATGTTCGGCAAACAAGATGCGTGTATGATGCCGACGCCGGAAATCCGCGAAAGGTTTCTGGCGATGAATTAGCTTTAATTTAGATGAATTAGCTTCAGCTTTATTTATAAATTGCCACTAGCTTTAGCTAGTGGACAAGTTTAACAATAAAGAATCGGCTTCAGCCAAAATTAAATAAAAGAATTCCTTTTGGCTTTTGCCTAACCAAATATGCCGTTTGTCAAAATTTGGATACATTTCGTTTGGTCAACCAAAAACCGCGAGCCGTATTTAACTGATAAAATCAGGCAGAAAGTTTTCGAGCATATTCGGGAAAACGCGCAAACAAAAGGCATTCACCTCGATTTTATCAATGGTTATACAGATCACGTTCATTGTTTGATTTCTTTGGGAACAGACCAAACAATTGAAAAGACGATGCAATTAATAAAACGTGAATCCTCGTTTTGGATAAATAAAAATAAATTGTGTCGTGAAAAGTTTGAATGGTAAGACAAGTATTTTGCTGTTTCTGTAAGCGAATCAATTTTAGAAAGTGTCAGAAAATACATTGCGAATCAGGAAGAACATCATCGAATGAAAAGTTTTGATGAAGAGTTTAGCGATTTTATGAAAAGAGCAGGCTTTCAAAAGTTTTTAGGTTAAAGCCGCTTATGTGTTTGCAATCTAATCCACTAGCTGAAGCTAGTGGCAATTTATAAAGGATTAAAGCAATAAAATTAAATAGAAGCCATCTCAAAAATAGTTTGATAAAATTCACGGATGGCTAGACGTGAAGAATTAACCGATGAACAATGGGCTTTGATTGAACCGTTATTTGATAAACCGCCGGTTGTGGCGACTCGCG
>Ga0136617_10003648_pt1 | contig 13747 bp, 15 predicted proteins | sample AntDrymUQ3222106_2_FD_129672 | JGI IMG/M metagenome (GOLD analysis project Ga0136617, IMG submission 129672) | Polar desert sand microbial communities from Dry Valleys, Antarctica - metaG UQ322 (21.06) | ecosystem: Environmental > Terrestrial > Soil > Desert | place: Antarctica: Dry Valley... | reverse complement strand
GGCCGAGCGACGGCAGGCCGAGGCGTCAGTGTCCGCATCCAGCCCGGGGTCGGGGTCGCCGGAGGGCTCGACCACCGGCTTACCGGCGCCTGCATTCCCCGCCCCGGCCGCCCCCCCGGGCTCGTCGGCGGCGCCACCGGGCCCGGGGCTGGCGGACCCGCCCGAGGTGGCGCAGGACTGGTACTGCCCGGTGCAGGGGGCCCTCGCCTTCAGCAACGACTACGGGTCGCCCCGGGGCGGCGGCTACAGCCACCAGGGCAACGACATCCTGGCGGCGCGGGGCACCCCGGTCGTGGCCAGCGTCGACGGCGAGGTGAGGCACCGCTCGGGCGCCGTCAGCGGGCTGGCGTACTACCTCGACGGCGACGACGGCAACGAGTACTTCGGCGCCCATCTCGACTCGTACGGCGAGAGCGGGCGGGTCTCGGCCGGCACCGTGATCGGCACCGTGGGTAACACGGGCGACGCGTCCAGCACCGCGCCCCACCTCCACTTCGAGATCCACCCCGGCGGCAACGGGAACATCAACCCCTTCTCCATGCTCAGCCGGTACTGCTGAGCCTCAGGATCGTCCGATGGAGGCCAGCCCAGGATCGGCGGACAGAGCCGCCCAGAAAGCGTCGGCCCAGACGCGGTAACCCCGATCGCGGGGATGGAACCAGTCGGCCGCGAAGTCGGTGAGCATGCTGGTCCATCCCCTTCGCATGGTGGCCTGGTGGAGGCCTGCGACGGGCAGCCCGCGGGCTTGGGCGACCCGGGACACGTACTCGGCGGCCTCGCCCGAGTTGCGGCCGGTGCCACCGTGCATGAACCACGGCACGTCGCCCACCACCGTGTTGGCCGGCACCCCGGCGATCAACGCGTCGATGTCAGCCCGAAAGCGGGTCGCTTCGTAGTCGCGGATGTCATTGGAGCCCACGGCGACGGTGACGATGTCAGGGTCGAGCCCGGCCAGCTTCGGGAGCTGGTCGGCCACGACATCGCGAACGCGTGCTCCCGACCGGCTGAGGTTGACGATCTGGACCGGACGGCCGGTCGAGGCCCGGAGCCGCTGCGCGATGCGCCCGACATAGCCCCGATCGGGTTCGCTGGCCCCGATCGCCTGGGCCGTGGAGTCACCAAGAGCGACGTAGAGGATCCCCCCCGGTTCGCCTCGGGGCACCGCCCAGTACCGGTGGTACCGGTCGACCTGCTGATTGAGCTGCCAGAGGCGGACACCCCAGACCCCGACCATGACCAAGGCCAGGGCCAGCGCCGCGGAGAGCACCTTGTGGCGCCCCAGTACGTTCTCTCGCACTCCGGTCAGGAGACGACCACGGCGATCTTCATCCCTCCGGCGAAGTGGCCGGGTTCGTGGCACCCGATCTCGATCTGGCCGGCCTCGTCGAAGGTGTGGGTGAGGGTGCCGGTGCGGCCCGGCTCGACGGTGACAGCCCCGCTGTCGTCTCCGCCGCCGTGGCCGTCGTGGCCGCCTCCGTCGCCCCGCATGTCAGCCTCGTGCTCGGCCTGGGCGGCGGCGTCGCCCACATAGGCGTCGTGCGCGACGGTGCCGTCGTTGCGGAAGGTGAACTTGACCTTCTCACCCCGCGCCACCGCGAGGGTGGCCGGCTCGAAACGGTTGTCGACCATGGTCACCTCGACGGTACGGGCGGCGTCCGGGTCGCCTGAGCCGGTCGTGGTCGTGTCGGGATCACCGCAGGCCACGGTCACCATGGCGGCGGCGATCAACAGGCTAAGCAGCGGTCGGGAAAGCGTCATCGTGCTCCTTCGGAATTGGGGTGGCGGTCGGCCGGGGTTTGAGGTCGAGGCGACGCAGTAGCTGGGCGTTGAGAGCGACCACGATGGTCGACAGGCTCATGAGCACGGCACCGACGGCCGGCGAGAGGGTGATGCCGGCCCACGACAGGGCGCCGCCGGCCAGGGGGATGGCGACGACGTTGTAGCCCGCGCCCCAGGCCAGGTTCTGGATCATCTTGCAGTACCCGGCCCGGGACAGGCCGATCACCGACACCACCCCGCGTGGGTCGCTCGAGGCGAGGACCACGCCGGCCGACTCCATGGCCACGTCGGTACCGGCCCCGATGGCGATGCCCACATCGGCCCGGGCCAGGGCCGGGGCGTCGTTGACCCCGTCGCCCACCATGGCCACCGACAGGCCCCGGGCCTGCAGCTCGGACACCTTGGCGTCCTTGTCCTCGGGCAGCACCTCGGCCATGACCTCATCGACGCCCAACTCGGCGCCGACGGACTCTGCCACCTGGCGGGCGTCCCCGGTGATCATCACGACCCGCCGGCCCATCCGGCGCAGCTCGGCCACGGCCTCGGCCGCCTCGGGCCGGATCTCGTCCTCCAGGGCCAGCGCCCCGACGATCCCGTCCCCTCTGACCAGGTACAGCACCGCCGCACCCCGGGCCCGCCATCGTCCGGTGGACTGCTCGAGCACGGCTGGCTCCGTCAGCCCACGCTCCCGGAGGAGGGCGGGACCACCCACGGCGTACCGCCGGCCGGCGACCGTGGCCTCCACGCCCCGGCCGGGGATGGAGCGGAACTCAGTCGCTCTCGGCGGGACCGCCCGGCGGCGGGCGGCGGCCACGATCGCCCGGGCCAGCGGGTGCTCGCTGTCGGCCTCCACCGCTGCGGCCAGGCGCAGGACACCGTCGTGGTCGAGATCGACACCGGCGACCGCGGTGACGGCGTGCTCTCCCTTGGTCAGGGTGCCGGTCTTGTCGAACAGCACGGCGTCGACGGTGCGCATGCGCTCCAGGGCCAGGCGGTCCTTGATCAGGATGCCGGATCGGGCCGCCACCGCCGTCGACAGGGAGACGACGAGCGGGATGGCGAGGCCGAGGGCGTGGGGGCAGGCGATGACCAGCACGGTGACGGTGCGCACCACCGCGTCGTCGGCCGAGCCCGCCAACCACCAGGCGGCGAAGGTGACCACGGCCGAGCCCGCGGCCACGTAGAACAGGAGGGCGGCGAAGCGGTCGGCCAGGGCCTGGGCCCGGCTCTGCGACGCCTGGGCCTCGGCCACCAGCCGCTGGATACCGGCCAGGGCGGTGTCGTCGCCGACCGCCTGCACCTCGATCCGAAGGGCCGAGTCGGTCACCACCGTCCCTGCGACCACCCGGCCGCCCGGCCCCTTGGCGACCGCCCGGGACTCGCCGGTGACCATGGACTCGTCCACCTCGGCCTCGCCCTCGACGACGACACCGTCGGCTGGCACCCGGCTCCCGGCCCGCACCAGCACGACGTCACCCCGTCCGAGGATGGCGATGGGCACGGTCTCGACCTCGCCGTCGGGGCCGATCCGCTCGGCGTCGTCGGGCAGCAGCTCGGCCAGGGCGGCCAGGGCCGAGCCGGCCTGGCCCAGGGCCCTCATCTCCAGCCAGTGGCCGAGGAGCATGATGGTGATCAGCGCCGCCAGCTCCCACCAGAACTCCAGGTCGAACCATCCCAGGCTGGTGGCCAGAGACGCCGTGTAGGCCACGGTGATCGCCATGGAGATGAGGAGCATCATCCCCGGCTGCCGGCTGGCCAGCTCCGAGCGTCCACCGGAGAGGAAGGGCCGGCCCCCCCAGAGGAAGATCACCGTGCCCAGCACCGGACCGACCCAACTCAGGCCGGCGAAGTCGAGCTTGTAGCCGAACCAGTCCATGACCATGTGGCTGGTGACGACCAGGGGGACGGTGAGCAGCAGGCTCCACCAGAACCGGCGCCGGAACATGGCCACATGGTCGCCGTGACCCCCATGGCCGCCCTGGTCCGGTGCGCCGTGGTCCGGGCCCGGTCCCCCGCGGCTCTCCTGGCCCGAAGGCGGGGTGTGGCCGCCCTGGTGCCGGCCCCCGTGGATGTCGTCTCCAGCCATCGGTTGACACGATACCTGGGTAGGGTATCTCTTGGCAAGAGGAGTGCCGGCGGCTCGGCCGGGGGTGAGGGGGATCGGCCCTAGCCGGGCCGGCCGGCCCCCACCAGGTCGACGGAGCGCCAACCCCGGATGCGGATGGGCGTGCCGGTCTGGGACGCCTCGATCATCTGGCCGTCGCCGATGTACATGGCGTTGTGGTGGATTCCCTCCACCGAGTCGCCGAAGAAGAGCAGGTCACCGGGGATGACCTCGTCGACGGGAACCCGGGTGGACTCGTACCACTGGATGTCGGCGCCATGCGAGAGGCTCACGCCCGCCGCCGCCCATGCGACCATGGTGAGGCCCGAGCAGTCGAAGCCGTCCGGCCCCGAGCCCCCGTAGACGTAGGGCTTGCCCAGGTGCGACATCGCTTCCTCGACGGCGATGGCGCCCAGCCCCGACGACGGTAGGACGCGGGTGGCGGGCAGCTCCTCGGCCGCCGCGGCCTGCACCGGGGCCAGGTCGACGAGGGGTGGGGCCGCCGGCGGGGCCGACGGGGATGCGGTCGGCGGGAAGGCGGTCGGTGGGATGACCACGGCCAGGCGGCGCCGGGCCGCCTCGTCGGCCTCCCGGCGAGCGGCCTCCTCGGCCACGAGGCCGGAGAGGTCGCCGTTCACCGAGGACAGAAGGGACCGCTGGGCGGCCTCGGCGTCCTCCGCCTGCCGGCTGGCGTCAGCGGCCTCCTGGGATGCGTCGCGGGCCACCTTGCGCTCGCCGTCGAGCTCGGACCGGCGCTGGGCCAGGTCGTCCTTGGCCATCCGCAGCTCGCCGATGATCGCCCGCTGGTCGGCGGCCGTGACCCGCAGGTACTGGTTGCGGACGATGGTCTCGTCGGGCCGGCCGCTGCGGGCCATCGTGCTCAGGATCGACGTGCTGCCCCCGTGCATGTAGGCGCTGATGGCGACGGTGGCCAGGCGGCCTTTCACCAGCTTCAGGCGCTCGTCGGACCGGGCCACGTCGGCCTCGGTCTGGGCCACGCTCTCCTCGACCTCGGCCATCTTCAGGCGGGCGCGGTTGTGGCGCTCGGCCAGGATGCTGACCTGGGCCCCCTGGGCGTCGAGCTCGTCCTGGACACGGGCGGCCTCGGCTCGCTTGTCGTCGATCGGTGCCCCCGACGCCGGGGCCTGGCCCAGGGTGGGAAGCAACATTGACAACCCGACGAGTACGCCGAGCAGCCGTCCGTGACGTGGGGTCATCAGCCTCACTTAACGCCGGGGGGGTCCTCGGTACGGGTGGAACCCTAACCCTGCACCACTGAGGGTGCAACAATCCCGACCATGTCCACTCGCCGGGAGCCGACCGGGGCCTCCCGTCGGGAACATGACTCGATGGGCGACGTGGAGGTGCCGGCCGAGGCCCGCTGGGGCGCCTCCACCCAACGGGCGATCGAGAACTTTCCCATCTCCGGCCAGGGCATCGGCCGGGAGCTGATCGCCTCCCTGGGACGGATCAAGGAGGCGGCGGCCGCCGTGAACGGCGCCCTCGGCGTCGTCGCCCCCGACGTGGCCGCGGCCATCGCCGGCGCCGCGGCCGAGGTGGCGGCCGGCGACTGGGACGCCCATTTCCCGGTCGACGTGTTCCAGACCGGGTCGGGCACGTCGTCGAACATGAACGCCAACGAGGTGGTGGCCGGGCTGGCCGCCGAGCGCCTCGGGCGGGCGGTGCACCCCAACGACCACGTGAACGCGTCCCAGTCCTCGAACGACGTGTTCCCCTCCGCCGTCCACCTGGCCGCAGTCTCGGGCGTGGTCACGTCGCTGGTTCCCGCCCTCCGGCACCTGGCCGAGGTGCTGCGCCGCCGCCAGGCCGACACGGCCGGGGTGGTCAAGGCCGGCCGCACCCACCTGATGGACGCCACCCCTGTCACCCTCGGCCAGGAGCTCGGCGGTTACGCCTCGGCCGTCGAGCACGGCATCGAGCGGGTGGAGTCGTGCCTCCCCCGGCTGGGGGAGCTCGCCCTCGGAGGCACCGCGGTGGGCACCGGTATCAACGCCCCGCCCGGGTTCGGGGCGGCCGTGGTTGCCCGGCTGGTGGAGCGCACCGGCCTGCCGCTGCGGGAGGCCGGCGACCACTTCGAGGCCCAGGGGGGACGGGACGCCCTGGTGGAGACCTCGGGGATGCTGCGCACGGTGGCCGTGTCCCTGGTGAAGATGGCCAACGACCTGCGGTGGATGGCGAGCGGTCCGGCGGCCGGGCTGGCTGAGATCCGCCTGCCCGACCTCCAGCCGGGGAGCTCGATCATGCCCGGCAAGGTCAACCCCGTCATCCCCGAGGTGGTGGTGCAGGTGGCGGCCCAGGTGATCGGCAACGACGCGGCGGTGGCGTTCGCCGGCACCACCGGGTCGTTCGAGCTCAACGTGGCCGTGCCGGTGATGGCCCGAAACGTCCTCGAGTCGGTGCGCCTCCTGGCGGCGGCGGCCCGGGTGTTGGCCGACCGCTGCGTCGACGGCCTCCAGGCCGACGAAGCGCGGTGCCGCCGCTACGCGGAGTCGTCACCGGCCCTGGCCACGGCCCTCGTCCCCCACCTCGGCTACGAGCAGGCGGCCTCGGTCGTGCGTCAGGCCCTGGCCGAGGGCCGCACCCTGGCGGAGGTCGTCGTCGAGCGGGGACTGATGGAGGGAGCCGAGCTCGACCGGGTGCTCGACGTCGACGCCATGACCCAGGGGGGCATCGCCGGCTGATTTGCTGCGTCGACTAGTGCTGACCTGCAGTTTTCCCCACCCGATCCCCGCCATCGCCGAGTTGTGCCCAGGTTTTCCCGTCTTGTGCTCCACAGGCCCGAGAGCGGAGGGTGGAGGAGGAGGATACGAGGGAGGCAGCGGATGCAGGTTGAGGCGGCCAAGCTGGCGTCAGAGCTGCGGCGGCGTCGCGTCGGGCCTCGCTCGATGGTCGAAGCGCTGGAGGGCGTCGACCGCTCGACCTGGGTGTTGGGCGACCTCCGCAACGCCCCCACGTCGATACTCGTCCTCGCCGCCCTCTCGATGACCAGCGATCCCGCGGCCGAGGCCCGCCGCCTGGCCTGACCTGGTTCCCAGCGGGGTCGGTCAGCCGGCGCGGGCCGGTAGGGGTGCGCCCTTGAAGGGCCCGGGGTCCTTGGGGTCGGGGAGGCGGGGGCGATTCCAGCCGACCTGTCGCGACAGCTCGACCGTGAGCGCCCGCCACGCCGGCGGATCCCATCCCTCCACCGCGTTCACCACCGTGCCGTCGATGCCGAGATGGACGATCGCCGGCAGGGTCGACAGGCCGAATGCCTTGACGGCCGTGAGCTCGGGGTCGAGGAAGACGAGGTCGCCGTCGGTCTTGCCCAGCAGCCGGCGGGCGTCGCCGGCCTCGCCGGCCACCAGCCACGCCACCCGGCAGTTGGCCTGCTCGTAGTCGTAGAGCACCCGCCGGGCGGTGGGGATGATCCACTCGCTCGGGCCCCGGGTGCCGACGGCGACGAACAGCAGGTGGAAGGTCGTCAGCCATTCCCGCACGGAATGGGCCCGGCCGTTCAAGGCGGAGAGCACGAGAGTGGGCGGCGGGTTGGTGGCCACGGCGGGACGGTACCCCAGCTATCTTCGGCGCGGCGAGCCTGGCCGTCGCACAGAGGGGGGCAGATGGGACCGGACAGCGGGGTCTACAAGGTCGTGCTGGTGCTGCACCTGCTGACCGCCATCGCCGGATTCGGCGGTCTCGCGGTCAACGGCTTCTACGGGGCGTTGGCCGCCAAGCGGCGGGGCCGGGAGGGCGCGGCCATCGGGGCGGCGGTCGACAGCGGATACAAGGCGTCGGAGTGGCCCATCTACGCGGTGCCGGTGCTGGGCATCATCCTGGTGCTGCTGAGCGAGGACATCTTTGGGTTCGGCCAGCTGTGGATCACACTGTCGCTCCTCCTGTACATCGTCGCCATCGGGTTGATGCACGCCGTCCACCTGCCGACGGTGCGGCGCATCAACGCCCTGCTGGCGGAGTTGGCCGCCGGCGCGGCCGGCGGCGGCGGGATTGGCGATGGCGGCGCGGCCGGCGGCGGCGGGATTGGCGGTGGCGGCGCGGCCGGCGGCGGCGGGGTTGGCGGTGGCGGCGCGGCCGGCGGCGGCGGGGTTGGCGGTGGCGGCGGCGAGACCGCTGCGCCGCCGCAGGTGGCCGAGCTCGACAAGCTGGGGGCGAAGGCCGGAGTGGTCGGCGGCGTCCTCAACCTGGTCACCGTCGTCATCGTCTTCCTCATGGTGTTCAAGCCCGGCCTGTGACCGGTGGTGCGGCGGCGAGCAATTCGCGCTCCTGCCCCCTCACGCGTGTGATCGGGCGGTCTGGCCGGCGGGGCGGGGCCTGAGCGTGCACCCTTTCGAGCGGCTGCGGGTGGCGGCCCGGGCGGGGGGCGAGGATGCCGGGCTCGTCGCCCGGCAGGCGGCGTCGGCGCTGGCTGCCATCGCCGGGGAGCCGGCGGCGGTGGTGACGGCCTGCCGGCGGCTGGTCGCCCGTCAGCCCACCTGCGGGCCGGTCTGGTGGCTGGCGGCCCGGGTGCTGGCCGCGTCCGACCCGTCCAATGAGGCGTGGCGGGCGGCCGACGAGCTGCGCCACGACCCCACCCCACGGGCCCTGGCCGACGCCCTCCCCGACGGCGCCACCGTCACCGTGCTCGGGTCGCCCCGGCAGGCGGGGACGGCCCTCGCCCGGCGGGGCGACGTCCGGGCCCTCGTGGTCGACGCCCGGGGCGAGGCCGGGCGGCTCCTCTACGAGCTCGACGAGGAGGGCGGCGACCTGGCCGCGGTGTCGGAGTCGGGCCTGGGGGCGGCGGTGCTGGCCAGCACGGTGGTGGTGCTGGAAGCCGACGCCCTGGGCCCGGACGGGCTGGTGGCCATGGCCGGGTCGCGGGCGGCGGCGGCGGTCGCCCACCACGCGGGTATCCCGGTGTGGGTGGTGGCCGGGGTGGGACGGGTGCTGCCGGCCGGGCTGTGGGCCGCGGTGGAGGCCCGCCTGGGCGACGTGCCCGAGCCGTGGGCGGGGCCGACCGAGCGGGTGCCCCTCGAACTGGTCGACGTGATCGTCGGGCCGGGCGGCCCCGAGACCATCGACGAGGCCCTGGCCCGGGCCGGGTGTGTGGCCGTCCCCGAGCTCACCCGCCGGTAGGCCCGCTCTCGGTGGGGGTAGCTTCGACCCCGTGCTGAGGCGTAAGGGTGACCCGGTCGGCCAGATGGTCGAGTTCCCCGGGGGCCCCGACGGCCGCCCCGGTGGCGGCGGCTACCTGGCGCCGGCCCACGAGGGGGCGGGCCTCGGGGTGGTGGTGATCCAGGAGTGGTGGGGCCTCGAGGACCACATCGAGGACGTGTGCGACCGGCTGGCGGCCGAGGGCTGCACCGCCCTGGCGCCCGACCTCTACCACGGCACCACCATCGCCCATGGGGAGCCCGACGAGGCCGGCCGGGCGTCGATGGCCCTCGACCTCGAGCGGGCTGCGGGGGAGCTTTCGGGAGCCGTCGACTTCCTCGTCGCCCACCAGGCCGTGCGGGGTCAGAAGGTGGGCGTGGTGGGGTTCTGCATCGGCGGCGGCCTGGCCCTGTGGCTGGCGACGCTGCGTCCCGACCGGGTGGCGGCCGTCGTGGCGTTCTACGGGCTCATCCCGTGGTCGACGGCCCAGCCCGACTACTCCCGGCTGACGGCGGCGGTCGAGGGGCACTACGCCGAGGACGACGACATGGCCGGCCCGCCCGCGGTCGAGAAGCTGCAGGCCACCCTCACCGACCTGGGCAAGGACGTGAAGACGTTCCTGTACCCCGGCACCCACCACGCCTTCTTCAACGACTCCCGGCCCGAGGTCTACGACGAGGAGGCGGCCCGGGTGGCGTGGGTCCGGACTCTCGAGTTCCTCCGGTCGAAGCTCGGGTGACGCCACACCCGGTGATCCCAGACCCGGTGATCCCAGACCCGGTGATCGACGTGGTGATCCCGGCTCGCAACGAGGCGCCCACCGTCGTCTCCGTGGTCGAGGCCGCCCTCGGGTGCCGGTTCACCCGGGAGGTGCTGGTGGTCGACGACGGTTCCACCGACGGGACGGCCGACCTGGCCGCGGCCGCCGGGGCCAAGGTCGTGCGCCGGGAGCCCGGAGGGGGGCCTGACGGCCGGTCGACGGGCTCCAAGGCCCACGCCCTGGAGGCGGGGGTGCGGGCCAGCGACGCCGACGCCTTCCTGTTCTGCGACGCCGACCTGATCGGGCTCACGTCCGCCCACCTGGACGGGATCTGCCGGCCGTTCGTCGAGGGCCGGGCCACCATGTCGCTCGGGTGGTTCGACTACGGGCTCTGGAACCCCCTGGTGCTGCGGCTGGCCCCGACCACGGGCGAACGGGTGGTGCCCCGGTGGGTGTGGGAGGCGATCCCCGACCACAAACGGCACGGCTACTCCATCGAGATCATGATCAACGAGGTCATCGCCGAGGGGCGCCTGACCACGACCGCCCGCACCCTGCACGGCGTCACCCACCGGACCAAACGGGAGAAGCTCGGCCGCCGGAAGGGCCGGCGGGAGACGTGGCGCATGTTCTGGTATCTGGTGGGCCTGCCGGTGACGGGCGTCGTCCGGTGGCGGACGTACTGGTTCTACTGGCGGGGCCTCACTGTCGAAGTCTGACCGTCGACGAGCCGGCCGGGCCATCCCGGCGGCCATGGACGTGGCGGCCGCCGTGGTGATGGGCGGTGCCTGGGGTGGCTGGGCCGGCACCGCCCGGATCAGGACGAGGCGCCGTCGGCATCCGGCGGTTGCAGGAGGCGGGCGGCCTCCACCAGCTCCACCGAGCGGGGATGGAGGGGTCGCGACATCACCTGGTCGGTGGGGCCCTGGTCGATGACCCGACCCTTGTCCATGACGATCAGCCGGTCGCAGAGGAACGTGGCGAGGGACAGGTCCCGGGTGACGAACAGGAATCCGACGCCGTGCAGGAGGCCGAGCTCGGCCATCAGCTGCACCAGGTCGGCCGCGAGGGGCGGGTCGAGCAGTCCGACGGGCTCGTCGGCGATCACCAGGCGGGGGCGCAGGATGAGGGCCCGGGCCAGGGCCACCCGGGCCCGCTCGTCGGCCGACAGGGACGACATGCGCCGGCCCATGAGGTCGTCGGCCGGGAGCTGCACCGCGGTGAGGGCGGCCAGCACCAGTTCCCGGCGCTGTCCGGAGGGGGCCTTGACCAGGTCGAGGGGCTCGTCCACCACCCGGCCGACCTTGGCCTTGGGCGCCATGACGTCGTCGAGGTCCTGGGGGATGAGGTGGAGGCGGCCTTGCAGCGTCTGCAGATCCTTGCGGCCCACGGTGGCCAGGTCGGTGCCCTCGAAGCGGACCGACCCGCCGTCGGGCGGGAGCAGGCCGGCGAGCATGCGGGCCACAGTGCTCTTGCCGGCACCGGCGGCACCGACCAGGCCGACGTTCTCCCCCGGCTCGATGCTGATGGCCACGTCCCGCACCGCGTCGACCGAGGCATGGCGCCCGGCCGGGAACGCCTTGCGCAGGCCGTCGGCCTCCAGCAGCCACTCGGTCATCGGATAGCGCCCTTCGAGGGATGGCCCAAGGTCATCGGGCCGCGGCCGGGTGTCGGGGCGCCCACCGTCGCCGCCGCTCACCGCTCCCCAACCGGGTGTCGCCTGCCACCACGCCGCAGTATGGCCCAGGTGGGTCAGATCCAGATCCCCACTGGATTGATTCCACGTCCCCTGCCCACCCGGTGCCTGTTTCCCTTGGCCGGCACCGGGGGTGCCAGAGAGCGTGAGGGAATCCGGTCCCGCCGAGCCACCACGGGCGTCCCCGGCGATTTCTGGGCCTTCATGCCTGTTCGAGGGCGCGCCAAGACCGCCCGATCTCCAGGTGCGGGACCGATCCGCGCCCGAACGAGGGTGAGTCTCATTCCGCCCCGCCTCCGGGTTGACCGCTCGCAGGCCCGAGCGGATCGCGAACGAACCGCACCAGCCTGCGGATCACGTATGCAGCTCCCCGGTGCAGAGCGACGGCAACAGCGACGTTGGCCGCGGCAAGCGCCCCGGCACCTGCGGCGAAGCCCCAGCCCTGCCCGATCCCGTCAAGAAGGAGCAGGGCCGGCCATCCGATGGCGGCGACAGGGACGAGCCACCAGCGCCCGAGGATGAGGCCCGGGAGCAACAGGGTCGGGATCATCGCCCTGGTCCGCTTTCTCCGGGCCGATCGGATGACGGGGTGCCGGTACCGTCAGGACCCCGGAACAGCCACAACGACAGAGCGATCCAGGCGGCGATCAAGACGAGCCACATGAGGAGCCGCAAACCCGGGTGGCGGTCGAGGAAGGGCTGCTCCGGAAGCGAGGTGAGCGGCGCGTAGCCGAACCAACCGCCGTCAGGATGGCTGCCGCCCATCCCGGCCGCCCGGCCAACGACCACCAGCGCGAGGCCGGCGCCGATGCTGAGCACCACGCGCTGCGCATCGTTGAGCCTGTCGGCCCATTTACGGGGCCCGCCTCGCTCGCTCACCACGATGTTCTTGGACGGCTGCGTACCGTTGCAGATCGACGTGTGTCGGAGCGGGAAATCATCAGGCGGAGGCGACCGCCTCCACCCCGATGTGCAGGGCTGGCTCACCTACCGGTTCGAACGTCCACTCGTCGGGGAACTCCAGGGCGGCGGCGCCGGCACCGGCCAAAGGCCGAGGTCGTCGCGGCTCGCGGGGCGCAGAGGTACCACCTCGCCCCCGGTAGATCAGCAGGCCCGACACCCGGTCGGGGACGGCATCGAGGGCGGCTTGGACGGCGGGGTTGGCCCGGAACCGCTCCCAGGAGTTCTCGTCGGCGAAGTCCATCTCCAAGACGGTGCCCCAGTCGAAGTGGCGCCACTGCCACTCGATCACGTCGTAGTGGAGGGCGGCTTCGATCAGGCTGTCGCCGTGTGCCTGCATCCAGAGATAGGCAGGGAACTCCCCGTCCAGGACCTCGATCGACATCTCGTAGCCCATGCCAACAAGGGTACGCCGACCGCCTGGCACGTAGCGGCCCGGACTTAGCACCTCGGCCACCCGCGCCCGATGTTGATCGACGAGCCATGGGTCCTGGCCGAACAGGTTCGGTGTGGCGGCCAAAGAGTGAGACCGTTCGTGGTCGGAGGGATCGATTCGCAGTAGGTGCCACTCATCCGGAAGGTGGACCCTGCGCCGGACGAGGGCCGACAGCACCCGGTGGAGGGGCGGTCTGGCGCTTCAGCGAGGGCGGGGTGGTTTGCTGGTGTGCGCTCGCACAGATGTTCCGTCGGCCCGATGGTGGGCTCGAACATTGCCTGAGCCACCGTTCGGGGGTGTGGGTGGCTGCATGTTGACGACCGGGTCTGCCCGGGTCGCGCGGTCGTTGGTCATCGCTGTAATCCGAGCCCGGATGTGAGCGACGAGGCTGCTTGGGGTTCGGGGGTTGGCCTCAGCCGCGGTGTCGAGGGCATCGGTGAGCCGTTCGATCAGGTTCCCCAGCCGGTCTTCGAGAGGGGCTGTGCGCAGCCCCCACGAGGTGCCTTCGCTGATCAGGTCGTCAATGCCCACGGCATTGAGCGTGGTCGCGTTCCCGACGTACATGCCCAGTGTCGTGGTCAAGCTGTCGTCGAGGGCGGTGGTGCTCATGATGTCGTACGCAGGGGCGAGGGACACCTTCCCGTCACGGTGCAGGAGCGACACGTTCTTTCCGTGGAGGTCGGCGTTCCCGACGATCACGTTGACGGCCATGTAGTCGAACAGCGCTTCTCTGGCGCCCCGGTCGGCCCAGCGGTCGAGGGTCCCGGCGATCCCCCTGAACGAGGGCTGCCCGTTGCGGTCCGTCTGGTACTTCCGGTCCGGGTGCACGGTGAGGACCGACAGCGCTTGGCATCCGTCCTCCTG
>Ga0136617_10003647_pt1 | contig 13749 bp, 14 predicted proteins | sample AntDrymUQ3222106_2_FD_129672 | JGI IMG/M metagenome (GOLD analysis project Ga0136617, IMG submission 129672) | Polar desert sand microbial communities from Dry Valleys, Antarctica - metaG UQ322 (21.06) | ecosystem: Environmental > Terrestrial > Soil > Desert | place: Antarctica: Dry Valley... | reverse complement strand
TTGAGAGGGAGCGCGCGCCGATCGCTCATCGCTGTCGGTGATCGTCGCTCGACACCTCCTGCGAGTCGGCGTGGCTAGGAGACTCGCTCAGTCCTACGCGGCGCTACCGCGATGCAAAGAGCTCGTCAGGATCGAAGCCGAGGTCAGAGGTGGCGTCCTCGAGTGCTCGGTCCGCGAGCGTCTCGCGCCCCTCGACCCGCTCCGCGTGGAGAGACTGGATCGAGAGGTTGTCGAGCTCGTCCATCATCCAGGTAGCTCTCGTACGAGAGCAAGACGACTTCTGGGTGGCGGTTTGCTCCGCCGATCAGGAGATCGGCCTTCGCGCCGTTCTCCCGGAAGTCGCGCAAGATCTCCGGCAGCCGTTCCCGTAGCTCGCGAGTGCCGAGAATTCGGTGTCGATGGGCGCGCCTCTCAGCTCGAGCCATACGCGCATAGCGCAGATGGACACGATTGTGTACACCGATCTAACGCTCCGAGAGCTGGTAGAGCGTGAAGCGTTCGTCGCGATGGGCGACGGGGAGCTGTGGGGTGAGGTCGAAGCGCTTTCGATCGACGACGAGCCAGCGCGCGCCGGCAGCGCGCAGGATCGCCAAGTCGCCGGTGCGAAAGAAGCGGCGGTTCGCGTCGCGGCGCTCGTAGGGGCGGTTGTCCTCGGTATCTGCGACGTGGGCGGGCGACGCGGCGGCAACGTAGACCGGCGCCTCGGCGGCTATGCGGTAGCTCGTCTCGAGGTCGGAGTAGACAACGGCGCCCTCTGGCACGTCCTCGCGAAGCGCTTCGACGAGCCCGGCGGTAAGCGGGCTCGCCGGCCGTGCATCGGAAGGGCTCCAGTTCCAGGCGGCATGGATCCCGACCGGAAGGACGAAGAGGCCCGCCGCGAGCGCGACGAGAGCCGAACGAGCTTGTGTTTCTCCAACACAAGCGTTGCTCCGCTCGTCTCCAGCAGCGGGGTTGCGCCGCTCGCGAAGGCGCTTGTGTTGTTCCAACACAAACCCTGCGACGAGCGCGAGCGCGCCGCCGCCGGCGGCGATCCAGGTCGCGAGCGCCGGGCCGCCCGACTCCAGCCGGTAGCCGAAGTCGCCGGGATAGAGAAACTGCAGTGCGATTCCCGCCGCGAGCGCCACCGGCAGCAGCGCGAATCGAACCAGCGTGGCTAGCACCGCGAGCCCGCCGGCGAACGCGAACGCGAACGGCAGGGAGCCCGCTGCGCGCCGAGACTGGGAGAGCGAGACGGCGTCGGAGAATGGGACGAAGAGTGCCGGCACGAGCATCACGACCAGAACCGCGAGCGCGCCGCCGAGCACGTAGGCCGACCAGCGCCGGCGCAGCGCGAAGCCGGCGAGCGGCACGCAGACGAGCGCGGCTACGGCGATCGCGCCCGAGCGGCCGAAGACCTCCGGCGCGAGGCGGTAGCTCGACTCGGAGTAGACATCGAGCTGGCCCTCGTACTGCCGCAGGGCCCGTCCGATCTCGTCGGCCGCCGGGCTCACAGACCGCGTCTCGCGCACGATCGGCAGGAGCCACGCGAGGTAGAGCCCGGCCGGGACGACCAGCGCGGCGAGCGCAGCCGCAATCGCCTTCGCCTCGCGCCACTCGACGAGCGAGCGCACGACGAGGAAGCCGGCGAACGGGAGCCAGAGGAAGAGCGCGTAGGTGGGGTGGACGACGGCCAGCGCCAGACCGGCCGCCGCCGTCGATGCGAGCAGCGCCCGCGACGGGCGGACGGCGGCCGCGATCCCGAGCGCCAGCGCCGCTGGGACGAGTAGTTGCCGCGACGCCGTCGCGGGCAAACCGAGCGCCGTGTAGGCGCCGCCGCCGTCGGGCGCGAGCGCCGTGATCCCGACTTGCGCGCAGACGACCGCGACGGCAGGGCCGACGCGCCGAAAGAGCGCCCAGCCGGCCTCGTAGGAGACGAGCAGGGCGATGGGCGCAAGAATCGACGCCTCGTGCAGGACGACGTCGGCCGGATCGACGAACGCGACACGCGCGACGAGCGCCAGGAAGCCATGCCAGAGCGGAAACGCGTAGCCTGGGTGGAGGCCGCCGTCGGCGAACTCGTTCACGGAGTCGAGCGAGAGCTCGTCGAAAGCGTCGAGCTTGCGAGCGCGGGCGAGGTGGAAGAGGCCGTCGCCGCCGATCTCGCCTGCGACGTGCCAGAGCAGGACGCCGAGGACGGCGCCCGCACCGAAGATCCACCAGCGGCCGGGGACGCTCTCGCCTCGCGGTGCGCGGCGGTCCACGACGAGAGCCACCACCCCGGTTAAGAGCAGCAGCACGAGCGTCAGCGCGAGCGAGCCGCCGACGAGGAACGTGACCGCAAGCGCGCCGAAGAGCGCTGCCAGCGCCCACGCGAGCGTCGCCGAGAACGAGCACACTCCGAGCGCTCGGGCGACCGTCCAGCCCGGCGCGAGCACGACCGCGGTCGCGAGCGCGAGCCGCAGCAGCGTCATCGCCGGAGCAGCTCCGGAACCCGTCCGGAGCCGAGCCAAGCGCCGCCGTCGCGGTACATCCGGCCGCGCTCGCCGCGAAAGAGCGCGCCGCGCAGCACGAGCGCCGCCCACAGCAGCCGTCGCGCCCGCTCGGCACTGCGCGCGTCGCGGTGCTTTGCAAAGAAGCGCAGATGTCCGCGCAAGTTCTCGCGGTAGAGCCGGCCGCCGTGCGAGGCGCCGCCGACGTGAAAGCACTCGGCGCCAGGGAAGAAGAGCACTTTCCAACCGGCTTGCGCGAACCGGTAGCACCAGTCCGTCTCCTCGCTGAAGAGGAAGAAGTCCTCGTCGAGCGGGCCGACGACGTCGGTCGCCTCCCGCCGGACGAGCATGCACGCGCCCATGACGACCTCCGCCTCGAGCACCCGGTCGTGCTCGAACCCACCCGCGTAGAAACCGTTCAGGAGCTGCGTCCGCGGTGCGAGCTTGCGCAGGAAGAAATACTCCGTCGCGAGCCGCCAAAGCGTGGGGAAGCCACGCACCGAGCGCTGCAGCGTCCCATCCGGGTTCGAGAGTCGCGGGCCGACGATCGCCGCCTTCGGATGCTCGTCGGCGAACGCGACGAGCTGCTCCAGCGATCCCTCGGTCAGCCACGCGTCCGCGTTCAGGATCAGGACGTATCGGCCCAAGCTCGCAGCCAGCCCCACGTTCCAGCCGGCCGCGAGTCCGCGGTTCTCGCACTCGAGAACGCGCACCTTCGGGAAGAGCTCGCCGACGACGTCGACGGTCCCGTCGGTCGAGCCGTTGTCGACGACGATCGTCTCCTCGTCACGAACGCTCTCGAGGCACTGCTCGATCCACGGCAGCGCGTTGTGCGTGACGACGACGACGCTGAGGTCAGGCATGGGTCGGCGACGGCCGTCCCCGCAGCCCCTCCCAGAGCAGGATCGCCCCACCCGGCAGCGCCAGCGCGATCGTGACTAGGAAGAAGAGGAAGCCGGCTGCGAAAGCCGGGTCTGCCGCGATCCCGACGCTCCCGAGGAAGCTGACGAAGAACGCCTCGCGCACGGCGAAGCCGTTCAGCGTGAACGGGACGAGCAGGACGAGGAAGAAGAGCGGCCCCATCACGTAGAAGATCCGCGGCGAGAGGTCGATCCCGACGGCGCGTGCGGTGGCCCAGATCGCGAGGATCCGGACCGTCTGAACGGCGAGCGTCAGCGCGAAGACGCCGGCCAGCAGCCCCGAGTGCTCGCGGAAGACATGCACGCCTTCGTACACCGAGCGCACCGGACGCTCCAAGCGCAGGCGGCGCAGCAGCGGGCTAGCGCGGCGCAGCAGCGGCCTGGCACCGCGTGCGAAGAAGACGAACGCGAGCACGATCGTCCCGAGCACGAACGCGCCCTCGAGCCATAGGTAGGCACCCACGTCATAGCGGCCGACGGCGAGGACGAAGCCGATCGCGCCGAGCAGCACCGTCGCCGCGCCGCCGAGCGCCCGTTCGAGCAGGACGATTGCGCTGATCCCGCCGAGCCGGGCCGGGTGCCGGCGCGAGGTCTCGAGGATCCGAACAGCGTCGCCACCGAGGGAGGTCGGCAGGATCTGGCCGGCCGCGTACGCGACGAGGTACGCGCGCGTCAGCCACGGGAGCCGCTCGCGCATCCCCTGCGAGGCGAGGAGCCACTGCCAGCGGAGCGCCATCGGCACTGTGGTCAGGATCATGATCGCGACCGCGAGCGCGAACCACCACGGGCTCGCGTCGCGGAGCACGTCCACCGTCTGACCGACGTCGATCTTCCAGACGAGATACGCGGTCGCCAGACCCGTGAAGAGAAGCGTGGCGACCGGGCGGAGCAGCCGTCTCATGTGGCGCTGTCGCGGATCCGGTACAGCGCCTCGAGCACGTCGCCGATGTCCTCCTCCGAATGCGCCGGCGAGAGCGGCAGAGACAGGATCTCGTCGCCGGCGCGCTCGGCAACCGGCAGCCGCGGCTGCTCGGGGAAGCTCTCGCGGTACCAGGTCAGCCGATGCACGGGGAGGAAGTGAATCGAGGTCGAGATCCGCTCCGCGCCGAGCGCGCGCTGGAGCTCGTCGCGGGTGAGGCCGAAGCGCTCGGCGTCGACCCGGACGACATAGAGGTGGAGGGCATGCGTGTCGCGCGGGTCGCGCGCGAGCGGCTCGATCCCGTCGAGCTCGGCGAGGCCCTCGTCGTAGAGCTCGAACTGGCGCTGCCGGCGCGCTGTGTGCTCCGGCAGCTTGTCGAGCTGGACGAGAGCGATCGCCGCGAGCACGTCGGAGAGGTTCGACTTGTAGCCGGGGACGGTGAGGTCGTAGAGCGAGCCGTCGCCGCGGCGCATCAGGCGGAGGTTGCGGATCGCGTCCGCGACCGCGTCGTCGTTCGTCGAGACGAGCCCGCCCTCGCCGGCGGCGATGTTCTTCGTCGCGTAGAGCGAGAAGCACGTTGCCGTGGACAGGCCGCCGAGCTTGCGGCCGCGATAGGCGCTCTCGGCGGCATGCGCTGCGTCCTCGATCACCGGAATCCCGAGCTCCCAGATCGGATCGAGGTCGCACGGCTGGCCGGCGAGGTGGACTGGCATGATCGCCTTCGTCCGCTCGGTGACGGCGGCTTCGATCAGCGAGGGGTCGATGTTCAGGTCGCCCTCGCGGACGTCGACGAAGACCGGGCTCGCGCCCACGTGGATGACGACGTTCGCGGTCGCCGGCCAGGTGATCGGGGTCGTGATCACCTCGTCGCCGGCTCCGACGCCGGACGCGACGAGCGCGAGGTGCATCGCGGCCGTGCCCGAGGCGACGGCGAGCACATGCTTCGCGTCCAGGTACTCGGCCATCCGCTCCTCGAGGAGCGCCGCGCGCGGGCCGGTCGTCAGCCAGCCCGAGCGAAGCGCGTCGGCGACGGCTTCGATTTCCTCCTCGCCGATCGCGGGAGGCTGGAAGCCGAGTTGGGTCTCGCGCGTCATTCGACGACGAAGCGTATTGCGCCGGCCGCTCGGCGAGCGCGCTCGAGCGCGTCGTCCCTGCTCTCACCCGTCGCGAGGATCGCGCCGGCGCGATCGGCTCCGCGGAGGAGCGGTCCGAAGCGCCAACCGGGCGCGCGATAGATCCGCACCTCGGCGACGCCCTCGACGTCGTGGGCCTCCTCAACCCCCTCGACCGCGCGCAGCTCCCCCTCGGGCGCGACGAGGAAGAGGACGCAGGAACCGCCGACGAGACTTTGTGTTGGAACAACACTTACTTCTCTTTCCAGCGCGAAGTCGAGCGCCAGGTCGTTCAATCGAACGCCGGTCGCGAGCTCGCAGAGCTCCGCGTCGTGGCCGCCGCCGAGCCGCGCCGCCAGCTCAACCACGCGGGGCCCTTCCGTTCCGACCCGGATCTGGGTGTAGGTCGGCCCGTTCCGGATCCCGACCGCCTCGGCCGCTGACCGAGCCGCGCCGACGAGCGCTTGTGTTGTTTCAACACTAAGTCTCGCGGGCCAGGCGTGAGCGAGCGCGACACCGAACGCCGGCGGCTCAGCGGTCAGCCGGTCGGTCACCGTGAGCGGGTGGAAGCCGCCGTCGAGCGAGACCGCGTTTACGGTCACCTCGGGCCCTGGGACGTACTCCTCCGCGATGAACGTGCCGTTCCGCGAGGCAGCGCGAGCGGTCGCGACCGCCGCTGGGAGATCGCGCTCGTGGAGCACGAGCGTCAGCCCCCGCTGGCCCTGCCGGTCGGGCGCCTTGACGACGCAGGGCACGCGCGCGTCGTCGAGGAGCCGAGGCTGCGCGATCCCGGCCGTGGCGAAGCGCTCGCGCTGGCGCGACTTGGACGTCGCGAGCACCGCGGTAGCGCCGTCGATCGGATGCGGCAACCCGAGCCGCTCCGCGAGCCGGGCGGCGATCCCGACCGTCCAGTCCGCGCCGGGAGAGATGACGCCGTCGATCCGCTGCGCCCGCGCGAGCCGGTCGATCGCCGGCTCGTCCTCGGTCGAGATCACGGCGCGCGTGTCGGCGTAACGGAAGCTCGGAGCGGCGGGATCGCGGTCGACCGCGAGCACGTGCAGATCGCGCTCGCGCGCTGCGCGCAGGAGCCCGAGCTGCGCCGCCCCGGCGCCTAGAACGAGGAGACGCGGTCGCGCTCGAGGACCGTCTTCCACCAGGTCTCGTTCTCGCGATACCACGCGACCGTCCGCTCGAGCCCTTGCTCGAAGCTCGTTCGGGCTCGGAAGCCGGTGAGCCGCTCGAGCTTCCCGGTCGAGCCGATGTGCCGGTCGACCTGGCCGAGCCGCTCGGCTACATGGACTCGCGCGGATGAGCTGTCGGTCACCGCGAGTACGGCGTCGGCGACGTCCGCGACCGAGATGTCGATCCCGGTCGCCACGTTCACGACCTCGCCGGCCAGCGAATCGATATCGCTCGCGATGATTGCCTCGATCGCCTCGGCGTCGTCGTCGACGTAGAGCCAGTCGCGGCTAGCGTGCCCGTCGCCGTGGATCGTCAGCGGGCTCCCGGCAAGCGCCTGAGTGATGAAGCGCGGGATCACCTTCTCCGGATGCTGCCTCGGCCCGTAGTTGTTGAACGGGCGGACGATCACGATTGGGAGGCCGTAGGTGACGAAGTACGAATACGCGAGCCGATCGCCGCCGGCCTTCGTGGCCGCGTACGGCGAGCGCGGGTTGAGCGGGTGCTCCTCGTCCATCGGGGCGCACTCGGCTGTGCCGTAGACCTCGCTCGAGGAGATCAGGATGAAGCGCTCGACCGGTGCGCGGCGGATCGCGTCGAGCAGGATCTGCGTCCCTTCGACGTTCGTCGTCACGAACTCGGAGGCGCCCTCCTCGATCGACTTCTCGACGTGCGACTCGGCTGCCGCGTTCACGATCACGTCGACCTCGGCGACCACCTTCGCGACGAGCTCGGCGTCGCGGATGTCGCCGTGCACGAACGAGAGCCGCTCGTGACCCATCACGTCCGCCAGGTTCTCGAGATTGCCCGCGTAGGTGAGCGCGTCGAGCGAGACGACCTCGTAGGCCGTGTTCGCCAGCAGGTGGCGGATGAAGTTGGACGAGATGAACCCGGCCCCGCCCGTCACCAGAACGCGCTTGCTCAAAGCTCCTCCGCGATCGAATACAGAGGCCGCCCCTCGACCTCGCGCTGGATTCTGCCCAGATACTCGCCGACGAGGGCGAGGATGAAGCCCTGGATCCCGAGCACGAAGAGGACGGCGACGCCGCCGAGGAGCGGGCCGGGGAAGTCCTCGCGAGCGATCCAGAACCAGACGCCGTACGCGAGCAGGACGGTGGCGAGCAGCGAGCAGACGGCGCCGAGCGCGATCCCGATCCATTGGATCGGCTGCGGCCAGAAGCCGGCGAGCACGTGCAGCGCGAGCCGCGTCAGGCGGAGCGGCGAGTAGCGGGAGCTGCCGGCGCGCGGCGCATGACCGACGTCGACCTCGACGACCGAGGCGCCGCCGGAGAGGATCAAGGCCTTCGTGAACTTCTGCTTCCCGATCGCGCCGAGCATGGGGGTGACGGCGGCGCGGCGGTAGGCGTTGAAGGCGCAGCCGAAATCGGCGATCTCGACGCCGGTAAAGCGGCGCAGCATCCCGTTGATCAGGCGCGAGGGCAGGGTGCGGCCCCAGGAGTCGTGGCGAGCGGCGCGGCGTCCGCTCGCGACGTCGGTGCCGTCGGCGAGCGCGGCCACGAGCTTGGGGATGTCCTCGGGCTGGTTCTGGAGGTCGCCGTCCATCGTCACGACGAGCTCGCCGCGCGCGCGCGCCAGGCCCGCGTGCATCGCCGGGTGCTGGCCGAAGTTGCGCTTGAAGCGGACTGCGCGGACGCGCGGGTCGACCGCGTGCAGCCGCTCGACGATCGCCCAGGTGCGGTCGTGCGAGCCGTCGTCGACGAAGATCAGCTCGAACGAGCGCTCGCCGAGGGTCTCCACGATCCGCCGGTAGAGCTCCTCGAGCGTGCGTTCCTCGTTGTACAGCGTCACCACGACCGAGAGGTCGGGGGCAGGCCAGGCCTCGTCTGCGCCACTGCCCTGAGGGTCGGTGAGGAGGTCGATCTTCGCGATTGCAGCCCGAGCGTACCGTCCTGCGCGCCGCATACGGTCAACGGCTGTGACGGCCTCGCTGCTGGCGAAGATCGGTGGCGGCTTCGCGCTCGCGGGGATGGCAGCCGTGTTCGTGCCGCGGCTCGGCGACGACGACGCCGCCGTGCCCGAGCTTGCAACCCTCCTCGCGACCGGGGTAGCCGTCGGTGCCCTGACCACGGGGGCCCTCTACCTCGCCCTGACCCGCGACCTCGGGTTGCCACAGACGGTGGCGCTCTTCGCTGTCGGCTACAACGCGCTCGTCGTCGTCGTCAAGTTCGTGCTCAGCCCGCGGGGTCTCTACGAAGTGAGCGAGGAGGGCAGATACGAGGCGTTCGTCGACCCGAGCACGGCCGGCGGAGCGATCTTCGTCGCCGCATCGATCTTCGTGCTCTACGCGCTCGCCCTCTACGTGATCTACCGCGTCTGCCGGCGCCGGCTCGGGCGGGCGCCGACGAGCTGGAAGCGCGTGCTGATCGTGGCTGCGCTCAGCGCCGCGCTCCTCGTCGCGACGGGCGGGCTGCCTCTGGTTCTCTTCTTCGGCGGCCTCGAGTACATGGGCTTCGTGCTCACCTCCGCGGTCTCGCTGTTGGTGGCGTTGGCGCTGGCGGGAGCCGTCTCGCTCGCCGGGATCGCCTTCCGGGAGAGCGCGGCGCGCGCGAGTCTGCTCGGCGACGCGACGCTGCTCCTGAACGTCTTCTGGGTCGGGCTCGCGTTCCTCGCCCTCTACCACGCCCTCTGGGTCGTCTACGTGCTCGTCCTGACGACGATCTGGCCGTTGAAGGTGATCACGCCGAAGTGACGGGGCTGCCGTCGCTGTCCGTCCGGCTGCTTCGCTTCCGGGTCGCGACGATGGTCTGGACGTTCATGCTGCTCGGCGCCGCATGGCCGGATGGGCTTCCAGCCTTCTCCGTCGACCTGCTCTGGGCGGCGCTCGCGCTGGCGGGGAGCTATATCGCGGCCACCTCTGTGAACGACATCGCGGACGTGGACGTCGATCGGATCAACCATCCGGGCGACCGGGCGCGGCCGCTCGTCACGGGCGAGGCGCGCGAGCGCGATCTTTGGCGGCTGCACGTGCTCGCGTGCGCTTTCGCCCTCCTCGCCGCCGCGCCGCTCGGCTCGGCGGCCGTCGGCGTCGTCTCCGGCTCGCTCTTTGTCGGGATCGCCTACTCGCTGCCGCCGCTCCGCGTCTCCTACCGCACCTGGCTGGCGCCCCTCCTTCTCTCGGTCGCGTACGTGCCGGTGCCGTTCGCGCTCGGCGTGCTCGCATCCGGCCGCCAGCCGCGCCTCGGCGACGCCTGGCTCGCGGCCGCGCTCTCGGCGCTCTTCCTCGCCCGGATCGTGCTCAAGGACTATCGCGACCGCGCCGGCGATGCCCGGTATGGCAAGCCGACGCTGCTGCTCCGCTTCGGCTCGACCGCGACCTGCTCGGTCAGCCTCGCCGCGCTTCTCGTCGCGAACGTTCTCCTCGTCGTGGCCGTGCGGCCGCCGCTCACGCTCGTGCTGCCGCTCGAGGCGCTGCTCGTCGCCGTCGCGGTGCTGCTCGCCCGGCTGCACCGGGCTCGGGACGCACGCGAGGAGCAGGTCGCAATCGGGCTCGGCGCTCGGCTCGGAAACGGCCTTCTGATCTGCCTGCTCGCGTGGTTCGTGCTCGGCGGCGAAGGCGCGACGGACGCGGCCCGAGCGGCGATCGTGTGCGGGCTCGCGGGCCTCTTCCTCGCCATTACGGCCGCCCTCGCCGCGAGGCCCGAGCGGGTCGTGATCGGCTACAAGGGCTGACGTGCGCTGGCGGCCCGGAGACGCGATCGTGCGGCGCGACGTCTGGCACGGCCGGCCGAGTGTCGCGTGGGGCGGCTACGTGCTTGAGGACGCCGACGAGCAGATCGTGCTCTACATGCCCGAGGGTGCTCCGCTCGCGTTCACGGAGGACTTTTTCGGCGCTCCGCATCCGTGGAGCGGGCGCGATCGCTGGTTCGGGCACGGCGTCGTTCAGCTCCATCGACCTAGCTCGATGAACTCTGTGTGGGTGTTCTGGGCAGGGCCCGGCCGCGAGCTCGCAGCGTGGTACGTGAATCTCGAGGAGCCCTGGCGGCGCTCGCCGCTCGGCTTCGACACCCAGGATCTGGAGCTCGACCTCGTGATCGAGCCGGACGGCGCGTGGAGCTTCAAGGACGACGAGCAGCTCGAGCCGTGGATCGCGCGGGGCCGTTGGACGCCGGCCGAGGTCGCGGCGATCCGCGCAGAAGGCGCTCGCCTCGGCGCCGAGCTCGATGCCGGCCGCCGCTGGTGGAGCGAGGAATGGGCGACCTGGGAGCCGGACCCGGCGTGGGCGCCGCCGGTGCTGCCGGAAGGCTGGGATGCGATCTAGCGACGACGCAGTCTGGCGCGACGTTCACCGCGGCCGCGTCTGGCGAGCGCAGGCGTGCCGGATCGTCGCGGAGACGGCCGACGTGATTGCGCTCTGGATCCCCGCCGGTTCGCCGGCGAAGATACCCGGCGGCGGCCTCCGCATCCCCGGCGACGAGTGGGAGCTCGTCGACACCGCTCCGCGCGCCACCCAGCTCTGCGTCGCGCGCCCCGGCCGCGCGCATTCCGTCTACGTCTTCTGGGACGATGCATGGGAGCTCCACCACTGGTACGTGAACTTCGAGCAGCCGCTGCGCCGCTCACCCGTCGGATTCGACACCTTCGACGAGAAGCTCGACCTGATCGTCGCGCCCGACGGGACGTATCGCTGGAAGGACGAGGACGAGCTCGAGCAGGCGGCGTCGCTCGGCCTGCTCGACGCGGCTTCTGTTCGCGCGGAGGCCGCGCGGGTCCTCGAGGAGTGGCCGTTCCCGACGGGCTGGGAGGACTGGCGGCCTGATCCGTCCTGGCCGCTGCCGGCGTTTCCCGAGGGCTGGGATGTGGTCTAGCGGCGACGTCGTCGCGCTGCGGCACCTGAACGGCGGCCGGTCTTCGCACGTCTGGCCGATGCTCGTCGTCGAGGACTCGCCCGGGGTGATCGCTCTCTACATCGCTACCGGCACACCCACGAAGCGGCGCGCGAGGCTCGACGGCAGTCCGCTCGACCGGGCACTGCCTTACGAAGAGCGCCATCGCGTGCCGTGGCGCCTCGGCGACGGCTCCTGGTTCGGCAGCTCGTGCCTCCAGCTGCACAGACCGGGTGAGCCGAGAGCGTGGTGGCGCTGGCTCGACGGCAGCGGTTGGTATGTCAATCTGCAAGCTCCGTTGCGACGGACCGGGTCTGGTTTCGCGACCGAGGACTGGGTGCTCGACGTCGTCGTCGCCGCGAACGGAACGTGGGCCTGGAAGGACGAGGACGAGTTCGCAGCAGCGCAGCGGGTCGGGCGTTTCGACGCCGACGCGGCTGCAGCCGTGCGTGACGCGGGCGATGACGCAGTCGTCGCGATCGAGTCGCGGAGCTGGCCGCTCGACGGTTCATGGGAGACCTGGGTGCCGGACGCGGCATGGGTTTCGCCGGACCTCCCGGAAGGCTGGGATGTGGTCTAACGGCGACGTCGTCGCCGTGCGCGAGCTCTGGAAGGGGCGCGTTTGGAAGGCGCGGCCGTGGATCGTGGTGCAGGACGAGCCCGACGAGCTCGTGCTCTGGATTCCGAAAGAAGCGCCGACGAAGCTTCCGAGCGGCTCGGGGATTCCGCGCGACGAGTGGGAGCTGGAGGACGGCGTCTTCACGCGTGCGGGTCTGCGCGTCGTGCGGCCGGACCGGCTGCATTCGACGCTCCTCTTCGAGGGTGACACCGGGCTCGAGTGGTACGTCAATCTCGAGCGACCGCTGCGGCGGAGCCGGCTCGGCTTCGACCACCTCGATCGCGAGCTCGACCTGCTCGTGCGCCGCGACGGAACCTGGGAGTGGCTCGACGAGGACGAGTTCGACGAGGCGCAGGCGCTCGGGGTAATCGCACCGGACGAGGCGGCGGCGATGCGAGAGGAGGGCGAGCGGGTGCTCGCCGAGTGGCCGTTCCCGACCGGTTGGGAGGAGTGGAAGCCGGATCCGGTCTGGGAGGTGCCGGCATTGCCGGATGGCTGGGACAAGGTGCCGTGGCCGGTGCTGCGAACGGAGCGGCTGGAACTCCGTCCGGTCGACCCTTCCGACCTTCCGTGGTTTGCGGCTGTCCGGGGCGATCCCCGCTTCCCGCCGTGGACGCGCAGTTGGGAGGATTCGGAGAAGTCGCTTGGCTCGAAACTCTCGCACTGGGCGACCCACGGGTTCGGCTCGTTCGCAATCCCGGGAGACGGCATCATCGGCCTCGAGTACACCGGAGCAGGATTGGCGGGAATCGCGCCGCACGAGGTCGACCTCGGCTGGTCACTGCGGCCCGACTGCTCGGGGCAAGGGATCGCGACGGAGGCCGCGCGTGCCGTCCTCGACTTCGCTCGGCGCGAGCAGATCGGCCCGCTCGTCGTTCGCATGTCTCCGGATAACGCGACCTCCCGCCGCGTCGCCGAGAAGCTCGGCTTCATCCTCGCCGGCGAAGGCCGCGCGAAGAACGGCGACTCCGTCGAGGTCTACCGACAACCGTCCTGAAGGGACGTGTCCGGGCTTTGACCCCGGGCATGTCCGCAAGGGACGTGTCCCAGGGACTGTCCCTGGGACACGTCCCAGATGGACGGTTAGGCGGCCTCCGCGAGCGCGCCGACGGGCTGAGCCTCCCGCTTGCGGCCGGGGATCAGGAATGCGGCGAGGGCGCCGAGGCCGACGACGGCGCCGCCGATCACGAGGGCCGGGTTCATCCCATCCACGTATGCCTGACCGCTCTCGTAGCCGCCGAGGCTCGCGAACACGGAGGCCAAGACCGCGACGCCGAAGACCCCGCCGAGCTCCCGGACCGCGTTGTTCGCCCCCGAGGCCTGGCCCTCTTCCTCCGGCCGGACGGCCGAGAGGACGATGTTCGCCATCGGGGCGAAGAAGAGCGACATCCCGATCCCCGCGAGCACGAACGGCGCGATCAGCGCCGAGTAGGCCACCGTCGGCGTCGAGACGAGCCCCAGCCACACGAGCGAGCCCGCCTGGAGCGAGAGCCCGATCCCGACGAGCGTCTTGCCTGGGATCCGGTCCGACATCGCACCGGCGATCGGGGCGATGAACATCGGCGCGAGCGTCCACGGCAGGATCCTCAATCCGGCGCCGAGCGGCGAGTAGCCCTGCACGGTCTGGAAGAACTGCGAGAGCAGGAAGATCGAGCCGAACATCCCGGAGAACATGAAGAGCGACGCGA
>Ga0136617_10003646_pt1 | contig 13753 bp, 12 predicted proteins | sample AntDrymUQ3222106_2_FD_129672 | JGI IMG/M metagenome (GOLD analysis project Ga0136617, IMG submission 129672) | Polar desert sand microbial communities from Dry Valleys, Antarctica - metaG UQ322 (21.06) | ecosystem: Environmental > Terrestrial > Soil > Desert | place: Antarctica: Dry Valley... | reverse complement strand
CGTTGAAGGAAATTTTCCTACAGACATTTTTTGCTCTCCCAAAACTTAACATATTTCTCTCTGTGTTTTGAAATTTAATTATAAGGAAGGTATAAGAAAAAATGAAAAAGTTTTTGGCAGGACTCATCGTCCTATTTGTTTTAATGGTTTCCGTGCCGCTTACGGCAGAAGCGCACAACGGCTGCAGAAAACATTACTCCAGCAGAAGATATAACCGAACCAATTACCGAAGGGTTAATCGTGCCCGTTATAACAACTACTACAACAATCGCAGCTACGCGACTCGCGGTTATGTTTACGAGCGTCCGAGCTTTTACCGGCGGCATCGTAATCTGATTAACCTCGGCATCGGCACGGGCGGCGGCGCTATTATCGGCGCGTTAGTCGGCGGCAAACGCGGCGCGTTAATCGGAACGGGAATCGGCGCGGGCAGCAGCGCACTTTACACATACGTTCTTAACCCGAAAAAAAGACGATATATTCGTCGCTAAAATCTGACGAACAAATCAAAGAAAAGCCGCGATGCTTGATGGCATCGCGGCTTTTCTGCCATTAGATTTTGAACTCTGGTTTCACACCAAATTGTTCAAACGCAACCGATATAGTGTTTGAGAAAGCGATCTAAAAATCCAATTGTCCCGTAAGTTATTGAAACAGTAGCATTAACTATTTGGCACACTCATTGCTAAATAGTAATACAGATGAAGGAAAACCTTCAAATATGATTAATAGGAGAATTAAAGCAATGAAAAAATTTATAGCAACATTAATGATGATGGCAATAATGGCGGTTGCGCTTCCGTTAGCTGCGGACGCTCAGACCAGAAATAGTCGCTATACCAGACGCGCAACAACGACTCGTGTTTATAATCGCCCGAGTTTTTACCAGCGCCACCGAAATCTGATTAATATGGGTATCGGAACCGGCGCGGGCGCTCTGCTCGGTGGATTGTTCGGCGGTAAAAAAGGCGCGTTAATCGGCACGGCTGTCGGTGCGGGCGGTTCGGCACTTTATACCTACAAAATCAGACCGAAAAACAGAACCTATTATCGTCGTTAATTTGTAAAACGAAAATTAGAAAAGCCGTGATGAGATTTAGAAAAATCATCACGGTTTTTCGTTTTAATTCTATTTTGGTTTCAGCGTTTCATCATAAAGCCTTTGATAAATGCGGTAACTTGCCATCACTTTGTAAACGTAATCTTTTGACTGTGAAAAAACGATTTCGGGAACATAGCGGTCAGGATTATCGGATTTTGAACGCGCCATCCATCGCATCATATTATCTTCGCCGCCGTTGTAGCTTGCCGCGACCGCAGGCTGCTGCGCGGGGAAAATCCTGAACAAATTCGACAAATATTGCGAACCGAAAAGTATCGCCGTCGGCGGATTGTAAAGCTCGTCCTGCCGGAAAATTTCCCGATTCAGTTCGCCAGCGATTTTGTCAGCGGTTGTTGAGATAAACTGCATCAATCCGCGCGCCGCCGCGTTCGATTTAACATCGGGGCGAAAGCGCGATTCCTGCCTCATAATTGCCAGCAAAAAACGCGCGTCAACTTCTCTCGGCGTGCCGTGTTTCAGCAGCGAAGCACGATACGGCGCCGGATAGAGAAGTTCCAGATGCTGGCGCGGAACGAGTTCGATTTCATAATCGGCGGGAACGGTTTTCCAGAGCGGTTCGATATAAGAAATCGCGCGATTTGCCATATCACCGCGTTTGAAAAAAACGGCTAAAGTGAAATTGAAGTCGTTCGGGTCGTGGAGCGTCGGTTTCCGGTCTTCTGTTTTTGTATCCGAATATTCTTTTTTCCGACTCTCGATTGCAGATTGCTGGCTGCGTTCGAGTTCGGGCGCGGCTTCGTCATACAAACCGAGAAAAAGCAGCTCGTCGGCTAGATTCTGATGGTAATTATCAGATACGGTTTTGCGATTTTCTTTAAGAATTTCCCGGCGACCGAGTTCCAAAATTTTTCCGCCCGGTATTTTCTGGTAATCGGGCAAGGTCGCGTAAGCTTTGCGCGTGATGTCTAGCACGCGGGCGCGAACGCCGGCGTTCTCCGTTAAACGCAAAACGGCTTGGGCGGATTTTCGCTGCGCTTCGGCGTTTCGCGTTTCGATGTTTTTCAGCAGTTCGCCGGTTTTTTGCACTGTAAAAGATTGCGTCTTTTCGTCACGCGCCAGAGCTTTTAATCTTTCGGTCGCGCGCCCGCCGTAATATTCATTTCGCCCGTCGGGAAGCGAAAGATAAACGTCAATCGCTTCGGTATAACGATTTAAGTTTTCCAGCGCGTAACCTTTCAAAAAAATAATCTCCGATTTGTTTGTTCCGCCCGGGACACGAGCTCCGCCCAAATCCGGTAAACTTTGCAAATTATTTAAATCCGCCAGCGCGTTCGTCCAATCGTTCTGCGAAATATGAATTCTCGCCTGCGCGAACAGCGCGAGCGCTTCGGGCAATTTCCCGCGAAAAGTTTCCTGTGTTTTCAATGTCCATTTCAACGCTTCCGAGTTCGCGCCCGTGTCGCGCAGCACATCTATAATATTCAGATAGCCGCGTTCAACATTTTCTTCCGCCGCGTATTTTTCGATGAATTTTTGATAACGCGCCAACGCTTCCTTCGGCTTATTCACGCGCGAATAAGCCGCTGCCGCCTGGCTGAGCGCGTCTCTGGAAATCGGAGCGTCGGGAAACTCGGCTTGAACGCGCTCGAACCAGCCGATTGCTTCGTTGAAATTTCTCTCCTGCGCCAACCCGCGTCCCGTTTGATAAAGTGCGTCCGGCACATAATTGCTCGTCGGATACGTTTTGATGAGCGCCTGATAATGAAGACGCGCCAGCGCGAAACTGCGATTAAATTGATAAATGGTCGCGCGTCGTAAATGCTCCGTGTCAGGGAGCGGCGGCGCGATTTTACCGAAATTCGCTTTGCCGACGGCGATTTCGTCCAAGGCGACGGCACCCGCCAGCGCGTAATCGTCCGGCTGCCCCGGATTCGGTGAATTGTTCGCTAATCGTGTGAAAATTTCTCGGGCTTCATTTAGCCGATTTGTCTGCAAATAGGCTTGACCGAGAAGAACCAAACTTTCGCGTGTCTGTCCATTGTCCGCTATCCGTGGCGCGACGTTCTCCGTTTTTTCCTTCAATTGACTATTTATTGCCGACGATTGATTGTTGAGCAGCCGAATTACCGTTTCATAATCTTTGCTTTCAAAATAGCTCTGCGTTATTCGCGTCGTCGCCGCGTCTTTGAGCAGATTTTCAGGGAAGAGCGCCAGAATTTTTTGCAGGTAAATTCTTTCGAGAAAGAGATTTCCGCTCGAACGGAAGATTTGCGCCAGGTGCCGCAGCGCGTATTCGCTTAAAACGGAATTGCGCTCGACAACAGCTTGATAATTTGCCGTCGCAACCGCAAAATCACCTTCACTTTCCGCCATTCGCGCCAACAGGTAATCGTAATTGTTGAGCGTGAAGATTTTCTTCTCGGCGCGTTCGAGATTCTGCAACTCGGCGATTGCCGCCGCGTAATCTTTATTTTCGACGGCTCCGCGTATTTTTGAGCGAGTTTCAGTTAAGCTCTGCGCCGCTGCGGTGAATGAAAAAAGAAACAAAAACAAAAAAAGTTTTGGTAATTCGGCGTGCGACATAAAATATAATAAAATCGAAGCGGTCAGTGGAAACAAAACGCCAATATGATAGCAGAAACAATAAAAAATAGCGCAAGAATTCTGAGCGGCGCGAGCATTGCCGAAGCGATAAAACGTGAAGTCGCCGAGGAAATAAAAAACTTATCCTTTCGTCCGGGATTGACGGTCGTGCGCGTCGGCGAAGATGCGGCGTCGGCGATTTACGTCGGCAACAAAGTTAAAACTTCCGCCGAACTCGGCATCAATTCCGAACACCGGCATTTACCGGCGGAAACTTCTGAGGAAGAGCTTTTGCAAATTGTTGACGAACTGAACGAGCGCGACGATATTGACGGCATTCTCGTGCAGCTTCCTTTGCCCAAACACATTAACGAAAGCCGGATTCTCGAACAAATCAATCCGAAAAAGGACGTTGACGGTTTTCATCCGGTCAACGTCGGTCGCCTGTCACAAGGCACCCCCGCGCTCGCGCCCTGCACGCCTGCCGGAGTGATTGAAATTTTAAAGCGTTCCGCAATCGAAATCGCAGGCGCGCACGCCGTCATTGTCGGGCGCAGCAATATCGTCGGCAAACCGATGGCGATGCTTCTTTTGCAGGAAAACGCGACGGTGACGATTTGCCATTCGCGCACGAAAAATCTGGCGGAAATTACGAGCCAAGCTGATATTCTCGTCGCAGCAGTCGGGCGACCCGGATTCGTTCGCGGCGAACATATCAAGGCGGGCGCGACAGTCGTTGATGTCGGCATCAATAATGTTTCGGACGCCGATTTTGCCGGTGAGCTTTTTGACGAGACGGAAATTGAAAAGCGCTTGAAAACAATCGAAAAACGCGGTTTTACACTTGTCGGCGACGTTAATCCGCGAGAGGCAAAAGACAAAGCGGCAAACTTTACGCCTGTGCCCGGCGGCATTGGATTGCTGACCGTTGCAATGCTGATGAAAAATACGGTTGATGCGGCAAAAATGAGAAGGAAAACAGAATAGCCACAAAGCGCGCAGAGAAAAATCAGAGAAAGAAAAATATAAGGAAATCTTAATAGAATCTCTAAAAACTCTGTATCCTCGGTGGCAAAAAATTATGAATTTTGAAGAATACCAATTAGAGGCAAAACAGACGGCGCTGTATCCAAAACGTTTAAACAATCTCGAATACCCGACGCTCGGACTCGCTGGCGAAGCGGGCGAAGTAGCCAATATCGTCAAGAAAATACAGCGCGATTTCGGCGGCGAAATAACGGATGAAATTCGCGCCAAACTAAAAGACGAACTCGGCGATGTATTGTGGTATATTTCTGCCTGCGCCGACGAACTCGGATTGACGCTCGAAGAAATAGCGCGATTTAATGTAGAAAAATTAGCCGAACGTCATCGCCGCCAACCGTAAATCTATTATGCTAAAGGTCGGATTAACCGGCTCAATCGCCGTCGGGAAAAGTTTCGTTTGTGAGGTTTTTCGTGAACTCGGCGCGTTTGTTCTCGACGCTGACCTGACGGCGCGCGAAGTGGTCGCGCCCGAAACAAAAGGCTGGCGTTTGATTATCGAGCATTTCGGTAGTAACATCTTGCTTCCAAACAATGAGTTGGACCGCGCCAAACTGGGCGCCATCGTCTTTGCTGACGAGCCGAAACGACAACTTCTAAACTCAATCGTGCATCCATTGGTTGTCGAAACTCAAAACGATTGGCTGCGCGAGCGCGAAACGGAAAACCCAGACGGCGTCGCAATTATTGACGCGGCGCTGATGATCGAATCGGGTGGTTACAATCGTTTCGATAAAATAATTGTCGTTTGGTGCGATTCCGCAATACAATTACAAAGACTAATGACTCGCAACAACTTAAGCGCAACCGAAGCTCTAAAAAGAATAAGGGCGCAAATGCCGCAGGAAGAAAAAAAGCGTTACGCGGATTTTACAATTGATACGAGCGGCGGCTTTGACACAGCGCGCGAGCAGGCGATGAGAATTTACGAACAATTGAAACTTTTATAAACAAAATCCTTACCAAAGAGACACACAGAAATTAAAAAGGAATTGACCGGGATGAACGGAATAAAAATAAAAAACATAAAAATTTGTTTTATCGCTGTGTCTTTGTGTCTTCTCTGTGCTTTATTTTTTTCGGCTTGCAGTCAACTGGAAAAACCGAAAACCGAACCTTTTTATGCCGAAACCGCGCCGCCGCAGAAAAAGGAATTTCGCTGGAGCAACGGCAAAATGCCCAAATCCTTTGATCCGGCGCTTGCCGCCGCATCCCCCGAAGCCGACCTGGTTCGCGCCGTTTATGAAGGTTTGACCGATACCGATTCGAAAACCTTAGCTGCAATCCCGGCTATTGCCGTTGATTGGAAAGCGTCGGACGATTACAAAACCTGGACTTTTAATTTGCGGAAAAATGCTCGCTGGTCGAACGGCGAGCGGGTCACGGCGCAAAATTTCGCGCATTCGTGGAAGCGTCTGGCAGAAATGGGCGAGCGCGTTTCGCACAGGGAATTGCTGCAAAATATCGTCGGCATCAACACGGCACCGGCAACTCCTCAGACGATAGAAACCAAAGATTCCGGTGTTTTTTCGAGACAATCTTTCAATCAAATCGAACCGCCATTAAATAACCAGGCTAATTCCAATTCGGCAATCACTTTGCCCGCCGACTCGCAACCGGCTGAAACCGACAAAGAAAACAAAGCTGAAACGGAAACGAAATTCGGTGTGGAAGCGACGGATAATTTCACGCTCGTCGTTTCGCTCGTCAAACCCGACAAAGATTTTCCCGTTCTCGTCGCGCATCCGATTTTTCGCCCCGTCTATGCTGACGGCAAAGAATTTGAAACAAATAAATTAAATGCCGCCATCGTCACCAATGGCGCGTTTCGCATCACCTCTGTCGGGCAGGACGGCATCACCCTTGACCGCGCCGAATATTATTGGAACCTTGCAGCAGTCGAACTCGAACGAGTCAGATTTGTGCCCGCGGAAAACGCCGAAAAAGCGCTTGCGGCATACCGTGCGGGCGAAGTTGACGCCGTAACGAACGCCGATTTTGAACCGCTCGCGTTAAAGCTTCTCACGCCTTTCGAGGATTTTCGCCGCACGACTTACAGCGCGATAAATTTTTACGAATTTAACCGGAACAAACCGCCGTTTGACGACCGCCGCGTTCGCGAAGCATTAACAATTTCAATCGAACGCGAACGCATTACCGAAGATGAAATGGACGGCGCAAGCAAACCCGCGCTGAGCTTTTTGCCGTTTGAAACAACCGGCGCGACGAAACTCGCGCAAGATTCGCAAAAAGCGAGAAATCTTTTGACGGAAAGCGGTTTTCCGAACGGCGCGAATTTTCCGACCGTCAGATTGCTGATCAACCGTAATAACCTGCAACAGCGTATCGCTAAAACCGTGGCGAAAATGTGGAAGCGAAATTTGAACGTCGAAACGGAAATCCTTATCAAAGACACAGCAGAATTTGAGGCGGCGCAAGTAACCGACGATTACGATTTAATTCGGCGCGGTGTAGTGTTAGCTACCGGCAACGAGATGGCGAATATGATGGCGATATTTGCCGCGCCTGCGAAACCAGCGATTGAAATTGCCGCGCCGAATTCTCAACCGGGCGATTCGCTAAATGCAAACCTAAATATTAATTCTTCCGTATCAACTACTGAACCGCCGAAAACGGAAAATGCAACCAAAGCGACAGCCAACGAAAATTTAACCTCGATGGCGACCGATGATCAAGCGATTACTACTGAAGAACAGGCAATTAGCGAATTACCCGCGATACCGCTGTATTTCGCGACTTCTTATTCTTTGGTCAAGTCTTACGTACAGGGTTTTGACATCAACATTTTAGCCGCGCCGTCGCTTAAAAACGTGCGGATTGATAATAATTGGCAACCGAAAACGGCGAAAAGCGAATCGTAAATCAAAGCGGTTCGTTGTCAATTGCTCGTTAAACTTAAACAGAGTCCTTGATTTTCACTCAATCGGCAACGGACAACAGACACGAAATGTGTTAAATTTATCGCGGTCAAGAATTAACCGTCGTTGCTCTCCCAAACCGACACAGCCGGCTTTTTTGCAGTTAAAAATTAGGAGCTTAAACACTATGGCGCGAATCAGTTTAAATCAAACTTATTTAGGCACGGCATTGCTCGCCGTGTCTTTGTTTTTGTCCGGCTGCTCGAGTTCGGCAAGCAGCCGCTACTGGGGCAAGACCGTCGCTCCGACTGACAATGTGCTGCGGTATATTTCCGGCTCTGAACCCGAATCGCTCGACCCGCACGTCAGCACCGGACAGCCGGAAGCGCGTGTTTATATCGCTCTTTATGAAGGTTTGGTCGAATATCATCCGAAAACGATGGAGCCGATTCCGGGGATTGCCGAGCGTTGGGACATCAGCGCGGACGGCACCGAATACACGTTTCACCTGCGGAAAAACGCGAAATTCTCTAACGGCGACCCGATAAAGGCGCAGGATTTCGAGTTTTCGATTCGCCGCGCTCTGTCGCCGGAAATCGCCGCTAAGGGCGCAGACCTCGCTTATTACATCAAATACGCCGAAGGCTACAATCAAGCGGGCGTTTTCGTTCGTGATTCTCAAACCGGAAATTTTCTGCTGAAAAAAGATTTTATTACAGACGAAAAAGAAAAAGCCGCGCTGGAATCGGCAAGTCAAGCCGCCCCGACGGAAGATATGTCCGCCGCCTCCGAACGGCATAAATTCCTGGATGCGCCGGAACGACTTGTTTTGAAAGGCGATGAAAAAAGCCGCGCCAAGGAACTCGAAGCCGATCCGAAGTTGAAAGCGGCGGTCGGGGGCAAGGAATTTGTTCCCGTAACGGCTGAGAATTTGGGCATCGAAGCGGTTAACGATTACACTTTTCGGATAAAAATGCGCCAGCCCGCGCCTTATTTCTTAGGACTTTTGACGCATCAATTGTTTCGCGTGCTGCATCGTCCGACGATTGAAAAATTCGGTAAAAATTGGACGCGACCGGAAAACATCGTCACCAGCGGCACGTTTAAGCTCGCTGTTCATAAAGCTTACGACGAGCTGATTGTCGTCAGGGATCCGAACAACTGGGACGCGGCAAACGTCAAACTTGACGGAATCGAGTTTTACCCGCTCGAAGAAGCGACGACGATGATGAATCTTTACAAGGCAGGCACCGTGGATGCGATTTATAATCACACTACGCCGCCCGCGTGGCTCGGTGAAATAAAGCAGTATAAGGATGAATATTTGAATCTGCCGGAAGTTGCCGTCGAATTTTACAGCTTTAAAGTCAAACAGCCGCCGTTCGATAATCTGAAAGTTCGTCAGGCGTTCAGTTTAGCCGTCAACCGCGACGCGCTCGCCGAATTTCGTCAGACGGTCAAACCGCTCTACGATTTTACGCCCGAAGGAATTTTCCCGAAATACGAAGAAGCCAGAAAGAAAGTACAAGCCGAAACGCGCCAAAGGAAAAACATCTCGCAGGAAGAGTGGGACAGCAACCGGCGTTTTAATCCTGAAAAAGCCCGCAAATTGTTAACCGAAGCCGGCTATCCGGTGATTCAAAACGGCAACGCTTTTTCGTGTCCGAGTTTCCCGCTCGAAAAAGCGATTATCAATTACAACACGGCGGAATCGAACAAAGTCGTCGCCGAGTTTATGCAGGCGCAATGGAAACAGAATCTGGGAATCACCTTGCCGCTCAAAAATATGGAGTGGAAAACTTTTCTCGATTTTCGCAACAACGTTCAATATGACGGCATTGTACGTCACGCCTGGGTTGGTGATTATATGGACCCGTTCACGTTTCTAGGACTGCATTACACAGAACAAAATCAAGGCGCGACCGGCTGGACTGATTCGCAATACGACAAGATGCTCGACGAGGCGAACAAAACCGTTGACGAAATCAAACGCTACGAACTGCTCGCCCGCGCCGAACAGTATTTGATGGAGCAACAGCTTTTTATTCCGCTGATGACGCAAGGTACAAATTGGATAAAAAAACCATACGTCAAAGGAATGTATCCGAATCCGGGAACGCTTTTCGCCTGGAAATTCGTTTATCTCGAGCGCGACCCGAACAAATGGGATACGAATGTGGACAACATTATGAAAACATCGGACGCGGCGGTAGACGAGCAAGTAAGCCGTTTGATGAGTTCGCAGAAAGCATCGAACGACGCCGAGTAAATTTATGGATGACGAAAAGTTAGAAAAAACGATTGAGTTTATTTTGAATAATCAAGCGCAATTTACGGTTGATATTCAAAAATTCCAGGAAACGCAGAAAGAAGGCGAAAAACGCGTAAATGTTTTGGAGCGCGTATGTCTAAATTTATACAACGCTTCGGTTGAGCAAAAAGATGCGATTGCCGAACAAACAAAAAATATCAACCAACTAAGCGTAGATGTTAGAGAATTACGCCAAGGGCAGAAGGAAACAGATGAGCGTTTGAACGCGGTGATTTTAATGGCTGAGAAATTTTTCAACGGAGAAAACGGCAATTCCAAAAGAAAGAAATAACCGATAACCGAAACTGACAAATATGCTAAGTTACATCATTCGCCGATTGCTGATTATCATTCCGATGGCTTTGCTCGTCGTTACTTTGACGTGGGGTTTAATCCGAATGGCGCCGGGAAGTTTTTATTCGTCCGAAAAGAAATTGCCCGCCGCCATTGAAGCCAATATCAAAAAGAAATACGGACTCGACAAGCCGTGGTATCAACAATACGGCATTATGATCGGGAATATCGTGCGCGGCGATTTCGGCGATTCGCTCAAATACGAAGGGCAGTCGGTTAACGAAATTATCCGACGGCATTTTCCGTATTCGGCGACTATCGGGATTCTCGCTTATATTCTGGCGTTAATCATCGGACTCGCGGCGGGCATCATCGCCGCGCTCAAGCAGAATACGGCGGCTGATTACGGTTCGATGTCGCTGGCAATGCTCGGTTTGTCAGTTCCGAATTTCGTTTTAGGTCCGATTCTTGTTTTGATTTTCTCCCTGTGGCTTTACTGGCTGCCGCCGGCGCGCACCGGCGGCGTTTCAAGTTATGTGCTGCCGGTCATTACATTGGCGGCGATTTACGCGGCGTATATCGCGCGGCTGACGCGGGCGGGAATGCTTGAAGTAATGCGCTCGGATTATATCCGCACGGCGCGCGCGAAAGGCTTGAGCGAATGGAAAGTTTTGCTCAAACACGCGGTGCGCGGCGGTTTGATTCCGGTCGTTTCCTTTACGGGTCCGGCGCTCGCCGCGCTGCTCGCAGGAACGGTCGTCGTCGAGAGAGTATTCGCCATTCCGGGTTTAGGCAACATTTTTATCCAATCGGTTCTGAACCGCGACGAGCCTTTGATTTTAGGCATCGTCGCGTTTCTTTCGATTCTGATTATGATTTTCAATTTGGTGGTTGACGTTTCCTACGCATTTTTAGATCCGCGAATTAGATATGAATAGGCGGACAGGCAGAAAGCAGAAGGCAAATCTCCCTGTCGCCTAAAATTGATGAAATTTCAGGCTCATAAAGTTTATGGAACAACAAGAAGTAGTTAAAGGCGCATCGCTGTGGGCAGACGCTTGGAAGCGTCTTCTGAAAAACAAACTCGCCGTTTTCGGTTTGGTTATCGTCGTCTTAATGGCAGTGGCGGTTATCATCGGTCCCGCGATAATCAGATGGACGACCGGTTATACTTACGATTTTATTCCGCCCGACGGCAATTTGATTAAATCGTTTCCGCCCTCGCTGCAGCATCCGATGGGAACGGACGATTCGGGGCGCGATATTTTAGCGCGCGTTCTGCAAGGCGGTAGAATCTCCTTGATGGTCGGTATTATTTCGACGTTTGTTTCTTTAATCGTCGGCGTTTCTTACGGCGCGACTGCCGGATACCTGGGCGGCAAAATTGATAATTTTATGATGCGCGTCGTGGACATCATTTACGCGATTCCGTATATCCTCATCGTTATTGTTCTGTTGTCGGTTTTCGGCGGACCCAACACGCCGCAGTGGATTCAGTCAATCTCTAGCTCTTTGGGCGGCGGTCAAGGTTTGAGCCAAATCATTTTATTGTTTTTCGCGCTCGGTTTGGTTTCGTGGCTGACGATGGCGCGGGTTGTGCGCGGGCAGATTCTTTCGCTCAAAAATCAGGAATTCGTCATGGCGGCGCGGGCAACTGGTGTTTCAACGCCCGCGATTATTTTCAGGCATCTCGTTCCGAACGCGCTTGGTCCCGTGATTGTTTACGCGACGCTGACGATTCCGAGCGTAATGCTTTCCGAAGCGTTTCTATCGTTTCTGGGAATCGGCGTGCAGGCGCCGTTCGCGTCTTGGGGAAGTTTGGCGGCGGATGGAATTAAAAACATATCTGTTTTTCCATGGCAGCTTATCTTTCCTGGCGTAACAATGGCGTTAACTTTGTTTTCGCTGAATTTTTTAGGCGATGGTTTACGTGACGCGCTTGATCCGCAAACCAGAAAATTTTAAGGCGAGAAATAAGTAGTTATGAAAAAATTCGTATTTACAATTCTTCTGTTAACAGTATGTTCTGTTCATGCGCAAACTGCTGATAAAGAAACTCTCAAAAAAATCAGTCAAGACGCTGTTTCGTCTTATCAAAAACAGAAGTACGATGATGCGGTTAAGTTTGGGCAGCAGGCAGTTGATTTAAGTCTTAAAATTTACGGTGCGGAACATCTTGAAACCGCTGTTGCTTATACGAATTTGGGCGTGATTTACCACGAGAAAAAGAAGCGTAAAGAATCCATTGAAAGTTTACAGAAAGCAGTAAATATTTATCAGAAACATTCTGAATCGGAAAGCAAAAAATTAATCAAAGCGTACGAAACGCTGGCATTTTCACAGTTTGCAGACAATAAAAACGATGAAGCGGAAGCAAATTATTTGAAAGCAATCGAGATTGCCGAAACCAAATTTGGCAAAGAAAGCAAAGAGAGTTTTTCGCCGACACTAAATTTAGCGAATTTCTACGCCCGCGATAAAAAATTTGAAAAAGCCGACGAGTTTTACTTAAAAGGCTACGCCGTAGCGATAAAAAATTTTGAAAAAGAAGGTAAAGAAATTGATCAAATAGAAGATTTGAGAAGTTGTTTGGTTACCGGACGAAATTATACTGCTGAAAACTACAAAGCGTTTCGAGAGGCAAGAGAAAAACTGTTTGGAAGAAAAACTTTGGAACAAGCTGGAATACTCAACGGCAAGGCGAAATCTCTTCCGAAACCGGCTTATCCGTCCGAAGCAAGAATGCAAAGATTGAGCGGAACGGTTTCCGTTAAAGTGAAAATTGACGAGCAGGGAAATGTAACGGAAGCAAGGGCTATTTGCGGACATCCGATTTTGGGAAAAGCCTCTGAAGATTCGGCAAGAGGAGCAAAGTTTGAGCCGACGATGATAGACGGCAAGCCGACAAAGGTAAGTGGAATCATAGTTTATAACTTTGTGCCATAAGAAAATAAATGAGTGAAATAAACGGACACCTTTTAACGGTCAACGACCTGAAAACATATTTTCAAACCGAAGACGGCGTGGTCAAAGCGGTTGACGGCATCACGTTTACGCTCTCGAAAGGCGAGACTCTCGGAATTGTCGGCGAATCGGGCAGCGGAAAATCGGTGACGAATCTTTCGATTATGCGTTTGATTCCCGAACCGCCCGGTAAAATCGTCGGCGGCGATATTATCTTTGACGGCGTTGATGTCCGCAAACTTTCGATTGACGACGTGCGAAAGATTCGCGGCAAACGGATTGCGATGATTTTTCAAGACCCGATGACATCGCTTAATCCGTTTTTGAAAATTTCGACGCAGTTGATGGAAGTAACCGAACTTCACCTCGGACATACGAAAGCGCAAGCCCGCGAACACGCGATAAAAATGCTCGACACCGTCGGCATTCCCGACGCGAAAAGTCGGATTGACGGCTACCCGCACGAGTTTTCCGGCGGTATGCGCCAGCGCGTGATGATCGCCATGGCGCTGTTGTGTGAACCGCAGCTTGTGATCGCGGACGAGCCGACGACCGCACTGGACGTCACTGTTCAGGCACAGATCCTTGCGCTGCTGGCGTCGTTGCAGCTCGAGT
>Ga0136617_10003645_pt1 | contig 13755 bp, 12 predicted proteins | sample AntDrymUQ3222106_2_FD_129672 | JGI IMG/M metagenome (GOLD analysis project Ga0136617, IMG submission 129672) | Polar desert sand microbial communities from Dry Valleys, Antarctica - metaG UQ322 (21.06) | ecosystem: Environmental > Terrestrial > Soil > Desert | place: Antarctica: Dry Valley... | reverse complement strand
GAAAATGTGCCTTCAAAGCCGTGTAAACAGCATCCAGCGAGCCCTCAGGACGATCGAGCTTATCCTTGACTATGCTATATCGTGGATACCGTGCCACAACTTCCGAAAGCGACGCGTTAGAATCAAGCAACATTTGTAGTATCAGTGCTACACCAACAGGCGCATCCCGACCGAGGTGAAGTTCTGTCAGTATCACACCTCCATTGCCTTCACCGCCGATCGCGGCGCCTTCAGAACGCATTCTTGTAGCGACGTTTACCTCGCCCACGGGCGCTCTGATCACTATCGCTCCAGCTTCGGCGGCCACGTCGTCCAAAATGCGGCTGGTAGACAGGTTGGTTACCACCGGTCCAGCCCGTCGCATTAACACTGCACGCGCCGCAAGAGCGAGCGTGTAATCCTCCCCGATCGCCCGTCCAGCATCCGAAACGAGAGCTAACCGGTCCACGTCGGGATCGGTTGCGAACCCGATTTCGCAACCGCTATTCAGCACAAGGCGTTCCAACTCGCCGAGGTTTTCTGCCACTGGCTCAGGAGGACGCGGAAAGAGGCCATCGGCCTCCAGATTGATTGCAGTGATGTGGCAGCCCAGTCGCGCGAGCAAGTCCGTCATTATCCTGCCGCCGGCGCCGTGTACACAGTCGAGAGCTACTCGAAATCCTCTGCGCCGAATGCCTTCCACATCCAGATATGGCAAAGCCAGCACCAATTGGACGTGGCGCTCCACCGCGCCGTCGTCCTCGGTGACACCGCCTATCTCGTCCCACTTGGCCCTAGGTATCTCGCCATCCACCACTCTGCGCATCTCAGCGCTCTGAGCGCCGTCGAGGAAGAGACCGTTTGGGCCAATAAATTTGAGCGCATTCCATTCGATGGGGTTGTGACTGGCCGTGATCGCCAGTCCGCCTCCTGCATGGTGATGCTCGACCGCCAACTGAACCGTAGGGGTTGGGGTTACACCAATGTCGATGACATGACACCCGACCGACTGCAGCGCCGCCAACACTGCTCTGTGAAACATTGGGCCGGAGACCCGTGAGTCACGCCCTACGACAATCTGCCGGGAGCCGCCTCTTTGCGCCGCCCACGCGCCAAAGCCCGCCGCGAACTTTGCCACGATTTCCGGAGTGAGTGCTTGGCCAACCTGGCCACGTAATCCGGACACGCTGATCATCAGGCCTTCGTAAGCCATTCTCCCCCTAGTGCGTCCCAGGAATGCCGATGCCACTGAAAAAGTGCGATTCGCCATCTAAGTGGTGCGGTCGTCCACTCAAGTTACGATAGAGACCTCCCAGGCCGCAAAATGTTTCCAGGGGCGAGGCAACTGGTTGTATCGCATCACAATCGCTGCCTGTTTCGCCGGATAGTGAGGCGCATCCGGCCGCGCGAGAGCGAAAGCTACATCGCTTACTGAGGAGGGGGCGCCAGAGCGATTTCGAATCCTTCCATGACTGCTGGCTGACCACCGGTAACTACAAACCTCAGTCAAATCACGAACTCAGCGAAGTGCCCACTCCACCGCTGGACTCAGCGCAATCGGCTGCTGCATGCACGCCTCGATCTCGCCACGCTCGAAAGCCGCGAGAAACGTCCGAACGATTTCCGGATCGAATTGACTGCCGGCATGTTTCTGCAACTCTGCGACGGCGTCGGTGATTGACATCGTTTTGCGATAGGGGCGCACGCTCATCATCGCGTCGAACGCATCGGCTACGGCGCAGATGCGCGCTTCGGGAGGTATATCCAGCGCTGTGAGCTTGTCCGGCACTCCGCGGCCATCGAAGCGCTCATGATGCGAACGGACGATGTGCAGCGCAACTTCCGCATCGGCCATCAACGGTCTCAGAATTCGCCATCCGAGCACCGGGTGCGTCATGATGTGCGCATACTCACTCTCGGATAGCGGGCCTTCCTTGTTGAGCACAGCCTCGCGGACACCGATCTTGCCGACATCGTGCAGGTGACCGCCCAGCTCGAGTTGGCGCACCATGTCCTCGTCCAGAGCAAGCCCGCGGCCGATAACAACCATGTATCGGCTGACACGCTCTGAGTGACCCTTGGTATACGGATCCTTGAGCTCGAGGGCTTCCGCGAGAGACTGTATGCTGGCGAGAAAAAGTTGTTCCAGTCGTTGAGCCTGCTCCTCAACGCGTTCTTCAAGCCGCTCCTGGTATTCGCGGTTCTCCACGATCAGGCGGCGCTTCTCCAGCACCTGCGCGACTCTAACCCGCACTTCCTCCAGCACAAATGGCTTCGTGAGATAGTCCATCGCCCCCATCCCGATGCAATCAACGGCGACCTGCACATCCGCCACCGCCGTTATCATGACGACAGCAACGTCGGGAAACCGCTGGCGGATATTTCGCAGAAGCTCGGCGCCGTCCATGAGAGGCATCCGCATGTCCGACAACACCAGCGTTACAGATTCCCGATCGAGAACCTTGAGCGCGTCAACTCCATTGCCGGCCTCGAAGCACGTGAAACCGTCGCTCTGCAGCAGTCGCATCAACGCTTGCCGAAGTCTCGGCTCGTCGTCAACAACGAGGCAGCGAAGCGGCTGTCGTACAGCGGAAGCGAGGGGCGAGCTCAAGGGACTAGTCGTCGGAGTCCGAAGTAAAGATTGCGTTCCAGCGCTGCTGCATTTGCCTTACGGTGCGTAATCCATCGCATAGATGCCGTCAGTATGAGAGTTCCTGAAACTCAGCGCGCGGGCGATAGCGCTAATAGCGCTTCTATTTTCGGCTCCTTGACCCGCAAGAGCGGGGCGAATAATTCGCCGCTCCGTGCCGAGACGGTTAATTTCCGTCACTCCTACACAAACGGGCCTCCGCATGACACGCATTTTCGACGATGATCTGAATACCAGTTTCGGTACCCGCGCCATTCACGCCGGGCAGCGCCCGGAGCCTTTGGCTGGCGCCATTATGACGCCCGTTTACCTGACATCGACATATGTTCACGATTCATTCGGCCAGCACAAGGGCTACGAATACGCCCGGAGCAGGAATCCTACACGTGAAGCGCTGGAACGCAACGTAGCGGCGCTCGAGGGTGCCCGGCATGGCTTTGCCTTCGCAAGTGGAACTGCCTGTGTGGATTCGATGATGAAACTCTTCAAGGCGGGTGATCACGTCATCTGCGGTGAGAACGTATACGGGGGGACTTTTCGACTCTTCGACCGGCTTCTGAAATATCTTGGCCTCTGCTTTTCATACGTCGATACACGCGATCCGGAACGCATCGCCGAAGCGTGGCAGCCCAATACCGTAGCCCTGCTCGCCGAAACGCCGACGAATCCGCTGATGCGCCTAACGGACATTGCTGCCGCCGCCGAGATCGCCCACAGCCACGACGGGCTTCTCATCTTCGACAACACCTTTGCGACGCCATTCTTTCAGCGTCCATTCGAGCTGGGAGCTGATATCGTCTTTCACTCGACGACAAAATATCTCAACGGTCACAGCGACATGATCGGTGGCATTGCACTCGTGCAGGACGATGCGCTCGCGGAGCGACTTCAGTTCATTCAAAATGCAGCCGGTGCCGTACCAGGTCCGCTGGACTGCTGGCTCGCATTGAGAGGAACGAAGACACTGCATCTGCGCATGCCCCGGCATGATTCCAACGGCCGGCGCGTGGCGGCGTTCCTTGCGGAGCTGGTTGGAGAGGAGAATGTCATCTATCCGGGTCTGGAATCGCACCCGCAGCACGAGCTCGCCAAGCGGCAAATGAGCGGCTTCGGCGGTATGATATCGGTGGAGCTTGGAACCAAGGAGCGCGCCGGGGAGGTGCTCAATCGCACTCGAATCTTTTCTCTGGCAGAATCGTTGGGAGGGGTAGAAAGCCTCATCAGCCATCCAGCTTCCATGACGCACGCCTCGGTCCCGCTGGAGCGACGCGCGCAGCTTGGAATCACCGAAGGCCTGGTTCGCCTCTCGTGTGGTGTGGAGGATGTCGACGATTTGCTGGCGGACGTTAAGCACGCGTTTTCCTAGCGCGACTGCCGTCGGCTTTACTGCCCTGGCCCTGATCTCTGCTTCTGATGTCCATGCTTCCCCCTGGAGATATCGCGATGCCCGAACGCAAAGTCCTGACTCAGATTTCGCCCGTGGCGTGGGAACACCCCGCAGACCGCGCGGCGCTCAACACCATGCGCTCAATTCCCGGCTTCGACGATGTCGTACGCAAGGTTGCCGGCTTTTTCGGCGAGCGAGCGATCAGGCACTTGTTCGCCGGCAGCGCTGTTCGGGTGGGACCGCGCCAGCGCTCCAAGTTGAACGATTTGTACTCCGAGGTTCTGGAAACGATGGACTGGCCGACTCGGCCTGACCTGTACATCACACAAACGTCTGCCGTCAACGCCGGCGCCGTTGGCTTCCAGAATCCGTTCATAGTCATCAATTCCGGAATGCTCGGCCTGCTGGACCGGGAAGAGCGTCGCACGATTCTCGGGCACGAGCTCGGCCATATCATCAGCGGGCACGCGACGTATCGAACCATTGCGCTCATTCTGCTTACCATAGGCTTGCGCAATCTTCCGTTTCTCGCCGGCATGGTGTTGCTCCCAATTGAGCTCGCGTTGTTCGAGTGGTTTCGGAAGAGCGAACTGTCCAGCGACCGGGCAGGCCTCTTGTCTGGCCAGGACCCTAACGTCGCGATGAGTGCCTTCCTGCACATGGCGGGTGGCCGGCCCGGTTGGAAGGACGAAGCTGGCGCTGGTGACGACGACGAGGTAAGCCTCGATGAATTCCTTGCGCAGGCCGAAGAGTACGAGACCGGCGGAACGGCGATCGACACTGTCTTCAAGTATCTGAACGTCGCGTTCCAGACGCACCCGTTCCATACCGTTCGCGTCGCCGAGTTGCACCGCTGGGTTCGTTCGGGCGACTACTACCGCATTATTGGCGGCGATTACCCGCGCCGCGGCGACGAGCGGCCCCTGTCGGCCGACTATTCAGAAGCTGCGGATTACTACGGCGACGTCGCGCGCGGCGCTGCTCATCAGGTTGGGGACCTGGTGCGGAATGCGCGTGACGCGTTCACTCAGGCGATGCGCAACCCGCGGAAGTGAAGGCGCTGCTGGTTGGCAGTGGAGGACGTGAGCACGCGATAGCCTGGAAGCTCGGGCGCGATTGTCCTGATATCGATCTTCTGGCCGCGCCAGGTAATCCAGGAATCGCGGAACTGGCGCGCTGCCACGCCCTCAGCGCCACGGATGTAGAGGGCCTCCTCGCACTAGCGCGCCGCGAGCGCCCGGACATCACGATCGTTGGACCGGAAATGCCACTAGCGCTTGGGATCGCCGATCGCTTCCGAGAGGCTGGTCTTCCTGTCTTCGGTCCCTCAGCTCGCGCCGCGGAGATTGAATCCTCCAAGGTGTTTGCCAAGACCTTGATGCAGGAAGCGGGCGTCCTGACCGCTAGAGCAGAACGGCATACGCGCGCCGATGCGGCCAAGAGCGCTGCGCGCGCGTTCGGAGCGCCCGTTGTCATAAAGGCATCCGGACTAGCGGCGGGAAAGGGCGCAATCGTGTGCGCGAACCTGGAAGAAGCCAACCGGGCGATCGATGCCATGCTCGTGGGCGGCGTGTTTGGCCAGGCAGGCGCCGAGATTCTTGTCGAAGAATTCATGGAGGGAGAGGAGGCGTCGATATTCGGCTTGACCGATGGCACCACGGCTTTGCCCATGCTCCCAGCGCAGGACCACAAGCGCCTTGCGGACGGTGACCGCGGCCCCAACACAGGCGGTATGGGGGCATACGCTCCGGTGTCTATCGTGACCGCTTCGATGCAGGACGAGATTCTTGAGCGCGTCTTTCAGCCAACCCTCCGAGCTCTACGGGAGTGTGGACGTCCATTTACGGGATTACTGTACGCAGGTGTGATGCTCACCAGCGACGGTGCCCGTGTTGTAGAGTTCAATTGTCGCTTCGGAGATCCTGAAACAGAGGCAGTCCTGCCACTCCTCAACTCAAACCTCTTCGATGTGATGCTCGCCATTGCCCGCGGCGAGTCGATAAGCGGCCACCAGCTGCGGTGGAGTCAGCGCGCCGCGGTTACAACGGTGGTCGCCGCGAGTGGATATCCGGACACACCTCGGAAAGGCGACGGTATCACACTTCCAGATAAGCGTGAGGACGTTCACATCTTCCACTCAGGGACCGCCCTGACCCGACACGGCAAGCTTGTTACCGATGGGGGCCGCGTCCTGGCTGTTACTGCAATAGCGGATACGGTTACCCAGGCTCAGCGGTTGAGCAGCGCGACTGCCGGCGAAGTGCAACTGTCGGGAAAGCAGTGGCGCTCGGATGTTGGCTGGCGCGAGATCTCCCGTTTGTCCAACCGTCATTAGCCAGCGAAATGCCAGAGCTTCCAGAAACCGAAACCATGGCGCGCGACCTGGATCGGTTTGTATCGGGGACGCGCATCGATACGATGACGGTCACGCGACCCGATGTTCTGCGCGAAGTCAGCAAGGCGGTGTTTCGCAAGCGCGTAATCGGCGCGACTATAGTCCGCTGCTGGCGGCGTGCAAAACTTGTGGTGTTGGATCTGTCTACTGGAGATCGAATCGCCGTCCAACCGCGCTTTACGGGCGCGCTGCTGATCGATTCGGGGCAGCTGGCAGAATCGCAGCGACGGTATTCCACACTCGCGTTCACGCTCTCCGACGGGCGCAAGTTGCATTACCGCGACGTACGAAGGCTGGGCACCGTGTCGCTCATGTCCCCCGCGCGCTGGGAGGAGTACAGCGGAGCGCTTGGCATCGAGCCGCTTGACCCAACCTTTGATTCGGCCTATCTATCGGGACTTGTTCGGGGGTCTCGGCAGGCTATCAAAAAGTTGATAATGGATCAGCGACAGCTCGTGGGAGTTGGAAACATTTACGCGAACGAAGCGCTTTGGGACGCCAGGATCGACCCGTCTCGCACGGCGGAAAAGCTCAAACCCGCTGAAATCGCGACGCTAAGGGACGCCATTGTAGAAGTCCTTAACCGGGCGGTCGAGGCTCGCGGAACAAGTATCCGCGACTACGTGGATTCCACCGGCGAGCGGGGTGGCTTCGGACCTCACTTGTCTGCTTACGGACGAGAGGGGCTGCCATGCGAGCGCTGCCGGGCCAGGCTTATTGGTACGCACGCTATCGACGGCCGCGCGACCGTTCTCTGCGCGCGCTGCCAGTCCTGATGGCACGACGCGCGTCCCGCATGGCTGCCGTTGAAGGCCAGCTTGTGGCAATGAAGCGCTGTGTCACGAGCGGCTGCACCGACCGCCCGGGCGTTTACCGCATGCTCGCACGAGATGGGGAAGTGCTGTACGTCGGAAAGTCCAAGCGCGTCCGCTCACGACTGCTGAGTTACTTCCGTTGCGTCTTTCCCGCTGACAAGGGGGCACGGATCCTTCGCGAAGCTCACCAGATCGAATGGGAATATGTACCGAGTGAGTTCGCCGCACTCTTACGCGAGCTTCGCCTCATAAAAACGCTTCGCCCTCGCTTCAACGTCGCGCTCAAACGCGATGCGCGCCATTTCGCATTCATAAAGGTTACGGCTGGACCGGCCTCCAAGCTGCTGGTTGTCCGCGGCGCGAGCGACGATACGGCCGCTATTTATTACGGACCCTTCTTCGGTGCGCAGCAGCTCGAGGAGGCTGTCCGCGAATTGAGCGATGTGCTCGGCTTGCGCGACTGTTCGCTGACCACCCGCATGCACTTTGCGGATCAACAGGAGCTTTTTCAGCTGTATCCCCGCACGCCTGGTTGTATTCGTCACGAGATCCACAGGTGCCTCGGTCCGTGCGTGGGCGGATGCTCGGTGGCGGAATATTCGGAGCGCGTCGCGTTGGCGCGAGCATTTCTGGATGGAACGAACAACGGGCCGATCGAAATTCTGCGTGCACGAATGCTGGAGAGCAGCGAGCGTCTCGAGTTCGAGCGTGCCGGTATTCTGCGCGCAAAGGTTGAACGCCTGGAGTCGCTCCGCACTCAGTTCCTTCGTTTTCGATTCGCTGTGGAGTCACTGTCCTTCCTGTATGCAGTGCCCGGTCACGACGGCGATGACCGCGTCTACTTCATAAGGCGCGGGCGCGTACGCGCGGAGCACGCGGCGCCACGGTCAGCGCAGGCACTCGCCGAAGTCGGCGCCCTCGCGCAGCAGATCTTCGGCCGAGGTGAGAGTTGCAGCGCCCAGGTCCCAACCCACGAGATAGATGAACTGCTGTTGACGACGTCATGGTTTCGCCGTTTCCCTCGGGAGCTAGGGCGTACCAGCGAGCCTCTGGCCGAAAAGGCGTTCCGGTCACAGTGATTGGGAAGGCTTTTCCGCGTAACGTTGGCTCCGCGCGTGCAACCCATGCAGCGTTGAGCAGGCGCCCCAACAAACGTATTGTTGAAGTGCATCACCGTTCTTCAAGTGAAATCAGCTCTGCAGCAACGCTGCTGTTGCGAATTGTGAGCTTTGCCACGCTCGGAGACAACTTGAAGCGTCGCTGGCCGGCGGCACCCGGATTCACCACTACTCGGCCGCCCGCACGCACGACGATCTGCCGGTGCGTGTGGCCGTATACGAGAATTTCGGCGGAATAAGCCGCAAGCAGTTTTTCAGGCGTCGGCACGCCGAGCTCATGACCGTGACTCACATGAACGCGTAATCCTCCGTACTCCTGCTCGATCACTTCGGCAAGCCGAGGATCGTCCGGCGCATCCATGTTGCCAAACACGGCATACGTAGGGGCAATTTCGTTCAGCGCGTCCAGAATGTCGTCTCCCCCAACATCGCCCGCGTGCAAGATGACGTGGACTCCCATCAACGCCCCAAACACCGCAGGACGCAGCATCCCGTGCGTGTCGGATATGATCCCTATCAGATGGATTCCGGAATCACTCTCCGTCTGCATCACTGTCCGCGCTCCAACGTCGGCCAAGTTGGTGCTCGACGCCGAGGTGGTCGAGCACACGCGCGACAATGAAGTCCACGAGTTGCGCGATGGTCGAGGGGCGGTGGTAGAAGCCGGGTGCTGCGGGAAGAACCGTGGCACCCGCCCGTGTAACGCGGAGCATGTTCTCGAGATGAATCTGGCTGAGGGGTGTTTCCCGTGGGACGAGTACAAGCCGCCGACGCTCCTTCAGGGCCACATCGGCCGCGCGCTCAATCAATGAGCGTGATGCACCTGTGCTGATTGCCGCGAGCGTGCCCATGGAACACGGACAGATCACCATCCCGTCGCTCATCGCGGAGCCCGATGCAGGTGTGGCCCCACGGTCTCCATCATCGAAGATCGTGACCAATCTATCCCAACGTGGGGAGCCAAGCTGCTCACGCAGCTCTGACACGTTTCGAATGTCGCTCTCCACCTCAAGCAGCCGCCACCCATGCGACGAAATCACTAGCCACACGGTGCGCTCGGCCGCCAGGAGAGCTTCCAGCAGGCGTACCGCGTATGGCGCGCCCGATGCTCCCGTAACGGCAATTACCACGGGTAGTTTAGCGTTCACCGCGTTATTCTCTCGAGCAACACAAATGCAAAGAACGCGATACTGATTACTCCGTTCGTGGTAAAGAACGCCGCATTGAGCCTGGCGAGGTTGCCGGGCTTCACCAGCGTATGTTCGTAAAGCAGCAGGGCTGCAACCGTTACAACGCCCGCAACGTACAGCCAGCCTGCCGGCGTCGCCGTTCCTACTGTAGCCAGCGCCACAACCGTCAGCGCGTGCAGCCATCTCGCCAGACCAATCGCCCGCGCTTCACCCAGTGCCGCCGGAATGGAATACAGCGAGTGCTCTCGGTCGAACGAGACGTCCTGCAGGGCGTAAAGAATGTCGAATCCTGCGACCCAACTCATAACCGCCGCCGCAAGAGCTATAAGCATCCACCAAGGCGTGCTCCATTCCCCGGTTAATGCCAGGTATCCCCCCACAGGAGCGATCCCAAGACCGAGACCGAGCACGAGGTGGGCCCAGCGCGTGAACCGTTTCGTGGAGCTGTACCACAAGATCCAGCCGAGAGCCAATGGCGAGAGTGCGAGGCAGAGAGCATTCAGGCGCGATGCCGCGAAAATGAAAAGAAGTGAAGTAGCGACAACGGCCACGCCCGCCCGCTGTGGTGTGATTATGCCAAGGGGGATCTCGCGCGTCGAGGTGCGTGGGTTAATCGCATCAACATCGCGATCGGCGATTCGGTTGAATGCCATTGCCGCGAAACGTGCCGACGTGAAGGCGATTATGACCCATACGACGTCCCAGAGGGTTACTCGTATGACATAACTGGCGAGTACAACCCCCACCAGGGCGAATGGCAGCGCAAAGACCGTGTGCGGAAGTTTCACCAGATTGGCGTAGTGCACCAAAGCGGAGCGACCCGCCAACGTCTGCCATTCCCGCGGTTTCATGGTGCTGGGGGCGTCAGTATTGCCCAAAACTCCGCGCCTCATCGGGATTACTCCTCACACCTTATTTTATGCCCAGTTTCGGCCACATGCCGTCCACTCGCGTCCTGGTCTGTTCATCCATTGCTATCAACTTAGGCCACTCGCGAGTGAAACCCTCTTCAGGCCACTTTCTCGTCGCGTCTATGCCCATTTTCGACCCGTACGTGAACGCCCGGCTCGAGTGATCCAGCACGTCCATTGGTCCCATGGTGAAGCGGGTGTCTCGTTCGGGATCGATATTGTTGAGCGCTACCCACCAGGCTTCCTTGGGATCGCGCACGTTCACCTCCTTGTCGACAACGATCAATACCTTCGCGAGCGACATAAGCCCCTGTCCCCACATTGCGTTCATGACTTTGTAGGCCTGTCCCGGATACTGCTTGTCGATGGAGACGAAAACGAGATTGTGAAAGATGCCCTCCGCCGGCATGTGATAGTCCACGATTTCGGGTACAGTCAGCTTGAGAAGCGGCAAGAAAATGCGCTCAGTCGCGTGGCCGAGGTAAAAATCCTCCATTGGCGGACGGCCTACTATCGTGGTTGCATAGATCGGGTCTTTCTTCATCGTTAGCGCGGTCACGTGCACCTGTGGGTACAGATCGGCCAGGGAATAAAATCCCGTGTGGTCACCAAATGGACCTTCGGTAACTAGCGGCTCACGGGGATCTATGTAGCCTTCCATGACGAAATCCGCATCCGCCGGGACTTCGAGGTCGCAGGTCAGCGCTTTGACGAGGCGCACCGGCTCCTTGCGCAGAAAGCCGGCGAAGAGAAACTCGTCGACCGTTGGCGGTAGCGGGGCGGACGCCGAGTAGATGGACGCCGGATCTCCGCCGACGGCTATGCAAACAGGCATCGTCTCCCCACGCTCCGCCATCTCTCGCCAATGAGCTGCACCGACCTTATGCCGCTGCCAGTGCATTGCGAGCGTGCGTTGTCCAGTGAGCTGAACCCGGTACATGCCTACATTTCGAATTCCGCGCTTGGGATCGCGCGAGATTACCATCGGCAGGGTGATGTAAGGCCCGCCGTCCTCAGGCCAACACTTGATAATCGGCAGCGAACGCAAGTCTATCTCGGCATCGCGCAGAATCACCTGCTGGCATGCAGCCTTTCCCCCAACTCGCGGTGGAAATTTTCCCACCTCGAGAAGTCTGGGAATAAGCGAGAGCTTTCCGATCAGGCCGTCGGGCACCTTGAGCTCCAGAAGCTCGGTTATGCGCCTGCCGATGTCATCCAGATTGGCGACTCCGAGAGCCATCGACATCCGCCGGTGCGACCCATACAGGTTGATCGCCACCGGATACTCCGACCGACCCCCATTGATGAGAGTCACATTCTCGAACAACAGAGCCTTTCCGCCACCGGGACTCTTCATCACGCGGTCCGCTATCTCGCACAGCTCTAGGTTCGCGGAGACGGGCTGACCTATGCGCACCAGTTCCCCTTCAGCCTCGAGTTGCTCTATAAATTCCTTCAGCGTATCTAAAGCCATTTGCTCGGCGTGATCAGTAGTGGATTCAGTCAGTCGACTCGAAAGCCGTGTCTTCGGTGCGCAAGTTCACCTATTTTCCCCCGGTTCTAACTGCATCGCTGCCTGCATGCTTCTCTCCCACGTGAATTGCCGCGATCCCGAAGCTTAGTCGTCGCCAACGAACATTCGAAAACCCCGCATCCTCCATTCGTTGCACGAGTGCGTGCTCCGTAGGGAATCGGGCGACTGACTCCGGCAGATATCGGTACGCCGTTGGATGTCCGCTTACCAACCTCCCGACCACCGGCAGCAGGATGTGGAAATACGAGTGGTAAATGCCCCTCACAAGGACGGAGGGTGGCGTCGAAAACTCCAGGATCACGAGCCGCGCGCCAGAGGCCAGAACACGGTGCATCTCGCGAAGCCCGGCATCGAGGTCAGCCAGATTGCGAACACCGAACGCCACGATTGCACCTGCTGCGGTACTCACGGCGAGCGGAAGCTCCTGGGTGTCTCCGATGATCGGGGATAATGCGACGCCACGCGTTTTTGCGCGGCCTGCTCGAACCATTGGTTCGGCGAAATCCGCGCTCACCACATGCCCACGGAAACCAGGCGTACGCGCCAACTCATTCCCTACGTCCAGGGTTCCGGCGCACAGATCGAGATAGGTTGCCTCAGGACGACCCTCCCAACCCAGTTCGGCTATTGCGAGCCGGCGCCAGGACCGGTCTATGTTGAAGCTGAGTAGATGGTTGAGGAGATCGTAGCGAGGGGCGATTTCGGAGAAGATCTGCCGCACGTACGCCCTCTTGCCGGCACGGCCGGCTGCCGCGGAGAGCGCTTCGCTCAGGTCTTTGTCGGCCAGATCCATTGCGAAGCAACTTGATCGGCATGTTGCGGTCACGCAAGCTGTACGCTGGCTGTGCACCGGAGTTCGGCCTAGCTTAGCTACGCTCACGCCATTGTATTGTTCGCTGAGGCGTGCCAGGTACGTCCCGATTCCTGATCCCTGATCCTCTCCGATGGCGCTCGCCTTCGATCTCACGACGCTCCCGGACGCGGATGTCGCCGCCCTCGCAAAGCAGGGTCGCGAGAGCGCTTTTCGCGAGCTGGTGCGCCGGTATGAGCGCCCGATCTTTTCCCTCATATACCGCATGGTGCGCGATCGGGAGACAGCCGAGGATCTTTCGCAGGACACGTTCATCAAGGTTCTCAACAACATTGACAGGTATAGTCCGGCATTCAAGCTCTCGAGCTGGTTGTTCAAGATCGCCAACAATGTCGCTATAGATTATCTGCGCAAGCGTCGGCTCGACACTGTGAGCATGGACGGCTCGCCGCATGCAGCGACTGCTTCCCAAATCGAAGCGAGCTCCTTTGAGATTGGCGGTCAGCAAGAGACTGCATTGGAGGAACTGGAATCCAAAGAGCTGGGATCGGCGATCGAGCGTGCCATCGCGTCGCTGCGTCCCGAATACAGATCGTGCATAATGCTTCGTCACGTAGAAGGGCGTTCCTATGAGGAGATCGCCACTATTCTCGATCTCCCCCTGGGAACCGTGAAGACGTACATACATAGAGCGAGGCATGAACTTCGTGAGGCGCTGGAGCCGACAAGGGACAAGGAACAAGGGACCAGGGACAAGGAACAGGGCACCGGAAACCGGGGATCCAGATCCGGCATCGAATAAGTCGAGATTCCAAAGCAGTTGGCGGGAGCTGTGGTTTTTTTGGTGCACGATGCCGGTCGTTGGGTTCCTTGTCCCTTGTCCCTTGTCCCTTGTCCTTTGTCCCTTGTCCCTTGTCCCTTGTCCCTTGTCCCTTGTCCCTTGTCCCTTGTCCCTTGTCCCTTGT
>Ga0136617_10003644_pt1 | contig 13756 bp, 13 predicted proteins | sample AntDrymUQ3222106_2_FD_129672 | JGI IMG/M metagenome (GOLD analysis project Ga0136617, IMG submission 129672) | Polar desert sand microbial communities from Dry Valleys, Antarctica - metaG UQ322 (21.06) | ecosystem: Environmental > Terrestrial > Soil > Desert | place: Antarctica: Dry Valley... | reverse complement strand
AGCGGCGGGGGCGAGGTCACGCGGGCGAGACGCGTTCGCCGGTGGGGCCAGACCGAGTGCCGCGCCAACAATGAAAAGAGGAGTTTGTGAAAGTCCTGATGTTGGGCGCCGGCGCGGTGGGGACCGTGTCCGCCTTAAAATTCGTGCAGGAGGCGATGCTCGAGCAACTGGTCATCGCCGACGCGGTTTCCGCCCGCGCCTCCCTCCTTGCGGACCGTCTCCAGGACCCCCGGGTTTCGGCCATGTGGCTCGATGCCGGTGACCGGGCAGCAGTGACCCGCACCATCCGCGAGACCGGCAGTACCATTCTGCTGAACGCGGCCTTACCCGCCACCAACATCGAAGTGATGCGCGCCTGCCTGGAGGCCGGCTGCGATTACATTGACCTGGCCAGCGGTGGCACCGACGCCGACGGCATACCCAAGCTGGACGATCAGTTTGCCCTCGACGCCGAATTCAAGGCGGCGGGTCGCCTTGCGCTGCTGGGCATGGGCGCCGACCCCGGCACCACCAATGTCTATGCCGCTTACGCCGCCAAGCACCTGCTCGACGAAGTAACCGAGCTGCGGGTTCGAGACGGCGACAACTCCATCTGCCAGGGGCACGATGGATTTGTGGCGGCCTTCAGCCCCTGGGTCTTCATAGACGAGTGTCTCTGCAAGGCCGTCTCCTGGCGCGATGGCCGCTACCACCTGGAGCAGCCGCTCACCGGGTTCGAGCCGTTCGACTTTCCGGAGCTGGGCGTGCTCAACTGTTACTACGTTGACCACGAGGAGTCGCAGACCCTGCCCCGATTCTTCCCCCAAGCACACACCGTGGACTTCAAGCTGTGTATGGACGACGTAACCGTGGAGACGCTTCGGGTGATGAAGCGTCTGGGGCTCTCCAACAAAGATCGGGTCAGGGTCGGGGATGCCTCGATCGCGCCCCGCGATCTGGTGGTCTCGCTGTTGCCGCAGCCCAAGGATTTAGCCGGGCTGATGCGCGGCAAGACCTGCGTCGGTGTTCTTGCCAAGGGCCGCAAGCACGGTGAGCCCAAGGCGTACTACATCTACAACGTCTCGGACCACGAGGCCGCGTACACCGAGCTGGGCGTCCAGGCGACGGCGTATCAGACCGGTATACCCCCGGTCATCGCGGCGCGGTTGATTCGCGACGGTATCTGGCGCGGCAGCGGTGTCATGTCGCCTGAGCAATTCGACCCCGACCCGTTCCTGGAGCGCCTGGCGCGCGAGGGTATGCCCTGGCGCCTGCGCGACGACTCGGCTCGCGCCGAGATCCCGAAGGTGAGGGCATTGAGCTCGATGGGGACAGTGGCGGCGTAGCAAGAGGACTTCCGGCGTCCGCTTTTTATACCACAGAGGCACAGAGGGCACGGAGAAGAGAACTTTGTGGGTGTGCAGTTGACCACCAGCAGTTCTCCGTGCCCTCTGTGCCTCTGTGGTAAGTTGAGTCGGGGCCAAGCCCAGAATGAGGTCTGCTTAGAGGATCGGAGGAGCACGATGACCAGCGCGGCAGCGGCAAAGAGCCAAACCCGGAAATCCGAGGTCACCCGCTACCAGATGTATATCAACGGCAAGTTCACCGACGCCGCGAGCGGTAGGACGTTCGAAGTGTACGATCCCGCCACCGAGGGCGTCATCGCTACCTGCCCGGCCGCCGGGCCCGAGGATGTGGACCGGGCGGCGCAGGCGGCCCATCGCGCCTTCTATGAGGGATGGAAGGGGACGACCGCACAGGAGCGGGGACGCATCCTCTTTCGGTTGGCCGAGCGGATTCGCGCCCGGCGGGCCGAGCTGGCGGAGCTGGAGACGATCAACTCCGGGAAGCCGATCGTGGAGGCGGAGTACGACATGGACGATACCGCCACCTGCTACGAGTACTATGGCGGTTTGGCCACCAAGATCAACGGCGAGGTGTTGCCGGTACCGGCCGATGCCATCGCCTTCGCCATGCGGGAGCCGATCGGCGTGGCGGGCCAGATCATTCCCTGGAACTACCCGCTGTTGATGGCCGCCTGGAAGATCGCGCCGGCGATCGCGGCGGGCTGCACGGTGGTCATCAAGCCGGCCGAGCAGACCCCCCTCACCCTGCTCAAGCTGGCGGAGGATTTCGAGGCCGTGGGGCTGCCTCCGGGGGTGGTCAACGTGGTGACCGGGGACGGCCCCGGCGCCGGCGCCCCACTGGTGGCGCATCCCCTGGTTCGCAAAATCGCCTTCACCGGCAGCGCAGAGGTGGGCAAGCTCATCATGCGGAGCGCCGCCGATCAGCTCAAGCGCGTCTCCCTGGAGCTGGGTGGGAAGTCGCCCAACATCTTCTTCAGCGACGCCGACTTCGAGAGCGCGGTGGATGGGGCGCTGTTCGGAACCTTCATCAATCAGGGGGAGGTCTGCTCCGCCGGGAGCCGGGTCTTGGTCCAGCGAGACATCTACACCAAGTTCGTGGATGCCGCCGCCGCCAAAGCCAAGACCATCAAGCTGGGGCGCGGACTCGACCGGGAAACCAAGATGGGACCGCTGGTGAGCGCCGAGCAACGGGACCGCGTGGCCGGCTACTTGGAGGTGGGCCGCAGGGAGGCCAAAGTGGCCGCCGGCGGCGGCAGACCCAAGGAATTCGATAAAGGATGGTACGTCGAGCCCACCATCTTCTACGACGTGGACAATTCGGCCAGGGTGGCCCAGGAGGAGATCTTCGGGCCGGTCATGAGCGTGATTCCGTTTACCGACGAAGCGGACGCCATCCGCATCGCCAACGCCACCCAGTACGGTCTGGCGGCGGCGGTCTGGACTCGAGACATCTTCAAGGCGTTCCGGGTGGTGAAGTCACTCGAAGCCGGCATCGTGTGGGTCAACCACATGCAGCCAACCTTCGTGGAAGCCCCCTGGGGCGGCTACAAGGCCTCGGGATTCGGCCGGGAGCTGGGGCACTGGGGAGTGGAGGAATATCTCGAGACCAAGCAGGTGTTCATCAACCTGGACGAGAAGCCGATTGGATGGTATTAGGGAGTGCTGAGTTCGGAGTGCTGAGTTCGGAGTGCTTAGTTCTAAGGGGGTGGCAAGTGGAAAGTGCGAAAGTGGAACCGGAGCGGCTCCCGTACTACTCACTTGCCACCTCTTAGCACTAAGCACTGAGAACTAGGCACTCTATAACGCCCCCGCCCTGGACCCGAGCATCTCCCTCCTCACCAGCGGAATCGGCGGCCCGCCGTAAGAGAGAAAGCGGTCGTGGAAATCGCGCCAGGCCTGTCGGCCGCCGCGAGACTTTGTCCAGTCTTCTCGCAGCTTCATGATCATCAACTTGCCGAGAGTGTAGTTGAGGTAGGCCGGGTCGTAGGTGCCGCGGGCGGCCTGCTGGCGCGCGTTGCCTGGGTCTTGGTATCCCTGCTCCCGGAACATCCGTTCTGATTCGGCGACGGTCATCCCTTTGGTGTGGAGGCCGATGGCCGACATGTAGCGTACGTTCCGCAACAAAGCGTTGAGGAGCTGGCCGATGTGCACCTCGTCATCACCGCCCCCCAGCCCCGCCTCCCACATCATCTCCTCGGTGTAGTGCGCCCACCCCTCGGCAAAGGCGTAGCCCACGAAGACCTTGCCGAAAGTCGAGCGGGCGCGATTGGAGTGCAGGAAGTTGAGGAAATGCCCCGGCCACACCTCGTGCACGCTGGTGAAGAGCAGCTCCGCGGCGCCGGGCACGTACGCCCTCTGCTCCTCGGGCGACCAGCTCGGATCCGGCGGGGCGATATAGTAGATGGAGGGCAGCCCCTTCTCGTAGGGGCCGGGAATGTCAATGTACGCCGAGTTGAACCGTTGATATGGCGGCGATTCCCGAACCAGCGCCTGCTCGGTTCCCGGGATCGAGACCAGTTGGCGCTCGCGCAGGAACTGCTCCAGAGTGTCGAGCTGCCGCAGCGCCCCGGCCACCGGCCCGCCCGCCGTCTTGTTGGCGTTGACCCGCTGAGCACACTCCTGGATCGGCCGGTCCGGCGCAAATCGGGCGCAAGCGGCCCGTATGGCCACCAGGTTTCGCTCCAGGTCGGCGCGGCCAACCGCCTCCAGACGCTCCAGAGAGACCTCCACATCCTCGGTCTCCCGCAGCATGCGCTGGAAGAGATCGGCGCCCATGGCGAAATCGTCGGTCCCTCGCTTGGCTTCCACTCCAAACCATTGAGCCGTGGCCGACAGGGCCCGGATAGCTCCCGCGTTCGCCGCCTCGAAGTTGCGGCGGAGCGTAGCATCGGTGACCGACGAGAATACGGTGGGCACATCCTGCTCCAGGTAGCTTGCCAGACCCGAGAACCGTCCCTGAGCGATCTCGGCGTACACCTTGGGCAGCGGAGTGCGAAGGTTGGAGCGCATCTGCTCCAGCGCCGGCGGCAGTCCTTCGGCATAGCGGATGAAAGCGCCCATCCGCTGGGGGAGGGGGGCATATTCGCGGGCAAGATAGACGTTGGGATCAATCTGATCGGAGTACCATTCCGGGTTTCGCCGGGGCCAGTCGGCCTGCTCGAGCCAGAAGAGGTCGTCGGCGATCCGGGAGACGAGGTAGTCGCGCTCCAGGAGGCGGGTTACGTCAGTGGGAGGAAGTCGGAAATCCGCAGCGCTGTCTCGGAGCGCGTGCAGCCGCCCTACCCATCCATCGAGCCCCGCCTCCCTCCAATCAGGCCACCGGCCATCGAATTCGTGCCGGCCCTGATTGACCGCGAAGGGTGGATTGGCCCTGAAATAGCTTTCCAGGAAGCCGGCGACGAATCGGTCCCAGTCGGGAGCCGCGGGAGCGGGCTGCCCGGTGCTGCAGGCGAGAGAGAGCGTCACTGCGGCGGCCACAATCCCGCGGCGAGACCGGGAAGTCACAGATACCTGCCTGGTGGGGGAGAGTCCGACGTTGCGCGGCCCGTAATCTTCCCGTTTGTTTCGACCCATGCAAGCGTCTACGCTCGGGAGTGAGATGGAGCTCGATGCCGCCCTGTTGCAGGCCGCCATCACGGCCGCGCTGGCGGTGCTCTGCGCCTTCCTCTTCTACCGCTATCGCAAACCGTACTTCGCCTGGTGGGCAGGGGCGTGGGGGCTGTACCTGCTGCGGGTGGGGGCTATCTCGAGCTTCCTGCTCACCTCCAACTGGGCCTGGCTCTACTGGCACCAGGTCGTCACCGGCTGGACCGCTCTCGCCTTGCTGTACGCGGCTCTCCTCTTTTCCCAGCAGGTGCGCTGGCGGTGGTGGTATCTCGGGTTGGTCCTGTTCCCGCCCGTCTGGTCTTACATCGCCATCTATCGGCTGGACAACTTTCTCGCCGCCGCGGGGCCGGCGGTGCTCTTCCTGAGCCTTTCCACCCTCTGGACCGGGTGGGTGTTCTTCCGTTACCGCCGCCGGGTTGCTTCCAGCGGGGCCACTCTCCTCACTGTGGCCTTTGGTCTTTGGGGACTGCACCATCTGGACTACCCATTTCTGCGGGCGCGCGGTGCGTGGGCTCCATGGGGCTACTACATAGACATCCTGCTTGCCCTCGCGGTCGGCGCCGGGATTCTCCTCCTGGTGCTCGACGATCTTCGCCGCGGCCTGGGCGCCCTGTCGGCCCTCTCCGGCGATCTGCAGCACGCTGGAAGGAAGCAGGACGTAGTGGACGTTCTCCTGGCGCGGCCGCTCACCCTCCCCGCCGTAAAGGGAAGTGCGCTCTCCCTGCTCGATGGCGGCCGGGCACGCTTCGTCCGTGGCGCCGGCGTCTGCACCGACTGGGTCGGCACCGAGCCGGCAGGAGCGGCGGCACTGGTGTTTGGCCGGGCGCTGGAGACGGGACGCCCTCAGGTTTCTGGTGACTGGGCTAACCCGGGGGTTGGCGGATCGGCCGCCTACCCCTATGCCGCAGTGCTGCCGCTGCTGCGGGAGGATGCGGTCATCGGCGCATTGGTGCTGGTGGGAGAGGCGCGCGACCCCTTCACCGCGCTCGATGACCGCTTTCTGGTCGCCCTCGGACAGCAGATGGGCGCCGCGCTGGAGCAGGCCGACCTCTACAGCCGGCTGCAGGCCCGCACCGTCGAGCTGGCCCGGCTGTCGGCCCGCATGATCGAGCAGCACGAAGAGGAGCGGCGCCGGCTCTCCCGCGAACTGCACGACGAAACAGCCCAGGTCTTCTCCGCCGTGAAGATGGAGCTCGGCGTGTTGCGGGAAGCCGCCGCCCCGGCCCCGGCGGCACGACTCGACCATGTGCTGGGATTGATTGACACCGGCATCCGGAGCATCCGCAGCGTCACCAACGACCTTCGTCCGTCGCTGCTGGACGACCTCGGCCTGCTGCCGGCTCTCCGATCGCTGGTCGCTGATTTCAACGAGCGCAGCGGCATCCGGGCCGGGCTGGCCGCGCCGCCGTCGTTGCCTCCGCTTTCCAAGGAGGCCGAGCTGGCGCTGTTCCGGGCCCTGCAGGAAGCTCTGTCCAACGTGCTGCGTCACGCGGGAGCGCGATCGGTGGACATCGGGATCTCGGTGAGCACCACGGGTATCCTGCTCGAGGTGCGGGACGACGGCCGAGGCGTCCCCGTCGAGGGCGCGCCGAGCCGGCTCGAGCTCGACGGACACATGGGGCTCGCCGGGATGCGGGAACGGATCAGTGCCCTGGGGGGTACGGTGCGCTTCCAGGGTGCGCCCGGAGCCGGGGCCTCGCTCGAGGTGCTGGTGCCTGCGGGGCCGACAGGAGCCGGGTGACGGACGCCCCCATCCGAGTCCTCGTGGCCGACGACCACGCCATCGTTCGGACCGGAATCCGGCACGTGCTGGAAGGGGAGCCCGGTTTCGTGGTGGTGGCAGAGGCATCGAACGGTGAGGAGGCCCTTGCCCTGGCCGGAGAGCTGCAGCCCGATGTGGCGGTAGTGGACATCTCCATGCCGGGCGTGTCAGGGCTCCGAGTAACGGCGGAGCTCCAGCGGCACTCTCCCAACACCCGGGTCCTCATTCTCAGCATGCACGACAACACCGAGTATGTACTGGAGAGCATACGCGCCGGCGCCCACGGCTATATCCTCAAGGACTCGGCGGCGACCGAGTTGCGCGGCGCAGTCAGGGCGGTGTGCCGCGGGGAGTCATACTTCAGCCCGCCCGTCGCCAGCCGGTTGAGTGCCGTCGTGCGGGACGGGCCGGCCGCCGAAACCGGGGTTCGCATGCTCGGCCTGCTCACCAGCCGTGAGCGGGAAGTTCTGACCGGAGTGGCCCGCGGGCTCACCAACAAGGAGATCGCGCATGAGCTGGGAATCAGTCACCGCACGGTCGAGACCCATCGGGAGAGCCTGATGCGGAAGCTCAAGCTGAGGACGGTGGCGGAGCTCACCCGCTTCGCGCTCGAGTCCCGAGTGATCGGATCCTGACGGTTATATTGCGCCGATGATCAAGGCCAAGACTGGCATAGTCATGATGAACCTGGGAGGACCGGCCAACCTCGACCAGGTGGAGCCGTTCCTGCTCGAGCTCTTTGCCGACCGGGAAATCATCCAGCTCCCGCTCCAACGCTGGCTTGGCCCCTTCATTGCCCGCCGCCGCACTCCCAAGGTGAAGCGCCTGTACCAGAGCATCGGTGGGGGCTCGCCCATACTGGGTTACACCGAGGCGCAGGGCCGCGGAATGGTGGAGCGGCTTGACCGGCTCTCCCCCGCTACCGCTCCCCACCAATTCTACGTGGCCTTCCGCTACGTCCAACCCAAGAGCGAGGACGCGCTCCGCGCCATGCACGCCGACGGAGTGAAGCGGGCGGTGGCCTTCACTCAGTACCCCCAGTTCTCCTGCAGCACGACGGGTTCGAGCCTCAACGAGCTGTGGCGGGCCGCTTCCCGCACCGGCCTGCGTGACTCATTCGAATGGAGTGTGATAGACCGGTGGCCGGTGCACGAAGGCTTCATCGCCGCCATGACGGACACGGTGCGCGAGGGGCTGGAGCAGTTCGATCCCGCCGATCGAGACCGGGCCGTTATCCTGTTCAGCGCCCATTCACTGCCGCTCGACGTAATAGACCGGGGAGACTCGTACCCGCAGGAAGTGGGTGCGGGGGTACAGCGGGTGGTGGAGCGGCTGGCGACCCCCAATCCGTACTTGCTCGCCTACCAATCGGATGTGGGGCCGGTCCGGTGGCTCGGTCCCAGTACCGAGCAGGTCATCCGCCGGCTGGGTGCCCGCGGAGAGAAGCGCGTTCTCGTGGTGCCGATCGCCTTTACCAGCGACCATATCGAGACGCTGTCCGAGCTGGATCGAGAGTACGGTGAGATTGCCCATCGAGCGGGGATCAGCCACTACAAGCGAGCCCCGGCGCTGAACGACCGGCCGCGCTTCCTCGATGCGCTGGCTGACATCGTGCGCGAGCATCTCGCGTCGGGACTGCCTTACTCGACCCAGTATCGGGAGCGCTGCGCGGGCTGCAGCAATCCGCAATGTCGCAACATACTGAACCCGATCGGAACGGCAGGGCAGCAGGCGGGTGGTGGGCAGGTGCGGGTGACGGTGGGCAAATAGACCGGGCCGGCGCACGACGCCGCATTTCTACTGTCCGTCGGGCATGCCGTCTTCTCTTACACTTCGGCTGACCGGATACAGCACCCGCCTCACCAATCTCTCGGCCATCTCCCGAACCACCTGGCGCTCGCGGTCGGAGAGCTCCTCGAGTTGGGCCAGTGCCCATGCCGTCTCCTGCTCCGCCAGCTGAGCGCCGAGCCGGTGCAGCTCGGTGAGGCGCGGTGCCGCTGCGCGTCCCCTGAGACAGAGGTCGAGCCGGGCGATTTCTTCACTCAGCACCCGCTCGACCCCGGCCGGCACGGCGGAGGCGGTTCCGGCCACGGGGCAACAGAGGCGCTGCAGGTCTTCGAGATCGAGCAGTTGAATTCCCGGAATCGCGCGGGCAGCCGGCTCGACGTTGCGGGGAACGGCCAGGTCCATCACCATCAGTCCACGGCCACTGCGGGCGGTCATTCCTTGGGCCAACTGCAACGCGGAAAGCAGTGGCCTGCTCGCGGCGGTGGCGACCAGGATCAGGTCCGCCGCGCCCAGCAGAGCGTCCATCTCGGTCCACGAGCGAACGTCGGCCCCCCAGGCCGCAGCCAGCGGCCTGGCGCTATCCGGATTGCGGGTGAGGAGCGTGACCCGAGTGGCCCGGTGCTCGTGCAATCGCCGAAGCACCCCTTCCGCCACCTCCCCGGCGCCGAGCACCAGGATGGGACGATCTTCGACCCCGTTGCACCCCCTGGCGGCGAGGTCAACGGCCGCGGAGCTGACCGACGAAGGATGCCGGCCCAGAGAGGTCTCCTGGCGCACCCGTCTTCCCGCGGCAAGGGCGGCGGAGAACACCGCGTCCAAATCACGGGTGGTCGTGCCGGCGGCGCGCGCGGTGTCGAAAGCGCGCCGGACCTGGCTTAGGATCTCGCTTTCGCCGAGAATCTGGGAGTCGAGTCCGGCGGCCACCTGAAAGAGGTGGTGCACCGCATTCACACCATCGAGCCGGGTCACGGCTCCATCGCCGTCCACGCCCCTCGAGAGGGCGAGCTCGCGGAACCACGCCTCGTAGTCGTGGTCTCCGGACCAGTAGAGCTCGAAGCGATTGCAGGTGGAGAGCAGCAGCGAGGAGCGGCCGGCCCGGCGTTGCTGTTCCAGCCAGGCCGAGCGGTCGGCCGGGGCGAAGGCGAGTTGCTCCCGCACCTTCAGCCCGACCGTATGGTGGCTCACCCCAACGACATGGAACGACAGTTCTGGCGGCACAGCAGAACGGTACAGCGGCACTACCAGGGCGGCAATCCGCGTTCGCACGGAGCCGGACTACGTAGTTGTACGGACCCCGAACGGGCTACCAATCAGGGTATAAAGTGAAGCCTCCTGGAGTACCATTCCAGGAGGCTCGAAACCTGCCAGCAACGCGCCCGGTCAGCTGACCTTGACCGGGATCTCCCGTGGCCGCGCGCGCTCGGCCTTGGGGATGACTACGGTGAGAATGCCGCTCTCGTACTGGGCGGCGATTTTCTCCGGATCGACGCTGTTGGGAAGCGCGAAGGTACGCTCGAAGGAGCCGTAGGTGCGCTCGTACCGGTGCACCCGCTCGGTGCGCTCCTCCGCCTGCTGCTTCTTCTCGCCGCGGATGGTCAGCAGGTTGTTCTCCAGCGACAGTCTGACATCCTCAGGCTCACACCCGGCACTTCGGCGACGATCTTCACCGCGTCTTTGTCCTCGAACACATCGCAGGCGGGCACCCAGGACGAGGTAACGGTACCGCTGCCCTGCTGCTGGAACGGCCAGTTGTTGAAGGCTTCGTCGAGCACGTTGTTGAGGCGCCGCAGGCTGTCGAGGCCCTCCATGGGCGCCGAGTGGTCGTCAGGAACATGGTCTCCTCACAATAGGCAAGGAATCTTGGTCAAAATGACCGACGACGGTTCTGCTTCAGGTTCATTTGGACAGAGGCCTGCCCCAATGGCAAGCGAGGCGCTCGCTCCAGGGGGCCGGCTGCTCCTGGTCGGGAGCGGCCACGCCCATCTCTTTGTGATGGAGGGACTTGGGAATGGACGCTTTCCTGCCGGGGTGCAGGCCACTCTGTTAGCTCCCTACCAACTTCACCCCTACTCCGGGATGGTGCCAGGGCTGCTCGGCGGGAGATACCAACCGGGCGAAGTGGTCTTCGACCTCGAGCCCCTTGCCAGATGGGCAGGCGCGCGGTTCGTCCAGGGATCTGCCGCGAGCGTGGACCTGCGCGCCAGGGTAGTCGAGTTGGAGACCGGGGAGCGGTTTCACTACGACCTAGTCTCGTTTGCGATCGGAGCAGGACCTCCGGGAAGCTCTATCCCTGGGGTGGGGACAGCCGTGCCGGTCAAGCCCATCGAGCGAATGTTGAACGTGGTGCCGGCGCTCGCCCGGGCGATGGAACGCACGGGAGGGCGGAAAGTGGAAATCGTGGTGGTCGGTGCCGGGGCGGCAGGGGTCGAGATCGCCTTCAACCTTCGGGCTCGCTACACACTGCTCTCCAGCTCTCGCGCGCGGATAACGATCGTGGATGGCGCATCCCAACCGCTGCGTGACCGCTCCGCGGCGGCGGCGAAGTTGGCCAGGCGCGCACTGACCCAGCACGGCATCGGGCTAAGGCTGGGATCTGAGGTTTCAGAGGTACGGGAGGGAGCCGTCCGGCTGGCCGACGGGCAGGAGTTGCCCGCCGATCTCACGATCTGGGCGACGGGCGCATCCGCGCCCGCGCTTTTCGCCAAGGCAGGACTGGCCACCGATCGGGATGGCTTTGCGCTGGTGGACCAGACGCTGCGGTCGGTATCGCACCGAGAGGTGTTCGCCGCTGGCGATGCCGCCACTCTGGAACGCTATCCGGGCACGCCAAAGGCGGGGGTTCACGCGGTGCGTCAGGGGGCGCTGTTGCGAGACAACCTTGCAGCGGCCCTCAACGGAAAACCCTGCCGCCTTCGCGTTTATCGGCCGCAGCGCCGGTTTCTTGCTCTGCTCAACACCGGGGATGGCAAAGCAATCCTTTCCTATGGGCCGGTCGCGCTCTGGACCAAGTGGGCGATGGTGCTCAAGGATCGAATCGACCGCCGCTTCATGGCGCGCTTTCGGCGATCCGGGGAGTAGGTCGCCGCTACCGTTGCGCTAGACGCATCCGCTCCCGGTAGAGCCCAATCAGCCGGTCCATTCGGGCCAGGTGCTCCCCCAGCTGGTCGGTGTCGGGCCCACTGGTGCTGCCGGGCCCGCCCTCCAGGTCCCGGGTGATCAAGTCCTCCAGCGCTCCGAAGGCACCGGTATCGGGGACTCCGGCCCGGGTCAGATCGTTTCGCATGGCGTCCACCAGACTCCCCACCGTTCCGCGCTAGGCTGTCAGGTTGTGCTCGCTGGGCTTGCCGGTTGAGTCGCTCAGCACGGCCATCTGCTGGCGCATTGCCGGAATGAGTGGTGGCGCTTCGTGCTCCACACCGGTAGTAGTGCCCTCTATCCGCTGGCTGTCCGCCTGGGATCCTCTCCGGCGCTGTAGGGGGAGGCGGTACGCTCCCCTTCCTCCGCGCCTTCCGGTACGCCGCCGCCGCAAGCGGCCACCGCGATCAGCCCCAACAGAGGCAGAAATTTTCGAATCATTGTGTGCTCCTCACGCTCAGGGTGCCACTTGGTGGACAATCAAGGCACGGTGAGGAAGCGGGTCGGTGTTCCCGCTCACTAGATGGCTATCGTCCGAATAACCTGCCAAAGACTCCCGAGCTCACCACCCCCTCAAACGCGTGGGCCAGCTCAGCCATCGAGCCATGGCGTTCGGCGGGATCCACGGCCAGGGTTCTGGCGATGACGCCCTCGAGCCTGCTGGGGAGCTCCGAGCGCACCTCCCGCAACTGCATGGGGGCGCCGCGCAGCCGGGCGATCATCGTCTCCTGAGCTGATTTTCCGGCAAAGGGCAGCTGCCCGGTGAAGAGCTCGAAGGCAAGCACGCCGAGCGCGTAGATGTCGCTGCGGCCATCGAGCTGCTTGCCCCGGATCTGCTCCGGGCTCATGAACTCCGGGGTGCCGAGCACGATCCCCGTGGCGGTGAGCTTGGCCACCTCCGGGCCCGCTCGTCGCTCCTTGGCCAGACCGAAATCCATGACCACGGCGCGGCTGCCGGAGGCATCGGGTGCTGGGTTCTCACCGGGCACCAGCATGACATTCTCGGGCTTGAGGTCCCGGTGAATGATCTGGAGCTCGTGCGCATGCTGCAGCCCATGACACATCTGCACCAGCAGCGCGATCCCTTCGGCCAGAGGAAAGGGGCCCCGCCGAGTCTCGTGCTCACTTAGCGGCTCGCCCTCCAGGTAGGGCATGACCAGATAGATGAGGCGTTCGGGCGTTTCGCCCAGCCGGAGGATGGGGCAGACGTTGGGGTGGTCGAGTCGCATGGCGATGGTCGCCTCGCGACGGAGCCGCTCGACCGACGACGGATCCCGGGAGAGCCGCGGGATCAGGATCTTCACGGCGACCGGCTGGTCGGTCTCCCGGTCGTGGGCGCGGTAGACGTAGGACATCCCGCCTTCCCCCAGCCGCTGCCCGATTTGATACCGTTGGTCGAGCGTCTGACCGGTGAGGGTAGCGGCGAACGCGGCGGGACTGGCAGGCAGATCAAGGCCGACGGCGTGCGCTTCGGCTGCCGCCCGGGTGGCTCCTACCCGCTGGCCGCCCTCATCTACCAGCGGCGACCCGTCTTTGACGCAGTAACGGGCGGGAGGCGGGTAAGTGGCCTGACAGCGCGGGCAGCGCCGATCGCTCAATCGCGGAACCGATTCCGGCCGTCGGTCTTGGCCCGATAGAGGTGGTTGTCCGCCAGCCGGAGGAGCGACTCCCCGTCGGTGACCTGCTCGTCCGGATAGGAGGCGATCCCGATGCTGATGGTCACCCGGACCGGGTGGCCCGCCTCCCCGAAGTCGTGGGTGGCCACCCGGCGCAGGATGCGCTCGGCGAAGTTGCGCGACTCGGCGCTGGTCGTCTCCGGCAGGAGTACGACGAACTCTTCCCCGCCGTAGCGCGCCACGATATCCACCGAGCGCTGCTCCCGCTTGAGCAGGGAGGAGAGCTGCTTGAGCACCTTGTCGCCCACCAGATGTCCGTAGGTGTCGTTGATCTGCTTGAAGTTGTCAATGTCTATCATCATCCCGGTCAGCATGGTGGCGTACCGGGCGGCGCGATCCATCTCCTGCCCCAGCTTGTCCATCAGCGCGCGCCGGTTGAAGCAGCTGGTCAGCGGATCGGTCTCGGCCAGATGGCGCATCTGCTCCTGGCCGATCACCGCGTT
>Ga0136617_10003643_pt1 | contig 13757 bp, 11 predicted proteins | sample AntDrymUQ3222106_2_FD_129672 | JGI IMG/M metagenome (GOLD analysis project Ga0136617, IMG submission 129672) | Polar desert sand microbial communities from Dry Valleys, Antarctica - metaG UQ322 (21.06) | ecosystem: Environmental > Terrestrial > Soil > Desert | place: Antarctica: Dry Valley... | reverse complement strand
GCAGCGCCGTGTCCATGTCCATGAAGATCACGCCCTGCTTCTCGAGCGCCTCGTTGACCTGGTGGTAGACGACCTCGGACTCGTACTGGGCGCCGACGCCGGCCAGGAACTGGCGCTCGGCCTCCGGGATGCCGAGGCGGTCGAACGTCTTCTTGACGTCCTCGGGCACGTCGTCCCAGGAGCGCTCGGCGCGCTCGGACGCGCGGACGAAGTAGTGGATGTCGTCGAAGTCCACGTCGGCGAGCATCGGCGAGCCCCACGTCGGCATCGGCTTCTTGCCGAACAGGCGCAGCCCCTTGAGCCGCATCTTCAGCATCCACTCGGGCTCGTTCTTCAGCGCCGAGATGTTGCGCACGACGTCCTCGGAGAGGCCGCGCTGCGCCGTCGCCCCGGCGGAGTCTGAGTCGGACCAGCCGAACGCGTAGCGGCCAAGTCCCTCCAGCTCCGCGTGGGTGGTCTCAGGCGTCGTGGTCACGGGTGCCTCCGGAGGTAGATCGGGTGGATCGCGGGACGTAGGTCGTGCAGACACCGTCACCGTGGGCGATGGTGGCCAGGCGTTGGACGTGGGTGCCGAGCAGTCGGGCGAAGGCCTCGGTCTCGGCCTCGCAGAGCTCGGGGTACTTCTCGGCCACATGGGCCACCGGGCAGTGATTCTGGCACAGCTGCTCGCCGAGCCGGCTTGCGGCGTTCGTGGGGCCGGCGGCCGACCGTGTTGTCGCGGCGTAGCCGTCTCCGGTCAGTGCTGCCGCTAGGGCGATGGTGCGCTGGTCGGCGGGGGCCTGCTCGACGACCGTCCGGTAGCGGGCCTCGAGCTCGGCGACCCGCTGACGGGCGAACGCGGCGACCGCCTCGCGGCCACCCTGCTGCTCGAGGAACTGCAGCGCGCTGGCGGCCAGGTCGTCGTAACCCTGGTCGAAGGAGTCGCGGCCCGCGTCGGTCACTGCGAACACGCGGGCGGGGCGACCACGCCCGCGGGTCACGGTGGAGCGCGGCGCGCGCTCCTCGATCAGGCCGTCGGCCAGCAGGGCGTCGAGGTGGCGGCGGACACCCGCGGCACTGAGCCCCAGGCGGGCAGCCAGCACGTTGGCGGTGGACGGGCCGTTCTCCAGGATCGATCGGGCCACCCGGTCGCGGGTGCGCGGATCGGAGCGGACGGGCTCGCCGGACGGGGCGGCTTGCGCCACCGCACTCGTCGTACCCGCGAATTTCACAACACCAGTGTGGCCTTATTCGCCGACAGTCGCAAACTCCGCCCCGGCGCGCCCTCCCTAGACTCCCCCGCATGCCGCTGGACCCGGTCGTCGAGGTGACCGATCTCTGCATGCGGTACGGCGAGACCCTCGCCCTGGACGGGCTGACCGTGGCAGTCCCGGCGAGCACGGTGACCGCCGTCCTGGGCCCCAACGGCGCCGGGAAGACCACGGCGCTGGAGACCTGCGAGGGCTACCGCCGGCCGCAGCGCGGCAGCGTACGGGTGCTCGGCCTGGACCCCGGCAGCGACGCCCGCCGGCTGCGGCCCCGGGTCGGGGTGATGCTGCAGTCGGGCGGCGTCTACCCGGCGGTGAAGGCGCGGGAGATGCTGAGGCACGTCGCCTCCCTGCATGCGCACCCGATCGACGTGGAGATGCTGGTCGAGCGGCTCGGGCTGGGCTCGGCCGGCGCCACCCCCTACCGGCGGCTCTCCGGCGGGCAGCAGCAGCGGCTGTCCCTGGCGATGGCGGTGGTGGGACGTCCGGAGCTGGTGTTCCTCGACGAGCCGACCGCGGGGATGGACCCGCAGGCGCGGCACGCCACCTGGGACCTGGTCGGTGAGCTGCGCCAGGACGGCGTGACGGTCGTGCTGAGCACCCACTTCATGGAGGAGGCCGAGCGGTTGGCCGACCATGTGGTGGTGGTCGACCACGGCCGGGTCATCGCGTCGGCTCCCCCCCAGGACCTGATGGCCATCGGAGCGCGCAACACGCTGCGCTTCTCCAGCCCCGCGCCGCTCGATGTCGCGAGCCTGCAGGCGGAGCTGCCGCCCACCAGCCGGGTCCGGGAGGCCCGGCCGGGCGACTACGTGATCGAGGGCACCGTCGACCCGCAGCTGCTGGCCACCGTCACGACCTGGTGCGCGGCACGCGGGGTGATGCCCGAGGGGCTCGCGGTGGAGCGACGAACCCTCGAGGACGTCTTCCTCGAGCTGACCGGGCGGGACCTGCGGGCATGACATCTCCGGGCCGGACACCCACCTTCGCCCCGGCGCCCGGCGCCGCTGCCCTGCACCGGATGGTGCGCGCCCAGGCCGGCCTCGAGCTGCGGATGATGCTGCGCAACGGCGAGCAGCTGCTGCTGACCATCGTGATCCCGTTGCTGGTGCTCGGGGTGTTCGCCAGCATCGAGGTGATGGACCTCGGCGACCGCGAGGCGCGCGTCGACTTCCTGGCACCGGGCGTCCTGGCGCTCGCGGTCATCTCCACCGCCTTCACCGGCCTGGCGATCGCCACCGGCTTCGACCGGCGCTACGGCGCCCTGAAACGGCTGGGCGCGTCGCCGCTGCCGCGCTGGGGCCTGCTGGCCGCCAAGACGATCGCGGTCCTGGCTGTGGAGGTGCTGCAGGTCGGGCTGATCTGCGGGCTCGCGTTCGCGCTGGGGTGGACGCCGGAAGGGTCGGCACCCGGCGTACTCCTGCTCCTGCTCGCGGGCACGGCCGCCTTCGCCGCGCTCGGCCTGCTGATGGCGGGCACGCTGCGCGCCGAGGCGACGCTCGCCGCCGCGAACCTCGTCTACCTGCTCCTTCTCGTCGGTGGGGGCATCGCGGTCCCGCTGGACCGTTTCCCAGACGGCGCCCGGACGGTGCTCGAGCTGCTGCCGGCCGCCGCTTTGGCCGAGGGGCTGCGCGACGTGTTGCGGGACGGTGCGGGGCTGCCGTGGGGCGCCGTCGCCGTGCTGGCCGGCTGGGCGGTCGCCGCCGGGGCCGCCGCGGCCGCCACCTTCCGCTGGGAATGAACCCCGGGCCGGGTCCGATGCCGCGCAAAGAACTGCTTGCAAAGGTTTCTTTGTAGTTGTAACGTCTCGGCCATGCCCGCCCCGGCTTCCAGCCCCCCGCCCGGTCCACCGCCCCAGAGCTCCATCGACGTCCGCGACGTGCGGGCCCTGCGGGCGCTGTCCCATCCGCTGCGCGGGAAGATCCTCGGTGTGCTCCGGCTGGAGGGGCCCTCGACCGCCACCAGGCTGGGCTACCGGCTGGGGGAGAGCAGCGGCGCCACCAGCTATCACCTCCGCCAGCTGGCCTCCTACGGGTTCGTCGAGGACGTGCCGGGCGAGGGCGGCGGGCGCCAGCGCTGGTGGCGCGCGCTGCACCGGAGCACACACTGGGAGACCACCGACTTCCTCGGCGATCCGGCATCGCGCGACGTCGTGGACGAGATGCTGCTCACGCAGATCGACTCACGGCGACGGACGCTCACGGCGTACTTCGATCAGCGCAGCGCCCTGGGCGAGGAGTGGGAGGCGGCGGGGTCGTTGAACGACTACGCCCTCCGGCTGCGGCCCGACGAGGCGCGGGCACTGGCCGACGAGCTCAACGCCGTGCTCGGTCGATGGAGTGACAGCGCCCCCGAAATCCCCGCGCCGGGCACCGAGCTGGTGCTGGTGGACATGGACGTCCTGCCCCTGAAGGAGTACCCGCTGTGACCCTGACCGCGCGCTCCGCCGGCCGTCGCTACGTCGGCCTGACCGCACTCCGGTGGCTGCCCGTCGGAGTCTCCGCTCCGGTGACGGTCCTGCTCGCCCAGTCACGTGGCCTGACCGTCGCGCAGATCGGGCTGGTCTTCGCCGTCTACGGGCTGGTCTGCCTGGTGCTCGAGCTGCCGACCGGCGGACTGGCCGACGCGATCGGTCGCCGACCGGTTCTCGTCCTGTCCGGCTCCCTGCACCTGGTCGGCCTGCTCGTGCTCGCCGTTGCGCAGAATCTGCCGGCGTTCATCGCCGCCATGTCCCTCGTCGGCGTGGGCCGGGCGCTGGACTCCGGCCCACTCGAGTCCTGGTACGTCGACGCGGTGCACCAGGTCACGCCGGGGGCAGACGTGACCCCTGGCCTGTCCCGGGCCGGCATCGCCGACGGCGTCGCGCTGTCGTTGGGCGCGGTTCTCGGCGGCGTTCTGCCTGCTTTGGTCAACGGCAGCTCCAGTGCCCTCGCACTGCCTATCCTCGTCGCCGCAGGTCTCGAGCTTGTGCACCTGGCGGCGGTCATCCGGCTCGTGACACCGCTCGGCCCGGCGAGAGACGTCGGGGCACGGGCTTCGCTGCGCGGCAGCCTGCGCGACGTGCTTACGATCGTGCGCGACACGGTCCGGCTGGCCGCCCGGGACCAGGCGCTGCGCCTGCTGCTGGCGATCACGTTCATCGCCGGGATGGTGCTCACGACATTGGAGCTGCTCGGCCCGCTGCGCTTCGCCGAGCTGGTTGGCGACCGCACGGAGGGTTCGGCGGTCTTCGGCATCGTGATGGCTGTCTCGTTCGGGGCCGCCGCCCTTGGTTCGGCCTTCGCGACGACCGCGCGCCGGGTCGCGCGCGGTTCGGTGGCGCGCGCGACCGCCGTCCTGCTCGTCCTCTGTGCCCTGGCCTTGGTGGGGATCGCCCTGTCCCCCACCGCGGTCCTCGCGGGCACCGCCTACGCCGTGTTCTATCTGTGGAACGGGGCCGGGTGGCCGCTGCGCAAACAGGTCATGCACGGCCGCGTCGACGCCGCCCGGCGGGCGACCATGGTGTCGGCGTCCTCGTTCGCGCTGATGCTCGGTGGCATCACGGGCAGCCTGTCGTTGCCGCTGCTCACCGACTGGACGACTCTCTCGACCGGCTTCGCCGCGGCGGGGGGACTGCTGCTCGTCTCGGCTGCCCTGTCCATACGGCTGCCCCCCGCATCACCGACCGAGGACGCTGGGGACGATGCTGCGCGGCCCGAGGCGGCCGTTCTCTCCAGAGATTTCCAGAGACGGCCCCAGGCGGCTCTCGCCGGCCGCGACGAGGCGCTAACCGTGCCTCCCATTCGGCCAACAGCCGCGGCCGGTGGGCAGGGTGGTGATCCACCGCAGCGGCTGGCGCGTCGATGAGGTTTCTCTCATCCTTGGCTCATGGCACGCCCACCGGCGACGGACACTGTGAAGCAGATGTCCTCGACGAGCCGGGAGCCCGCACCCGACGGCCGGCTGCGCATCGTGACCCGGGTGCGCACGCGCATCCTGGTCTCGGTGCTCCTCATGGCCGGCCTCGGCATGCTCGGCGCCGGCGCCACGTCCTACGTCATCCAGAGCAACCGCCTCGACGACCGGATCCAGGCCAACTTCCGGCAGGAGGTCGAGGAGTTCCGGACGCTGGCCAGGGAAGGAGTCGACCCCTCGACCGGGCAGCGCTTCACCACGGTCGAGGACCTGCTTTTCACCGCGCTTCAGCGCAACGTCGCCGACGAGAACGAGACCTTTCTCGCGCTCGTCGACGGTGAGCCCAAGTATCTGCCCCGCGGTGACCGGCCGGTCCGGCTGGAGGACGAGCCTGCCGTGCTCGACCAGCTGGAGTCGCTGCCGCCCGACTCCGCCGTGATGGTGCGGGAAGCCGAGACTGCGGTGGGCACTGTGCGCTTCGCCGCGATCCAGGTCACCATCGTCGGCGAGTCGACCGTCGGGACCTACGTGATCGCCCGGACCGTGGACCTGGAGGCCCGCGAGCTCACGGACACCACCCGCACCTACGCCGCGGTCGCCGGCGGGTCGCTGGTGCTCATCGCGCTGGTCGGGTGGGTCGTCGCCGGCCGCCTCCTGCGGCCGCTTCGCCTGCTTCGCGACGCCGCCCAAAGGATCTCCGAGACCGACCTCACCCAGCGGATCCAGGTCAGCGCGAACGACGACGTCTCCGACCTTGCCAGGACGTTCAACGCGATGCTGGACCGGCTCGAGTCGGCCTTCGGCACCCAGCGCCAGTTCCTCGACGACGCCGGGCACGAGCTGCGGACACCGATCACCATTCTGCGTGGCCACCTCGAGCTGGTGGACCCGAACGATCCGCGCGAGGTGGCCGAGACCCGCGCCCTGGTGCTCGACGAGCTGGACCGGATGAGTCGGCTGGTGGAAGACCTGATCCTGCTCGCCAAGGCGCGCCGCCCCGACTTCGTCCACGACTCCCCGGTCCACCTCGGCCGGCTGACGGACGACGTGCTGGAGAAGGCTCGGGCGCTCGGGGACCGGCGCTGGACCATTGACGGGCACGCAGACATCACGATCCTCGGGGACGAGCAGCGACTCACCCAGGCGCTGCTGCAGCTGGCGCACAACGCCGTGAAGTTCACCACCGTCGGCGACGCGGTGGCGCTGGGGTCGGAAATCACCGACGGAGTCGCGCGCCTCTGGGTGCGCGACGACGGGTCAGGGGTCGCCCCGGAGGACCGGACCCGCATTTTCCAGCGCTTCGGCCGCGCCGCCACCGGCCGCGGGGTCGAAGGATCGGGACTGGGGCTGGCAATCGTCACGGCGATCGCAGAGGCGCACGGCGGCCGCGTCGAGCTCGATGACGAGATCCGGAAGGGATCGCGGTTCACGTTGGTGATCCCCCTGCGCCCGCTCACCGACCAGACCGAGGAGGTCGAGGACGACGACGTGGTGGTCGAGCACCTGCCGGCTCGCGACGTGATCGGGCAGCACCGATGAAGCGCATTCTCGTCGCCGAGGACGAGGCACGCATCGCCTCCTTCATCGAGAAGGGCCTCAGGTCCAACGGCTTCACCCCGACGGTCGTCACCGACGGACGGACAGCGCTGGACTACGCGATCACCGGGGAGTTCGACCTGCTGGTCCTGGACATCGGGCTGCCTGTGCTCGACGGGTTCGCCGTCCTCCGCCGGCTGCGGCAGGCACAGAGCGCGCTGCCGGTGGTGATCCTGACGGCGCGCGCGACGTTGGACGACACGCTCGCCGGCCTCGAGGGTGGGGCCGACGACTACATGAGCAAGCCCTTCCGGTTCGAGGAACTGCTGGCCCGGATCCGGCTGCGGGTCCGCGACGACCGCGTACCGGTGGCCACCGTGCTGGCCTGCGGGGAGCTCTCGCTCGACCTGCGCACCCGGCGAGCCGAGGTAGCGGGTCGGACAATCGACCTCTCGGCGCGGGAGTTCGCGCTGGCTGAGATGTTCCTCCGCCACCCCGGACAGGTGCTCTCCCGTGAGCAGTTGTTGAGCCACGTGTGGGGCTACGACTTCGATCCCGGCTCCAACGTCGTTGACGTCTACGTGCGCTACCTGCGTCGAAAGCTCGGCTCGGAGCGGATCGAGACCGTGCGTGGCATGGGCTATCGCCTGGCCGAGTCCCCGGACCCAGCCGCCGCAGACGCGCCGATTCAATGAGAGGGCTCTCATCTGGCTCTCCTCGTTGACTCACCCGCCGCACTCAGGCTGAGGTCAGGCCACCCGGGAAGCACCGGAGTTGGTCGAGAACGCCGCCAGCGAGAGCCGAGGTGCACGCAGATGAAGGGCCGCACGCAGTGGACTCTGGTCGGGAGCGTCTTGGTGCTGGGCTGGGGAGCGGGGGTCACGAGGGCTGTCGTCGGGCTCAACGACGCGGCAGCCCCGAGCACGTTCGGGTCGGCCGTGACACTGGACACCGCCCCACGCGAGGGTGCCGGGGTCTCCGAGCGGTCCGCCGTCGCGACACAGCCGCCCCGCGCGCGCAGCGCGGCCAAACCTGACAGTCGCGACTCGCCGGTCAGCCAACCAGCCCGCAAGTCCGCACCCCGGGCCGTTCCGGCTCCCCCTCCCCGCCAGGCGGGGACGGCGCAGCGCGCCCCGGCTGTCGACAGTTCGGACGCCTCGGACGCCTCGGACGCCTCGGCCGACTCGGCGGAGTCCGCGAACTCCGCCGACTAGGTTCCCCTGTTGTGGCGGATGCTCCACCAGAGAAGAGCGTGGTCGCGGAGAACCCTGCCGACGACACGTCGCTGGATCTGCTGACCGGCCCCGGCGCGACGGAGCTGCTCGGCGCCGCCCTGGCGACCAACGGTGGGCAGATCCTCGACTGGACCGCGCGGCACGTCGACCACCGTCCCGGCGCCAGCACCACGGTCTCCTACCGCGCGCGGGTCGCGTGGCCGGACGGGGACCGTGTCGTCACACTCGGCGCCAGCACAGGTCTGCGCACCGTGCGGTCCGACACCCCCGGCATGCTGGTGCTCTCCGACGGCGCCCGTCAGGTCGCGGTCTGGCAGTTCCCGTCCGACCCCGGCCTGCCCGGCCTCGCCAGAGCCTTCGACGCGTCGGTGATGACAAGCCTGCTCGACACGTACGGCGTGCAGGCCGGGCCGCTCGAGCTGTCCCTGCGTTCCTACCGCCCCCGCCGGCGTGCCGTCGTCGAGGTCGTCGGCCCGGGCGGGCACCTCTTCGTCAAGGTCCTTCGCCCGAGCAAGGTCGCCGACCTCCATCACCGGCACCGTCTCCTGCACGAGGCCGGCATCCCGGTCCCCCGCAGCCTCGGCTGGACCGACGACGGTTTGCTGCTCCTCGCGGCCCTGCCGGGCACCGACCTGCGGGAAGCCCTGCGCGACGGTGCCCGGGCGGTGCCGGACCCGGACGACCTCGTCGAGCTGCTCGACCGGATGCCCGCGTCCGTCACCGAGCTGCCCCGACGTGCGGCCTGGAGCGACAACGTAGAGCACTACGCGGCCGTCGTCGCTGCAACCGTCCCGGCCGAAGCTGACCGAGCCACCCGGTTCGCAGCACTCGTCGCGGAGGGGCTGGCCGGAGCGCCGGAGGGCGACGAGCCAACCCATGGCGACTTCTACGAGACCCAGATCCTGCTCGAGCACGGCCGACTCACCGGCCTGCTCGACGTCGACACGGCCGGTCCGGGTCGGCGTGCCGACGATCTCGCCTGCCTGCTCGCTCACACCGAGGTGCTGGCGCAGCTCGAGCCCGACCACGCAACGACGACCGACCCGCTGACCGAGCGGTTGACCGCGGCGTTCGAGCGCCGCGTCGACCCGGTCGAGCTGCGTCATCGGGTCGCCGGGGTGATCATGTCGCTGGCCACCGGTCCGCACCGGGTGCAGGAGCCGGGATGGCGGGAGGCGACCTCCGCACGCCTGGACCTGGTGCAACGCTGGCTCGAGTCAGCGGCGCAGCATGCCAAATCTTGACCATCTGAACATGAATGTCCTCTCATCGGGCTATCCCAGTGGCCTCATGTCCCGTCGACAAACTGAAGGACGTAGGGCGCCACGAGGGCGCCGTTGGAGAAGGGACCGCATCATGCACGGACGTAAGACATGGGCCGTCGTTGGCGCCGCTGCCGTCCTCGGCGTCAGCACTGGTGTCGCCTCGGCGTCGCTCGGGGTCAACGACCGGGCCGACAACTCGCAGGCCGGGCAGGCCATCACGCTGTCCGCCGACAAGGACTCGGGCGCCGCGGACTCCGCGCAGTCGCCCGATGCCCCTCGAGACCACGTCACGGATCCCTCGCCGGAGTCGGCCGACTCCCCGGGCGCGTCTGCGGTGGACTCACCGGACCCGGCCAGCGCCGCATCCGCGGACAGCCCCGCCCCGGCACCCAAGGCCAAGAACGCCGACTCGGCGAACAGCCCGGCGCCCGCACCCCGGCGTGCGGCGGCCAGCGCGAACAGCGCCCCGTCGCCGAACTCGCCGGCATCGGCCAACTCGCCGGCATCGGCCAACTCGCCGGCATCCGCGAACTCCCCGGCCTCCGCGGCTTCGGCGGACTCGCCGGCCTCCGCGAACTCGGCGGCATCCGGCAACTCGGCCGACTCGGCCGACTAGCGAACGTTCCACCCCGCAACACGACGACGACAACGCCGCCGCTCCCTCCCGGGGGCGGCGGCGTCGTCGTGTCCCGGTTCCACTCACAATGACGTCAGGCGCCGCGCCGTAGGCTGGCGCGCATGCCCGACCGCTTCGCCAGGCTCCTGCGTTGGCGGCCCTCCTCCACCGCCGTGCGCCGAGCCTTTTTCGCTGCCCTGGTGACCAACACCGGCATCGTGGTGACCGGCGGCGCGGTGCGGCTGACCGGCTCCGGACTCGGCTGTCCCGAGGTGCCGCGCTGCACCGACACCAGCCTGGTGCCGACCGCCGAGATGGGCGCGCACGGCGTCATCGAGTTCGGCAACCGGATGCTGACCTTCGTTCTCACGGCCGCGGTCGTGGCGGCTCTGCTGACTGCGTGGCGCGCCGGCCGCCGCGACCTGCTCAAGTCTGCAGGGCTGCTGTTCGCGGGCATCCTGGCGCAGGCCGCGCTCGGCGCGATCACTGTCGTGACCGAGCTCAACCCCTTCACCGTGATGGCGCACTTCCTTCTCTCCATGGTGCTCATCGCCGTCGCCGTCCGGGCCTACGAGATCGCTGCCGGCCGGCTGGAGCGGGCAGCACCCGCCGTACAGCCCGCGCTCGCTCGGGGCGGGTATGCCCTGGTCGCCGTGGTCGCCGCAACGTTGGTCGTCGGCACCGTGGTCACCGGGACGGGACCGCATTCCGGGGACGACGAGGCGACCGACCGGCTGCCGTTCGACCTCGCCACGGTCACCCAGGTGCACGCCGACCTGGTGTTCCTGCTACTCGGCCTCGCCATCGGGATGCTGGTTGCCCTGCGGGCCACGAACGCGCCGCCATTGCTGCTACGACGGGTGGTGGTCCTGCTAGCGGTGATCCTGGCGCAGGGGACGATCGGTTACGTGCAGTACGCGACCGACCTGCCGGTGCTCCTGGTCGGCCTCCACGTCCTGGGCGCGACAGTGGTCTGGATCGCCGCGCTGCGGCTCGTGCTGCCGATGACCGTCCGGGGCCGCTCAGAAGGGCAGCAGCGGGTCGAGCGCGATCGCGACGAAGAGCAGCGTGAGATAGCTGATCGACCAGTGGAACAGCCGCATCGGCCGCAGCGCGACAACGGTGTCGCCCACCCGGGCCCGGCCCAGCAGCCGGTGGGCCTCGACCAGGAAAGCGGCCCCGAGGACGACGGCCGCGACCGGGTAGCTCGCACTGGTGGGAGCCACCGGCCACAGCAGCAGTGAGACCGCGACCATCACCCAGCTGTAGGCGACGATGCGTCGCGCGACGACGACGACGTCGGCGACGACCGGCAGCATCGGCACCCCCGCCGCGGCGTAGTCGTCCTTGAACCGCAGCGACAGCGGCCAGTAGTGCGGCGGGGTCCAGAAGAAGATGATCGCGAACAGCACGGCCGGCGCCCACGACAGCGACCCGGTGACGGCGGACCACCCGATCAGCACCGGCATGCAACCGGCCGCACCGCCCCACACGATGTTCTGCGGGGTGCGCCGCTTGAGCGCCATCGTGTAGACGCAGACGTAGAACAGGATCGCTGCCAGCGCCAGCCCGGCGGAGAGCAGGTTGACGGTGAGGGTCAACCAGGCGACCGACAGCACCCCGAGCACGAGGCCGAACAGCAGGGCCTCGACGGGCCGGACGACCCCGGTCGCGAGGGGACGGCGCTCGGTGCGGTGCATGACCATGTCGATGTCACGGTCGAAGTAGCAGTTCAGGGTGTTGGCACTGCCGGCGGCGAGCGTGCCGCCGACGAGGGTTGCCAGCACCAGGCCCAGTGCCGGCACGCCGCCCTCGGCGAGGAACATCGTCGGCACGGTGGTGACCAGCAGCAGCTCGATGATGCGCGGCTTGGTCAGCGCGACGTAGGCGCCGACCGTCTGCCGCACACCTCGCCGCGCCCGGGCCCCGACGTCGGCTGCTGCCACACCCGTTGCGGGGCGGGAGTCAACGGCCGTCACGGGCACCTCGGGGAGAATCGGGATGGGCGGAATGGGATCGGTCCTGCGCTGCTTTGGAACTCTAGCGGCCCGCTGCGTGCCCTCGTCGTTGCTGGGTAGGCTCGCCGCACGCGACGCCGCCCAGCCGAAGGAGCCCTGTCCCGGTGAGCACCAAGCAGCAGACGCTCGAGTGGACCGACCTGGACCAGAAGGCGGTCGACACGGTCCGGGTGCTCGCGATGGACGCCGTGCAGAAGGTCGGCAACGGCCACCCCGGCACCGCCATGAGCCTCGCGCCGGCGGCCTACCTCCTCTTCCAGCGCTTCCTGCGACACGACCCCACCGATCCCGGCTGGACCGGGCGTGACCGGTTCGTGCTGTCGGCCGGCCACTCCAGCCTGACGCTCTACATCCAGCTCTACCTCTCTGGCTACGGCCTGCAGATCGAGGACCTCCAGTCGCTGCGGACGTGGGGATCGCTGACCCCCGGCCATCCCGAGCAGGGACACACCGTCGGGGTGGAGACGACCACCGGGCCGCTGGGCCAGGGTGTCGGCATCGCGGTCGGCATGGCGATGGCCGCTCGACGGGAGCGCGGGCTGCTCGACCCCGACGCCGCGCAGGGCACGAGCCCCTTCGACCACACGATCTGGTGCTTCGCCTCCGACGGCGACATCGAGGAGGGCATCACCAGCGAGGCGTCGTCGCTGGCCGGCACCCAGCGTCTGGGCAACCTCGTCCTGCTCTATGACGACAACCACATCTCGATCGAGGACGACACCAGCATCGCCCTGTCCGAGGACACGGTCGCCCGCTACGAGGCCTACGGCTGGCACGTGGCGCGGGTCGACTGGCTCGAGGGCAGCGGCTCGTACGACGAGAACGTGCGGGCGCTCGCGTCGGCCTTTGAGGCGGCCCGGGCCGAGACGAACCGCCCGTCGTTCATCGCGCTGCGCACCGTCATCGGCTGGCCCGCGCCGAACCTGCAGAACACAGGCAAGGCACATGGCAGCGCGCTGGGCGACGACGAAGTCGCAGCCACCAAGAAGATTCTCGGCTTCGATCCCGACAAGACCTTCGACGTCGACCCCGAGGTGCTGGCCCACGCCCGGCTGGTGATCAAGCGCGGGCGCGAGCAGCACGCCGGCTGGGACAAGGACTACACGGCCTGGGGCGAAGGCAACGCCGACGGGAAGGCGCTGCTCGACCGCATGCAGCAGCGCCGGCTGCCCGACGGCTGGACAGACGCGCTGCCCGAGTTCCCCGCCGACGAGAAGGGCATGGCCACCCGCAAGGCGTCCGGCGAGATCCTCACCGCGATCGCGCCGGTGCTGCCGGAGCTCTGGGGTGGCTCGGCCGACCTGGCCGAGTCCAACAACACCACCCCCGAGGGCGAGCCGTCCTTCCTCCCCGAGGACCGCGCTTCCAAGCAGTTCCCCGGTGGGCCCCACGGACGGGTGCTGCACTTCGGTATCCGCGAGCACGCCATGGGCGCCATCCTCAACGGCATCGCCCTGCACGGAGGGACCCGCCCCTACGGCGGCACCTTCCTCGTCTTCAGCGACTACATGCGCCCGGCCGTGCGGCTCGCCGCGATCATGAAGTTGCCGGTGACCTATGTCTGGACCCACGACTCCATCGGGCTGGGCGAGGACGGTCCGACCCACCAGCCGGTCGAGCACCTCGCCGCGCTGCGCGCGATCCCGGGCCTGGACGTCGTGCGCCCTGCTGACGCCAACGAGACCGCCGTGGCGTGGCGGACCATCCTCGAGCACACCGACCGGCCTGCCGGGCTGTGCCTGACCCGGCAGAACGTCCCGACGTTCGACCGCTCGATGCTCGCCCCGGCCGAGGGCACCAAGCAGGGGGGCTACATCCTGGCCGACGCCTCTGACGGGCAGCCCCAGGTCATCCTGATGGGCACCGGCTCGGAGGTGCAGCTCGCGCTGGCCGCCCGGGAGACCCTCGAGGCGGAGGGGACGCCCACCCGGGTCGTCTCGCTGCCG
>Ga0136617_10003642_pt1 | contig 13758 bp, 14 predicted proteins | sample AntDrymUQ3222106_2_FD_129672 | JGI IMG/M metagenome (GOLD analysis project Ga0136617, IMG submission 129672) | Polar desert sand microbial communities from Dry Valleys, Antarctica - metaG UQ322 (21.06) | ecosystem: Environmental > Terrestrial > Soil > Desert | place: Antarctica: Dry Valley... | reverse complement strand
TCGATCTGGACCGGTTGGCCGGCGCGGGCCCCATCGAGGTCGACGATGTGAAGCCACGTGGACCCCGAGTCGGCGAAGGACTCGGCGACCGCGAGCGGATCGTCGGAGTAGCTGGTCTCGCGGGCGAAGTCACCCTGGCATAGGCGCACGACCCGGCCGCCTCGGAGGTCGATCGCCGGCAGCAGGTCGAACGTTGCGTGGCCCGACGAATCGTGGTAGCGTTTTAGCACGCTAACACGGTAACACGGTGAAGCGGCGCAGCGGGTGCGCGCCGGAGGACGAAGCGATGGCCGCCGACGACTGGCAGACCGACGACACGCGCGAGATGTTCGACGCCATCCTGCGCCTGCGCGATCGGGAAGAGGCGGCGAGCTTCTTCCGCGATCTGTGCACGCTCGGTGAGCTGCGCGCCATGACCCAGCGCTGGGCCGTCGTGCGGATGCTCGAGCAGGGTCTCCACTACGCGGAGATCAGCCGCCGGACGGGCGCCTCGACGGCGACCATCACGCGGATCGCCTCGTGGCTGCACCACGGCGAGGGCGGCTACCGGCTCATGCTGGATCGGCTGCGCGAGACAGGCGACCTCCCCTACCCCGCCGGCGCCGAGCGATGACCGAGCGCCTGCGCCTGGCCGTCCCCAACAAGGGCCGGCTGGTCGAGCCGACGGTTCAGCTCCTGCGCGACGCCGGGCTCGTCTTCGAGGAGCACGACCGAGCGCTCGTCGCGCTCGTCCAGAACTACGACCTCGAGATCCTGTTCGTTCGCACGAACGACGTGATCGAGTTCGTTGGTGACGGCGTGGCAGACCTGGGCATCACCGGCATCGATCTGCTCACCGAGACCGGGGCGGAGCTGCCGCGGATCCGCGAGCTCGGCTACGGCCGCTGCCGGCTTGCGGCCGCCGCGCCCACGGACAGTCCCTACCGCAAGGTCGAGGACCTGGCCGGCCTGCGCGTCGCGACCGCCCACCCCAACACGACGCGTCGGTTCTTCGAGCAGCGCAGCATCGCGGTCGACGTCATTCCCATCTCCGGCGCGGTCGAGGTCGCGCCACGACTGGGTCTCGCGGAGGCCATCGTCGACCTCGTGTCGACCGGCTCGACGCTGGTCATGAACGGTCTGCGGCCGATCGGCGACGTGCTCGCGTCCGAGGCGGTCCTCGTCGCCAACCCCAACTCGCACCGCCAGCGGAGCGACGAGCTGGCCGCGATCGAGACGATGCTCTCGGCGGTCATCGCCGCGCGCGGCCGCAAGTACCTGATGATGAACGCCCCGGCCGACCACCTGCCCGAGCTCGAGCGGCTGCTACCGGCCCTCGAATCGCCGACCGTCATCCCGCTGGCGCACACCGGGATGATCGCGATCCACTCGGTGGTCGATGCCGACGACGTCTGGGGCCTGCTGCCGCGGCTCCGGGCGGCCGGCGCGTCGGGGATCCTCGTGCTTCCGATCGAGAAGATCGTTCCGTGACCGGCGCTCCTCCGACGCTCCGGTTGCGCCGCATCGACCTGACGACCGGCGAGCCCGACGCACGCGCCGCGCTTGACGCCCTCACAAGACGCCGAGCCGTGCCGGACGAGACGGTCCGGGCCGCCGTGCGCGACATCCTCGACGAGATCCGGCCGGACCCGTCCGCCGGCGTCCGCCGTGCCAGCGAGCGGTTCGGGGGCGGTCCGGCCGACGGCCGCCTTATGCTCCGCGCCGCGGACCTGGAGGCGGCGCGCGAAGCGCTCGACCCGGCGATTCGGGCCGCGCTCGAGCACGCGGCCGCCAACGTCGAGCGGTTCGCGGCCACCCAGCGGCCGGTCACGACGTGGACGTCGATCGCGACCGGCATCGATATCGAGCGTCGCTGGGAGCCGCTCGACAGCGTGGGCTGCTACGTCCCGGGTGGCTCGGCCGCCTACCCGTCGTCGCTGATCATGACCGTGGTCCCGGCCCGCGTTGCCGGTGTGACGCGGATCGTCGTCGCCACGCCCGCCGGCAACGACGGCGCGCCGGACCCCATCGTCCTCGGGGCGGCCGGCCTGCTGGGCGTCGACCAGGTCATCGTCGTCGGTGGCGCACAGGCGGTCGGCGCGCTGGCCTTCGGGCTGCCCGGGGATGGCCTCGAGCCCGTCGACCTGATCGTGGGCCCCGGCAACGCCTGGGTCACCGCCGCGAAGCTGGAGCTCGCCGGCGAGGTTGGGATCGACCTTCCAGCCGGCCCGTCGGAGGGCATGGTCCTCGCGGATGGCTCGGCGGACCCGCGGACCGTCGCGGCAGACCTGATCACCCAGGCGGAGCACGGTCCGGACTCGCCGGCGATCCTGGTGACGACGGATCGCGACCTCGCGGATGCCGTCGAGCAGGAGGTCGCCCGCCGACTGGCCGCGGCACCACGGCGCAGCATCCTCGAGCGATCGCTGGGCACGCACGGCGCGACCGTGCTGGTCGACGACCTCGGCGAGGCGATCGACGTCGTCAATCGCTATGCGCCGGAGCACCTGTCGGTCGACGTTGAGCCGCTCGAGGCCACGGTCGCGCAAATTCGGCACGCCGGATCCCTGTTCGTCGGCCGCTGGGCGCCCGAGTCGGCCGGCGACTACGCGACCGGCGCGAACCACGTGCTGCCCACCGGCGGCCTCGCGCGGGCTTGCGGTCCGCTCGCGGTCGAGACGTTCGGTCACTTCGTGCAGGTCCAACGCCTCACCCGCGAGGGGCTCGCCGGGATCCGCGGGACGATCGGAACGCTGGCCATGGCCGAGGGCCTGCCGGCGCACCGCGACGCGGTCGAAGCGAGGTTCGAGTGAGCCCCACCCCGGTCACCACCGCCTCGCCGGTCGCGCCGGCCTCCTACAGCTGGGAGGCCACCAACGAGGAGGTGGCCGCGCGCTACGGCGTCTCGATCGACCGGATCATCCGATTCGACCTCAACACGTCCCCGGCCCCGCCCGCGCTGACTTTCGAGGTCCTGGCGCGCGGCCGCTTCGAGACGCCGCTGTCCGAGTACCCACCGTCCGACTACCGGCGCCTCGTGGACGCCGCGGCGGCCCGCTATGGCGTGGCCCCGGACGAGCTCCTCGTGGGGGCGGGCGCGGACGAGATCCTCGACCTGGCCGGCAAGGCGTTCCTGCCACCGGGCGGACGCGCCGTTATCCCAACGCCGAGCTACGCGATGTACCGGGTCATCACCGAGCAGCGCGCCGCGACGGTGCAGGCCGTGCCGCGCCGATCCGCCGCCGAGGGCTGGGCCATCGACGTCGCTGCCATCCGCGCGGCCGCTCGGGACGCCGATGTCGTGTGGCTGTGCAGCCCGAACAACCCCACCGCGCTGGCCGAGCCCGACGGCGCCATCGCGAGCCTGCTCGACGGGCTCGCCGCCGATGCAGCCACGGACCGCCGCCCGCCGCCCGCCGTGATCCTCGACGAGGCCTATGCGGAGTTCACCGGCCGCTCGCTGGTGGGGCTCCGGACCGCCTACGAGCGGCTCGTGATCGTCCGCACCGCGAGCAAGGCGTATGCGCTGGCGGGGCTCCGAGTCGGCTTCGCCATCGCCCGCCCCGCGACGATCGCCGAGATGGCGCCGTACCGCCCCCCCGGCTCGGTGGCGACGACCTCCGTCACGGTCGTCACCGAGGCCCTGCGCTCGCCCGGGCTGCTCGACGCCAACCTGGCTCGTGTCGAGCGCGAGCGCGCCCGGCTGGCGGCCGGCCTGCGCGATGCCGGCTGGGCGGTGAGCCCGTCCGTCACCAATTTCCTGCTCGCCGATCTCGGGACACCGGAGCGCGCGGCGGCGACCGCCGAGGGGCTGCTCCGCCGGGGACTCGTCCCGCGCACGTTCCCGGCCGGCCACCCCCTCGCGTCGTCGCTGCGCGTGACCATCCGCGACACGGACGACAACACTCTGCTCGTGACCGCCGCTCGCGAGATCAGCCAGGAGACGCCGCGATGACCACCCCCCTTGGCGAGCTCGACGTCGTCGCCCGCGCCGACCGCCGGGCGACCGTGAGCCGGCGCACGCGCGAAACCGACGTCACCATCGAGCTGGGCCTCGACGGGTCCGGCACGGCCAACGTCTCGACCGGCATCGGGTTCTACGATCATCTCCTCGGCTCGCTCGCCCACCACGGGCTGTTCGATCTCGACGTCCGCGCCTCGGGCGACCTGCACGTCGATGAGCACCACACCGTCGAGGACGTGGCGCTGGTGCTCGGGTCCGCGTTCGCCGAGGCGCTCGGTGACCGGGCCGGCATCCGGCGGTTCGGCGACTCGAGCATACCCATGGACGAGGCCCTCGCCAGCGCCGTCATCGACATGGGTGGCCGGCCCTATGCCGTGATCGAGCTGCCGTTCCGCGGCGAGCGCGTCGGACAGCTGCCGCTCCAGCTCGTCGAGCATGCGCTCGAGGCGTTCGCCCGGACCGCCGGAGCGACGCTCCACCTGCGCGGCACCGCTCGCAACGACCACCACCTGGCCGAGGCGGCGTTCAAGGCCCTGGGCCGAGCGCTGCGGGACGCCTGCGAGACGGACCCGCGCCGGACCGGGGTCGCCTCGACCAAGGGCTCGCTGGGATGACGTTGCGGGTCGCGGTCGTCGACTACGGCGCCGGCAACCTCGTGAGCATCGAGCAGGCGCTGCTGGCGGTGGGCACGCGCCCGATGCTGGTGCGCGACGGCGAGGCGCTGCGCGACGCGGATGCCGTCATCGTCCCGGGCGTGGGCGCCGCGGAACCGGCAATGCGCCGCCTGGCCCGGGCGGGACTGGTCGACCCGCTGCTGCGCTGGATCGCGCTGGGGCGGCCGTATCTCGGCATCTGCCTGGGGCTGCAGCTGCTGTTCGAGACCAGCGACGAGGATGGCGCGCAGACGTTCGGCGTGCTGCCGGGCCGGACGGTGCGGCTCGCCGATGCGCCTACCCTCCCCCACATCGGCTGGAACCAGGTCGTGCGCCGGCGCGAGCACGCGTTGTTCGCCGGAATCGCCCAGGGCGCCGACCTGTACTTCGTGCATTCGTACGCCGGTGTCCCCGAGGGCCCCGACGCCGAGCGGATGGTCCTGGCCGAGACCGAGCACGGGTCGCGCTTCGCCTCGGTCATCGAGCGCGGCAACCTCCTTGGTGTCCAGTTCCATCCGGAGCGGAGCGCCGGCGACGGGCTGCGACTGCTCGCGAACTTCGCCCGGTGGGCAACGGCGCTGAGCGCGGGGATCGGCGCCGAGTACTCGCCGGTGGGCGCGGGCGGCACGAGCGGCGGCGACTGATGCTCCGACGGCGGGTCATCCCGTGCCTCGACGTCGCCGACGGCCGCGTCGTCAAGGGCACGAACTTCGTCGATCTGGTGGACGAGGGCGATCCCCCCGAGCTCGCCGCGCGATACGCCAACGAGGGCGCCGACGAGATCGTGTTCCTCGACATCACCGCAGCGCCGGAGCGGCGCGGGACGCTGCTGGACATCGTGGAGCGCACGGCGCGCCGCGCGTTCGTGCCGCTGACCGTGGGCGGCGGGGTGCGCAGCGTGCTCGAGATGCGCGACGTGCTGCGCGCGGGTGCCGACAAGGTGTCGCTCAACAGCGCGGCGGTCGCGGAGCCGGGGCTGATCTCGCGCTGCGCGGCACGCTTTGGGCGGCAGGCGGTGGTCGTGGCGATCGATGCGCGCCGAGTGCCCGCTGAAGAGTTGTCCTGGGAGGTGGTCGTCAAGGGTGGCCGCGAGACGACCGGGCTCGATGCCGTCGCGTGGGCGCAGCGGGCGGCGGAGCTGGGTGCCGGCGAGCTGCTGGTCACCTCCATCGATCGCGACGGGACCCGGTCCGGGTTCGAGACGGACCTGCTGCGGGCGATCTCGTCGCGGGTGCGTGTGCCGGTCATCGCATCGGGCGGCGCGGCCGGACCCGCGGACTTCGTGGCGGCCGTGCGGGACGGCGGCGCCGATGCCGTCCTGGCCGCATCGATCTTCCACCGCCGGATCCACTCGATCGCCGAGGTCAAGCGGGTCATGACCGAGGCTGGTCTGCCGGTCAGGGCCGTCGCGTGAACGCGGTAACCGCTGCCGACGTCCGGTTCGGCGCCGACGGGCTCGTGCCGGCGGTCGTTCAGGACGCAGTCGACGGGCGGGTCCTGATGGTGGCCTGGATGGACGAGGAGGCGCTCGAGGCGACGCAGCGTACGGGCAAGGTGCATTTCCACTCGCGCTCGCGCGGCCGGCTCTGGCGCAAGGGCGAGACGAGCGGCAACGTGCTCCGCCTGGTCGACCTGGCGATCGACTGCGACGCCGATGCCTTGCTGGTGACAGCCGAGCCGGCCGGGCCCACGTGTCATCGCGGAACCCGGAGCTGCTTCGACGCCGACGGTGCGCCCGCGTCGCGCGGGACACAAGATCTCGCCTGGCTCGAGACGCTGTGGGCCACGATCTCATCGCGGGCCGCGGAGCGTCCGGCCGGCTCGTACACGACGTCACTGCTGGACGGCGGTGTCGACGCGGTCGCCCGCAAGGTCGCTGAGGAGGCCACCGAGGTCGTCCTCGCCGCCAAGGACGACGCGGCGACCGATGCCGACCGGGCCGTGACGGGCGGCCGGCTGGCCGAGGAGACCGCCGACCTGCTCTACCACGCGCTCGTGCTGCTGGCCGAGCGCAACGTCGCACCGGCCGACGTGGTGAGCGTCCTGCGCGAGCGCCACGGCCGGTAGTGCTTCAGGGCCGGTAGGCGGGCTCTCCCCGGGCGAGGCAGTCGGTCAGGCCGCACAGCACACCCACCGCACGGCGCTCACCGGCGGCATTCTCGAGAATCACGACGAGCTGGCGGCCACCGCCCCGGTTCGGCAGAACCTCGCCGCCGGCGGAATTCCGGTACGTACCCTCGAAGAACACGAGGCCGGGCGTGGCGGCGTCGGCGCCGAGCCCATCACGGGCGATGGCGACGAGCTCCTCGCATGAGCGGATCACGGGACGCTCCGAGGTGCAGTCCGTCACCTGCTCGCCGATCGACCAGCCGTCGAGCAGCTCGATCTCCGGGGCAAACAGCCCGCAACTGGTGAGCCCCAGCGCGAGCGCCGCGACGGACGCCACTCGCCGGAGCCCCGTCATCCCGCCCGGCGCCCCACCCGCAGCCGCTTCTTGCCCACGCGGACGACCAGCCACTCCCCGGCGATCAGTTCCGGGACGGGCGTGTCGGCGGACGTCACTCGCTCGTCGTTGAGCGACAGGCCACCCTGGGCGATGGCGCGTCGAGCCTCGCCGTTGGAGGCGAAGGTCGCCGAGGCGACCAGCAGCGGCACGAGTCCCGCCTGGCGATCCTTGTCGCGGAAGGCGAACCCGTCGACCTCGGCGTGGAGCGTCGCGAGGACGGCCGGGTCGCGGATCGGGTCGCGCGCGAAGATCGCCTCGGACGTCCGTCGTGCCTGCGCGGCGGCGGCCTGGCCGTGAACTCGCGCCGTGACGTCGTGCGCCAGCGCCCGCTGGAGCGGCCGCGTGTCCGGTCGGGCGGCCTGCAGCGCCTCGAGCGCCTCGATCTCCGCTCGCTCGAGCAGCGTGAGAAAGCGGACCTGCTGCGCGGCGTCCGCGTCCGGCCGGTCGATCCAGTACTGGTAGAAGGCATACGGCGACGTCCGCTCGGCGTCGAGCCAGACGGACGTGCCCGCGGCCGTCTTGCCGAACTTCTCGCCGGAAGTATTAGTCAGCAGCGTGTAGGCCAGCCCGTGGGCCGGCTCCTCGCCCTCCGCGACTCCAGAGGTTCGGCGGATCAGCTCGAGCCCGGCGGTGATGTTGCCCCACTGGTCCGCGCCGCCCATCTGGAGCTCGACCCCGTGCTCCCGATACAGGTGCCGGAAGTCCGCCGCTTGGAGGAGCATGTAGCTGAATTCCGTGTACGAGATCCCCGCGCTGATCCGCGTCTGGACGGAGTCCTTGGCCAGCATGTACGGGATCGTGAAGTGCTTGCCCACGTCGCGCAGGAAGTCCAGCATCGGCACGTCGCCCAGCCAGTCAAAGTTGTTGGCCATCTCGGCGCCGGTCGCGCCCGAGAAGTCGAGAAAGCGCTCGAGCTGCAACTGGATGCCGGCCAGGTTGACGGCGAGCGTGTCGCGGTCGAGCAGATTGCGCTCGGCCGAGGCCCCCGACGGGTCGCCGATCATCCCGGTCGCCCCGCCCACCAACGCGACCGGCCGGCCGCCCCGCCGTTGGAGGTGGAGAAGCCCCATGACCGGAAGGAGATGGCCCACGTGGAGCGACGGCCCGGACGGATCGAACCCGTTGTAGCCGGCGATTGGACGGCCGGTGGCGAGCCGCGCCTCGAGACCCGGCGTTGCAGCGTGGAGGAGGCCCCGCCAGCGCAGCTCATCGAGCAGGCCGGGCAACCCGGCGGCAGCTTCGGCGGCAGTGGCAGCGTCGTCGGGCGTGGGCGATAGGGTCACGTGGTCATGCTAGCCGTCGAGCTGCGAAAGCTGCTCCCCGTTCGCGACGGCGTGGAGCTGCGCCGCTGGCGCGCATCCGACGCCGAGTGATTGTCCGATGGGCCCGCGCGACCATCGGGCTCCGCGATGCATGGATCTACGCAGCTCCCGCCAACCAAGCTTCCCGGGCGGTGGCGCGCCGTGCCGGCTTCGAGGAGCAAACGGAGCACGCCTTCTTGAGCGACGGCAGCGAGCGCATCGCTCACCTGCGCCGCCTTTCGGAGCCCGACGCTAGCCCAACGTGACGATCGTCGCCCCGTCGCCGCCCTCGCCGCGGCCGCCTGCCCGCTGCTCCTTCACGAGCGGGTGCCCGCCGGCCTGCTCGCGCACGGCGTCCCGCAGGGCGCCCGTGCCCATGCCGTGGATGATCGTGACTTTGTGCATGCCGGCCAGGGCGGCATCATCGAGATAGCGTCCCAGCGCATCGAGCGCCTCGTCCACCCTGGCCCCGCGCAGATCGAGCGATGACGCGACGGTCCGGGCCCGGCTCAGCTGGATCGCCCCCGCGCTCGATCCACCATCCGACCCCGCACCCGCCGCCGACGACATCGCCAGCTCGAGCTCGTCCACATTCACGGACACGCGCATCCCGCCGGCCTCGAGCGTCGCCCGCCGCCCACCCTTCTCGAGCGCCGAGATCCGACCCTCCCAACCGCCCTGCCGGCTCCGCGCGCGCTCGCCCACCTGCCAGGAGCGGGGCGCCGGCGGTGGCGGTGCCTCGGGCAGCGGTTCCGTCTCGGGCAGCCGATCGCGGGTCGACTCCGCGCGCGCGACGGCGGTGTCGAGGGCGGATGCCGTGACGGTCTCGCGCTCGAGCCGCCGCCGCGTGTCGCTGACGTCGTCGCGCAGCTCCGTGACGAGGCGCTCGGCCTCGGTTCGCGCGGACCGCACGGTCTCGTCACGCTCGCGCCGGGCGCGTCGTCGCTCCTCGTCCGCCTGGCGGAGCGCCTCGCCCGCGCGCGCCTCGGCGACCCGGGCGCGCTCGAGCGCGTCGGAGGTCTCGCCCTCGGCCGCACGGATGCGCTCGAGCGTCTCCTCGAACGCGCGCTGGTTCTCGGACAGCCGCGAGCGGGCATCGCCCACGATGTCCGGCGGCAGTCCGAGCCGCTCGGCGATCGCGAACGCCTGGCTGCCGCCCGGGAGGCCGATCGTCAGCCGGTAGGTGGGCGACAGCGTCTCGAGGTTGAACTCGACCGACGCGTTCGAGGCGGCCGGTGTCGTGTGGGCATAGGCCTTGAGCTCGGCGTAGTGGGTCGTGGCGGCGACGAGCGCGCCGGCCCGGATGAAGTGGTCGAGCAGCGCCTGGGCGAGCGCGGAGCCCTCGGTGGGGTCCGTGCCGGCGCCGAGCTCGTCGAGGAGCACGAGCGTGTCCGGTCCGGCCGCCTCGACGATCCGGATGATCCGCCGCAGGTGGCCAGAGAACGTCGACAGCGATTGCGCGATCGACTGCTCGTCGCCGATGTCGGCGAAGACGTCGCGGAAGATCGGCAGCTGGCTGCCCGTTGCCGCCGGCACGTGCAGCCCTGCCTGGTGCATCAGCGAGAGCAGGCCCAGGGTGCGCAGGGTCACCGTCTTGCCGCCGGTGTTCGGGCCGGTCACGACCAGCGCGGTGTACCCGTCGCCGAGCCGGACGTCGATCGGCACGACCCGGCCGGTCAGCCCGGGGTGGCGGGCGCTGAGGAGGACGACGTGCGGCCGGTCCGCGGTCTCGGCCCGGACGCCGTCCATCAGCGAGGCAAGCTGCGCCTTGGCGGCCCACAGGTCGAACCGCGCGAGCGCGTCGAGCGTTTCGCCCAGCGCCTCCCCGTTCGCCCCGACCAGCGCCGACAGCTCGTCGAGGATCCGGCCGATCTCCTCCTGCTCCGAGGCGAGCGCCTCGCGCCAGGCGTTGCCCAGCTCCACCACCACCAGCGGCTCCACGAACAGGGTCTGGCCGCTGCCCGATGCGTCGTGGACGATGCCCTTGACCCGGCTGCGCGCCTCCGCCTTGACCGGGACGACATAGCGGCCGTTGCGCAGCGTGACGATGGGCTCCTGGAGCGCGCCGCCCAGCTCCGAGCCCACCAGCGAATCGAGCCGCCGGCGCAGCCGGTCGTAGGCGATCCGCACCGCGCTGCGCAACCCACCCAAGCGCGGTGAGGCAGTATCGAGCAGCTCACCGACCGGGTCGAAGCTCCGGGCGAGCGTGTTGCGCAACGCCGGCAACGGGTGGAGCTGGCGGCCGATCTCGCGGAGCAGCGTTCGGCGGTCCTCCGCGAGGGCGGTTGCCAGCTTGGCGGTCGCGTCGAGCGTGTCGGCGATCTCGAGGAAGTGCTGCGGCTCGAGCCGGCCACCCCGCGTCGCCCGGGCGATCCAGGGCCCGATGTCGTGGGCCGCTCCCACGCCCACGCCCGGCCGCTCGGTGATGAGCGCGCGGGCCTCGTCCGTCTCGTCGAGGGCTCGGGCGACAAGCACGGGGTCCGACTCGGGTTCGAGCGCCTCCGCGAGGCGGCGCGACGGGCCGAACGACGTCAGCTCGGCGAGCCGGGCGCGGACCTGCGGGAACTCGAGGAGGACGATTGAGCGGGCGTCCACGTCAGGCCGTTGCGCGAGCGCGGGGTCCCGAGACGGCCGGCGACGAGGCATCGACGAGCCGCCACGGCCGGTCCGTCCAGGGCGGGCCGGCGTAGTCGACGCCGATGCGCGCGGTCCAGACGGGCTGTGGCGGGCGATCACCGGCCACGGCGGGCTCGAGCCGCAGCGGCGACGACGGGTCGAGCAGGTCAAGCCCGGTATGCGAGCGGTCGATCGAGAAGGCGGCGGCAACGAGGCCCGGTCCGCGCGCGATTCGGGCGGCTGGGAGTCGCTCGACGCGGTCGCGCTCGGCCTCGAGCGCTTCGGGCGTGGCCCGCCGGCGTCCCCGCACCGCATTCATGCGGCCCATGCGCATCGCCTCGATCCCGGTGATCGGCTCCACGGCACGGACGAGCAGCGCGGCCGGCCGGCCCTCGGGCTCGGTGACCACGTTCAGGCAGTCGTACATCCCGTAGACAAGGTACACGTAGGCCGTTCCGGGCCGGCCCCACATGACCCGGTTGCGGTCCGTGGGCCCGAAGCGCGCGTGCGACGCCCGATCGTCCTCGCCGATGTACGCCTCGAGCTCCACGATGCGACCCACACGACCGTCATCCCGGGTCAGCCGAGCGCCGAGCAGCGCCCAGGCGGCGTCCAGCGTCGGCCCGGCGAGCGCGTCGCGCGAGAGCGGTTCCGCGCGCTGTGTCAGGCGGTCTGGCCGCCGCGGTTGATGTCGCGCAGCGCCTCGGGAATGAACAGCCCAACGACGAAGTAGAAGGCGGGGATGATCGCGCCGCGCATGATCGAGGCCGTGGCCGACGGATCGTAGGCACCGTGGATCTCGCGGAGCAGGAGCAGCTCGTTGCGGTTGGCCATTCCCGGCATCTCGAACGCGCTGTCGAGGATGATGATCATCGCGCCCAGGATGATGATCCCCTGCACGACGCCCAATACGCCGCCGAGGATCTCGTCACCCAGCAGGTACTTCTCGGACAGCGGCGTCTTCTTGTAGAGGGTCTGGATGATCAGCGTCAAGGCCAGGCTCGCAGCGACGAACACGGTTCCGAAGCCGATCATCACCGCGTACTCGCGCTCGAACTGGGTCCAGTTGTTGGCCAGGAAGTTGCCCAGCGGCTGGCGCAGGTTGGCGGCCAGCAGGAACGAGAAGAGGACGGCGCCGATCCCCAGCAGCCGGCGCACCGTGCCCTGGATGAACCCCAGGATGAACATGCCCAGCAGGATCAGGATGATCAGCAGGTCGAACAGGTTGAACGAGCGGATGAACTCGGCGATGTTCAAGGGATCTCCCCAGCGACCTGGCCCGACGCCGATCCGGCGTGCCCCTCGACGAGCCCGATGTGACGGCGGGCAGCAGCGTAGCAGCCGTGATTCGGCGGTCGCAAGGCTACCGAAGGTCCCTGTCGCGTGGCCGCTGGCCCCCGCCCCGACGCGTGCCCGGCTCACCGCGCTCGATTTCCAGTCAGCCACTACCCCGAGTAGTGCGCGCCGCGATGTTCACGTCACCTACTCTCCCGGATGGTGGGTGACGGGTCGCTGTCTTGCGCGCGTGCGTGGGCCGACGCCCGAAGGCCGCTGCACACTCACCTCGCACTACGCGGGGTGGTACTTGCCAATTCTGCGAGTCCTCGAGCGAGTCGTGGACGCCCGCCTCACGGCCCCGACGGCGCTCCGAGGTCCCGGTCCTCCATCTCCCACGCATGGTCCATGACGTGGTGGCGCGCTGCGCCCACCGCCGCGCGGTGCCGGGCGGAGCTCTCGCGAGACGCGAGCGGCGACGTCGTCGAAGTACGCCCAGCAGGCGCGCAGCAGGTCGAGCCGCCGCTCCAGGCCGGCCGCTGAGAGGACTTCACGCTCGATCTGCGACGCTACGTGAGCAATGGCCCAGAAGTCGGTCGAGCTCGATCCGGGCACGCGTTCGACCACCTCCACGTCGCGCGTCCGCGCGAACGCGCCGCCCAAGCCGGCCCGCTTGGCGACGCCGGCGCAGCGCGGGAGGTAGGACGACAGCTTGTCGAGCGCGTCGTCCCCCGAGGTCCCCCAGCGATCGAGGCCGGGCCAGTCCATGGCACCCGCCACGACCCTGCGCTTCTTGCCGAATTCGAGGATGACCCGCAGCGTGTCGGTCATGCCGGACAGCCTACTCGCGACGCCTGGGGGTGCCACGGCCGGAGACGTCAGCGATGGCCCATGCGCCGCATACTTCGCCGCATGCATCGCCCCGTAGCGTCCCTCTACCCGGACTGGCCGCAGTACGCCGCGCGCCTCCGCGATGCCGTCAAGGACCTGACCGCGGATGAGCTTGCCCTGCGAGCCGGTTTCGAACACGCTCCCATCTGGGCCCTCGCCGCGCACGTCGCGGGCGCCCGCGTGTACTGGCTCTGCGGCGTGTTCGAGGAACGGGGCGCTGCACGCACACCGTTCACGGCGCCCCTGACCGGCGAGGGCTGGGAGGACGACGAGGGCCATCCGCGCTCGGGCGACGAGCTCGTCTGGGCGCTCGACTCGAGCTGGGAGGTCGTGCGCGACTGCCTGGAGCGCTGGTCTGTGGATGATCTGGACCGGACGGCAACCCGGATCCGCGACGGCGTCACGCGGCGCCACGGCCGTGCCTCCGTTCTCAACCGGCTGTGCAGCCACGACGCGTTCCACGCCGGCGAGATCTCGCAGCTGCTCGGCCGCCACGACCTTCGTCCGATTGACCTGTGGGCGCGCCAGCCACCGGCCTGAGTGGCACTCCTCGGGTCGCGCGCCACTGCCAGG
>Ga0136617_10003641_pt1 | contig 13761 bp, 9 predicted proteins | sample AntDrymUQ3222106_2_FD_129672 | JGI IMG/M metagenome (GOLD analysis project Ga0136617, IMG submission 129672) | Polar desert sand microbial communities from Dry Valleys, Antarctica - metaG UQ322 (21.06) | ecosystem: Environmental > Terrestrial > Soil > Desert | place: Antarctica: Dry Valley... | reverse complement strand
GACACGCAGTTGCTGTGGGCGGCTTACCACGTGCCCGCCGGGTCGCACCCCGATTTCGCCGCCGTTGACATCCTCTCGCAAGTGCTCGGCGACACTCCTTCGGGGCGGCTGCATAAAGCGTTAGTCGAAAACAAAAAGGCGAGTTCCGTCCTCGGATTCAACTTCCAGTTGCGCGAGCCGGGTGTGACGCTGCTCGGCGCGGAAGTTCGTCAGGAATCTTCGCTCGACGCGGCGCGCGACGCGTTGCTGCAAACAATCGAAGGCACGGCGGCTAACCCGCCGACGAAGGAAGAAGTTGAACGCGCGCGCACCGCCTTGTTGAAGGAGATTGATCTCGCGCTCAACTCGAGCGAGCGCGTCGGTTTGGAGATGAGCGAGTGGGCAGCGATGGGCGACTGGCGTTTGTTCTTCCTCAATCGCGACCGCCTGCGGAAAGTATCAGTCGAGGAAGTACAGCAGGTTGCCGCGCGCTACTTGAAACCGTCGAACCGGACGCTCGCCGTCTTCATCCCGACCGCGAAGCCGGAGCGCGCCGAGATTCCGCCGCCGCCCGACATCAGCGCGATGCTGAAAGACTACAAGGGCGACGCGGCGATTGCCGTCGGCGAAGCATTCGATCCCGCGCCCGCCAACATTGAGTCACGGACGGCGCGCAACAACGTGGCGAGCGGACTCGAAACCGCGTTGCTGCCGAAGAAGACGCGCGGCAACACGGTCGTCGCAACGATGACGTTGCGGTACGGCGACGCGAAGAGTTTGATGAATCGCGTGACGGCGGCGCAACTCGCAGGCCAGATGCTGCAACGCGGAACGCAGAAGCGGACGCGCCAGCAGATTCAGGACGAGTTTGATCGCCTCAAAGCGCGCGTCTCCGTCTTCGGCGGCGCGACTCAGGCGACCGTCTCAATTGAGACGGTGCGCGAAAATCTGCCGGCGGTGATGCGTCTGGCGGCGGAAGTCTTACGCGAACCTTCTTTCCCCGCGAGCGAGTTCGAGCAACTCAAGCAGGAACAATTGGCGGGAATCGAACAGCAGCGCAGCGAGCCACAGTCAATCGGCAGCACGGCGTTCAGCCGCCACCTCAATCCGTACCCGAAGGGAGACGTTCGCTACGTGCTGACGCCCGACGAGCAGATTGAGCAGATCAAAGCCGCGACGCTCGACGAAGTTAAAAAATTCTACGCAGACTTCTACGGGGCCTCGGACGCGCAGTTGGCCGTCGTCGGTGACTTCGACGACAAGGAAGTGGCGCGTCTGGCGACGGAGCTTTTCGGCAACTGGAAGAGTCCGCGCCCGTTCGCGCGCGTGGTGAGCACTTACAATGACGTCGCGTCGCTTAATAAATCCTTTGAAGCGCCGGACAAGGCCAACGCCTTCTTCATCGCTGGATTGAATTTGAAGGTGCGCGACGACAACCCGGATTACCCCGCGCTCGTCCTCGGCAACTACATGATGGGAGGCGGGTTCCTCAACTCGCGGCTCGCGACGCGCATTCGCCAGAAAGAAGGACTCAGCTATGGGGTCGGCTCGCAGTTGTCCGCCAGCTCGCTGGACGAGACGGGAAACTTCATCACCTTCGCCATCTATGCGCCGCAGAACGTGGAGAAACTCGAAGCCGCGTTTAAGGACGAGATTGCGCGAATGCTCAAAGAAGGCTTCACCGCGCAGGAGATCGAGGCGGCGAAGTCGGGCTACCTGCAATCGCGGCAGGTCAACCGCGCGCAGGACGCGGGTCTGGCGCGCGCGCTCAACTCGTACCTCTTCCTGAATCGAACGCTCAACTGGGACGCCGAGTTCGAGCAGAAAATCGCGGCCTTAACATCCGATCAGGTTGTCGCGGCGATGCGCCGCCACATTGATCCGTCGAAGATCACGATCATCAAATCGGGCGATTTCGCGAAAGCCTCCGCGAAGTAGCCGGACTTGTTCCGCATCGTTACACAGAGGCAGACGCCGAAAGATAACGGAGAAACGATTGACCTTACTTCCACGATTGCGGAGGGCGGGACATGCCAGAGTTGATTCGCTCAATTGCCGCCCGCTTACGTGAGTTTGTGGGCAACAACCGCCGCGCTCCGCGTCGTGGGGCGCGGCTCCCCGTCAGCGTCGTGCCTTTCGACGCGAAAACGCGGGGGGCGCGGACACGCGACTCTTCGACGCTCAGGGGACACACGCGCGACTTGAGCGCGACCGGACTCGGATTCGTCGTGCCCGCGATTCACATCGGCGGCAGCTACCTCACCGGGGAAAATCGTAAACTGCGAATTGCGCTCGATCTGCCGTCGGAGCCGATCCACATCAACGCCGCGCCGGTGCGCTACGAACGACTGGACGCCGCCGACGCTGAGACCGGTTATCTCATCGGCGCGCACATCACCGAGATGAGCGACCCCGACCGCACGCGCTTCACCGAATACTTGCGTACCCTTCGTTAAACCGACCTGGACTTAACCACAAAGACGCGAAGCCACAAAGGAGATTTCTTTGTGGCTTCGCGTCTTTGTGGTTAATTTTCCTGAGACCCTAGCTGTTGCTCTACGGCTGTTGAGTTTCCGCGTCCGGCACGTTTTCTTCACTTCCTTCGTCCATGTTGTCCGCACCGTCTTCAACCTCAGCCCCCGCGTCGGGCGTCGTGGCTTCGCCTTCGTTGTCAGTGGAGGGCGTGCCTTTCTCGTCGCGGATGCGTAAGACCGCGCAGTAGTCGTCCTCGTAGACTTTCTCGAACCAGCCGCTGTCGAGCGCCTTGAAATAAAAGTTGTCGTGAATCTCTTCCTTGTCGCCGAAGACGTAATGCGCGCCGAAGCGGTCGCGGATGACGGGGCCGGCGTCGTAGTTGTTTCTGCCGAGCGTGATTTCGACGTACAAGTTCGATAGCTCTGGGTTCGCGTTGAGTAAATAAGTAGGATCAAGACCGGAAACGTAAGCGTGCGTCGTGTCGTAGAAGAACATTTTCGGGAAGTCATCCCAATCGGTATTGAAGACGCGCGCGCCGGCGGGCACGTTGAGGCGAATCCACTCCATCCCGCCCCGGTAGGCGTCCGGCGGCTGGTCGCCGGCAATCTCTTTCGACGTTTCATGCACATTGACGATCATCACCGCCGCGAGGATGAGCGCGACACCTGTCGCCATCACCGTCTGCCAGTTCTCTCTGCGCCGGTTGCGCGCCGCAACTTCGGGTCGTTCGTGATGGTCGAGAAAAGGCTGTAACTCATCGAGCATGTCTGACGGGAGCCGACTCGCCACACTGCGCCGCACACCTTCCAAGAGCGGCTGCATTGAGAACGCGGCGAAGAGCACCGCGAACGGCGGCCAGTACTCGACGAAGCGACGCGAGCGCGCGGTCATAATCAGCAGGATGGTCGAGAAGACGAGAAAGAAAAGCGGACGTCGGGCGCGCTCTTTGTCCGTCGAATCATACGCGACATAACCGGCGATCATCGCGACGAACGCGATGAAACAACTCCCCAGCAGATACCAACTCTCATACGGATACCACTCCATTCCGACGCTCGTCGTAAACTCGGTCGGCTTCGCCTTCATCAACAGGTGCGCGGTGAAGAGCCGCACGTTGTCGGGGAAGTAAGGATTGATAAGAAAGCCGGCGATTGTGCCGAGCGCCGTCCACACGACGGGACGCCATTCGATGCGCCGCTCCGTCCACAGCATCACGCCCGCCCAGATTACCGCCGCCGCGCAGAGCATCACGAACAGGCTGTACGTCCACACGTAGAGGAACGCGAGCGGCGCGAGCAGCCAGTAGCGGCGCTCGAAAAGAAAGTAAATCCCGGCGACCATGAAAATGATCGAGACGCTCTGCGCGCGCGCCATGCTCATCCGGTAAAGGAACGGCGCGGCGCAGGCAAGCAGCGCGACGAGCCACACGAACGAATACTTAATCCGGTAACGGAGAATCAGCCAGTAGCACGAGGCGACGGCGAGCGTCCCGAACACGGCGGCAGCCACTTTCGCGCCGAGGCGTATGTCCGCGAACCACGTGAAGGGGATTTGCAGGATATGAAACAGAAGGTGATGGTCAACGTAGTCCTGCGGATTGAGCGTCGTCAGCGGCAGCCACGGAAAAGCGGGCGGGAACTGGCCGGCGCGCAAACCCTCCCACAGCAGACGGCTCCACCTGATGTGATAATAACCGTCAACGTCGAGGATCGCGTCCGTCGAGAATTGCAGGTAGAAAAAGACCGCGCCGGAAACGAGCACGCCGGCCAGCAGTTCTGTGACACGGCTCAACGTCCACGACCTGACGTGGCTGTGAGCTTCGCGGCGCTCTCGGTCTGACGCTTGTTCGACGGAATCGCTGATGACATTTTCCATTCCGGAATTTAGAACACCTTTCATGGCGGGGCAACAAACGAAAATCGTGTCGGGGATGTTTGCCGAGGCACAATTAAACCATAGCACGGCCGCGAGCCGCACAGAAAGAACACGCGCCTGCCGCCGTTAGACCTCGACAATAGTTTATCTCTCAGCGAATCGGAGTGTTGGTGTAGAGCGAAAGCAGCGACGCTTCAAGGTCGGAGACTTGGAAGGGTTTGTTGATGATCGTGTCGACGAGCCCCGGCTGCGGCGCGCTGCCGGGAATAATCTGCCCGTATCCGGTGGCGAGCATAATCATCGTGCCGGGGGCACGCTTGCGCACCTCGGAGGCGAGCGTGAGGCCGTCCATGTCGGGCATCGCGAGGTCGGTAATGAGCAAATCAAAGGGGGCGGAGGCAACAAGGTCGAGAGCTTCGGCGGCGCTCGCAACTGCCAGCACATCCTGATTCAATTCGCCGAGTATCTCGACAAGCACTTCGCGCACCACCGGCTCGTCCTCAACGACGAGCACGCGCCGCGCCGGCAAACTGATTCTCTTCACGCCCGCCGAAGGAGCGGCGTCGCCTTTCGTCAGCGGCAGAAGAATGATGAAAGTAGCGCCCTGACCGATTTGGCTATTGACTTCAATTGTCCCGGCGTGGCGCTGAATGATGCCGTAGCTGATGGCGAGGCCGAGGCCGGAGCCGTGCGGGCCTTTCGTCGTAAAGAACGGCTCGAAGATGCGGTCGGCGATTTCGGGCGACATGCCTTCGCCGGTGTCCGCGACTTCGATACGGACGAAATCACCGTGCTGGCGCTCCGTGACACGGACGCGGCCACCTGAAGGCATCGCGTCGAGCGCGTTGAAGATCAAATTGACCAGCACCTCGCGCAACTCCGAAGGGTTGGCGGCGACCGCGTCGTCGCCTTCGACGACGGTCGTGAAGCTGATGTCGTAACGCAACCCGCGCGCGTGCGCGTCATCCTCCCAGCGCGTGCGCGTCAACTGGATCGCATCATTGATTAGCCGCGCGACCGAAACGCCGCTCAATTGTTGGGCGGGCGCGCGCCGGGCGAAGGTCTGAATGCGGCGGACTGTCTCGGCGGCGTCGAGCGCGGCGGTCTCAATCACTTCGAGGCTGCGGCGGTGTTTCTCGTCGGTGACGTTGCGCAGCAGGAGTTGCGTGCGTCCGAGGATCGCGGCCAGTGAGTTGTTGAAGTCGTGCGCGACGCCCGCCGCGAGCTGGCCGATGCTGCGCATCTTATCCGTCTCCGCCTGCTGGTCGGCGCGCGCCAGTTCGCGCTCCAGCAGGCGCACGTTTTCAATGGCGCCCGCCGCGAGGTTCGCCGCCATTCGCATCGCGGTCGCATGCTCCGGCTTAAAGTCGGCGAGGTGTGGGCTTTGCACTTCAACCGCGCCGAGGGTGCGCCCCATAAAAGTCATCGGCACCGCGAGCGACGAGCGCGGCGGGCGCGTGTCGCGGTCGAAAGCGACGTTGACGACGGGCAGTCCCTCGACGGAGCTTTGAAAATCCTCGGTGACGACGACCTTGCCGGTCAGCACTGCGCGGCTGTGCGGGCTGTCCGTCATCGGCAGCGGCGGCAGCGACGACAAATCAATCTCCTCGCCCTCGCTCCACGCGTAGACAGCGGTGCGCTCATTACGCTCTGCGTCGTAAAGAGAAATGAAAGTACCGTTGCAGGGCGTCGAGGCGGTGGCGAACTCGCGCAGCGCGCGGAAAATTACCGTGAGGTCGCGCGCCGTGCCGAAGGCTTGGGCCAGCGAGGCGAGACGGTCGAGCAATCGCTCGTACTCGATGATCGCGCGTTGCTCGGCGACGCGCAGCGCTTCTTCCGTGAGTCGCCGCTCGGTCACATCCTCGGCGAGGACGAGCCGGGCGTCGCGCCCGTCAAAGATGATCGAGTGTGAATTGATGTCCGCAAAAATGATTGTACCGTCCCTTTTCAGATGTCGCCACGTGCCCGAACTATCGGAGCCGGGTGTCGTCCGCCCGACGTCATCGAGCAGCATTGCCACGTCCTCCGGCGGGCGGATGTCTTTGATGGTCATTTGAAGAAACTCTTCGCGGGAGTAACCGTAGCGATTGATGGCGGTCTCGTTGACGGCCAGAAATCGAAGCGTGTCCGTCGCGTACACCCACATCGGGTGCGGGTTACTCTCAAAGAGGATGCGATATTGTTCCTCGGAATCGCGCAAAAGTATCGCGCCTCCAGTCCCGCACGACGGCGACGGCTTGAAAACTTAGTGGCGGCACAAAGAGGCAGAAGCCCGCGCGTGAGCAAGGGCGTCTATAGAACGCCATAAAAACGCCCTTGCTCACGCGCGGGCTTCTGCCACCTCTCCCGACTCAGCCATAACCAAAATTATATGTGTCCCCCTTGAAATTGTTTCTGCGGCGGCTTAGGTTCTCACGATAGGAGACATTTTTAGCTCCGCAGGTTTTTGATGACGTCAATCAGATCCATCGGGTTAATGGGTTTGGTGAGGAAAGCATTGAACCCTGATTCAAATGCGCGTTCACGGTCGTCATACATCGCAAATCCGGTCACCGCGACCATCGGCACCGACGCATAATCCGGGAGCGCCCTGAGCGCGACGGCGAGTTCGTACCCCGTCATCCCCGGCATTCCGATGTCAGACACGATCATGTCGAAATGCTCGCCGCGCGCCGCGTCGAGCGCATCGGGCGCACAAAAAAACGTAACGGCGTCGTAGCCGGAGTAACTTAGTAACAGCGCGATCATCTCAGTCACGTCGGGCGCGTCATCAACGACGAGAACTCGCGGCTTCTGTTTGGCCCGATCAGGAACTTCATTAAGCGCCTGAATGCCATGCTCGGGAAGTGCTTCGTCGCGGGGCTGCAAACGGCTCAGAGAAAATGCCGCCAACTGGCCGCCGGCGTGCGGCGCGCTCAGGGTAGGAAGTTTATTTAGCATGAATTACCCCCATAGAATTGGCTATTAGAAAACATCGGATTAATTTGCGAGGCCACACGTTCGATGAATTGAGGGAGCGGAAGGCGCGCGTTAGTGAGAATGTCACCTCGCGTCACCCTTCTTCGCCGTCAGGCTTTTCAGCCTTCACCTTCCCGCATCGCTAATTTCAATTCTTATTTACGGCTCGCCCGCGCGCCGGTTTTAGTCGCTTGAGTTGTTCGATGCGCTCGGTGAGAATTGCCGGATCAACCGGCTTCGGGATGTGCGTGTCGAACCCGGCGCTCGGCAGCCCGTCAAAACTGCCGCCGGAATGTTTCGCGGGTGGGGGCCTCTCGCGCAAACATTTGATTAGTTCGTCGCCATCGGTTTGGGGGAACTTCCATATCGGAGACAATATCTATGAAACCACAAGGTGGGCGCCACGTGCAACGCCTCCGCACCGCCCTGCAATCTGTTGCTCGGAAGCCGCGTGATTTAAAGACCACACTCTCGGCATCTCCGACGGGTGGGTGAATCTTCAACGGCTGACACCCGCCGGACATTCTCACCGCGCAACGGCGGCATGCTCGAAGGCGGCGCGCGGAGCTACTCGCGCTTCCCGCACAGCGATTAGCCCTCGCGTTGCGTTTCTGATAGTCTCAGAAAACAGTGGTCGGTGGTCAGTGGTCAGCAATACGCCGCAGTTTGTAATAACTGTAGAGTCGCAAATCGGTTACTCGTTCTGAAATCTTCTCTGAACTGTTCACTGACCACCGACCACTGACCACCGACCACTGCTCACTAACATCATGTACCCGGCTGGCAATCTTTTCATCCCGGCAGAGCACGGTCGCCTCGAAGCGATCATCAAAGAACCGCGCGCGGCGGCGGGGGGAGAGCGAGTCCCGCGCGGTGTCGCGCTTGTTCTGCACCCACACCCGCTGCACGGCGGCACGATGCACAATAAGGTGGTGTTCCGCGCGGCGCGCTCTCTCAATGGTGCCGGCCTCGTCGCGCTGCGGATCAACTTTCGCGGCGTCGGCCTCAGCACCGGCACGCACGATCACGCACAGGGCGAACAACAGGACGCGCGCGCCGCCCTCGATTACCTCGTTAATGCCTATCCGAATCTGCCGGTGACGCTCGCCGGCTTCTCATTCGGCGCGCGCGTCGGCCTCGAAGTCGGCATCAATGATTCGCGCATCCAGAATCTGATCGGCATCGGCACGCCCATCAACATGTACGACTTCACGTTTCTCGATGACTGCCGTAAGCCGCTGCTGCTCGTCCACGGCGCGCGCGACGAGTTCGGCGACGCGGCGAGGCTGCGCACCCTCGCGGAAGAACTGCCGCCGGAATCCCTCGTCCGCCTCGAAATCATCCCTGACGCCGGCCACTTCTTCGATGAGCAGCTTGATGAATTGAGCCGCGTGATCGCGGGATGGGTAGAAGAGACGACGAAAGCCTCGTCTTCCGGGATTGTCCAGTCCTGAAGGACAGGGGGCGAATAACTTACCATCACATCAACCATGTTCGGGCCACTTATTCCGCAGTGCATCGTTCTCATGTGCGCAGCGATGTGTATTATGCTCGCCGCGCTCGCTCCGGCTTGCCGGCAGAGCGCCGAGAGTTTTGAAGGCTATTTCGCGCCCGTTTATTCTCCAGACGGCCAATACGTTTACTTCATCGAGCGGCGAACCAGTGGCACCGTGAGCGGGCCGGGCGCAGGATTTTTTACGCCCCCGGCGGACGTGTTCATCTCGAAGGATGAGTTCCTTCTCAAAAGAATTAACGTCGCCGGTGGCACAATCGAGGAATTGAAGAGGATGCCCCGGTCGCCCGCCGAGGGGCAACATTTTCAGGCATACCACGGAAGCATCTTCGCCACCGTTGACGCACGGCTGGAGTTTACAGAGAACGGGCAACTCAAATTTAAGGTGTGTCTGAGCATTCCTCGGTCTCCTCGCTCCGAGGGATATTCCATGTCAGGTACGTGGGACGGAACACTGAGCGATTCGGGAGGAGTGGACGGTTCCTGGGAGCGGTCGCATTGCCAGATAAGCGGCTACGACGAATGGCGGCTGTCGGGTGACTGGGAAGTGATGGAGGCGCGCGGGCGCGAGTTCTTTCCGGCGGCCGTCGTCGCTTATAACCGCGCCACGCGCGCCGTCAAGGTGCTGATTAAGAATCAGGACTACGACCGTCTCTACCCGAACGGCATCACTCTTCAGCAAATTCAGGAGAGTTCTCAGAGAGAGGGCATCGAGCGCACGCTGACAATCAGGCGGGTTCACGATGAGTTACTGCGTAAGTACAAAGCGATGGGGTTAAGCGAGGTTCAGGCGCTCCTGCGAACCGGCGAAGAGATGGAGCGCCTCGGCTATTATCCTAGAACTACCAAGATCGTCGCCCGGCCACTTGAACGCGGGGAGGCGGCGAAGGCTAAGCATAACCGAGCGGCAATCTTCGTCATCAGTAAAGACGAGATGCAGACGGGAATCTTTCACGACATCGAGCAAGCCATCTCTCGCCCCGGCGTGGAAATACGCAAAGGCTTTGGCGAATACCCCACCCACATCCATTACTTTAACAGCGCGCGCTTGAATGCCTTTCTCAAATCAGGGAAGACGCAATTCTACGTGCGGTATTTAGGCGAGACGTATGAACTCACGATCAGGTGACTGTCATGACGGCGCACCGTGCTCTGCTTCCGCATAGAGTCGGTCGATCACGTCTCTGTACTTCTCGTCTATGATGCGCCGTTTGACTTTAAGTGTCGGCGTGAGTTCGCCGCCTTCAATCGTCATCTCATGTTCGAGGAGCGCAATTTTTTTGACGCGCTCGTACTTCGATAAGCCTTCACAAAGCGAGTCAACCTGCCGCTGGACGACATCAATGATGCGCGGGTGGCGGACGAATTCGGCGGGCGTCTTGATGCCGAGATTCTTGATCTGCGCGTAGGAGCGAAGCTGTTCCCAGTCGGGGACGATGAGCGCGGCGGGAAACTTCCGGCCGTTGCCGATGAGGACGACCTGACTGACGAAGCGCGACTCCTTCAAACGCTGCTCAATCGGCTGCGGCGCGACGTACTTGCCGCCGGAAGTTTTGAAGAGTTCTTTCTTGCGGTCGGTGATGCGCAGGAATCCGTCGGCGTCGAGCGTTCCGATGTCGCCGGTCTTGAACCAACCGTCGGGAGTGAACACGTCGCGCGTCGCGTCGGGCTTGTTGTAGTAGCCGCGCATCACGTTCGGCCCGCGCGTTTCGATCTCGCCATCCTCGGCGATGCGTACCTCGACATTACGAATCGGGTTGCCGACGGTGCCGACGCGATTATCTTCAAGCGTCCCGGTGGCGATGACCGGCGACGTTTCGGTGAGGCCGTAGCCCTGCACAATCGGCACGCCCGCGCCCATGAATATGTAGCCGATTTCTTCCGGCAGCGCCGCGCCGCCCGAAATGAAGAGCCGCATCCGCCCGCCCATCCCGTCGCGCCACTTCGCAAAGACGAGGCGCAACGCGACTTTGTGTTGCAGGGCGAGCAGCGGTGGCACGGGCTTGTGTTCGACGTTCAAGCGCGCGACTCGTTTGCCGGTCTCGACCGCCCACGCGAGCAAACCCGCTTTGACTTTCCCGCCTTCCGCCGCCTTTTGTTTAATCCGCGCATAAATCTTCTCGAACAAGCGCGGCACGCAGAGCATCACGGTGGGGCGTACCTCGCGCATGTTATCGCCAATCTTCTCCAACGACTCGGAGTAGTAAACGCTCATTCCGTGATGGATATACATGTACATGCCGAGGCGCTCGAAGATGTGCGACAGCGGCAGCACCGAGAGCGCCACGTCGTCGCGCGAGAAGGAAAGATGTCCCGACGAATCTATCAGGTTGGTCGTCAAGTTCGCGTGCGTCAGCATCACGCCCTTCGGCTCGCCCGTCGTCCCCGAAGTGTAAATGATCGTCGCCAGATCATCAGGCTTCACGGCGCGCGCGAGTTCCTCTCCGAGCGGCGGTCGTTCTGCCCCAAGTGTTCGCCCGCGCTCTTCGAGTTGGCGGAGCGTCAGCGCATTCGCCTCGCTTGCCTTACCGCTTGCCTCCTCTTCTTCGAGAAAGACGATGTACTCCAGCGCGCCACATCCTTTGATGGCTTCACGCACGCGCTCGAAGGCGGCGCGGTTTTGAATGAGCAGGACGCGCGCGCCGGAATCGGTCAGGATGTAACAGACCTGCGGGGGCGCTTGCGTCGGGTAGATAGGCACGTCAATCGCACCGGCGAACTGGCAGCCGGCGTCGGCGAGAGTCCATTCGGGGCGACTCTCGGAAAGAAGCGCGACGCGGTCGCCGCCTCGCACGCCGAGCGCGTAAAGGCCGAGCGCGATGTGACGCGCGCGATTGAAAAGCTCTTCGGAGGAGACGGTGTGCCAACTGCCCGCGCGCTTGTAGTTAAGCGCATCGGGCTTGCGGTGAACGCGGACGGCACGCTCGAACATCTCGACGAGCGTCGTCGGCTCGTCGGGCGATGCGTGTACGCGCGCCAGCGCTTCATTCGCTACGGTCGCTTCCGTGGCTGTGGTCTTCAATACCTGTTCGACGATGTTCATTTGGCGCTCACCCCGTTGAGAAAAATATCGAGCACTTGCTCGGCCATCGGCGCGAGCTTGTAGCGGCGCTTCGAGAGAATCCAGTTGGTCGCCATCTCGTCGAGCGCGCCGAAGAGGACTTTCGCCACCACCTTCGCGTTCAACTCGGCGCGGAACACGCCGGCCCGCTGCCCTTCCTCGAAAGCCTCGCGGATCAATTGCAGGTATTCGGCCAAACCGGCGGCGGAAAATTCCTCCATGAATTTCGTCGAGCCGCGCAGTTCGACCTGAAAGACCACCGCGAGGTCACGATCCGCGCCGAGTCGTTCGAGGTGCAAGGCGGCAATGCGCCGTAGCTTCTCGCGCGGGTCGGCGATTTCGTCCAGTTGCCGGCGGCCTTCGACAATGGCTTCCGACGTGTTCCGGTCGAAGATGGAATGGAGAATTTCTTCCTTGCTTTTGAAGTACAGGTAAACCGTACCGTCGGCGACGCCGGCGACGCGCGCGATGTCGGCGACCTTCGAGTTGAAGTAGCCGTTGCGCGCAAAGACGCGCGTCGCGGCGCGCAGGATGGCCTCGCGTTTGTCGGCCACCGGGGTGCGCTGTAAAGAAGAAAGAGAACGAACCGGGCGCATCAGAATCTCGGCTCCGTTGAAGTGAAGTCATCGTAGATGATGAATGAATCACCATTCAGCGACTCCTACAGCCTACCGCTTCGACGCGCATTTGTCCAACAGGGAAATCTCGTCGGAGCGCGCCGCTATAATCCGTGATTAGTGGCTCGGTCGGGTAAGAATGACCGCAAGCCCGCGCGTGAGGGAGGGCGTCAGGCGAAAGGATGAAGGATAGATAAGAAGACAGAAGACAGCACACAGGAGACAGGAGAGAGAAGATAAAGTGGCTCGCCGCCTCACTCATTCTGTCTTCTGTTTTCTGTCTCCTGTCTTCTGACTTTTCTCATCTCGCGCCGGAGTTTGCGTATAAGCCTTGTGAACTCCTGCATCTCGCGTCGGGGAAACGGCCGCCGCCAGTTCTGCGCGAAGACGTCTGTTTCGGCGCGGCGTTCGAGGCCGCGCAATTCTTTCCAGAAGGGGAGGCAGAGATCAGATTTGGTCGTGTGGAGTGAAAAGATGGATTCACCGACGTGTGAATCGCGGCGGTGGTCGGGGTAGCGCGTCACGATCAGTTGCGCCATGTCGCCCTCAGTCGCAATGTCGAAATCGAATTGTTCCGGCTCACAATTCCATCGCACCCTGACGTGCCGGCTCCCTTCGAGAATGTCGGTCAATCCTTTGATGAGGTCGAGCAGTGAATCTTCGGGAGCGCACGAAACTCCCATTACGAGACTTTGCTCACCGGCGCGCAGGCGCAGAGACATCCAGCCGCTCTGCGGGCTTTCTAAGCTGACGTTGAGTGTTGGCATGTTGCAGTAGTTGAACTGAAGTCAAAAAGAATCAAAACTAAGGACGGACAGAATAGAAAATCAAGAGGGAAAAGGGGAAGGGTAAAAATGAACGGAAGGACGAAACCGGCCAAAGAAGTTTGAGCCGTCCGCGCAAAAGAGAAGCACGAACGGCTCGACTGTAAACCAATTCATCCAGTGAGTTTTAATGGCTTCGGAGGCGGAGGGACTCGAACCCCCAAGCGCTTTCGCGCGGTAGTTTTCAAGACTACTGACTTACCATTAGCCTACGCCTCCTCAACTTACTGCCCCTTCAATATAACCCACCGACGCAGAGACGCTCAACCGCTAAGGAAGAGGCTAGGTAACGGATGTTAGAGGTCAGCAATATGCTTTCATCTAACATCCGACATCCGACATCAAGCTTCTGCTTTGAGATTGAGCTTCTCGTTCTCACCCGGCTGGTACGTCGTGCCGGTAGCGACGGCTTTGACGAAGCCGACGAGGTGGGCGACGGTGCTCGAAGGCGAGTCCCAG